>Ga0302324_100024677_pt1 | contig 11568 bp, 12 predicted proteins | sample Palsa_T0_1_FD_201949 | JGI IMG/M metagenome (GOLD analysis project Ga0302324, IMG submission 201949) | Peat permafrost microbial communities from Stordalen Mire near Abisko, Sweden - Palsa_T0_1 | ecosystem: Environmental > Terrestrial > Soil > Palsa > Peat permafrost | place: Sweden: Abisko... | reverse complement strand
AGGCCTGCGACGACCAAACAGACGAAACTAATTGTTCCTATGAATGCAAACGAATCTTCCCAAGAGAAACGGGTGCCGACCGGCGCGTTGGGCAATCCAGTCCTGGCGCAGCAGTTGCTGGACGCTTTCGACCAGTTGCAAGGCGTTCACCCCGGATTCCGACCGGCCCATGCCAAGGGCCTGATGTGCGCCGGGACGTTCGCGCCCTCGGCGGAGGCGGCGAAGTTGACGCGCGCGCCGCATGCCAACCGGCCGTCCACCCCGGTGACAGTGCGTTATTCGAATTCGACAGGGCTGCCGAACATCCCGGACAATGATCCGGCGCGTTCCGGTCCCCGAGGGATCGCCGTCCGTTTCCACCTCGACGCGCATTTGCACACGGACATTGTCGCCCATTCGTATGACGGCTTCCCGGTCCGCACCGGCGAGGAGTTCCTTGAATTCCTGCGCGCCGCGGCCGCCTTCGGAGCCGGGCGGCCGGAGGTGATGGGAGGCTTTCTCGCGGCCCACCCCAACGCCAAGCGGTTCGTGGAAGCGCCCAAGCCCGTCCCCATCAGCTTCGCGCGCGAAGCGTTCTTCGCTGGCACCGCTTTCAAGTTCACCAACTCGGGCGGCCTGAGCCGGCACGGACGCTTTCGCATCCGGCCCCAGGCCGGGACGGAATATCTCTCCAATGAGGCAGCGGCGGCAATGTCGCCCAACTTCCTCTTCGACGAACTCGGCCCGCAGTTGGCCAAGGAGCCGGTCAAGCTCGGCATTTTCGTGCAAATGGCCGAGGCGGGCGATGACGTCGCGGACGCGAGTACAACATGGCTGGCTGGCCGCGCGGAGATTCCATTTGGCACCGTCACCCTGACGGCGCGCGTCGATGATCAAGAGGCGGAGCGGCGGAAGATCATCTTTGATCCTATCCCACGGGTGGACGGGATAGAATCTTCGGGCGACCCGTTGACGCAGGTGCGGGCGGACATCTACCTGCTCAGCGGCCGCCGTAGACGCGCCGCCCTCGCCAGTGCGGGTGCTCCCCCGAGTTGAGATTTGGGACCGGTGCTGCGCAAGCCAGTGAAAATCCGAACGGGTTAATCGTGCCTCAGTCCCCAGGCCTCAAACTCCTGGTCCTGTCAATCAGTTTGAGTCAAACACTACACCGGCACTGCCCGGCCCAGCACTTTCTCAACACCTTTGCTGACGTTTTTGCTGAAAGTGTTAGCGAACCTTTTTTAGCTGGAATCCGCGCGCAAAGGTAATGGGACCTTCACGCGTCGGATGGCCGGAGCAGGCGTAAACCACGATGGCCGATTTTTCTGGCGTGTGCGGGTGTTGAATGTGGCAATTGATAAATCATTTGTGGCTGGACTGAGGGGCGTCTCGCGGACATTCTCTCGACACTTATGGCGACACCGTTTATCCCGCGATCTCAGGAACCATGCGCCGAAGAAGACCATGCGCTGGTCCAATGTGGCACCGTATCATTTCGGACGGAAAGTGACAGTCTTGGCGAAGTCAAGGTTCCCGCCGAAAAGCTTTGGGGAGCACAAACCCAACGGTCGCTGGAGCACTTCAGCATCGGTCAAGATCTGATTCCGCGCGAGATGATCGCCGCCTATGCCATCCTGAAAAAAGCCGCCGCCGAGGCCAACCACGCGAGTGGGCGTCTTAAGGACGAGCCTTACAAGCTGATCGTCCAGGTCTGTGACGAGATTCTGGCCGGGCAGCTTCGCGACATGTTTCCGTTGCATGTGTGGATGACGGGCAGCGGCACGCAATTCAACATGAATGTAAATGAGGTCATCTCGAATCGTTGCTGTCAAATTGCCGGGACACCACTCGGGAGCAAAAAGCCGGTTCATCCCAACGACGACGTCAACATGGCCCAGTCGTCCAACGATTCGTTTCCCTCGGCCATGTATATTGCGGCGGCGGTCAACGTGAAAGAGAGGCTGGTTCCGGCAGTGAAGACATTGCACGGCGCGATTGCGGCGAAAGCCGAGGAGTGGAAGGACATCGTCAAGATCGGCCGCACCCACATGCAAGATGCGACGCCCCTCACGCTCGGGCAGGAATGGTCGGGGTATGCGGGCATGTTAGCGGATGATCTCGATCGGATGGAAGACGCGCTGAAGGGTGTTTATCAACTCGCGCTCGGTGGCACCGCCGTGGGCACCGGCATCAACTCGGCACCGGGCTTTGGCGAGGCGGCCGCGACGGAAATCGCCAAGCTCACGGGAATGAGTTTCGTCAGCGCGCCAAACAAATTTACCGTGCAGGGATCTCACGATGCCCTGGTGCAACTCTCCGGAACACTGCGCACGCTAGCCGTCTCGCTTTATAAAATCGGCAACGACATTCGGCTCATGTCTTGCGGCCCGCGGGCCGGCTTCGCCGAATTAATGATTCCGGAAAATGAACCGGGCTCTTCGATCATGCCCGGCAAAGTGAACCCGACACAGGCCGAGGCATTGACCATGATCGCTACCCAGGTCATGGCAAACGACGTGGCGGTCGGCTTCGGTGGTGCGGGCGGGTATCTAGAGATGAACGTTTACAAGCCCCTTATCATATTTAATCTCACTCATTCCATCACGATTCTAACGGATGGCTGCGTGAACTTCCGCAAATTCCTGGTTGAAGGCACGAAACCAAATCTCAAGAAGATCGCCGAGTATGTAGATCGGTCTCTCATGCTCGTGACGGCGCTCGCACCGGTGATCGGTTATGACAAAGCATCGAAGATCGCGCATTTCGCGATGGACCACGATCTCACGCTAAAGGCCGCCGCCTTACAGCTCGGTTTCGTGACGGAGGCTGAGTTTGATCGCGTGGTCGATCCGGCCAAGATGGTCAAACCCTACGTCGCAACCGCCAGATAACCAACTGATCAATACCATGACAACATCCACCCACCACCCGGACGTCATTCTCGTCGGCGCGGGCATCATGAGCGCCACACTGGCCGTGATTTTGAAGGAGCTTGATCCCAGCCTGAGAATTGAGATTCACGAAGTTCTGGGCAGTGAGGCGCAGGAAAGCTCGAACGCCTGGAATAACGCCGGCACAGGGCATGCGGCGCTCTGTGAGTTAAATTATACTCCGCAAGGAAGTGACGGCAGCATCGACATTTCAAAGGCGCTGGAGGTCAACACCGAGTTCGATCTTTCGCGCCAACTCTGGGCATACCTGGTCAAAAAGGGAGCGATCAAAGACCCCCAGTCCTTTATTCATGCCGTGCCTCACATGAGTTTTGTGCGTGGAGCGGATAATGTCGTGTTTCTCAAGAAACGCTCCGAGGCGCTTTCTGCTCATCCCTGTTATCACGGGATGGAATACTCCGATGACAAAGAGCAGTATAAGTGAAGGCGCCTTGGTCGAAGCGGAATCGATCCTCTTCAAGGAAACGCCAGCCCATTCATCGTATGACTGGCACAATGACCCGATCCCTCAATACGTCCTGACATTGGCTGGGGTGCTCGAATTTACCATGGTGGTCGGTGAGACATTCACGATTCACCCAGGAGAGATCCTGCTGGCCGTGGACCACGCGGGCACAGGTCACAAGTGGCGTTTGACCAACGACGATCCATGGAAGCGGGCTTACGTGGTCTTCAAGAAAGGCGCGGATACTCATTTCGTACCGGATCAACCATAAAGCCGCTTCGCGGATCAGCATCGTTCATAACGGAGTGAAGCCCCGAAATCATGAATACCGCCGATGTTGATCAGAATCACCCCGACGACCGCTCGGGGAAAATGGCCGAGTCGGCAGGAAGTCTTGAACTGATATTGACGAGCGTCCATCTGCTGTTCGCGAATGGTCAGACCACAAGAGTGATTGTAGCGGTAGTCCAAAAACTTGGCGCCAAACTAGGTCTTAGAGCCAGCGTTTTTCCGCGCTGGGGTGAGTTGACTGTCCGAATAGAGGACGCCGTTGGTTCGCGTTACGAGACCGTGGCCGTCAAGCCCTCTGGAGTGGACATGAAAAAGGTCGTCGCAACCATGGACGTGATCGATCAGGTTTATGATAAACGAATGGACGCGACAGGAGCGAGATCGGCTCTCGAGGCGATAAGCCGCTTCCCACCCGTCTCACTGGCACGCTTCGCCGTACTGGCAGGCGCAGGCGCGGCGGCGCTCGGCGTGATCTTCGGCGCCAGGCATTTCCACAGCCTCGTTCTCATCGCGTTCAGCGCCGGATTCGGCGCCTGCCTCCGTCGATGGCTGTCTGCGAAAAGCAGCAATCTGTTCGTGCAGCCGTTTTGCGCCGCGTTGCTTGCCGGCATCGTGGGAGCAATCGCAGTCAGGCTGCAACTTAGTTCCGTGCTCCGACTCGTCGCAGTTTGTCCGTGCATGGTCCTTGTTCCTGGGCCGCATCTGCTAAACGGCGCGCTTGATCTGGCCCGGGCACGCATTGGCTTGGGAATCGCACGCATTACCTATGCGAGCCTGGTTATCCTCAAGATTTGCGCGGGTTTGGTTCTCGGCTTGGCGTTGGGCGGCGTGAGCCTTCCTGCTTCCGCCCCCTCTCACACTGTGCCCATCTGGTATGACGTGCCTGCGGCAGGAGTCGCCGTCGCGGCCTACGGCACGTTCTTCAACATGTCCTGGCGCATGCTGCCAATCCCCATCCTGGTCGGTATGCTCGCGCATGCCTGTCGCTGGACGGTTATGTCGCGGGCCGGGGCGAGCGCCGAAGCTGGGGCGTTGATCGCCTGTTTCGTGGCGGGAACCATCACGACGCCGCTCGCCAATCGGTTGCGGCTGCCTTTTGCGGGGGTCGCTTTCGCCTCGGTCGTATCCCTACTTCCCGGGGTATTTCTCTTTCGCATGGCCGCCGGAGTGGTTGACATGGTGATGCTGGACCAGCCAGCGTCACGAGACCTGTTCATGCAGGTAACCGGCGACGGAATGACGGCTCTACTGATTGTTCTGGCCATGGCCTTCGGCTTGATACTTCCGAAAATGTGCATTGATTATTTCACGGACATCTTTTTTGCCCGCGACTGACAAATCGCAATCCTATTATAATAGAACACTTATGGCGGAAGGGGTGGGATTCGAACCCACATTTTGGGTCATTTCCAAGTTTTCGTTGTTGCTCATATTTGCCTTTCTGTTCGCTTACCTACACGCGAAGATACAAGCGTTTCCCTCGTATTACAAGGACTTTCTTGCATCTTTGGGCAATAATGGGAAGAAAAAGGCGTGTCGCGGTGTGTCGCCAGATTGGCATGTGTCGGATGTGTGTCACGTCCGAAGGTGGGCCGTTTCTGTGTCGGATTGTGTCGCTGGATGCGGGGTGGAGCTTTCCCTTGGCTGGCCAGTCGAAAGCCGCGTCTTGGGCCTAATGCGTGCGAAAGCGGGGTCTTGCGGCGATTGGTTGCGAATGTAGCGCAGCGCCACGGCGGCGCGGTAAAGCCAACGAAATCTATCAGCCCGCCTGCCCGCCTCTTTGGAGGCGGAGAAGCGCGGCTTGAACGCTGCCCCACTCGTATAGGCAACGTCTGCCGATCTTGATGTACGGCAGGATTCCCTTTGCTTTCCAATTGCCCAAAGTCCGGCGGCTGACTGGCAACCTTGCCAGAAGCCTTTTTTCGTCAATGAAACCCTGCTCGCCAGATGCCCAGGCGGTCGAAAAATTTGTCTGCTCACTACTCATGTGCTTACTCTCCTTTTGCAACAAATTTAAACCCGCAATGGCCGACATGGTTAGCGAGCGGTGGGTGAGTTATCCCGATTTGTGGGAGAGTAACCCCGACACGATTAGGTTTGTGCCCGTTGAACGGCGCTGAACTGTGTTGAACTGCCGCGTTGAAATCTGTTGAGTGGCGTTGAATCTGTCAACGCCCTTCAACGCATTCGGACATGAGAATTCGTATTGACCGGCGGATTGCCGCCAAACCTACGATTTGTTCGTAGGGGTAGGGCGTCCACCCTTTAATTCCACACGCATAGAGTGGAAACAAACGCAATCTTGCGTATGAAAGTGAGGCGAATGCTTTCGCACGCCAATGTGGGAGGGGCAGAGGAAACGGCACACGCATTTAAACGGCTGTTGTCGCCGAGAACCGAGGGCGAACGTGGGTGTTTTCCGTGCGTGCGTCGCTTCGCTCAACCACACAAAGCGGCGGCGAATGAGAAGGCGATTGCATGGGGGTCGTAACGGGGCAGGCAATCGCAGTGCGCCGCGCGGCGCTAGAGCGCAGAGGCAACCTGACACGGCCCAAGACTACCGGCAGCGCAACCAGGCAACAATGGTTCGATTGCGTTTCCGACGAAGCCAGCAACGCACTCCTAAAAGCCCAAAGAATTGAGAGAAAAATTGAGGACTCCCTTTTTTGCACACCGACCGTCACCGCACCCCCCGACCCGGCAGGGGGAACAAACCGGGGCATCAATCGAATAAACCCTGCTCCGACGGAAGGCGGTTTTTGGGAAGTTGTCGGCGGCTTGTTTTACATGTGTTACCGGGTTGCGATGCTGCTGTTTTCCACTGGTAATCGCCCTGTCGGGGCTTGCGGCAAGCCTGCCGCAGACCTGCCGCAGCTTGTCGGCAAGTTGTCGGCAACTTGTTTTCACCTTGGATTGCATCCGTCAAGCACCGCTTAGGGAAGATGTCTGACAGAATTATCGGGGCTACTGACCGCCTTCCGAGGGAAATGAAGCTGGCGGATCGCTTCTGCCACTTGTTCGGAAGGGAAAGAAGGTGTTCGACAAAAGCATGATTTTTTGAGAGTAGAAGGGTATGCAGTCCCGACTTACAACAGTTCTGGCGGCAGCGATATGCGCTGTCGCATTCACAGGTTGCGTCAACCTGCGATATTCCAAGTACACCGGACTCGACACCAGTTCACGCTACGGACCGTGGCCCGAAGGTTCAGGCACGATGGCCGAAACACGATTTGCCGTGCCGATCTATCGCGGATGGCCGGACAAGCCTTACAAAGTCTTGGGAAGCCTCAGTCACGAAGACCCGAATGCGCGTTGGAACGACGACTTTTTTGCAGCCGCAGCCAATGAGGCCAAAAAACACAACGGAGATGCGGTAATCATCCGCGAGGGCGCGGAATGGGGAGTTTCCAAAATTGCCGACACCAAGCCATCCAGCATTCTGAGTTCCTCACGGCAAACGACTGCTCTCGTAATCCGCTTTCTGACGCAAGAGGAGATCAGCGCTCAGAATCGCCGCGTGGTCGAGTTGCTTAAAGCTTTTTTCGGCAATGACCCCGCTGCTGCCGCCAACCAGGATGTTGCGAATTTGGTGCGTGTGTATCTGTCAAATTCAGGAATTGACCTCAACTCTGACGAGGGAAAACGCCAATTCAATGATACCATGACGAAGTTGCGTCCTTCCGCGCCGGGAAATCTTTCGGGTGGCTGGCTTTTCAAAGGGAGTGAATCTGTCGAATCGGCGTTATCAGGCGGTGATGAGAAGGGTTTTATCGGACTCGCATCCGTCTCGGTGGATGGGGAAAACGTGGCGATTGTCTCAAACGGCGGAACTGTGGAGATCAATTTTACGGGCACGTTGTCCAAAAACAGGTTGAATGGGCAACTTGGAATTGGCGGAGTGTCGGCCAAATGTGAGGGCGCAGCGACAGGCGAGAAAATTTCCATCAGCTTTCAATCGTTGACCTCTGATGGAACCGTGCGGGGCAACGTGGTTTTCCAACGAGCAACCGCCAAATAAAACGACAATGAAAAAGCTAATCCTATGCCTCCTGACGGCCACGCTCGCGCTGGCGGCGTCGCAACTGATAAAGTTGCGGGCCGATGAGCCGAGCACGTTTCAAACGGTCGAGTTCGCAACTATCCGCTGGGACGGTCGGGAAAACACCTATCTGATTCGCCCTAACGCCAAGGTGGACAAGTTCAAGCAGGTTTTTGAAAAGGCCCCGCCGCGCCCAGACGGAATTGATGACCGAGCTTACTACCTCAACATCGCCATGAATGCGATGGCCAAGGAAGGGTTCGATTTCGCCGGTATGACCCAAGATCAAATTGTAATGAAACGGGCAGTGACGCGGCAGTGAAATTGGCCGATGGGCTTGGGGCTGCGCTTCATTTTGTTGTATGCCGTTTCCGTGCGTGAGTCCAGGGAACCGAAGTCCAAAAACGAGAGCGGTTTGCTTACATGACACCCCGATTACACCAAAGTATCATTTCGCGCCAATCTAAGGTGTCATATACGTCCTGTTACATGACACCCCGGCGTCATACTCAATGTCATGTAACCCGATTCGGGCAATGAGCGTAAGTCATTGATATGCAACAGATATTCACCGGCGCAGTATCGTCCACAAGGGCGGAAAGGGCCTCTCACACTGCCTCGTGCGCGCGCGTGTGTTCCCGGTATCGTGCGGTCTGGCGGGGGCCAACGCCGAAGACTTCTTGGAAAAACCAGTAGATGCTTGATGTCTCCCATCCACTCTCTTCAAGCACGGCCACGGCTCTAAGGCGCTGCTCGACTTCCTTGCGCGTCGCCTTGACGTAGGGCTTTTGCTGGCCGGGCCGGATTATGGAGCGTTTCATTTATGGCGGAGTTTGAGTCGTTCGAGGGCCAAACGGCAAAGCGCATGATTCACGGCTCGCAAGCCGATGGTCAGGCTTTCGACCGTGGACTTGTCCGCGCCGTCAAATTCCCCGGCCATGACTTGCTTTGCGACATGAAGCCACGGGGCGCAATCGGGCGGCAGGTTGGCTGACTGAGCCTCAAATAAATCCAAAATCTCAGCTTTGTGCTGGCGAATGGCAGCTTTGAGTTCTGGCAAACAATCAGCGGGCAAGAGCACTCGCAGCTTGTCGCCAGCAGGTTCAACCCGTCCGCCTGCCTGTTCCACCGCCAGCAGGATTTCAGTGGGCGTTCTCATATCAATTCTTCGACCAAATCTTTCGGCTTCCCCGCAACCGGGGGTTTCGAGTCGTGACATCGTGACAACTCCGTGTTTGCAAGGGGTTGCGTGGATTTTAAGCCGTGACATGATTCTGCGTTGTCACGGCTTTCAATAGGTGTAACCGCCTGTGAATCAATGGCTGTCACGGTGTCACGGTTAGAAAGCCCCGGACTGGAAAGGTAACGCTCAAATGCCTCGTTGAAATGAGCGGTTTCGTAGCCTTTGGCCCGGTCGTCGCCAATGCGGAGTGTTCGCGGATTGATGCCGAATGGATGAAGGCGGCGAGCCAACCAAGATTCGGTAATCGGCTTGCCCCGGTTTGCTTCCGGCCAAGGCCGGTCGGACATGGCGCACAGAGATTCTACCAGAGACTTGGAAAAAATCCGGGGGCCGGTTGAATCGGCCAATACCTGCCGAATGTCGGTCAGCAACATGGTTCCGATGCCTTGCGCTTCCTGGTCTGTTTCCGTGGCCAACTTGGCGAATGCGGCGGCGGCCCGGCGCGGCCAATCACCGCCTGCGATTTCGGCAATAGCGAAGAGCGGTCGCCAGTTGTCGGCCAGCCGGTTGTACGCTCCATCAGGCAATTGCGGGTCGCACGCCTCAAGCCGGTTAAGATTATCGGCTGCCCACCGCGCAAGCTTACGGCAGAGGTCTTTTTCAGTGGCAACGTGGCGCGAGGAAAACCGGGCCGCCACTTCGCCAGGCTTGGCGCGTGTCAAAACAATGCCGATGCTGCGGTCGTGCAAGGTGCCGGGAAGCGTGCCGATGCCACAAAGCACGACGGGAGCGAATACGTTGAAGGCGCGGACTTCGTGGTTGTCGCCCTCGCAACGCAAGGCTTTCCCGCCGCGCCGATGCCCGGCGTTCAGAAGCCCGCGCAGTTCCTCGTTATCAGGCAACCAAGAATCATACTCGTCCGCCAACACCACGGGCTTGTGTTTCTCAATGAGTCGAAACAAAACGGCAGGGGATTGATTCTCCGTCTGAATGGATCGCGGAACAAACAACGCGATGACATCACTCAACGTGGTCTTGCCGCATCCTTTTTCGGGTGAGCGGATGTTGAGTCGCGGAGTCATGTCGAATGCCTGAAAACAATGGGTGTGCGTCACCCATAACGCCATTGCATCGGCAGCGCCGGGGGACAGCACCACGTACCGTGCGATGGCGGCGGCAATGGCGTCCAATGTTTCCGCGCCCTCAACGGGTTCCGGCCACAGTTCAATTTCGGGTATTTCAACGGCACACCCTTGCAAGTATCCGCCAGTTCCACCGCGCAGCTTTTCAACCTCAGCGTCCAAGGTCGAAACGCGGACGCCAAGTGCATTTGCCTCTGGCTCGCGGCAGCGGTCATATTCTGCCTGGGGCAGCGCGGCCAGGCGGGCGTAGGTATCGGCGTCGGTTTCAGCGGGCACCGTGGCAACGTCAATTTGTTGCTTAACTGTGGGCAAGCCTTCAAGAGCAGCCATGTCGTTGAAATCCGTCGGCTTGGTCGTGGTATCTTTGAATTGCGGTACAGCCAGCCGGGCGCGGATTGCTTTGGCAGCGGTCGTTGCATCGGCCAGTCCCGGATTTTTCCTTGGCGCTTCCGTCCACTGGTCGTTGTCAGCGGCGATAATGATTTCGCGTTGTGGCCACAATTCCCGCGCCGCCTTGGCGACGGAAAGCAAATTGCCACAGTTCATGGCGCAGATTACGGCATGACTGGTCGCCTGATGGATGCTCGCGCCAGTGGCGTAGCCCTCGCAGATCACGAGCGGCCCGTCTGTCTTGTCGGCAAGCGTGAAGAAACATCCCTGTACGCGGCCGCCCGTGAGGAAACGCTTTTCGCCGCCCGCGCCGATGAATTGGAGTGAATGAATCTCGCCGTTGATGTCGCGGAGCGACAGAGCAATCGCGCCTCGATACTCCCGCGCATCGTCCCAAACTTGGACGTGCTTGGCGGCAAGGTAGGAATGCGACGCGGACAGCGGTTTTGCGCGTTTGAAAATCCAGTCGGTTATCTCGCGGGCTTTTTTCTGACGTTCCTTTTCTGTCCGCTCACGCTCGCGTTTTGCATTCTGTAAGGACTGGCGCACCCGTTGCCATTCCACTTGCGACAATTGGCGGTGGCCGTCGTGCCAATCCTCATTGATGCCACGCTTCCAGCATCCAAACGCCCCGGTCATCGGTGGCCCGGCAAATGACACGTACCAACTATTTTTCGACTTGTCATCTCCGGCGCGGAAGCGGTGCAGTTTGCCGTCCGTTTCAATTGGCCCGGCGTAGCCCAAGCCAGCGCGGTGCATCGTGGCTCGAAAGGATTCAACGGCGCTCATTTATTCAACGCCTCCACGTTCCTTTGACCGCAGCCAACGCTTTACGGATTCGGGGTCGAATCGGACAGACCGCCCCAACACAATGGTCGGCAATCCCCGTTTACGTAAATTGTGGATTGACCGGCGAGAGAGTTGGAGATTCCGCTGTAAATCCTCCACATTCCACAGCAATGCGACGGTGGAAGGGCTGAGTCCCTTATCATCATCCGCCAACTTCAATTTGCCCGTGGCGGGTTCGGGCGTTCGTTCGACTTTATTTGTAGCCATGCGCCTACTCTGGCACGGCGGCGCATCCCAAGTACGACACGTTTTGTCCGCGCTACCGGGGCCACAGGCGGCGGTTGCCCCTGTGGATATTG
>Ga0302324_100024676_pt1 | contig 11568 bp, 7 predicted proteins | sample Palsa_T0_1_FD_201949 | JGI IMG/M metagenome (GOLD analysis project Ga0302324, IMG submission 201949) | Peat permafrost microbial communities from Stordalen Mire near Abisko, Sweden - Palsa_T0_1 | ecosystem: Environmental > Terrestrial > Soil > Palsa > Peat permafrost | place: Sweden: Abisko... | reverse complement strand
GCCAGATTAAGCGCTGTGACGGACTTGCCCTCTTCGGGTCCAGGACTCGTGACGCCAAGCGTCGTCCAGTTTTTGGATTTCATCAGAAGCGACAGTCGTGTCCGCAAAATCCCATAGGCATCGAGCGCACCCGAGTTCGCACCGAGGACGGAATTGGGCACGAGAATCCGGGTTTTCTGGCACAGCTCACGGTTATAATCGATACGGTCGAGCTGTAACGTCACGGCCGAAATCGGCTCGCGCTCCACGACGATTCTTTTTGCGCGCTGCGCGGTCGCCGTCGTCTTGACGGGCTCCGCGCGCGCGTCCTGGAGTGCCGCCTCCTGCCGCCGACGTTTAGCCGCTTCAATTGCCCTTTCGATTATCATTTAGTTCCCGCTGCCGCGCGATCCGCGCCTGCGATGATTCCTGACTGACTCACCTGAGCGCGCGGCCGCGCGGCTTGGATTACCGTAGCAGCGACGAGCACGGTTGCAACGGTGTACGCAATCGCGACCATCGCCCATTTCCGGGCGATTCGACGCTGGTCGGCCTTGTTGAAAAGAACTGGCACCGCTCCGATTCTCGCAAGTCCGGGTAACTCGAGCAGATCGCGGGCGCTGCGCACCGTGGGATCCGAGCTATCGGCAAATGCCGCTAACACTCCCGCAAGAGCGGTACCCAAAACGACTCCGAGCAGGATAATGCCCAGGCGATTAGGGCTGAAAATCTTGTCACTTACGTGCGGAGCGTGAATCAATGTAAATCGATCACCGTGTTGCTCCGATTCGACCGCATTATTGTATTCCGCCTCCTGCAGCTTCTTCTGGACGTCCTGGAATTGCTCCTGCGCGACCTGGTAGTCGCGCTCGAGTTGCAGGTAATCACGCTCGACAGTAGGCGAGCGCTCAATTCGAGTCTCGTAGTCCTGAATACGCGCCCGTGCGCTCGCTGCGTTAGTGCGCAGAGCCGTCAATTCCTGTTGCGCAGATCCCAGCTCACTCGCGATTCGCAGGTACTCCGGATTATCAGGTTTGACGGCCTGCGGACCAGCGCTTGTTCCGATCTGTGCGTTTAGATCTGCAATCGCGCGTTCCAGGCGCTTGATGTCGGGATGACTCGCGGTGTACTTTTGCTGCGCCTCGGCAAGCTGCGCCTTAAGCGTTGCCAGTTGAGTGAATGAATCCTGCACAGCGCCCACCATAGTCGGCGGCACCTGGCTAAGTTGCACTGACAGCAAGGACTGCTTTTGTTCGGCTACCCGTATATCGCCCTCGATGATATCGAGGTCCCTGCGCGTGCGATCCAAAGAATCCTGGGTACGATTCTGTTCGTCCGGCAGCGCATTGGCATGAGCCCGCTTGAAGTCCGCGCGACGTTGCTCGAGCTCACGAATTGATGCATCGAGCTGCTTCGCCTGCGCGCGTAAAAACTGCGCGGCTTCGTTCGCACGCTGGGTCCGAGTCGCCTGATTATAGTGCAGAAACAGGTCAGCAAGATGCTGCGCCACAGTTGCCGCAAGCACAGGGTCGGGATTGTTGTAATGAATCGAGAAGGCGTTGGAGTCCTCCAACGGCAGCATCGTCACTGGGTCGACCCGCTCGATGGTCGTGCCATCGATAATCATCTGGGCCTTCTCCAACGGATCGCTCAGCTTGTCCTGCGGATACGGATCGAGCTTGTTAACGAGATCGGCGAGATGCTCTTTGGACATCGTCTGCCGCTGGACGAGCTCAATCTGCTGTTCTACGTACGTCGGAGCCTTTTTCACGTCAGGATCAATCGTCGATGGCTCGAGCAGTATCGTTGCGGAAGACTGATAGGTTGCCGGCAGGATGTACGCGACGAAGACCGATAGCAGTATGGCGCTCGGGATGATAGACAAAACGTATACGCGGCGACGGCGAATAAGGGCGCCATAATCACTGAGCGACAAGTGGGAGGAATTTGATGCCATATGTGCCGTGTTGCTCGTAATGCTAGCGCTGCGCCGGAAGGCCGCGGTACCCGATACTGATGCCTATCTCGTTATCGTTTGCCGGGAACTTATCAGTCACGTATTTCGAACGTGTAAAGCTGTAATGCCCTGCCAAAAAGAAAGTCCGCGACAGCGCCCACTGCGCGCTCACTAGCGCCACCCCGTCGTCGTGATCATATGCAGAGTTGACCGCCCCGATATTGCTGATTGCCCTCTGCCGCTCGGCGATCAGCGCTCCCGTCAAAGTAAATCTCGGATTGATGTTCCGATCGTACTGCAGGTGTACTTGATCGACCCCTTCGACGGTTCCCGCGGAGCTCGGCACCAATTGCCGTCCGGCCGCGAGTCTAAGTTGACTGGCTTGCGCCTTGTAAGATAACGACAGGAACGCCCCTACGTTCGTTCCTGAGAAGGTTTTAACTGGCGACGGCGGCGCAGTTGCAGTGGCCAGAGCCATTTCCCGCAGATCATCGCGCTCCGCCTGCACCGTCAGGTCCCCTGTCAGCAACTGCGTCCAGTTATGGTCGAGGTCAAACGACACGCCGTAAGCGTCATCCTTATAGGTATCCTGCTTAGTCTCATAATCAGAACCATATACCCCTGTCTCGATTGAGGTCTTCTGACTTAGTTGGTTCTTTATAAAGGCGTTCACCAATCCGTAGTTAAATGAAACCTCGCTTCCGGGCAGCTGAGACTTGAAGTTGACCATATCGTATTCCGCATTTGCTCCAATGCCGGTGCGATCGGAGAGTTCGTACGTATAACGCGGTCGGAAATCGACACTGGTACGCGTATTGCCAACGTCAATCGCGCCGGATTGCGCGGTCACAGGTGCCTTGGGGTTGAAGTCGTCAAACTGCGGGTTGAGTGTTTCAGCCGAATAGGAATCCTGTCGGCTCGCGCCAGCGTAAAGCTCAAGACTACTGCGTTGCGATTGAATCAGCGTCTTACCGTCCACGTACTCGTTGACGCGCGACAGGTCAGGTCGGCCGTCATATTGCCGCGCCAGGATTCGCGGACGAAACTGGGTGTCACTGGTCGGAGTTAATATTCCGAAAATGTCCTGGAGGAGCGCTTGGTACCCCGTGACGTTCTCCCGCAGACCGGTATCGACTTCCAAATCCACGTTCGAATGGTGGTCCACAGAGACCAGTGCGTACGGCTGGTTATAGTATTCCGCAGCGCCCGCTACCGAACTTGCGAGGATAGCGAGGCTCAGAAAGCTGCGGCGCGTTGCGCGCGGCGGGCCCATTGTTTGGCGCTTAAGGAACAACAACTACGTCACCACTTTCCAACAGGATGTTCTGATCAAGATTTCGGCCCTTGCTCACATCGCCATAGCGAAACGGTATGACTTTCTGTTGGCCGGTCTTGCTCGTTCGCACGACGATGATATCGTTGAGCGATGCGTATGGCGTTGAGCCCGCCGCCAAACTAAGTGCCTGAAGCACGTTAACCTGGGGATTCATGGTATACGCGCCCGGCTTCTGCACCTGGCCCAGCACATACACTTTGTTGCCGTCGATCTCGGTAACGGTGACCGTGACCACCGGTTCTGGCATATAGGTCTTCAGGCGAGCAGTGATCTCCGCCTTAACCTGCGGCACCGTTTTGCCCGTGGCGATAAATTCTCCAGCCAACGGAAAAGAGAACTTCCCGTCCGGCTGGATAACAATCGTCTTTTGAAGATCAGGCTCTTTCCACACGTCGATATCCAATTTATCCCCTGCATGGAGCGTGTAATCGCTCAACTGTTGCGCGTGCCCGATAGAGGCAGAACCAAGGGCCGCGCACATAACCAGCAGCGCCACACGCATACGGCCAAGTCGGAATTCAGACAATGACATTGAAATACTCCAAGGTCCGGAACTTGTATTCCCTTGATGGGCCAGCTCGGCACGACGACGCCCCGGGCGATGGCAAGGATCACTCTCATTGGGACCTGAATCACGATCCAAACGCCGCTGCTGGACACGCGTAAACGCGAAACTTGCAATGCGCCATTTGTCGGTCATCTGGAATTCTGCCCCTGTATCTTCATCTTATATAACGCCAATTCCACAATTCCCCAAAAAGACTCTGTCAGATGCCCGCCCCTTTTTCGCGGACGGGTCGTGTCATCCGCTATCAGGCGGGGTAACGAACATGCGTATCGCGAAGGTCATTGCGAATCATCCGCGGCTGCCGCTGTCGAAGATGCCGTCGCACGGCGGGCATCGTCGTGCCGCGGCCTTTCAAACGGCTCCTTCCCACGCCATTGTATTTGATCATTGCGTCACGTAGCTCGAGCATCGCAAGTTCGCTGTCGGGCCTGAGCATGTCGATCAGCCGAATCTGTGCCGCGTTCGTCATGACGAAACGGCGGACATTGCTCGAGCGATGCACCGGATTGCCTTGGACGATCAGATAGACCTTGGTGCCCGCCTGCTTGAGCAAGCGCTGCAAGAACTGAACAAACTGCGCTCCGTCGAACTTGCCATGGGTAATGATGAACGCGAGATGCCCACGGTTCGACATTGCCGACATCATGTTGTAGCCAGGACGATGACCTGCAGGCTGCCCTTGCGGCATTTTGCCTCTATACGAGCCAGAGAAGCCCACCCCGTGATCCTTGCGTAAACTGGCCCTGTTGCCCCAATAGATCACTGCATTGTCGCGCTTCGCTTGACGGACGATTGCGCGGTATCTCTCCTTGCGCCAGCGCGCAATCACCGTCCGATGGCGCTCGTCAGTGTTACCCGCGGGTTTCTGCAAACTCATGCCCCAATGCTTCAGATACCGACTTGCGGTGGTGAGCGAAACGGCGATTCCGTATTCCCGCTCGATAAGATTGACGAGTGCCGCCCGCGTCCACAAATGAAATGGCAGCTTAAGCTGCTCTGGCAGGGAGTCGATAATCAGTTGTTCGATGCTCGTCGCCTGCTCGAGATTCAAGCGACCGTCCCCGGCTCTACGCCCGCGACGCTTGGGGCGCAACGCGCGCAGTCCGCCGGCCCGGTCGATCGCAACCCACTTGTTGGCCGCCCGGACACTTACGCCAAACACGCGCGAAGCTTGCGTCTGACTCATGCCACTACGCACTGCCAAAACGACCGCGCGACGCAAATCCCCAGACGCAACCACATTCATATTTCGAGCGTCAGCCCTGCCTTCCCATTGCGGGGGATAATACCACGCTACGCACGCTTTAATGCACGGATCAGCAGATCGAGTGGCTGGCCGTTCTATGCCCACGCTATGTTATGTGCGTCGCAAAAGTGAGACTTGATTAACAGACGGCATTAACATAAGTGTGCGTTGTCACGCACCGTCAGCAAATGGGCTTCTTGATGTCCACAGCCGCTGCGGCCTTGCTTAACGATGCGAACGCTTGTCTGAATCCGGCCCCAACTGATAACACCTCGGTCACGACACCGAGCGCGCCAACCAGGCCAGTCCGCCGCAGGACTTATCGATAATGTCTTTATAATTCAATGTATTATGTAACATAGCTATTACTCATTTCAACTGTTTCCCTAAGGAACATTTCGCGTCTAGTTATTGCCAGCGCCCGCTGTTGGTCGGCCAACATGACCGCCGCGCTGTAACAGACAGCAACGCTAGGCAGACCTGCCGCGTCGACCGATCTGGCGTAAATCGCAAAACGATCACACGTTGCTTACGCCGGACAACTTTTAGGTTTGGCATTTGGCCATGCGAAAAGCAAAACGCCGAGTGACTGTTTTAAGCTGCGCGCAGCTATGATCGCGCCGTGTCAATATCAAGGCGCATTCTGATATATTTATTGGGACATCGTCTGCCAGTGCAACAGAGCATGAACTTAGCGCCCTCGCGAATCGCCAGATGGATCGTCGTCTGCATCGCCTTGATCTGTCTCGTTGCAATGTGGTGTCAAAAGATTACAGGCGCTCGGGCCGAACACGACAATGCCCAAGTCGTACAAATGGCCTTCAACCTTGAGCGTTATGGCGTGATATCGATGGAGGAAAATCCGCCATTTGTACCCACCGACTATCGCGAGCCTATACCAGTATTGATTACTGCTTTGGGCATAAAAACAATTGATGCCATTGTTGGCCCCGCCCCAGCGGAGGCCTACTTCTCTGGTGATAGAGTAAAGTACCTCAAATACCAGAATCTCCTCTGGCTCGCGCTGCTTTGCGCTGGTGCGTTCTGGGCTGCCGAAGCGTTAACCGGATCGGTCTTACTCGGAATCGTGGCAGTGGTGCTCGTCGATTTTCCGTTTACCGGCAGTCACTGGGGCACAGCGATCGTCAACGACCTATTCACGGAAATCCCCGCTGCGCCTGCCTTGATGTTCGCTTGCGCGACGCTTGCGGTTGGGTATAGCCGCAGATCGTTGGGCCTAATGGCGATCGCCGGAGTGCTTTTCGGTGTGGTCACGCTGATAAAGGCTGCACTTTTCTACGTCTTCATTGGCGTAGTGGCGGTACTGCTCTGTTTCTATCTACTGCAGCGGCCGCCGATTCCAACTCGAAATGCTATTCGGGAATTAGCGATATTGATTGTTGCTTGGGCTTGTGTGCTGGCACCGTGGATGTACCGCAATCACGTCGAACTCGGCTCTTTCCAGCTCTCCCAGAGGTCGGGCCTAGCTCTTTGGCACCGCGCACTTGAGGATCAAATGACTGCGCAGGAGTATTTGGGGACGTTTTATGTCTGGGCACCCACTAACAGCCTGCACAAGTTGATGGGCGCGGCCCTCGGCTTTGCGCCGGCGGATCTGGAGCGCGGCGGCCGGCTACAGCGTCTCAACAGCACGTTGGATTCAAATTATGCGGCCGACGACGCCGCGGCCGAGCAGGCGGGTCGGCCGGACCAGGCGATATCCTACTATTCCCAGGCACGAGCGGAACGCGTGAAGCTCGAACAAGAGCTTGGCAAAAGCGGCCACCTGCATGCAGATTTGGAGGCGGACGACGTACTGAAACAGCGTGCCATCGCCCTCACGCTAAAACATCCCTGGGAGCATTTAGCGCTCACCTTACCGTTCCTTTGGCGCGGCGCGCCACTTGCGTTCTCCATTCTCGCGTGCGCTTTGATAGTTGGCGTGCGACGGCGTCGCTACGACCTAGCGCTCTTTGCCCTTCCGGCATTTGGCCTTGTGCTGTTCTATGCACTGTTTACGATGTTCCTGGGTCGCTTCGCCATTCCAGCTTATTTTGTCGGCATCGTTATGCTAGTTGTCCTTGTCGGGACGCTTTGGGGTTCGCGCTCCGCGGTAGGCGCGCAGCAGCCGCGAGTGGCGGCGTGAACAATATGGACACAAATCTAACCCGCCAGATAGGACTAAAGGACAACGTGCGGCGGGTCTGATCGACGCACGACGGCTGACGAGAATGCGCGGCAGCCGGAGATCGCACACGCGTGCGAAACTATGGCGTTGGCTCACACATCGACCCGAAGTAGATCAGGTAATATTCAGCGCGCCGGCTGATAGATCGACAGTTTCCGCGTTCACGATCAGGGACATTATTAAGGCTGCCTACATGAAGATCGTGATCATCGTGCCAACGTACAACGAGCGCGGCAATATCGCGCAGTTGATCACGGCATTGCAAAGTCAGTTCCAGCTTTTGCCGCACGACATGCACATTCTTGTCGTTGACGACAACTCCCCCGACGGTACCGCCGAGCTTGTGCACCAAGCCGCGGATGCAAGCCCGAATGTCCACCTGATCACAGGCCAGAAAGCCGGCCTGGGGGCGGCTTACATTCGCGGTATGACGCATGCCATCGGCGTTCTCGCTGCCGACGTGGTCTTTGAGATGGACGCCGATTTCTCCCACGATCCGGCCGACGTTCCCCGCTTGCTCGCGGCGCTCGAGAGTTCTGCGGATTTTGTGATCGGCAGCCGGCACGTTAAGGGCGGAAGCATTCCCGCGGAATGGAGCGTGTGGCGCAAGCTCAACTCCGCCGGTGGAAACTGGGTGGCCCGATACGTCGCGGGACTGTCAGGGATCAGGGACTGCACCGCCGGATTTCGCGCGATCCGCACAGAGATTTTGCGTCGGATCGATTTCACGACCCTGCGCGTGAAGGGTTATGCATTCCAGGTGGCACTGCTGCACGAGGCCGTGACTTTGGGCGCCATAGTCAGCGAGGTGCCGGTTCATTTCGTTGATCGAAAGAAGGGGCAAAGCAAGCTCGGACTGCGGGACATAATTGAGTTTATCGTCAATGCCTGGTGGATTCGCATGCGCACCGCGCAGACCTTCATCAGGTTTGCCTTTGTAGGCATCTCCGGCACAATCGTTAATCTCGGCGTATTCACCGTACTGCTGCATGGGGGAATGAATAAATTCGTCGCGTCGCCATTAGCAATCGAAATTTCCATCGTTTGGAATTTTCTCTTCAATAACTACTGGACATTCAGTAGCCGCAAAACCAAGGATCGTGCCCACATCAAAGGCCTGAAATTTAATGTGGTATCGCTAGCGGCGCTCGCGATCAGCTTTGCAACGTTTACAGTCCTCAGTCTGCTCTTTCCGAACTACCCGCCGCAATTGCAGCAGTTGGCCGGCATCGTTCCGGCAACCTTGATCAACTATTTTTTGAACTCATATTGGACTTTTCGCTCGGACCCGGTACTCGGCCAATCCGGCAAGCAACACGCCCGCAGTTAACGCCCGCGCGGACGATGTTCCAGACCGGGCCGGCCGAGCGCCGGCATTCAAGCCGGTTTCGTTGGTTCCGGCTTTCCCGCCATTTGCTTTACGTATGCCCCGAAAGTGTCGGACAGACCGACTCGTAGACGCACTTGCGGAGTCCAGTGCAGCAGGCGCTTGGCTTTTGAGCAATCCCAGCGCACGCGCGTCAGGCGCGTTCGGATCCGATAACGATTGGTCTCGGGCTCGGTGTGCCGCACCGCCGACGCAAGCTCGGTCAGTACCCCGATGGCGTAGTACGCGAGCCTCGGCAGGCGCAGCACGCGCGGTGTCGTCCCAGTAAATTGCCGGACGAGATCAAGATAGTCGAGCTGGGTAAGTACATCGTCGTCCACGATGTTGAAAGACTCACCGCCAATTCCAGGCTCGGTCGCGCCGAGAATAAGAGCATCGACTGCATTTTCGACAAAGGTAAGCGGTAAGGGAATGCGACCATCGCCAAAGAGAATCGCCCACTTAGGACTGATGACCTTGCATACGTGTGCGGGAAATATGTTCGCCCCTATACCGCATACGAGTCCGAGGCGGACCACCACGCCTTCCACTTTTCCGCGGGCATTAGCCGCGAGGACTGCCTCTTCGCAACGCGCCTTTGTCCGCGCGTAGTTGCCGAGAAGGCCCGTGTCGTCAAACGGGCATTGTTCATCGATGACCGAATCGTCACCCTTCTGCGCAAGAGGGTATCCGGAGAGGGTGCTGGCATACACAAACCTGCGAACTCCGGCGCGTTCAGACTCCGCCAGCAATCGTTCTGTGCTTTGAAAATCGACACGATCAAATAAATCGGCCGATCCGCGCATGGCTGACCCAAGATGGAACACAGCATCCATGCCTTCGGCAATTCCCTCCAAGCTTTTCTGCTCGGCCAGGTCGCCCACCCAGACCTCGACGCCGCTGTCACGCAGAGCCGCTGCCTTTGACGTGCTCCGCGCAAGTATTCGGACGGAGTCGCCCCGCCTGATCAGGGCTCGAACCAGGTAAGAGCCAACAAAGCCTGTTGCGCCGGTAACGAGAGCCCTCAATCGACGACTCCGGATTGGCGTGAGGCTTCCGCGGCCGACCGACAGCGGTCGGCAACGCGGCACGCGGCTCGCTCGAGCACCAGGCCCTGCCAGGCATTCCGAGCCTTTTCTGGAAACGGATGTCTGCGAGACTTTTTCGCGGTAAACATTTGCGTACCTTCAATCGATCCAATGGGAGCGGTGCCGATCTTCATTGCAACTAACTCTTGGTCAAAGATCGGGCTGCACTTCTACAATTAGGCGCGCCAATACGGGCGAGGTCGCCCAATGCCGCGAAAAGGCAAGCCTAACATAGGGCTCACCGCGCGGCGGCGAAGTTTCGCTAAGCCGCCCGCCGTGTCATAACTTGCGCCCAAGAGCTTCAGCTTTGCACAGTATCGAACGCCACCTCGCGCCGCACCAGTTCGACGATTGCCCGCGCGCCCATCTCACCGTCACGTCCGATTTTCGTTCGGGGGCGTGAGATTCATCCCGACATTCGGTATTCCCGGTGCCAGATTTCCAGGCTGAGCAGGCACCAGAGAAGCTTCTCGTGGTTCTGCCGGCCGCGGATATGTTCATCCAGGATGCGTTGCAAACGATCCCGGCGATAGTAGTCGCGCGTGCGCGAATTTGCTCCGGTGAGGTGATCCAGCAAATAGTCACGCATTGACGTGCGGAACCACTCGTTGACCGGCACGCGGAAGCCAATCTTTGGCCGTTGCAGAATGTGCTTGGGCAACATGCGTTGCATGGCGCTGCGCAATATGCGCTTCGTCGTCAGACCTCTAACCCGCCAGGTGTCGGGAAGCCCGGAGATGAACGCTGCGAAAGTGTGATCCATGAACGGCATCCGGGCCTCGATAGAAGCAGCCATCGTCATACGATCACCCCTTTCCAGCAGGTTATCCGGCAACCAGCTCGTTTGGTCAAAATAGAGGATGGAGCGCAAAGCTGAATTGCCCTCGGCGGTCTGGAACTGTATCGCTCCGGCACCATTACTAGCCGTCCGGCCAAAGGTCAGCAGCTCGCGACTTTCGGCGTCGGACATCGCGCCAAACCATCGGGGCAGTCGCAGCGTCTTATCTTCCACGCCGAGGGTGGCGACAGCCGTCTTTATTCTCCTGAACGAATATGGCAGACCATTGACAATTGGCTCGACGAGTCGTTCGCGCAGCAGCTTCGGCATGAATTGATACATGTGGGCATAACGCTCATAGACGTGCTTGGGATAGCCGCCCAGCATTTCGTCGGATCCCTCACCGGTTAGCACCATTTTCACCGTCCTGCGCGCCTCCTTTGCGAGCAGATAGATGGGGATGTCCGACGGTTCGGCAACCGGCGCGTCGCGATATCGCACCAGGGCTGGCAGATGCTCCATAAGGTGATTCTGCGAGACGCAAAGCTCGTGATGATCGGTTTTGAAGAGTTGTGCGATTGCTTTGGCGTGACCGAGTTCGCTGTAGCTTGATTCCTCAAATCCTACTGAAAACGTTTTGACCGGCAAACTTGAATGCCGCGCCATCAATCCCACCACAGCAGAAGAGTCGATTCCTCCAGATAGAAACGCACCGAAGGGAACGTCGGAGATCATTCTTATGCGTACTGCCTCGTCGAGGTGTTGCAGAAATCTCCCGACGACGTCTCCAGACGCCGGAGCCGGTGTCCACGCTGCAGCGTCGGGGGGTTGGTAATAGCGGAGTTCAGAGCACTTGCCGTTATTCCAAATAAGATAGGAACCGGGCATGAGTTTACGGACGGACCCGAAAAGCGTCTGCGGCCCCGGCACGTACCGATAGGCATAGTAGTCCCACAACGCTTGGCGGTTGATCCCCACCGATACGCCTTGAAACGCCAAAATCGCCTTGATCTCGGATGCAAACAGCAGTAGCCCGTTCGACTCGTACAAAAACAACGGCTT
>Ga0302324_100024675_pt1 | contig 11568 bp, 7 predicted proteins | sample Palsa_T0_1_FD_201949 | JGI IMG/M metagenome (GOLD analysis project Ga0302324, IMG submission 201949) | Peat permafrost microbial communities from Stordalen Mire near Abisko, Sweden - Palsa_T0_1 | ecosystem: Environmental > Terrestrial > Soil > Palsa > Peat permafrost | place: Sweden: Abisko... | reverse complement strand
CGGAGCGGGATCGACACTATACGGCTCCGACGCCGTCGGGGGAGTCGCCGATTTTGTCACCTGGACGCCAGAAGCGGACACGCTGCGACTTCGCGCCGGGGGCGGCAGTTTCGGCGAAAACGAACAGTCGCTTCTTGGGGCCCTCGCCCGCAAGCGCTGGAGCGAGGTCCTCGCCGGTAGCCGCGAGTTCTCCACCGGCTTCATCGCCGATCGCGATTACCGCACGGAGGACGCGAGCACGGAAACCCGAGCCTCGTCGCGCCTCGGGTCAATCGACCTATTGTTCGCCGGCAACGATCGCGCCTTCGGAGCCGCCCAGTTCTACGGTGACTACAACTCCTGGGAGCGCACGAAAGGCTGGTTCGCAGGGTTAACCCAGCAGTTCAATCCCCACACGCAGGCCGCGTTCGGCTATCGCCGCCACTCCGACATCTTCCTCCTCCAGCGCGATCAGCCCCAAGGTTACAAGAACCAGCACATCGATGATGGCTTTGAAGGCTCTCTGCGGGATCGCCGCGACCCATTCAGAAACACCACCTTGCTCTATGGCGTGGAAGAAACAACCGACCAGATAAGAAGCACCAACCTCGGCCGGCACGGCCGCAACCGTGGCGCAGGTTACGCCCAGGCGGAGTGGCGCGCGTCCCAGCGCGGCTCGCTTTCCCTGGGCCTTCGTGAAGAGATCTTCAGCGGAGGGCGCTCGGTCTTCAGCCCCACCGCGGCTGGGGCGCTTTGGCTTCCGCACGCCGTCAAGCTGCATGCGGCGGTCAGCCACGGATTCCGGCTCCCTACCTACTTGGATCTTTACTACTCGGACCCATCGACCCTCGGCAATCCCAATCTCAAGCCCGAGTCCGCATGGAACTACGAAGCGGGAGCCGATTGGTATCCGGGTAGCCGAGTGGCCGCAACGGTCACCGCGTTCTATTCCAAACAAAAGGACACCATCGACTACACCCGGGTCTCGCCGGCGTATCCGTGGCAAGCCACCAACCTCTCGGGTTTGAGCTTCACCGGGGTCGAAGCATCCCTGGAGTGGCACGCAAGCTCCAGCCAGCAATTGAAGCTAGCCTGGACGGCGCTCCAAGGGGCCCAGAAGGCTCTCCACGGTCTGCAATCGGAATACGTCTTCAACTATCCCGTAAACAACGCGAGAGCCCAATGGACCTGGCGCCTGAAGCAGCAGTTCCTGCTTCAGGCACGCCTCGGTGCCGTCGAGCGCTACCAGAGATCCCCGTATGCGGTGTGGGATGAGTCCTTCATTCGCGAAGCCGGCCGCATCCATCCGTATGTGCAGATGACCAACCTCTCCAATACCGGCTATGAAGAGATCATAGGCGTGCGCATGCCCGGCCGCAGTTTCGTAGGAGGCATTGAGTTTGCTTTGTCGGGAAACAACTGAGCTCTCTTATAATCCAGTTTGTCTCTGGAAAAAATATGACTTCATCCGCATATCAGCTCAGCTTAGAGGAAATCGATCAGTTCCATGAACAAGGTTACCTGGGGCCTTATGTTCTTTGCACGGCGGAAAAGATGTCCATCATTCGCGATCGCATCGAGAACGATGTCCTGACCAGGCAAGGCCCCAATCAAGCCAGCCGCGAACATGCGCGTCACCTGGATTCACGAATGATGTACGACCTTTGCGCGGATCCGGCCATCACTGACCGCGTCGCTTCTCTCCTCGGACCGGACATCGTTCTCTGGAGTTCCAATTTTTGGACCAAACATCCAGGGGGCAAAGAAGTTCCCTGGCATCAGGACATCAATTATTGGCCGCTCGACCCTCCACTGAACGTGACGGCGTGGCTCGCGATTGACGAGGTGACGATCGAGAATTCCTGCGTTCGGATCATTCCGGGCTCGCACAAGAAGATGCTGCCTCATGTCCGGGCAGAGGAAGGCAAATGGTTCGATGAGGCCGTGGATATGTCCTACATCGACGAAAGCAAGGCAATCGATATGGAGCTTCACCCGGGAGAATTCTTCATCTTTAGTGAGCGATTGCTGCATCAATCCAATCCCAACCGTTCCAACAAGCGCAGGATGGGCCTATCGATCCGCATGACCACTCCGTTTGTAAAGGTCTACCATGATCAATCTCCACCGTTGTTTCCCGGTCATAAGAACGTAATGATTCGGGGCGAGGACCGCATCGGTGTCAACCAACTGGCGCAAGCTCCGGCCGCCGAAGATAGGGCCTGAACAAAAGCAGCAGCGTCACGGCCGCGATGGGTTGCAATGCTGAGGAGAAAATAAATGCCGCCGAATATCCAAAGTGTGCAACCACGATGCCCAGAACCTGGCTGAATAGAACTCCTCCCAGGCTCCCAATTGTGCCCATCAGGCCGATGACCGAAGATGACTCGGACACGGGCAGAACGTCGAGCGCCAGAGTACCAATATTCGTTGACCAGCTCTGGGTGAGAAAAGCAACCAGGCAGGTAATCGCTATCGCCACTGCGACGTTATCCACGAGGCCAACGAAGGCTCCCAACGGGCCCAGGCACGCGCCGGCCACAAGGATGACGATCCTGGAGCGCGCCGGCGTCCGGCCGAGGCGCACCAGCCAATCAGAAGCAACCCCGCCGAGAACATTGCCCAGATCGGCAAACAAAAACGGAATCCATCCGTAGAGTCCCACCTGGGCCAGAGTGAAGTGACGGCTTCGTTGCAGATAGTCCGGAAGCCAAAATAGATAGAAGTACCATACCGGATCGCTGGCAAGACGCGGCAGCACCAGAGCGAGCACCTTGCGATCGTGAACCAGGTTCAGCCAGCTGCGGCTTGGCGCCGCGTTTTGCGGCTTTCCCTCTTGACCGGCACGCGGAGTGCGATAGAGCAGGAGCCAAAGAGGCAGCCAGAAAAGACCAATCGCTCCCGGTAGCAGGAAGGCGTAACGCCACCCGAAGCGAAGCGCCAGAAATGCGATCAGAGGAGGAGCGACCAAAGCGCCAACTGCGCTACCGGAAGAAAAGATACCTGCGGCCATCGCCCTTTCCCGCTCCGGGAACCATTCGGCCATCGCTCGCAAACCGGCCGGATAAACTCCCGGCTCTCCCACACCCAGTCCAAAACGTAGGCATGCGAGACTGAATCCGCCGCGAGCGAAAGCGGTAGCCATGGTAGCGATGGACCACCACAAAATGGACGCCGTCATGCCAAGGCGAACGCCGATCTTGTCGATGATTCTCCCGGATACCGCATACATCACGGTATAGGAAAGGAGAAAGGCGCCGACCACCCGCGCATAGTCAATCTCTGTTAGATGGAACTCGGCACGGATTGTGGGAGCCAGGATGGATAATGTCTGCCGATCAACATAGTTGATGGTGGTCGCCAGGAAAAGCAGAGCGAGGATGAACCAGCGGATTCCGTTTTTTCGTTCCGTCAGCAGTTCCATTCAGGTCTGGCTACGCTCTAGCATTTTCACTTCTACTCTGCACAGGGAATAGTAGCGAAGTGCGTCTTTTCTTGAGGAAAAGCCGCGCCAAGCGCGGTTGCCCTGTAGACACCAGAAGTGAAAATGCTCTAGTGCTCACGAACGGCCGAGGTGGCGTCGAATTTTTCCATCAGCCGCGCCGCCTGTGCGTCAGCCCAGGCGAGGACGGATTCTTGACGCTTGGGATCATTCCTGGCGACCACCTGCAGCCACTGCTTTCCATTACGGACATGGGGGAGTTCGTCAGCCAGCAGAAAGTCGAGAATTTCTCCCAGAGTGTGGCTTCCATCCGCCCGGCAGATGGCGATCCAGTCGCGGAGCTGCGAGCAAAGTTGTCCCTCGAACTTTGCATTCCCCAGGGCCAGCCGTTCCAGCGGATCAGGCCGATCGACATGGACTTTCCAGATGGTGCAGTTGAAGGGATACAGACCCCACTCTCCCCCCAACTCGCGAACCGTCGATGCCACGATACCGATGTGCCGGGCTTCATCCCAGGCCTGGCGCGCTAACGCGAACCGCATGGCCCAGGGAAGATCGGGAAACTCCGTAATAATTTTTGCCATGCGTTCCACGGTGCCAATTTCGCCATTCAGCAGCGTGTGCATGGCCAGGATCTTTCCCGCAGGGCTGGTGAACGGCTGAAATTTCGGCAGTTCTGAGGGGTCGGCCGCGTACCAGAAGGGCTTTTCGCGAGCGCCCACAATGCCGCGGGGAAACTCCTTTTTGAACTGGTAGCGGCCCCGTTCTCCGCGAGCATGAATGCCGCCTGACGCTTGGAACAGCTCAGCAAGCTTCTTCAGCCAGGCTGCGACGGACTCCCGCGCTGCAACTGTTGAGGTGAGTCTCTCCAGTTGACTTGCCCCCTCGTCGACCTGCCTGCTTTCCTGGTTCGCGATCCGCGACAACAAACGGGCCGTCGGTGCGTCGACCAGAGGTTCGGTGGCGCGAGCGAGCGCCATGTAAGACGCGGCCAGACGCGGCTTCAATAAGAGATAGGCGCCGGCCAAGCGGGTTGCGGTATCGGGCGCCTTCCATATCTCCTCGCATAGTCTGCCGAGTTCATCGCTCGGAGGAGAATCCTTCTCCTGCCGGGCCCGCAACTCCAACAGTCTTGCTCTAAGCCCGTCAACATGTTCCGCATCTTCATAGAGATGCTCTCCCAACATGATCTTGACGCTGGTTTCGGGGGTGAAGAGAGTCCAGCCCGCCAACATCTCCATGAGCTGGGTCTCGAGATAACGGTAATCTCGCAAAGATTCAGTAATGGCTGCGAGCGGCGGAAAGGGCTGGATCCTTTTCCAAACTAAGTCCATACAGACTCCATCCATCATCCTTACAGAGACAGTATTGCGCCTTGCTTGAGCAGCTGTTCCTGCAGCCGGGCAATGGGCAGTTTGCGCGGAGTCGTTCCCGTGCCGCATGCCATTGCCGCCGCGGTGCCGGCGGCTTGACCCAACGCCATCGCCGTTCCACTCACTCGAGTCGAACCGTGCGCTTCATGCGTAGCCGAGATGCACCTGCCCGCGACCGAAAGATTATCAAGCCCAGCCACTAAAAGACAGCGAAGAGGGATGGGATAAGGAAGTGGAGGATTTTCCTTGTGCGCGTGAACGCCCACGCGGCCATCTGCAGGATGGATATCGATCGGCCAGCTGCCTAGGGCAATGACGTCGTCAAAGGGCCTGCAACCCAGAATGTCCTCTGCCGTGATCTGATAGTCGCCGACAATGCGCCGCGTTTCTCTCACCCCAATATGGGTCGCCGCGGCCAGCAGGTATGCGTCCTTTAACTCCGGCACACCTTCCCGAAGGAGGCTGATCAGCGTCATCATGTCGCGACGACCATCCCGCTCAGCTCGAGACAGATCGACAGTCTTGGTCCCATCGCCATAGAGCCTGGTGCCGTTGATGGTGACCTCGCCCTCGCGGATACGAATGATCCATGGTCCCCCATATTTCGGCGCACGACCGTCTTTATACGCCTTACTCATCACCTGCCGGCTAACTTCCTCGAGGTACGACCAGGATGAACCCGGCTTCACACCGCCAATGCGAAAGTGCATGGACATGGACTGCATCTGGTCGTGCTTCTCAAAGCCCGCATCGGCAAAGGCGGAGATGTCGCCGTCGCCGGTAGCGTCGACGATCTGCGTGGCCGAAATCTCCCACAGACCTTCTTTTCCCGCTGCCACCACTGACTTGACGCACGAACCCTCGCGCCGAGCCGAAGCAGCGAAGAGGTGATAGAGCACCTCTACGGCCGAATTTTCCAGGATCCGATCGGCCACTATCTTGAACACTTCGGGGTCGAAGCATTCTACTTCCGGGGGGTTCGCCACGTTCGGTAAGCCGCGCTCCCGCCCGATGCGTGAAACCATTTCGCTTCCAATCCCGCCGACGACGATTTGCTCATTGTTACGGCAGCTTCGAAAACCGTCAAAGGTGTGTACCAACGCCCCCACGGCGATGCCGCCACAGAACCCGTACCGCTCCAGAAGAATCGTCCGCGCCCCATTGCGTGCCGCCGAGACAGCAGCCGCAAGGCCGGCAGTCCCGCCGCCACAAACCAGTACGTCGCAGTCGCGTCGTTCTGCAATCTTCAGCATCCAGTTCTCTCCGTTCGCTTGTACGTTTCGAAGCTGTAGCAGCCCACCGCCGCGGCGCCTCCGTCGATGGTCAATGTTTGTCCGGTTATGTATTCCGCACCTGGCGAAACGAGAAACGCGATCAGCTCCGCCACCTCCGCCGGATCAGCGAGACGATTGAACGGAATCGATCGGCTGCGCTGGCGATATTTTTCTTCATCGTTGGCCGCCCTGAATCCTTCTGTATCCACAGGGCCGGGGGCGACCGCGTTTACGCTTATGCCATGCGGCGCCAACTCGATGGCGAAAGTGCGGGTAAGGGATGAGACAGCAGCCTTTACTGCCCCGTAGGGACCATTGCCGTACATCGCCATGGAAGCGGCGATGGAAGACAGGTTGACGATCCTGCCCTTCTTCCGCCCGGCCACCATGTCACGCGCGGCTGCTTGGGCACAAAGGAAAGTTGCTGTTAAATGCAGATCGAGAAAGTTTTGCCACACTCCAAGTTCCAGTTCGAGTAAGGGCTTCGGCTGGGCAAAGCCGGCTGCATTCACCAGAATGTCGAGAGTGTTAAAGCTGTCATGCGCCTTTTGCACCAGCAGGTCCGGGGTGCCGGCCGCCCTCAGGTCGGCAGCGACACATACTGCCTGGCCGCCTCGTTCTGTCACCTCTATCGCGACTTTCTCGAGCGTGTTGTCTTCGCGGCCAGAGAGGACCAACCCGCAGCCACGCTCCGCCAGGCAAAGCGCGGTCGCTTTTCCAATGCCGCGGGCTGCACCGGTTATGATTGCCGCTTTGCCGGATAGTATGCGCTTGGTCATGCCATCACCGTGCCTTGCCTGGCGGATTCGTAGCATGCCTCTACCAGGCGTACATCCTCCCGGCCCTCGTGCCCGCTTACAGGCGGCGGCTGGCTGGCCGCTAACGCCGCGAAGAATTGCCGATGCTGATTGTAGGGATTCTGGGCATCGTCCCACTCCGGGGGAATGCAGGGCTCAATCACCTCAGTGGAACCATCGCCACGCAACTGGATGCTCTCCCCGCGAAACTCTCCTCCCTCGCCGATGAATTCGACCCGCCTGTTGTCCCGGTAGTGCACAGATCCCTTGGTTCCCATCAGCGAGATATGCTCCTCCTCGGCACACCAACTAGTCTGAATCTCCCCTAGTGCACCTCCGCTCAATTCGTAATGCGCCAACGTCAGATCGTCTCCCTCCAGATGCGGGCAGGCTACGTTCCTGCTCATCGCCTGGATCGCAACCACGCTCATCCCCGTCGACCACCTCATGAAGTGCTGGTAGTGAACGCCTAATTGCACGAACGATCCGCCGCCGGTTGCTTTGCGCGAGGCCCGCCAATTGGTTTCCGCGCCGCCCCACTTGAGTCCTCCACGATGCGCCAACCTCGCGCTGAAGAGAACCATGCGCCCGAGATAACCTTCCCTCGCCATCCGGCGCAGATCGTGAAAGAGCGGATGATCCAGCAAATTCATGTAGATTCCCAGGGTCCGGTTGGCTTTAGCCTGAGCTGCCAGAATATGATCGCATTCCGCCACGGTGGTCGCCATCGGCTTCTGTAACAGCACATGTTTCCCCGCCTCCAGCGCCTGGGTCGCCTGCTCAGAGTGCAGATAGTTGGGGGTCGAGATCACCACCGCATCAATTCCGGGCTGGAGCGCATCCTCAAAGCAGGCAGAGGATCGCTCCGCTCCGATTTCGCGAGCTGCGGCTTCAGCCTCTGCGGCGTCCGCGTCAATGGCGGCGGCCACGTGCACTCCCGGGAGCGCCAAGTATGCTTTTCGGTAGCGCCGCACCACGCCGCCACAGCCCACTAACGCGACGTTGATCTCGTTCTGGCTCATCCCTTGTTCTATTCCTCCGGCGTCGTGGCTGTCGCTATCGCTGATTTCGCACCGCGCAGTCCAGACCAGTTTTCGGGCAACACCTGGTAGAAATATTGCCGGCCAGGTTGCAGCCCCTCATCGACAAATGTTTCGAGAAAATATCCGCTCTTGTTGAGAACCGTCAACGGGCGCATCCCTTGGGGATCGAACGCGGCGCGGTCTGAACGGTATAGGTAGTACCTGGCGGCATTCTTTTCCGGGCTCTTCCGCCAGCTAACCATCAAACGCGTGGTCGACATGCGAACCACGCTCAAGTCGTTCACTGGGGCCGGCGGTTCGGTCGCCGTGGCCGGCGTGGTCACTGCTACTTGAGCCGACTGCGGACTTGCGGCATTTTCGCGCGTCACGGCGGCAACCCGGTAATAGTACTTCGTTCCGGGATCGAGCCCGTCATCGCGGAACTCCGGCGCGTTAGTCGTCCCTACCAACGTGTACTGGGTTGCGGGGTCCCGCGCATCTTCAGAACGAAAGAGCTGGTAGCGGCTGCTGGCGCCGGTACTGGTCCATCGCAGAAGTACTTTCTCCCCCGAATCCGCAGTCGCGCTCAGATTTTCAACTTGGGCAGGAGGGTTGCCGCCGGCTAGACGCAATGTCAAATAACCAAAGGGGAGAATTTTCGCCTTCACCGCCCGCCCGCTTACGGGCAGTTTCCTGATGTCGTTTTCCGCAAGATCGGTCTCATGGGCATCCGCAAGCGGCAGCAGGTCTGAACTCAAAGCTAGATCGGTGGGCTTGCCCTCGGTTTCCACCAGCCTTACGATCCAGCCGCTGCCGGGCTTTTCACTCTGCTTCAAAACGGTCATCTGCACGTTCGGCGCGTCGAGGTTAAGAAAGCTGCCTTGTTTCGCATCGAGTACGCCCTGCGGATTGGGTCCTGCGGTAACCGCAAGTAGTGGGCTGGCCACCGACCATCCGAACTTGGAGGTTTCGCCGGAATTCCAGTCACCGTCGTGGCCTCGCAGCGAGTAGCGGAGGGTGGCGTTGCAGTCGTCGCCGTTTAGTGTGAGCAACCCCGCCATTCGGTTCGACCACGCATAGCTGAAGATATAGGGCTTAGCGGGTTTGTAGTCGATCGAGAGCTGGTTGTAGCGGATTTCGCCGAAGCTGATCGTCGCTTCATTCCAGGGTGCGAGGGTTACCCCGAAGTCCGCATTGCTGACGTCGACCCAGCGGTTGGCCATCAGGTAATCGTGCGAACCCCAACGCAGCTGATCCACGTAGGGCCGCACCACTCCGCCGGCGTACTCCGCCCGGGGCTGGCCATCGGGGACGTTCATAGGGAAGGCGTAGAAGATGTTTTCCCGATAGCGATCTTCATAGTTCTTCGAGAACATCACGCTTGCATGTTCTAACGTGTCGACGATGTCGATCCTGGGCAAGCCATCGTAGAGAGTAACGGTCTGGTGGATGGCCGCGCCGGTCTTGGGATCGTCGGTCCAGCTGTCGAAGGCGACCGCAACCGGACCTCTGCTGGACTTTGCTTCGCGTGCCTGGGCGGGCGAGTATTCAAAGCCTTCTTTGGAGAGGCTGCTGTTCTTATGCACGTAGACCATCTGGTTGAACTGATGCCCGGCCTTGGGGTCGACCAATTCCCGCCCGGTTTTCTTGTCCACGATGGAGACCACATTGCCCGTCTTTGGATCGAAGCGGACGGCATAGAACTGATTGGAGATCTCGTTTTGTGTAGCGGAGATGTTTTTAGCAGAAGCGGGCGCCTGCGAAGACGAGCGGTAGACCTTGTATCCGTAGGCAGGAACCGCCCGGGCAATGAAGATGCTCTTACCCGCGCTGGTTTGCTGGCAGGGCTCAAGCTTGCCGCTGTAGAGGTCTTCGACCCCACTGCAACTCCCGCTCAGCGTCACCAAGTCATCACGCTGGTGCGCCAGCGAGTTGAATACCACGATCCGATCGCCATCGGAGTGAATATGAGAGGCGAGCGAAGCCATTCCTGCGTCGAGCAGCTTGCTGGAGTCGCGGAGGGCGCGCCCGGCGCCTTGCTTCTTTATCCATGCGGCGTTGAAGAGTTGGAGGTCGGTTGCTTTTGGTTGAGTGGGCCAGCTGTGTTCGTCGTAATCGAAAATCTGGTTCCAGATTGCTGAGGCGCGGGCGCCCATTGGTTGGTAGGAAGAATCCAGGTAGGAGTCGACTGCGGAAAGGCCCTCTGCAACCGGAAGTGCGCGCGACGCTTGCCTCTTCCAGCCCTGCGACTCCGGATCGATGGTCGCGTAGTCGGCCGAGAAGTTGTTCAAGTCCCCTGAGAGGGTTGGCAGAACATTCCCGTATTTCTCCTCGACATAGGCGAAGAAATCAGACGGACTGGCAATCCGAATCTCGGGATATGCGTAAGCTTTGCTCCAGGCAGGCAGCACCCGCTCGTCGACGGAGGGGATTCCGTGATCCACATAGGAGGGGTAGATCACCGCATCATACGGATAGGGTCCCAGAAGGGACCCGTCTTCTACCTGTTTCAGTTCCCGCGAAACCTGGTCGCTGGCCAGATCTTGCAGGTTGCCGTAGCCGCCGGCCCCCTGCCCATACCAAAAAGCGAGGCCGTAATGGCTTCGCCAAGCGAAGAGAACCTTATGAACTCCATCCGGACCGAGCCACCAAAAGAGCGCCGGCAGATGGGTGTGTTGGTAGTCGTTGTTTCCTCCGGTTCTCCATTGCTGTCCCCAGCGGGCAACATAGCGAAAGCCCGCGTCGGACAGCACTTCTGCCCCGGACCAGGAAAGGCTCGGGTTATCGACGATCTCGAAGGTTTTGATATCCAGACCGAACCGGTCGAAGGCTTCGCGTCGCGCGGGATAGGTCATGCGCGCCAGCTCCTCGTAATCCATCCAGTGCGTATGTACGCCGCTAGGAGCACCCATCAGCTGCATTTGACCGTTCTTGATGTGCTGCTCTACCAAGTCGCGCCATTGGCTTTCTGAGCGCTCGTCGATGTAGTTACGCATCAACAGCATGGTTTCGAGGGTGTAGTGGTATTGTCCGCCTCCCATTGCCTGGTGCGGATCGCTGAGCCTGCTGGCCAGGTCGATGTAGTTCGCGATCTCGTGTTGTTTTTTGTATATGAAGTCTTCGTAACCCATGTCCTCGTGCGAGGACTTGACGATATAGACCTTCCATTTTCGCTGCGGGGTCCAATTCTGAGTAACGCTGGCCAATACCTGGCTACCTTGCGCTGCCTGAATATCAACGTGTAACGGCTGCGGCGAGCTAATATCCGGGATGGGAACGCGCAGTGTGGAATATCCCGCCGCGATCTCACTAACCGGCTCCGACTCAGGCGCGGAGCCGGATAGCTGAACCTGAATGCGGCAGCGAAGCGTTGCGCCGGTGGAGTTGACAACGTCCAGCAGAGCTAGTTGATGCAAGGGCCGGCTGTTGGGAAACAACGCTGTCGGCTCCAGCTTAAGGATCTGAACGCCGGTTTGCGCGGCGCAGATCAAGGGGGCACCGAGCAAGGGAGCACAAAGCAGCCCCAGCAGGGTGAGAATGCGAGTTAGGCGAAGAGGTGTTTTCATTGCCCTAGAAGATGAACTTAGCCGCGAGTTGTCCGGTTCGATTTCCGGTCTTGCTTGCGACAACGCCGAAAGCGGGTGTGCCCACCTGCGTACCTGGAGCCGCCCAGACGGGGTG
>Ga0302324_100024672_pt1 | contig 11569 bp, 10 predicted proteins | sample Palsa_T0_1_FD_201949 | JGI IMG/M metagenome (GOLD analysis project Ga0302324, IMG submission 201949) | Peat permafrost microbial communities from Stordalen Mire near Abisko, Sweden - Palsa_T0_1 | ecosystem: Environmental > Terrestrial > Soil > Palsa > Peat permafrost | place: Sweden: Abisko... | reverse complement strand
GATCCGCGATGGCCGCAAAGCTTGCGCGCAGGCTTAACGCATCGTTACTTCGATCGTGAAAATTCGACCGCCCGCTTCCATCTTACCCGCTCCTCCGCGATGAACGCGGCGAGCTCCTGGGCCGAGTCACCGGCCGGCTCGGAACCGAACGAGCGCAGCTTTTCCCGCACGTCCGGATTCTCCAGGACACGGTTGATCTCGGTATTGAGCTTCTCGATCACGTCCGGCGGCGTTCCTGCCGGTGCCATGATCGCGTTCCACGAGCTCGCCTCGTAGCCAGGAACGACTTCGCCGATGGGTGGAATGCCCGGCAGCAACGACACCGGCTTGCGGGTCGTCACCCCGAGCGCGATCAATTGCCCGGATTGGATGAACGGCAGGATCGGGCCGAGATTGTCGATGGTCATGGCGATCCGCCCGGCAATGACGTCCTGCAGGCTCTGGCCGGTTCCCTTGTAGGGCACGTGGTTGACGTCGAGCTTGGCCATGGCCAGGAACAGCACCGACGACAATTGCCCGCTGGAACCGACACCCCCCGAGGCGTAGTCGAGGCCGCCGGGATTGGCGCGCGCCTTTTCGATCAGCCCGCGGATCGATGTCACGCCGAGGGAAGGGGGCACGACCAGCACGTTGGGAAACGACGCCACCAGCACCACGGGGGCGAACGACTTCACGGGATCGAAGGCCAGTGACGGATAGAGATACTCGTTGATGGCGAGCGGACCCGGCGGCGTGATCAGCAGGGTATATCCGTCGGGATCGCTGGCGGCGACGAAGGCGGCGCCGATGTTCGCCCCGGCGCCCGGCTTGGTCACGATGGTGACGGCCTGACCCAGGGCGGGGGCGAGCCGGTCGGCGAGGACGCGGGTGATCAGGTCGGTGTTGCCGCCGGCGACGAACGGCACCACGATCTGCACCGGCTTGGCCGGATAGTTGCTCTCGGCGGCTGCCGCCCCGGCGAGACCGAGCAATGCGGCAAGGGCTACGAAGATCGTTAGTCGCATGATCGGACCCGGGCGCTCGTCGACATCGCGCGTGTCCGCCGACCATGCAACGGCCGGGCCAGGATGTCGGAACATTCCTCGAATGCTCCGGCGCGCGTCGGTATTATTTCGCTGCCGTGTTTTCCGTCGCCGGGTTCGCGGTCTTCTGCGTTTGCTTGAAATATCTCGCATCCGGCGGCGCCTGACCCTTCTTGGTCGGCATCAAGTATCCGTCCCCGCTCATGAAATAGACGTCGTTTCCGATGACCACGTAGTTGGTGCCCTCGGCGCAGGAAACGCGAGTCCAGTTCGGATACGGGTTCGGGTCGCGCCGATAGGTCTTGTCGACGCTCCACGGCCGCGTCAAGGCGTGGTCGAACACGGTGATTTCCTCATGGAGGAGATTCGGATCGTTCTTGTCGAGATGGAACCGCTCCTTGAAGGTCGACTCGTTGTCGAAGTGCAGGGGCAGCCCGGTCGCGTCGTAGGCGCGAGGTCCCTTGAAGGGCCCGCGCGTTTCCGCTTCGAGCACGTCGTAGACGCCGTCGCCGTCCTCGTCGATCCACTTGCCGATCGAATACCCCTGATAGGTCGGGTCGAGGTTCGTGGGCCACGGGCGGCCGTCGGTGAAAATGCGACGCAGGTCGGTGTTGACTGAAATATAGGTGGTTTCCGGCGTGATGATATATTCCTGGTTTGGCGCCGACATCATGCTCGGCATGCCGCCGGGGTAGCACTTGGCATGGTCGGTGAAATTGCCTTGCCCGCCCAGGGCCTGGTCGGCCATGCTTTCCTCGTGGACCTTCTGATATTCCGGCGTCAGCGGCGCTTGCTGCGCCGGCCCGAAGGCCTTGTTCGGATCGAACTTGACGCCCTGGCCGCCCAGGCGCGGGTTGATCGAGTCCCACTGGCCTTTCCAGTTGGGGTATTTCGCGTCGGCCGCCTGCGCGCTGCCCACCGTCACGCCGCCCAATGTCACCATCAGGGCGGCGGCCAGCGCAAACGCCCCAGTCGAGCTTCGATACGACATGATTTTCCTCCCTGCATGGCCGGATAGCCGGCTTGATTGCTATGGATGCGACTTATCCCGCAGCTCCCGGCAGGATACACTGTCAGCGCCGCCCATGGAACGGAATTACCCTCCGCGCAGACCTGGATTCCGACGGTACTCCGAAGCAAAATTCGACTTTCGTCCGCCCCGCGACCCGTCCTAACTCCCGCCGCTTCCAGGCAAGGACGGCTAGGGCCGGGCGATGCGCGCTCGAACCGAACCGTCCCGCTCCGACTGCCGCGTTTCCATCGGCGACATCCCATCGTCATCCCGCTACCATGTACCTGCGATGCTTCGTCATTCCGGTTCGGGCTGCGAGCCGTGTTTGTGCGTCTGTTGCTGAGCGGGGAGGACAAAGTCGTGCGAGGTTCTGATGCCAAGCTCCCCAGCGCCTCCGGGGGGATAACTCGGCTAGCCTATGCGCACGCGAAAGAGGCCGGCCTCCAGATCGAACCGCTCTTGAGGAAAGCCGGCCTGACCGAGCTCGAAATCGATGACCCCGGGGTTCGTCTCAGGGTTCGCGATCAAATCAGCTTTCTCAATCTCGTTGCCGACGCGCTACCGGACGATCTCCTCGGATTTCATCTTGCTCAGGTGCTTGATCCCCGAGAGATCGGGCTGGTCTATTATGTCTTGGCTTCGTCCGAAGTGCTGAGTGAGGCCCTGCAGCGTGCGGCGCGATACAGCTCGATTGTGAACGAGGGTATCGCCCTGAAATATGTCGAGGGGCGAGATATCTGTATCACGTTCGAATATGTCGGCGTCAGCCGGCACGTGGATCGGCACCAGATCGAATTTTGGGTGACGGCACTGATCCGCGCGTGCCGGAACCTGGCGGGCGTTCATTTGCTGCCGGTCCGCGTGAGGTTCATCCATCGCCGGGAAAGCGGCCGTTCTGAAATTGCCAAGTTCTTCGGCACCGTCGTCGAATATGGCGGGGCGCTGGATGAAGTCGCATTCGCTACGACGGTGAAGCAAATGCCGGTCGTGAGCGCGGACCCCTACCTGAACAAATTTCTGATCGCCTATTGTGACGAAGCACATTCTTCTCGACCGGCGAACCGTGGCGCTTTCCGAACAGGCGTCGAAAACAAGATCGTCCCGCTGCTGCCGCATGGAAAAGCCAAGGCCGGCGAAGTCGCGCGCCGAATGGGAGTGAGCCAGCGATCCTTGGCGCGGCGGCTGACGTCGGAGGGTCTGACTTTTTCGGATGTTCTGGACAGCCTGAGATTCGATCTCGCAGAGCGCTATCTGGCCGATGAGGCGTTGTCGATCTCCCAAATCGCGTGGCTGCTCGGCTACCACGAAGTCAGCGGATTTACCCACGCGTTCAAGCGTTGGACCGGTAAAACGCCCCGAGAGGCGCGTCATCGGACGAACCCTTGAAGCTTGGCAAGCACATCGATACCGCATGTGCACGCGGCCGTGAGAGCCGACTACGAGGTCGGACCGGCGTCCAGCTTTTCTACCAATTCGGCGAGCCGCAACCAGCTGGTGGCCATGTCAGTGTTGATGGCCTTCACTCTTTCGTCCGTCGTTTGTTCCGCCCGCGCGATACACTCAGCTGCCTGAGCGCGATACCAGTCTGCCGGCAATTGTGCCATGAGGCCTCGAGAAATAATCTGGTCACCAGCCGGCGACCAGCCCAACGTCCGCCCCCGCGGGTCCGGCGCACCGTATCGATCTGTTCAAGAGCGTCTTGCGACGCGGCGCCAAAAATTTGATTGCTTTTCCCCGAGGCCATCCGCCACGGAGGGCTGGCTGGGGGACCGGGACTGATCGCGGAAGAGCAATCGCGTTGACGCACCTGTGAAGGAAAGTGGTGGCGCGGAGCTGTAACGTGCTAATTCCCGCGCAACGACAGGAGACAGAATGAACGAACCGAACCTGGTCGGCGGCACCGCCGCTGATCGCACGGAAATCCTCGAGCGCCATGCCGACTACATCGACGTCAATGCGCGGTTCGACTGGGAGAACCTGCAGCCGCTGTTCAGCCCGGCGCCGGAAGCGACCTTCTTCAATCTCAACGGCCACACCTACCGGGGCCGCGAACAGTGGACCCGGCTGTGGAAATTCTACGTCAAGCAGGTGCAGTCGAGCTATTGGACGCCTTATGACATCGGCGGCGTGGTGACCGGCGATCTGGCCGTGGTGTGGTGCCACCGCAAGACCCGGCGCCAATGGGTCGGCACCGAGCCGCCGCCGCGCGACATCCATTACGACAACAGCGAATTCGTATCCCGCTCGACCACGGTGTTCCGCAAGGAGGACGGCGCGTGGCGGGTGGTGCACGCGCATTTCTCGCCGGCGGACCAGGGTCCGCGGCCCGGCGGCGTGTGAGCGCGCAGTGCCGGCATTTCCCAAGCTGAGCGTGCGGCTGCATGGGGGCATGCCGCCGCAGCAATGCGTCGCCCAGGCCCAGGCCGCAGAGGCCGCGGGCTTTGCCGCCGTGTGGTTTGCCGAGAACCCTTTCGGGCGCGGCATCCTGCCGGCCGCTGCCGCCTGCGCGGTGGCGACGCGAAGCCTCGGGATCGGCGCCGGGGTGTTCAATCCGTTCAACCGCCATCCCACGCTGATCGCCATGGAGATCGGGGCGCTGGACGAACTCGCGGGCGCCCGGGTGCGGCTCGGTGTCGGCTCCGGCATCGGCAGCGCCGTCGAGCGCATGGGGCTGAGCCATGCGCGCCCGCTCACCGCGCTCGGCGAGGCGATCGCCATCGTGCGGGCGCTGCTGCGCGGCGAGGAGGTGACGTATGCCGGCGAGGTGTTCTCGGTCGACCGGGTGCGGCTCGACTACGTGCCGCGCGGCGATATCGCGATCTACATGGCCGGGCGCGGCGACCGTAGCCTCGCTCTGTGCGGGGAGCGCGCCGACGGCCTCCTGGTGTCCAACATGTGCACGGCGCCCTTCGTCGCCCTCTCCGTGGCGCTGATGCAGGACGCCGCCCGAGCGGCCGGCCGCACCGAGCCGCTCGGCGTGGTGCTCTACATGCCCTGCCGCGTGGGCACCGATCGCGCCGCGGCCGTGGCCGCCGCCAAGCATGCGGTAGCGGAGATGCTTCCGGCCTATTGGAGCCTCGGCCAAAGGCTGGACGGAGCAAAGACCGCGCTCACCATGGGAAGCGGGATCGCCGAGCCGGAATTCGCCGCCGCCTCCCGGCGCCTGCGCGCCGGCGAGGATGCCGCCGCCGTCCTCGATGAGCGCTTCGTGCACGCCTTCGCCATCGCGGGCACGCCGGCGGATTGTATCGCCCAGGTCGCCGCCTGCGGCGCGGCCGGCGTCACCGAACTGGCGCTGACGTTTTCCGGTCCGCAGGCCGCGGCGGAGATGAAGTATTTGAGCGCGGCGCGGAAGTGACTGTGCCGCAGAAGTTTATTGAATCGGCAACCAAAAATCGGTTGATTGGTTGCCGGACTCACTGCCCCGTGAAGATCGCCTTCGGGATCATGCCGTGAACACCCTTGGTGCCGTCCACCACCTGGGTGACGTGATAATCCACCGCGAGGCTCGCGATCATATAGGCTTCCTGGCGCGAGAGCTTCGGGAAGCGTTCGGTGATGAAGCCGATGGTCTCGCGCACCGCGATCTTCATCGCCTCCTCGAGGCTGGGGTTCAGTCCCATCACGATCCAATGGGTCGCGGTTTCCGCCCGCGGCCATGTGAGCTTCAAATCCTTGCGCACGATGAACTGGAATTTTCCCCGCAGCCCGGTCTCGACGGCGGACAGGTCGACCTCGCCCTGGCCCTGGGCGCCGTGGCCGTCGCCGACCGAAAACAGTGCGCCGGCCGCGTAGATCGGCATGTAGAGTATCGAACCGGCCGCCACGTCCTTGTTGTCGATATTGCCGGTGTGCACGCCGGGCGGGCCGCTGCTGATGCGGCCCATGGCGGGCAGCGGCGCGACCCCCAGGGTGCCGAAGAACGGCCGGTCCAGCGGAATCACGACGCCGGGCGCGACCGCGGCGGTCTTGGCGTCGCGGTCGATCCTGATGATGCGCTGGAACACGCCGGGGAATTCTTCCGGCAGCGCGCCGAGGTAGGGCCGCTGGACGTTGTAGCCATAGTCGACCGCGAGGTCGATTTCCTGGATACGCACCTCCAAGACGTCGCCCGGCAGTGCGCCGTTGACGAAAATGGGGCCGGTGAGAATGTGTGCGCCGGGGCCGCGATCCCTGACCTCGCGATAGATCGCGCGGGTATAGTCCGGCACCGCGGCCGGCGGCACCACGCCGGATTTGTCGACCTCGGCGGGATCGATTTGGGTGGCGGTTTCGATGGTGACGATATCACCCGAATTGATCGTGAGCACCGGTTTAAGCCGGGCATCGAAATGTCCGATGTGCACGGTCTGCGGACTCGGCGTCAGCGTGTATTCGGCGGCGTTTGCGCTCCGGAGCGCAAATCCGATCGACACGGCCGGGATCGCGGCTGCGATCAGCACACCATGAAAGAGCTTCATCGAACCTGCCCTCGATTATCGTGCCGTCTACATATACGGCTCCATGCCGTTGGCCCTGATGACGGGCGCGACCGAAGGGGACGACAGGAACTTGGCAAATGCCAACGCGCCATCCGGTTCGCGGGCGCCCGCGACGACTCCGGCCACCATCAGGAATTTGATGCCGGGAAGGTCCGGCAACGGTTCCAGCAACTGGACACCGTTCAATGAAATGAAGTTGCGACGCTGCGCCACGCCGATCTGAGCGCGGCCGGACGCGACGGCCTGGCCTGCCGCGTCGCCTCCTTTCGTCAGCTCGATCTTCGGCTTGAGCTGATCGGCGATCCCGAGCCGCCGCATCAGGTAGACGAAATAGGTGCCGTCCTGTGCACCACCGCTCGGATCGGGATACGCGATGCTTTCGGCTGCCAACAACGTGCGTTTGAGGCCGTCGACCGAGCTGACGTCGGGCTTGGGAGCGCCGGCGCGAATCCCGATGCCCAGCGGCGAACGTGCGATATCAACCATCGTGCCGGTCTCGATGCGGGCCTGTCTCAGGAGATCCTCGAGCACGAATTTCTCGTTGATCGTCAGATCCGCCGGCTCGTCGGCCTCGACGCGGCTTTTCATCCGCGTCGTCGAGCCGTATTGGATCACCAGCTTGTGGCCGGTGGTGCGCTCGAACTCGCCGCTGACCGCGGCCAGGATCGTGGCCATGTTGCCCGTGCTGAGCACCTTGATCTCCGCGGCGCCCGCAGCCGACAGGGATCCCAGAAACAGCATCACGCCCGCAAAAACTCTTCTCATCGTGCTTCCCGAAGTCGAATCTTGCCGATCGCCGAAACAGAACTTATACGCCCTGTCGTCGCCGGAAAAGCGCGATGGTGAGGCGCGATCACGGGCACGCCTTCTATCACGTGCTCCGGTCATAGTGTCCAGCCCCGTGACGTCAACGGGCGTATCAGATAAAGGGACCGCCCCATGACTCGTCTTCGTCCCGACTCCTTTCGTCCCGACCTGCCGGCGCTGGCGCGGATCGACACCCCCGCGCTGGTCATCGACGAGCCCGCACTCCAATCGAACATCGAGCGCATGGCGGCGACCGCAGCCGCCAACAAGGTCGCGCTGCGCCCCCATGCGAAGACCCACAAGTCGGCCGCGATCGCGCGCCAGCAGCTCGAGGCGGGCGCGGCCGGCATCGCCTGCGCGACCCTCCTGGAGGCGGAGGCGCTGGCACGGGAAGGCGTCACCGGCCTGCTGGTGACTTCGCCGGTGGTGGGGACGGACAAGGCGGCGCGGCTGGCGCGGCTCAACCGGGTCTCGCCGCTCATGGTGGTGGTCGATCACCGCGACCAGATCGAGGGGCTGCGCGCCGCGCTGGCGGACGGCGACCCGCCGCTCGGCGTGCTGGTCGACGTCGATGTCGGGCAGGCCCGTACCGGCGTGACCACCCTTCAGGACGGCCATGGCCTCGCGCGCATGACCGCCGCCGACCGGCGGTTCGAATTCCGCGGCCTGCAGGGCTATGCCGGCCACATCCAGCATATCTTCGACCCGGCGGAGCGACGCGCGGCCGCGGCGAAATCGGGGGAACCGCTGCGCGCTCTGGCGGCGGTGCTCGCGGCCGAAGGCATCGCTTGCCCGATCATTTCCGGCAGCGGCACCGGCGCCCATGCCTATGATCTGGCCGGGCCCTATACCGAGCTTCAGGTCGGCTCCTACGTCTTCATGGATGCCGATTATGCCCGGGTGCGCCGGGACGACGGCTCGCCGCTCGCCTTCGCGCCCGCGCTGTACGTGCTGGCGACGGTGGTCTCGGCCAATCGCGACGACCAGGTGACGGTCGATGCCGGCACCAAGGCGCTCGCCGTCAACGGGCCGGCGCCGGCGTGGTTCATCGGCCTGCCGGCGGGAGCGAGCTACAGCTTTTCCGGCGACGAGCATGGCGCCATCACGCTGCCGCCGGGGACGCCGCGTCCGGCCATCGGCACGCGCGTCCTGATCGGCGCGACCCATTGCGACCCGACCGTCAATCTCCACGCGAACTATTACGCCGTCGATGCCGGCGGCGCCGTCTCGGTGCTGCCGATCCTCGGCCGCTATGGCGCGATGGGGGCGGTGGCGCCCTGAGCGGCGTGCGGTCCGTCGCCGGCCATGGCGGGGCCGAATTTTTCCCACAAGGCCGGGAAGATGCGGTCGGCTTTCAACGGCAAAACGGCAAACCGGAGTCCGGTCGCGTCCGCCACCGCGTTGGCGAGTGCGGCGGCGACCGGATTGTAAGGGCTCTCGCTCATCGATTTGGCGCCGTAAGGGCCCAGCCGGTCCGAGGTCTTGGCGAAAATGACTTCGGTGCGCGGCACGTCCGCAAAGGCGGGAATGTGATAGGCGCGGAACGACGGATTGACGACCCGCCCGTCGGGTCCGATCACGGCTTCCTCGTAAAGCGTTGCGCCGAGCGACTGGGCGACGCCGCCTTCGATCTGGCCGCGGCATTGCATGGGATTGATGACGAAGCCGGCGTCGGCCGCATGCACGCTGCGCAATATCCGGATCTCCCCGGTATGCGGGTTCACTGCGACGCGGAAGGCCTGCACGTTGAATGCCACCGAACGCGGAGTGCCGCCGCTGGCGCCGGCCGCGGTTAGTTCGCGCCCGGCCGCCTTGGCGGCGCTCGCGAGCGCGGCAAGGCCGATGCGGCGCCCGCCGCCGACGACCGCGTCGGCCGCGAGGCTCCACATCGCCGCGGTGCCGCCGGCCTGCTCGGCGGCAAAGGCTGCGATCTCCTCGCGCAGCAGGTCGGCCGCCCGCATGGTCGCGAGCCCGGCCACCACCGTGCCGGTGCTGCCGAACGCGCCGGTGTCGTGGCCGACATGATCGGTGTCGGATTGCCGGATGCGCACGCGGGCCGCGGTGGTTCCGAGCGCCTCGGCCGCGATCTGGGCGTGGACGGTGGTGGTGCCGTTGCCGAACTCGGCGGTGCCGACGGCGAGCTCGTATTTGCCGTCGTCGCGCAGCGTCACCCGGGCGTCCGCCAGATGGCCGTGGGGCGGCACGGTGTCGATCATGCCGAGGGCGATGCCCTCGCCGACCAGCCAGGACGGGCCGGGCGACGCGGCGCCGCCGCCGCGCGCCATCGCCTCCTCGACCAGCGTCAGGCACTGGTCGAGCCCGTAGCTGCCGTATTCGACATCGGCTTCGGGGGGGCCGGTCGAGATCATGGGGTCGCCGAGCCGCACCATATTGCGGCGGCGCACGGCGAACGGGTCCATGCCGATGCCGCGGGCGAGCTCGTCCATGGTCGATTCGACGGCGAAAATGGTCTGGCTCAGGCCGTAGCCGCGGAAGGCGCCGCTGGGCACGATGTTGGTATAGACCGCATAGCCGTCGACCTTCTTGTTGGCGCAGCGGTAGACGCCGATCGACTCGCCGCAGCCGTGATACATCACGCTGGCGCCGTGATTGCCGTAAGCCCCGGTGTTCGAGACCACCCGCATGGCGATGGCGGTGAGGGTGCCGTCGCGCCGGATTCCGGCCTTCACGTGGACCCGCATCGGGTGCCGGTAGGTGGCGCCGATGAACTGCTCCTCGCGGGTGAACTCGAGCTTGACCGGCCGCCCGGTCCGCAGCGTCGCCAGCGCGACGATGTCCTCGACCAGCATTTCCTGCTTGCCGCCAAAGCCGCCGCCGACGCGGTCGCAGTAGACCCGCACCTTGGCGGGATCGAGGTCGAACACGGTGCACAAGGCGCGGCGGGTCAGGAACGGGGTCTGCGTGCTCGAGCGCAAATTGAGGCGCCCGTCGCCGTCGACCCAGCCGACCGCGCCGTGGGTTTCGAGATGGGCGTGCTGGACGCGCTGGGTGACGTAGGTCCCCTCATGGACGAAGTCGGCTTCCGCGAAACCCTTTTCGACATCGCCGATATGGCTGTGGAGCTCGGCGACGATATTGTGCGCGGGGTCGAGGATGCGCGCTTCCGGTCCTTTGTCGTGGATGACCGGCGCGCCGGGCGCCATCGCCTGCTCGGCATCGAACACCGCGGGCAGGACCTCGTAATCGACGGCGAGCCGCCCGCAGCCTTCCTCCGCGGCGCCCTCGCTGTCGGCGACGACGGCGGCGACGCGCTGGCCGGCAAAGCGCACGATGTTGTCCAGGACCACGGTGTCGGCGGGGTTGTCGCCGTCGCGTTCGTGGCGCGCGGTCGAGAACAGCCGGGCCGGCGCATCTTCCCAGGTGAGCACCGAAACCACCCCGGGAACCGCGAGCGCCTCCTCCTTGCGGATCGACAGGATGCGGGCGTGGGCGTGGGGCGAGCGCAGCAGCTTGAGATGGAGCAGGCCCTCGACGGCGATATCGAACGTGTAGCGCGCCTTCCCGGTCACGACGGCGGGTCCGGCGGGCGCAGGGACATTGTGGCCCAAGGGCGCTCCCGGATCGGTTTCGTCGACATGACGCACCCCAAGGATCGCGTCCTCGATGGCGCGATAGCCGGTGCAACGGCACAGATTGCCCTTGAGCGCGGCGGCGAGATCGTTGCGCTGGGCCTGGTTGAGGCTCGAAGCGGTGACGATCATGCCGGGGGTGCAGAAGCCGCACTGGAAGCCCTGTGCCTGCAGGAAGGCGCGCTGCATCGGGTGGAGGGCGCCGCCCGTCGCCAGGCCTTCGATGGTCGTGACCTCGCAGCCGTCGGCGCGGAAGGCCGGAACCAGGCAGCTGTGCACGGGTTCGCCGTTCAAGAGGATGCTGCATGCTCCGCAATCGCCGGCGTCGCAGCCCTTCTTCACCCCGAGCAGCCCCAGTTGCCGCAGGAAAGTGCGCAGGCATTGGCCGGGGCGCGGCGTCGCCGAATAAGGGGTGCCGTTGACGACGTAGGTCATGGCGCCGCCCCTGGAGACAGTTCGCGGCGGATCTCCTCGGCGAACTGCAAGGTCATGTGCTTGCGCCAGGCCGGCACACCGTGCAGGTCGTCGAAGTACTGGGCGTCGGGAATGCTCGCATGGATGCGTTCGCGCAGCGCCGCCGCCGATGGCGGGGCTTGGAAGCTCAGCCGGATCGGGCGCCGCGTCGCCGCGGTGATGGTCAGGGTGAAGCTGCCGTCG
>Ga0302324_100024671_pt1 | contig 11569 bp, 5 predicted proteins | sample Palsa_T0_1_FD_201949 | JGI IMG/M metagenome (GOLD analysis project Ga0302324, IMG submission 201949) | Peat permafrost microbial communities from Stordalen Mire near Abisko, Sweden - Palsa_T0_1 | ecosystem: Environmental > Terrestrial > Soil > Palsa > Peat permafrost | place: Sweden: Abisko... | reverse complement strand
CGATTGCGCATGATACAAGTGTTTCCACTTCGATTAAGGTACTCGCAGGTACCGTTCAGAGGGAGAGCAATGGTCGCAATTCCTGGGGTTGTCGCGTCGCTAGTCGCCCAAGTTTCTAACCTGCTGCCGGCACCCTCGCCCAGTCGGAATGACCCGGGAACCGCCGATTGGAACAAGGAGAAGACGATGTTGAGCAGGCTGAAGATTGTTTCTTGGATCATCATGGTGTGTTTAACCGCAGCCACGGCTTTTTCTCAGGTATCGACCGCAACCATCACCGGCGTCGTCGAAGACAGCGCGGGCGCGGTGATTCCCGGGGCCAAAGTGGTGGTGACCCAGACACAGACAAATACCAGGGCAGAAACAACCAGCGACGATCGAGGCGCATTCCTGCTTCCGGCTCTGGCGATTGGTCCATACGCAATGAAGGTGACCGCGACGGGATTTGGGGACTATCAACAGACCAATATCGTCCTGACCGTTGGGCAGGTGGCGACGCTCAATGTCCCGCTGTCAGTGGGGAGTTCGACTCAAACGGTGACCGTCTCATCCGGCGTGCCGTTGATCAACCAGACCGAGCCTACCCTGGAGACCACCATCGACCAGCAAACCGTGGTTGGCTTGCCGCTGAACGGCCGCAACCCCGCAACTCTGGTCTTTAACGCCGCAGGGGCGGCGAACACCGGGCAAAACACGGGAACCGGCCAGCTCGCCTCGACCAACCAAATCACGCCTCCGGGTGTCACGATCCCGGGATCGATCGCTCCGGCAATCAATGGCGTCCGCGCGGGAGGTACGTACTTCTCATTGGATGGCGCCACTAATGTCGATCCGCTGGCAGTCATCGGCGGCCCGTTCCCCGATCCGGACGCTACCCAGGAGTTTCAGGTGGTTACAGGCACATATGGGTCACGCTACGTCTCGGCACCAGGAGGCGCGGTGAATATCGTGTCCCGGTTCGGCGCCAACGACCTTCACGGCACCATATTTGAGTTCATCCGCAATGGCTATTTCAATGCGGAGAATGCCATCCTGGCCCAGCCGGATACCTTGAAGCGGAACCAGTTCGGCGGCGCTCTGGGCGGCCCGCTTTTGAAAGACCGGCTCTTTTTCTTTGCTTCGTATCAAGGCACGCTGATTGCATCGACCACGGCCAACAAACATCCCGTGCCTACGGCGGAGGAACGCGCGGGCGTCTTCCAGGCCTGCAATCTCGGCGTCACCTGTACCTCCGCCAATGAGTTCCCAGTGTCGCTCCCGGATCTGCCGCCCATCTTTGGCCCCAACCTGCTGAACCCGGTCAATGCAAATTTCTACAACTATCAGGGCTCGGGCAATTCGCTCATTCCCCAGGCGAACAACACCGCCGCCGGGAACAACTACATCATCGGCGTACCCTATCATTCCAACGATCAGCAAGTGGTCGGCCGGATCGACTATACGCGGCAGCAGCATCGTTTCTTCGCACGCTATTACTATGACCATCTGAACAGTCCGGCTGTCAGCCAGCCCACCACACCGCCGTACAACATCTTCGACACCGGCAGCGGCGAAAAGCAGTACTGGGACAGTGCGGCGATCGGAGATACCTGGAACCCCAGCCCGAAATGGGTCTTAGAAAGCAGGCTGGCATGCCTGAACATCTTCCAGCAACAGACCTCTCCGGCTTCCTCAAGTTTCGTGAACTATCCTGCTCTGGGGGCGCAGAACTACAGCAACCCAGTTCCTGCAGGCATCGGCATCACTGTGGTCGGCAACATGATCCCGCCAGCCGTCTACGGAACTTACTTCGACCCTAGAACAAATTTTTCATGGACCGAAGACGCGATCTACACCCCCGGCAACCACGAGATCACTTTCGGCGGGGACCTGGAACGGATTCACAACGGCGAGGCGAATCCCGCCGGCCAAACCGGCGTCATCATCTACGCCGGGGTTTATACCAGCATCCTCGGCGACGCGCTGAAACTCCAGATCCAGGACGCTCCCTTTGCCGACTTCTATCTCGGCCATCCAGTGGAGTTCATTCAGGGCGACGGCTTCTACTCTTCCAATCACGGGTGGCTCTTCGGCCTCTACGGCCAGGACAAATACCGCGTCACCAATCGCCTTACCTTGAAGTACGGGCTTCGCTGGGACCCGTGGATTCCATACACTCCCGAGGGAAATCGCATCAGCTGCTTCCGCGAGGGCGAGCAGTCGAACGTCTTCACCAACGCTCCCACGGGCCTGGTCTACCCCGGCGACAAGGGATGCTCCTCCGGCGGCACCAATGGCAAGTACGATTTCTTGCAACCCAGAGTAGGTGTTGCCTACCAGCTGAACCAGAAGGGTACACAGGCGCTTCGCGCCGGCTATGGAATCTACCAGATCCAGGTTCCGCTTTCGGCGCTTGGCGGCTTTCAGTCGTTCCCCTGGACCCGGCAGTACATCATTGCCAACCCCTTCCAGAGCATCACCAACATCTGGGGATCGAACGGCTTGGAGAACCCGTTCGCCGGAGGCTTCATCGGCTTTGGCTACAAGCCGCCTCCTGACATTGCCTTTCCGACCAGCCCCGCGCCAAACGTCGCAAATTTCGGCTCAAATTTCAGGCCCGGCTATGTCCAGCAATGGTCGCTCTCCTATCAACTGGGCCTGGGAGGGAACGACAGCGTCGAGCTTGCCTACATCGGCACAAGCAGCACCCACATGGCGCAGAACTATGATCTGAACCAGCCGCTGCCCGCCGAAGATGCGTCCACCGGCAACGAGCAGGAACGCCGTCCCTATACTACCCTCGGAGTGATCAGTACTGAGGCCGCGATCGGGTATGCCAGCTACGATGGCGCCCAGGTCACCTATCGTCATCGCGCCGCGGGCGGGTTTGACGTCAATTCCAACTTCACCTGGTCGAAGTGCATCGACAACGGCTCCAATCCCGGCAGCACCGGGGCGGGGGTTGCCGGGGCCATAGACGTCGACCCCCTCCACCCCGGCTTCAGCCGGGGCTTGTGCGATTTCGATCAGCCCTACAACTGGCGCACCACGCTGGTATGGACAGGTCCTGCGCTCGCCAACGGCAACGCCTTCGTTCGCACCACACTGGGCTCATGGCTGATCAGCGGAAATATCATCCTCGATGCCGGCCAGCCCTACAGCATTACCACCGGGACCTCCGACAATTCCTATACCGGCACGGAATTGGACCGGGCAGACTATGTGCCGGGAGAACCTCTGTACATCGACGGAAAGCTCAACTATAACGCGTTCACACTCAACAGCCCCGGCACCCTGGGGAATACTCCGCGCAACGGCTTCCGCTCCGCTCCCAACTATGACGTGGACGCTGCCCTGATGAAGAATTTCAGGCTGACGGAGAGACTCGGTCTGATGTTTCGGGCCGAAGCGTTCAACATCCTCAATCACCCCAACTACTACGGCCCGGTCAATGCCTGGGATTCTGCGAACCCGGAGACCTTCGACACGTATCAGTTTGCTCGCGATCCGCGCCAGCTGCAATTCGCTTGAAGCTAACGTTCTAAAGCCTGCTTAGGCGCTTCCGGGACTTTGCGAGTACAGCGTTATCGGAGAGATGCAACGAGAGTAGCGACGAATGATAGAGAAACCACATGTTCGTTTAGTGTTTACCACCCTTCTCGGCTTGACCGCGTCGATCGGCCACGCGCAAAAGCCGCCTCTGCCCGATCAGGTTTGGTCGACCTTGCCGGTGATCAAGGTCTGGCCGGGGGGTGTTCCGGGGTCGGAACACGACAACCGCAAGGAGGCTACTGCGGAAACGTCCTTCGCTCTGGGCGTACATTTTGTGATCAACGTCACATCGCCGACGCTTACCGTTTTTCAGCCGAAATCCGGCAATTCGACAGGGACGGTAGTCTTGATCTGCCTCGGCGGCGCCTTTCGCATGCACTCGATCGAAAATGAGGGTTATCACGTTGCGGATTGGTTCGCGCAGCATGGGGTCACCGCCTTCGTGCTAAAGTATCGGCTCGCCGACCCACCTCGGGCTTACGACTGGTGGTCTAGATGGGAGGCTTAGCGCGCCATGAAATGACCCGCATAGCTTGCCTGTCAACGGCTCTGCAGCCGAGCGTCCGCACTATGTTTTTCAGTTGAGTTTTTGGAGAAGTTAGGATGAGAGTGTTCGACCCGACTAAGCGGTTCCTCGGCTTCATTGTTCTGATGGGTACGGCTCGGTGCTGGGCTGCGGCGCCGACTGCCGCAAGCTGTACCGATCTGGTTAAGATGCAGGTCGAGAACACCACCATCTCCGAGGCGATCGAAGTCCCCGCAGGTAAGCCGCTCCCGGTCGGTAGCGGCTTCGATCCTCCCGTAGTGGTAACATCTCTGCCCGCTCATTGCCTCGTGCATGGTGAGGTCAACCAGCACAAGGGCGCGAACGGCAAATACTACGGAGACAAATTCGAGATCCGCATGCCGGTTGAGTGGCAGGGACGCTTCTTGTTCCTCGGTGGCGGCGGTCTGGACGGAGCCCTCAACCCAGCCATAGCTCTTCAGGGCCCGGTCCCCAAACCCGACAGCAAATCCGCCCTTTCCTTGGGATACGCATTGGTCTCGACAGACGGTGGTCATCAGGAGGCGAATCCGTTCACCCAGGATGGATCCTTCGGCTCCGATCCGGAGTCCCGCGCCGATTACAACTACCGCTCGACCAAATTGGTCACCGACGTGGCGCGGAAAGTCATCGCGCAATACTACGGGCATCCGATCAAGTACTCCTACTTTCAAGGCTGCTCGAATGGCGGTCGCGAAGGCCTCATGACGGCCGAGCGCTATCCCGATTACTTCGACGGCATCGTGGCCGGGGCACCGGCATTCAATCTCACCCACGCAGCCATTGCCGAGGCCTGGAATACCGTACAGCTAGCATCGATTGCGCCGAAGAAGCCGGACGGAACTCCCGATCTGGCGCGATCGCTGACCGAACCTGACCTCAAGTTGCTGGTGACTGCGGTGTTGGACAAATGCGACGCGCTCGATGGATTGAAAGACGGGATGATCTTCAATCCCGAAGCCTGTCATTTTGATCCCAGTACCTTGAAGTGCGCCGCCGGTCAAAGCGGCTCGTGTCTCTCCGCTCAGAAGACCGAAGTGATAGGCAAGATCTTCGAGGGTCCGCACACCTCCAGCGGCAAGCCAATCTATTCGCGCTGGCCTTACGACGCGGGCGACGCGGCTGAGGGCTGGCGAGCCTGGATGACCGGGGCCGGGCCGGTTCCGTCGATCAACGTGATGATCTTCCCGTCGTTCTTCAACGGTCTGGCGCTCGCCGGTGCGCCGCCTAAGATCGATATCTTCGCGTTCAACTTTGATACCGACGCCGCTCGCATCGACAAAGCCGCGGCAGAGATCAACGCAACGTCGACCGACTGGTCAGGCTTCCGGAAACACGGAGCAAAGCTGCTGCTCTACACCGGAATGAGCGACCCCGTCTTCTCCGCCCTCGATCTCATTCGCTACTACCAGCAGATTCAGCAGAACAACGGTGGAGACATCGAGGCCGGCAGCTTTGCCCGTCTGTTTCTGGTTCCGGGGATGACTCACTGTAGCGGCGGCCCGGGGCTGGATGACTTTGACGCTCTGGGTGCGATGCAAAGCTGGGTGGAGCAAGGCAAAGCTCCGGAGACCATCGTTGCCAGCGGTAGGGCCTTCCCCGGCCGCACTCGACCGCTCTGCGCCTATCCGCTGATTTCCAAGTACCGCGGTCAAGGGAATCCGGAGGATTCCAGCAGCTTCGATTGCGAGAAGCCTTAATTTCGAGGCTTGTTCCCAGCGCTGTCTGTTCGCCCTGATGATGTCGTCTCTGCAAGACAACTGAATTGGAAGTGCACACGGAGGGTGCGGGCATGTCGACGAATCGCCGGAATTTCTTAAAGGGTTCCACCTCGCTTTCGCTTGCAAGGCTTACTTATTCGGGAATGTTTTTTCAGCTCGCTGAGACCGGACTTCTTGCCGACTCCAGCCCCACTCCTTCGCCGTCGGCCACCATTGGCCATCCGCTCATGGTCCCGAATTTGTCGCATTCGCTGGCGGTGCGATGTCTGTCTAAGCCGGTATTGGACAGCCGAGTGATCGACGATATGGAGACAGACCAAGGCTGGATGCCTTCGCCGGTGGTGAAGCTGAGCTACACGCCAGAGCGGGCCAAGAGCGGCACGCGCTCGATGCGCTTTAGTACGTCGATGCGCAACCAGGATTTCATCAAGTCGTCGCGCAGCAAGAATGGATTCTTCACCGGTGACGAGGCGGCCTTCCTGGGACAACCTTTCTCCGCGTTCGCCACCCTGGGATTTCACGAGCCTCAGGACTGGAGCGCTTACAACCGAATTTCGCTATGGTGCTATCTGCACCCAACCAAGACCCCTACCACCAGCCTTTCAATGCAGTTTCTCTCTGCCGGCGCAAGCGCCGGTCCATGGGATCCAGTGGCCATCCACTTCATCAACGACTTGAAGCCAGGCGAGTGGAACCATCTCACCTGGGAGATATCGGAATACCAGCGCAATAAGGTCGTTGCCTTCTTTCTGTTCAAGGCGACATCGGGGCTTCCGATTGCTGGGGAGATGACTTTCGATTTTGATCAGCTGCGCCTGGAGCGGGTAAATGTAGAACCTGTGGGCGGATGGTCTGTAACTCCCGGCAAGGTGTCGTATTCGCACTTCGGATACCGGCCGGGTGCAAAGAAGGTGGCCTTCAGCAGCGAGCCCGCGGCGGAGACCTTTTCTCTCCTGAATGCGAAGACAGGAGCCGTGGTTATCCAGCTACCAGTGAAGAAAGAGACGAATCCTCGTGGCAGTTACACCATCCTGGATTTTACTTCCTACACTACGCCCGGAACCTATCTCCTGGAGTGCGGGTCGTCGAAGAGCGAGGAGTTTCCGATAAGCGACGATGCATGGAACCTGCTGATCGACGCCACGTTGAACACCTTCAATGGATTTCGCTGTGGATGCGCCGTATCGGGCGCGCACGACGCCTGCCATCTGGAGACGTTTGACGAGTACAAGGGTGAGCGGCGGTCGATGGCAGGAGGATGGCATGATGCGGCGAACAATACCCAGTTCGCGGATTCTACCCACATGTCGGTCTACACCCTGGTGCGGCTGCACGAGCGATTGCGCGGTGATGTCTCGCAAGAACTGCGCGCGGCGCGTGCGCTGGAGGAGGCCAAGTGGGGACTCGACTGGAGCCTGCGGATGCGGTTCGCGCCAGGTATCCGGCTGAAGAAGAACTTCACTTCATACTGGACCGATTCAAAAATAGGCACGGACGACGATGTCGTGCAGGTCGATGCCGGATATGATCTGCGCGAGACCATCTACGCGCTGGTCGCGCTCTCCACTGCGGCGCGCGTGCTCAAGAAAACGGAGCCCGCGCTGGCCGCCCGTGCATTGAAGGCGGCCCAGGAAGACTATGCCGAGATACGTCCCCACATGAATGCGCCGCTCACTCCGGTCACCTACGGCGATAGCGGCCGTGGCTCGTGGAGAGACCTGGCCGCCTACCTGGCGCTGTCTGCCGCGGAGCTCTTTCGATTCACCGCAAATCCCGCTTATCGCGCGGACGCCATACTGTTCGGGAAGTGGCTGACCGATCTGCAGGAACAACGCTTCCTCGATGGCAGTCCGGTGACCGGGTTTTTCTATGCAGACGCAGAGCGCACCCAGATCCAGCGTGAGGTTTGGGGCGGCTCCGACGATTCGGGGTGGCTCGCGCTGCAAATTCTTTGCGAGGAGTTTCCCGAGGAACCGGATTGGATCAACTGGTATGCAGCCCTGCTGATTTACTCCGAATATTATTGCTGGGAAGGCTCCATGGCTTCATCGCCGTTCCAGGTGATCCCAACCACCGTGTGGAGGCGGAAGGACCTCGAGACCGATCTTCGGCCCGATCTTATCGGGGGAGCCATGGCCGTTCATGCGTCCCCAATGTTTCCTACCCCACCGACTGACGAGGGTACGCAAGCGCAGAGGTTGGCGATGTACGAGGCCGGAACCGCGCTTACCCCAGAGATGCGGCTGAGGATCTTTCCCATCTGGTACAACCACGTCCAGCACGGGAGCACGACGGCGCATCTCTGCAGGGCGGCCGGGCTCGGAGGCGCGGCCCAGGTGCGTGGATCTCTCGAGTTGTGCGAACTGGCGGTGCAGCAACTGCAGTGGGTCGTGGGGGCGAATCCTTTTTCAAGATCGCTCATCTTCGGCATCGGCTACGACTACTGGCAGAACTTTACCGTCGACAATGTCAACTTCGTCGGTGGCCTGGGACTCGGAATGAACTCCTACGAAGCAGACGCTCCGGCTTGGCCGAACAATGCTGTCTTTCCTTATAAGGAGCAGTGGAGCTATTCGAACAGTCGTATCGCGATCAACCTGGCGCAAAGCGCGGTTCCGGCGCGGATCACAGGCCGAACTGTCGCGCCCGCCACGCTTCGCGAGCTTCGCACCGGAAAGACGACACGTCTCACCGCCGGAAGCTTCGATCGCACCGTTCCTCCAGGTCTCTACACCGTTTCTTCGGACGGATTTGAGTGGCAGCTCGAATTAGTGGGAGGCCGCACCTACCAACTGTCACTCGATCCTACGCAGGCTGTCGATCTGTCCCTTAAGTCCTTCGCAGACGACTCGAGCAAAGTAAGCCTCGAGGCGACGTTGCGCGGAAGCGGCCCGCAACGCATCGCACTCAAGCTTTTCAACCTGGGAGCGCCCCAGTCGGACAAACGGGTGGCGCTCAAGCATGGTGAAGAGGCCTTGCTCCGATGGAAGTTGAAAGTCCTCGACACGACCAAGCCTTGGATAGCCGTGGCGATACCCCAGTCCGCGCCGGATCTTAGAAAGGAAGTCTTCGGCCGATTTGGAAGTTACGCCAAGCTCAGCTGACGACCTACTCGGGAGGGCATCATGAAAACGTCACGCCGACTCTTCCTCGAACTCGCAGTTCCTGCCGCGGGCGCCATTACGCTGTCCCATGCCGGCGCCGTCCAGCAAACCGGCACGCACGCCGACGAACAAGGGTCCACCGCCTCCGGCATCGAAGGACAAAGACGAGCCGATCTCGGCAATGGCAAGTACCTCAACCCGGTGCTTCCTGGAGATCATCCTGACCCAAACGTCCTCAAGGACGGCGACGACTATTACCTTAGCTATTCGTCCTTTGACTACTATCCAGGAATCGTGATCTGGCACTCTCGCGATCTGGTGAACTGGAAGCCGATTGGCCCGGCGCTTAAGACGAACATAGGATCGATCTGGGCGCTGGATCTGGTCAAACACGACGGGCGATATTTCATATACATTCCCACCTTCCGAGCTCCGACGAGCCTGGCCGATAACACCAACTTCGCTGGGGCAAGTTCACCCTTCAGGATCTACGTCATTCATGCTCCTGACATGCGTGGACCGTGGAGTGAACCGATCGACATGGATATACCGGGTTATATCGACCCTGGGCATATCGTAGGGGAAGACGGCCAACGGTATCTGTTTCTCAACGACGGGCACCGGGTTCGAATTGCCGCTGACGGGCTGCGGCGCGCCGGATCCGTAGAGAAAGTCTATGACGGCTGGAAGTACCCGGAAGATTGGATCGTCGAGGGTTTTGCCCTTGAGGGCCCGAAGCTGCTGCGCCGGGGCGATTGGTTTTACATGTTTTCCGGCGAAGGCGGTACGGCGGGTCCCCCGACCAGCCACATGGTGGTAGTCGCTCGCGCACGCTCCATCAACGGACCGTGGGAGAACTGCCCCCATAACCCGATCGTTCATACCGGCAGCCCCGATGAGCTTTGGATGTCGCGAGGCCATGCGACCCCTGTCGAGGGTCCGCACGGTGACTGGTGGATGCTCTATCACGGATATGAGAGTGGTTTCCGGACTCTTGGACGGCAGTCGCTACTCGAGCCTTTCGAGTGGACGGCGGATGGCTGGCCCCTGGCGCGGGGCGGCGATGCGGATCAACCCATGAGGAAGCCCGTCGCGTCCGCCAGCGGCGAGGGAAGTGGGCAGGCCTTCTCGGAGGAATTTCGGCACGATCGGCTCGGTACGCTTCTGGCGTTTTACCAACCGCAGGCGGGCTATCTGAAGCGGGCGCAATTTGACGAGGGAAGCCTTCTGTTTGCGGGTCAAGGCAGCGGGCCAGGCGACTCGTCGCCCCTCGCCATGGTCACCGGGGATCATTCCTATGAGGTCACCATCGAATTTGAATTGCGCGGGCAAGCGCAGGGCGGTTTGCTGCTCTTCTACAACAGCAATCTGTTTTGCGGGCTTGGGTGTGACGGGAAAGTTCTCCGCAACTACAAGTTGGGGAGCGAGCTCAGGTTTCCGCCAGGCCCCTCGACGTCCAGCGTTCATCTACACATGCGTGCTCTGAACTTGAATAATGTGGTCAGTTTCTTTTGGAGTGATGACGGAGTTCGCTGGACGAAAGCCAATTCCTATGAGGTTTCTGGCTACAACCATAATGTCGGCGATGGTTTTCTGAGCCTGCGCCCGGCGCTTTTCGCGTCAGGAGTGGGCGACGTGCTTTTCCGGAAACTGAGCTATCGCGCAATTCGCAGCTAAGACGAAAGTAGAGCCATTGCGTCTTTAATCGCCAAGCGCAATGCTTTTGCTTAAGAGAATTTGCCTTGAAGATTGTCCCACCTTAAATTCGTAGGCGCCTTTCCAGAGCTGCCAGGCATGTGTCTGCTCGTTCCAGGCTGCGAGCCGCTCGGCCGGGATTTTGATATTGACTTTGCTGCTTTCCCCGGGTTTGAGAAAGACCTTCTCAAATCCCTTGAGCTGTGAGGGAGGTTCCCGGGCATCCTGGGGTTCGGCCACATACACTTGCACTACGTCGGAACCCGCGCGCTTCCCTACGTTCTTGACCGTAACTGTAAGCCAGACGGCGTTCCCGGCTCGGCGCACGTCCAGGTCGTCATACTGGAAGTCGGTATACGAAAGGCCATAGCCGAACGGGAATAAGGGTGCCTGTTGATGTTGATCGTACCAACGGTACCCAACCAGAATCCCTTCGCTAAATTGGGCAGACCCGTCCAAGCCTGGGTAGGATTCTGGCTTAACTCCAGGGCCTTGATCGGGTGACGCCGGGAAGGTCATCGGCAAGCGCCCCCCTGGATCCACGTCGCCGAACAGCACAGCGGCGGTCCCGGCTCCGGACTCTTGTCCCGGGTACGAAGCCTCCAGAACGGCGGAGACCTTTTCGAGCCACGGCATCGCCACCGGCGTCGAGGTATTGAGCACCACGATCGTATGCGGATTCCGCGAGGCTACGGCTTCGATCAACTCATCCTGATTTCCGGGTAGGCCGAGAGACGTCTTGTCCATGCCCTCGCCGAGCTGTTCGCCGGCGAAGACGACGGCAACGTCGGCCGCCTTCGCCGCAGCTAGAGCGGCATTCATTTCGTCCGGATGAGGAGGATACCAGCCCAGGTGAAGGGTGCTTCCCAGCAAGGCATAGTCGTTCGAGTGTTCAACGATGATCTTTACCGCCCGGCCAGCTGTGAGGTGGACAACGCCGAACGCCGTCGATTTAAAATTGACTTTTTCGAGGT
>Ga0302324_100024670_pt1 | contig 11570 bp, 9 predicted proteins | sample Palsa_T0_1_FD_201949 | JGI IMG/M metagenome (GOLD analysis project Ga0302324, IMG submission 201949) | Peat permafrost microbial communities from Stordalen Mire near Abisko, Sweden - Palsa_T0_1 | ecosystem: Environmental > Terrestrial > Soil > Palsa > Peat permafrost | place: Sweden: Abisko... | reverse complement strand
GACCTCTTGCGGAGTGTCCACGCGCACGACGGCTTCGAACGTCCTATCGTCCGCATGCACGCGGACACGGCGCGCGGCGCCGCTCAGCGACTCTTTCACGCCCTCTACGCTGTACTGTTCGCGTCCGGTCAGCCCAAGGCTGGCGGCGTTCTCGCCATCCAGGAATTGCAGCGGCAGCACTCCCATCCCCACCAGGTTGGTGCGATGAATGCGCTCGAAACTCTCGGCGATCACCGCCTTCACGCCCAGCAACAGCACGCCTTTAGCCGCCCAGTCGCGCGACGAGCCCGAACCGTATTCCTTGCCCGCGATAATCAACAGCGGCACGCCCTCCTGCTGATACTTCACCGAGGCATCGTAGATGAACATCTGCTCGCCATCCGGCAGGTGCTGGGTCCAGCCACCCTCGGTTCCCGGCGCGAGCTGATTCTTCAACCGTACGTTGGCCAGCGTGCCGCGCACCATCACTTCGTGGTTGCCGCGGCGCGCACCGTAAGAGTTGAAATCGCCCGGCTGCACGCCCTGCGCGATCAGGTAGCGGCCAGCGGGTGTATCTTTGCCGATGGAGCCCGCGGGCGAAATGTGATCGGTGGTAATGGAGTCGCCCAACAGCGCCAGGACGCGCATGCCGGCCAGATCCTGAACGGACGTTTCCGGATCCACCATGTGGTCGAAATACGGCGGCCGCTTGATGTAGGTGGACTTGGGGTCCCACACGTAGATATCGCCCGTGGGCACTTTCATGGTGTTCCAGTTGGCGTCGCCCTCGAAAGCCGCTTCGTACTCGCGCTGGAACATATCGCGGTTGATCGACGCACGCACCGTGGAGCGCACCTCTTCGTCGCTGGGCCAGATGTCGCGCAGATAAACCGGCGCACCCGCGGAATCCTCACCCAGCGGCTCGGTGGTCAGGTCGATGTCGATGCGCCCGGCCAGCGCATACGCCACCACCAGCGGCGGCGACGCCAGGTAATTCGCTTTCACCTGCGCATTGATGCGTCCTTCAAAGTTGCGGTTGCCGCTCAGCACCGCGGCCACGGTCAGATTCTCGTGCTGCACCGCTTCGGCCACCGGCTCGGGCAGCGGCCCGCTGTTGCCGATGCAGGTGGTGCAGCCGTAGCCCACCAGGTGGAAGTTCAGCGCTTCCAGGTACGGCATCAGCCCCGCCTCGCGGTAATAATCGGAGACCACTTTGGACCCCGGCGCTAGGCTGGTCTTCACCCACGGCTTCGATTTCAACCCGCGCTCCACGGCCTTCTTGGCGAGCAGCCCGGCGCCCAACATCACCGAGGGATTCGACGTGTTCGTGCAACTCGTGATGGCGGCAATCACCACCGATCCGTTGTCGATGGTCGTCTTGCTGCCGTTCATCGCAATCGCGACCGGCTTGTGCGCGCCGCCGAATGCGGTCTCGAAATTCTTCTTCACATCCGGCAGATTCACGCGATCCTGCGGGCGCTTGGGCCCGGCCATCGATGGCTGGACCGTAGCCAGGTCCAGGTCCACTGTATCCGCATACACCGGATCGGGCGTCGCATCGGTGCGGAACAGGCCCTGCTCCTTCGAGTAAGCTTCCACCAGCTTGATCAGATCCGCCGGCCGGTTGGTGAACCGCAAGTATGCGAGCGTCTCGGAATCCACGGGGAAGAAGCCCGCCGTGGCGCCATATTCCGGCGCCATGTTGCCGACTGTGGCCCGATCCGCCAGGCTTAGCGCGCCCAAGCCCTGGCCATAGAACTCGACGATCTTGCCCACCACGCCTTTCTTGCGCAGGATCTGCGTGATGGTCAGCACCAGGTCGGTGGCCGTGCAGCCTTCGTGCATGCGGCCGTGCAGTTTGAATCCCACCACCGGCGGCAGCAGCATCGAAACAGGCTGGCCGAGCATGCAGGCCTCCGCTTCGATCCCCCCCACGCCCCAGCCCAGCACGCCGAGACCGTTGACCATGGTGGTGTGGGAATCCGTGCCGACCAACGTATCGGGATAAGCTTCCCAACCGTCCGCCGTCTGGCGGCGAAAAACGACCGACGCCAGATATTCGAGATTCACCTGGTGCACGATGCCGGTATCCGGCGGCACCACGCGGAAATTCTGAAACGCGGTCTGGCCCCATCGGAGCAAAATGTAGCGCTCGCGATTGCGCTGGAATTCGAGCAGCGCGTTGAAATCGAATGCGCCCGCGGTGCCGTATTGATCCACTTGCACCGAATGATCGATCACCAGGTCGGCGGGCAGCAGTGGATTGGCGCGTTTGGGGTCGGCGCCCATGGCAGCCAGGGCGTCGCGCATGGCGGCCAGATCCACTACGCAGGGCACGCCGGTGAAATCCTGCAGCAGCACCCGCGCCGGCATGAAGCTGATCTCTTTGGCCGCCGCTCCAGCCGCGCCGCGCGCCACATATTCGATATCGGCGGCGGTGACGCGCCGCCCGTCTTCCTGGCGTACCAGGTTTTCGAGCAGGATCTTGGTGGCGAAAGGCAGGTGGGAAATATCGCCGACGCCTTTTTCCGCAAGCGCGCCGAGACGGAAGATGCGGTAATCGGCATCGCCGGCGCGCAAGTGGGACGCGGCTCCGAAACTGTTGGTGGGCATGTATAAATTATAAGCCGCCCGCTCACCTAACTGGCTCGCGGCAGTACCTCAATCTCGATCTGCGCGGCCGCCGTGTCGCGAGCCACATCCAATTCATAATCCCGCTGTAAGCCAAGCCACAGTTCCGGGGACGTGGAGAAATATCGTGCGAGCCGCAGCGCCATCAACGCACTGATGCCGCGTTTCTCATTCACGATGCCTGAGACATGGTTCGCAGGCACGCGCAGCGACCTTGCAAGTGCGTTAATCGACAGCCCCAAGGGCTTCAAGAAATCCTCGCGCAGGATTTCACCGGGGTGGACCGGCGCCATTTTGGTTCGCTTGCGCTTCATTTGGATGAGGGCGTGATAGCGGGTTGGGCAAGAAATCGTTCTAGCGCCGAATCGAGTTCGGGGACCCGTTCGGAGGCGACACCCCAAACCTCTTCCAGATCCCAGCCGTGTTCCAGATGAAAGTGGTGGATCAGGATGTCGCGCATTCCGCAAATCCTTTCCCAGTTCAGATCGGCGAGTTGGCTGCGCGACTGGGGCGAAATATATTTCGCTAACCAGCCAATCATCTCAATACTACCGATTACGGCATACTGACTGTCTTCAGTGGCCATAAAGCCATCTTTTCCAGTATTGATGAAGCGCGAAATCGACTTGCACCTTCTCAGCATTAGCGGAGGTACGGGCGGTCGTCCTTCACAACGGCCTCGCTTCTTTCAGAATGCGGTCACGAACGTACCAGTGCAGCGAACGTTCCGTCCCTACGTGAACCTTGGTTCCCAATAGTTCCTCAAGATCCTGGACGAGCGCGACGTGATCGAGGAGACTTCTGCCGGCTTCCCACTCCACCAACAGGTCAAGATCGCTTGTATCGCGCTCTTCCCCGCGGGCCACGGAACCGAACACGCGTATGTTGCGCGCGCCGTGCCGCCCGGCCAGACGGGGCACGTCGTCGCGCTTCTCGTCGCGCAACGTTTCCAGGGCCACCATATGTCCATTATGCGACAGAACTGGAGAGAAATTCACGCGCGAGCAATTAATCCGGGACTCGCGGACCAGCCATAGTCAGTGTGGGAAGCTTGGCTCAGCCGTGTCAAACGGCGGCGGAGCGCTTACATATACGCCGGCACCTGAATCCCCAGAATATCCAGCGTGCGCTCCAACTGTTGCCGGAAAAAGTCCGTCATCCACAGCAGGAACACCTTCTTCTCCCGGTTCTGCTCGTGGATGATGGGATACAAATGATAGAAATTATTGAACGTCTGCGCGAGTTGAAACGCGTACTTGGCCACGTGCGCCGGCTCGCCCGCCGTCACCGCGCGCTCCACTGCTGCATCCGCTTTCGAGGCGGCCAGCAGCACCTGCCAGAAGTCCTCGCTCGCAAGCTGGCGGCCCAGCGCTTCGCGAGTCAATTCCGCGCCGAAGTCCGGCAGGCGTTCGCCGTTTTCTTGCAGCTTGCGCAAAATGTTCCGCGCGCGCACCGCGGCGTATTGCACGTACGGTCCGGTCTCGCCCTCGAAGCTCAACGCCTCCTGAAAATCGAAGGCGATCACCGAATTGCGCGTGTACTTCAGCAGAAAATAACGCAGCGCTCCGATGCCGATCTGCGAGGCGATGCCGCGTTGTTCTTCAGGCGTGGCTTCCGCATGCCGCGCGGCCACTTCGTCCAGCGCCTTCGAGATCAACGTATCGATCAGATCGTCCGCCTTCACGCCCAGGCCCTTGCGCCCGGACACTTCCACATACGGCCGCTTGCGGTCCTCTTCGGAAAGCGCAATGCCCAACTCGGCGCAGCAGCGCGGCGACAGCGCCACCATCTCATACGAGAAGTGCACCGATTGCGCCGCCTGCTCTTCGAAGCCTAGCGCCTTCAATCCAGCCACTACCACGTCTTGCAAATACGACTGGCGCGCGTCGATCACGTTATAAACGCGCGTGCCGTGGCCGAACGTCGGCGCAGTCTCTCCGGCCACCTCAGGCTCCCCGGCCGACACCCATAGCACGCGGCCATCCGCATAGCGCATCAGTGGCCGGTAATAGAAATCTTTTCCCAGCAAACCGAATTTCCAGAGCTGATAAGCGATGTCTTTGCCCACGTAGGTGACGGTGCCGTCGGAACGTACGATCACTTTGCTGTCTTCGGAGCCGGAATCGCCCGCGAACGCCTCGGCGGGCATCACCCAGCATCCTGCATTCTTGCCTTCGGTCTCCAGGTAAATGGCCTTGCGTTCCTTCAGCAGTTCATACGCCGACGCCCAGAATTGCAGGTGCAGGATCTCGCTCTCGCGCGGCAGGACGTCGTACTCCACGCCCAGCCGCAGCATGGTGGCCAGATGCCGCTCCACGATGGCATCGGCCACAATGTGCGCCAGTTCGGCTTGCGGGCCGCTGGCGGATTCGATGGCGTGCAACGTCTCGCTGCGCCAAGCGCGCGATTCGGGCGCCTCGGTGTAGTAAGCCGATGTGCGCGCGTACAAATCCCAACACAGATAATCGAAGCGCACGCCGGGATCCAGGGTCAGTTGCCGGACTTCTTCGGGCGTCTTATGTTCCAGGTAATGAAAGCCCGCCACCACGTCGGCCACCTGCACGCCCGTGTTATCGATATAGTTTTGCACCTCCACGCGCTGCCCGGCGGACCGCATCATGCGTACGAATGTGTCGCCCAGCGCGGCGTTGCGCAGATGCCCGATGTGCGCCGCTTTATTGGGATTGATATTGGTGTGCTCGACGATGATCTTCTCAGCCGTCGCGGTGGGCACGCCGCCGGCCGGATGCAGCAAACCCTCCGCGTAACCCGGGCGCGCGAATCGGATATTGATGTATCCGTTTCCGGCCACTTGGAGCGCCGCCACACCCGGAATCGGGCCCAGTTCCGCCACCAGTTCGGCGGCGATTTTCCGCGGCGCCTGTTTCAGCTGTTTGGCTAACTGGAATGCGGCCGGCACCGCCAGTTCGCCGAAGTCGCTCTGCTTCGGCTGCTCGACGGCCACCGCCAGATCGATGCCATAGCGCGCCTGGATGTGGTCGTGAAAAGCGCGCTGAACTTGTTTTTCGAGAATATGAAACATCTAAGGGAGAAACTCCGGATCGAGGATCTGCTCCACCGTGAAAGGGCATTCGCTGGGAAATCGACTCCTCGGCAGGCCCGTCTCCCTGACGGCCCGCCGCACGGCAAACTCATAGTTTACGGCCAAGTCCGGTTCGATCCTACTCCGGAAACTGGGGTACTGCGCAAGTAGGCGCGCCACACCCGCTCGTTGGACAGCAACGGTATTTTGCCACGAGGCCGACCTCTTCTCAGGCTGAAATTGCCATTTCAGGAGGTGCGCCAGCAGCACTTCCACGTGGCTGCCGAGCGCTCGGAGATCCCGTTTGCCCATATCCTCAATTTCTTCGGCGATATGCCCGATGTCGGCATGGTCGAACCTGCCAGCGCGCAACAATTCCGCACTTCGGCGCGTCCACTCGAAGAAATCTTCGTCGTAGAGTCCCGATTGATTCACCGCGGTTTTGTCAAGTTGTGATTGCATCCGGCCTCTTCATTGTAACCAGCTAGAAGTCTGAACCGAGTATCTGCTCGACCGTGAACGGACACTCGGCGGGAAACCGTTCGCGTCCCACCGCCGTCCTGGCCATGGCTATAGCCAGCCGCACCGCCTCGGCATAACATGCCGGCAGTTCCTGCGCGAGTTTGCTCTTGAGACTGGGACTTTGCTCCAGAAGATTTTCCAGCCAGATCTGTTCCTCGGTGACAGGGCTAAGCCGGGATGACGACTGATTCGCAGGCTGCAACTGCCCTACCAACAGATGCGCCATCAGCGCTCGGGCGCGGCGGTGCAGTTCCTTGAGATCGCGCTTGCCCAGTTCCTCAATCTCTTCGGCAACGCGTTCGATATCGGCCTGCTCGAATTGCCCCGCACGCAACAATTCCGCACTGCGGCGCGTCCACTCGAAGAAGTCTTCGTCGTAGAGGCCGGACAGGTCCGCGGTGGTGGTGCGTTGCGATTGCATCTTAATCCTCTATTATAGGACCTGCGCGAATCGCGATATAATCCGGTTTCAAACTCTCAAAGGAGCTTCCATTGCGAAAGAAAATTACAGTTGTGGGTGCGGGCAACGTGGGCGCCAACTGCGCTCTCCGCATTGCCGACAAGGAACTCGCGGATGTGGTGTTGGTGGACGTCATTGAAGGCGTCCCCCAAGGCAAGTCGCTCGACCTGCTGCAATCCGGCCCCGTGCAAGGCTACGACGTGATGCTTACCGGCGCCAACGAATACGAGCCCACCGCCAATTCCGATATCGTCATCCTGACCGCCGGCTTTCCGCGCAAACCTGGCATGAGCCGCGACGATCTGCTGCTGGCTAATTACGACGTCGTGCGCACCGCCACTGAGCAGATTGTGAAGTATTCGCCCAACTCCATCCTGATCGTCGTCACGAACCCGCTGGACGCCATGTGCCAGACCGCCTACATGGTCTCCAAATTCAGCAAGAACCGCGTGATCGGCATGGCCGGCGTACTGGATAGCGCGCGCTTCCGCACTTTCATCGCGCAGGAGTTAAGGGTCTCGGTCGATAACGTCACCGCAGTGGTCATGGGCGGCCATGGCGACACCATGGTGCCGGTCGTGCGTCTCTCGAACGTCGCGGGAATCCCGCTCACCGAACTGATGAACCAGGCCACCATCGATGCGATTGTGACCCGTACCCGCAATGGCGGCGCCGAGATCGTCAAGTATCTCAAAACCGGCAGCGCTTACTACGCGCCGTCCGCCGCCGCCGTAGAGATGGCCGAATCGATCCTCAAGGACAAGAAGAAGGTGCTGCCTTGCGCCGCGCTTCTCGAAGGCGAATATGGCATCAACGGCCTGTTTGTGGGAGTGCCAGTGAAGCTGGGCGCGCGCGGCATCGAGCAGATCTTCCAAGTGAAGCTGTTGCCGGAAGAGCAGGCCATGCTGCAAAATAGCGCGGCGGCCGTGCAGGAACTGGTCGACGTCATTCGCGCCAAGCACGGATAGGAAACGGTTCTGGCAAGAAACCTCGCCGTCGCGCTGTTGGCTCTGGCCGCGTGCTCCCGCGCGGCCGTCCTCACTCCCGCGCAACACTTCGGCTACACGCCCGGCGACGACTACAAACTGGCCGACACCACGGAGATCTTCGGCTATTTCCAGAAGCTGGCGGCCGCGAGCGACCGCATCAAGCTGCTGGAGTTCGGCCGCAGCTCCGAAAACCGGCCCATGTACGTGGCGTTCATCTCCGCGCCGGAGAACTTGAAAAAGCTGGACCGATACCGCCAGATTTCCGCGCGGCTGGCGCTGGGGCAAGCCACGGCGGACGAAGCGCGGGGGCTAGCCGATGAAGGCCGCGCCATCGTGTGGATCGATTCCGGCCTGCACGCCAGCGAAGTAGCGCCCGCGCAACAAGCGCCTCTGCTCGCTTACAAAATGGTCACCGATAACAGCGCCGAAGTGGAGTCGGTGCGTCGCAACGTCATCCTGATGCAGGTTCCCGTCATCAATCCCGACGGCCTGGACATGATTGCGCATTGGTATCGCAAGAATGTGGGCACGCCCTACGAGAACGCGCCCATGCCCTGGCTGTTCCAGAAGTACGCCGGGCACGATAACAACCGCGACTGGTTCATGCTGAACCTGGAGGAGACGCGCAACGTCTCGCGGCTGCTGTTCCGCGAGTGGTTTCCGCAAATCGTCTACAACCAGCATCAGGCGCCGCCGTTCCCTGCGCGCATCTTTGTGCCGCCCTATGCCGAGCCGCTGAACCCCAATATTCCGGCTGCGGTGATGGAGGGCATCAACCAGTTGGGCACAGCCATGCGCGAACGCTTCGCGCGCGAGGACAAGCCCGGCGTGCTCTCCTATTTCGGCTTCGATGCCTGGTGGAACGGCGGTCTGCGTTCTGCGCCCGCATTTCACAACATGCACGGCATCCTCACGGAGACGGCCGGCTACGCCTACGCCACGCCGAAAACATATCAGGCAGCCGATCTGAACGCGGCCTTCGCCAACGGCGCGGCCACCCGCGAGCCATCCATGTTCTACGAGCGGCCGTGGATGGGCGGCAAGTGGGGCCTGCGGGACGCCATCGAATACATGCTCACGGCGGATATGGCGCTGCTGACCGAGGCAGCCACGCGCCGCACGGACTTTCTGTTGAAGAGCTATCAAATGGCCTGCCAGGCGATCGCCGCCGGCGCCGCGGGAAAGCCGTACGCCTATGTGCTCGCGGAAAAGCAATGGGATTGGCCTACCGCGTGGGACTTTTTGGAACGGCTCTCGCTGGCCGGCGTCGAGGTGCGGCGTGCGCGCGCTGAGTTTCACGCGAACGGAAAATCGTATGCGGCAGGCTCTCTCGTCATTCCCGCGGCGCAGCCGTTTCGGCCTTACCTGATCGACCTGCTCGAGCCGCAGCGCTATCCCAGCCTGAAGGAGAAACCCTACGACATCACCGGCTGGACACTCCCCATGCAAATGGGCGTGAGCGTGGAGCGCCTCGACGACCGGTTCGATGCGGACCTGGAGCCGGTCACCGAGTTTCACGCGCATGGTTCCGTAGCGGGCAAAGGCACAGTGCTGCTGCTCGATCATCGCGAGAACGATTCGTTTCTGGCCACCTCGTTCTTCATGGATCGCGAGGGCGCCGTGCGCTGGACTTCCGATGGGACCATCGAGGTGGATAGCGCTTACACCGAGAATGCCGGGCGCGCCGATAACTTCGCGCGGCAGTTCAGCGTCACCGTGACGCTGGCCGAGACTGCGCCCAAACCCGCGTACGAATTGCGGCGGCCGCGCGTGGCGCTCTATCAGCCCTGGACCGCCAACTCCGACGAAGGCTGGACCGAATGGCTGCTGGACCGCTATCACGTGCCTTTCACGCTGCTGCACAACGAAGATTTTGGCAAGGGCGATTTGCGCGCCCGGTTCGACAGTGTGATCCTGGCATCGCAATCGGTCACCTCGATTTTGAACGGATGGCGCGATGGCGAACTCTCGTCCCGGCGGGAGGGCGAGGCGGCCGACGTGATGGTGCAACGGCCCGAGTACGCCGGCGGCATCGGTCCGCAAGGCCTCGTCGAATTGCAGAAGTTCGTACGCGCGGGCGGCACGCTGATCGCTCTGGATGCGGCCGCCGAGTTGCCCAGGGAGTTCTTCCCTCTGCCGCTGGCGAACGTGGGTGGTGCGCCATTCTCGTGTCCCGGCTCGCTGGTGCGGATCGCGGTCGATCCGTCGCAGCCGCTGGCGTTCGGCATGCCGAAGGATGCCATCGCCTTCATGACGGGCGGCGAGGCGTTCGATATCAACCTGGCGCCGGGATACAACCAGGGCGACCGCGAGGTGCGGGTGGCCGCGCGCTTCGCCGCCAAAGACTTGCTGGCCAGCGGCTACATCAGCGGAGAGAAGAACGTGCTGGGCAAGCCCGCGCTGGTGGACGCGCGATTCGGCGCCGGCCACGTGGTGCTGTTCGCGTTTCGTCCGCAGTTCCGCGGGCAGCCGTTTGGGACCTTCAAGTTTCTGCTGAACGCGGTCTATCTGGCGTCCGCGCGGGGAATGTGACGTGTGTACAATGAGTTATTGGGATACACATCGATGCGGACGAATATCGTGATTGACGATAAGCTCATGCGCGACACGCTTCGCATAACCGGCCTGAAGACCAAGCGCGAGGCCGTGGACCGGGCCCTGCGGACCCTGCTGCGCCTCAGCAAACAGGCGGAAATCCGCCGGCTTCGCGGCAAGCTGGACTGGCAGGGCGACCTCAACGCGATGCGGAGCGACCGCCATCGGCGACTTAGTCCTGACTGAAGCTCTACAGGGCTTCGCGGACGGCCGGGACTTCAACACGGCCACGAAAATGCCGACATCGTTGGAGGTCGTAGAGTTGGGCGGGCGGGAAATCGCGATCCAAGCGGCGGGGAATTTCAGAACTCTGCGCAAGCGGGTATGACCTGCTCCACAACGACAGGGACTTCGATCCGTTTGCCAGCCACGTGGGGCTGCGTGTAGCGCTATCGCGATCTGGCTGAAGAAAGGTGGTCGGCTGCTTCTCAACCGAGCGCGCCATAGGCATCCCCGAACCACTACCCCCGCATCACATCCACCAAATCCCCAAACACCCCATACGCCGTCTGCTCCACCCCCGGCGAGATCGACACCATCCCGATCGTCCCCATCAAATCCGTATGCAGCAGCAGCAAATTCGACGTGCCGCCCGTGCATGCCAGCACGTCGGTCTTGTCCAACACTTCGGCGCGCACCCGCAGCGTGATGCCGTCCGCGCCGCGCCGCGCCCGGCTGATCAGGCGTACGGTCTTGTCCGCGCGCGCCAGTTCCGCCATTCGCTCCGGAGTCAGCCGCGTGATGCCGCGCGTGGAGACGGCTTGCGGCGTGGTGCGCGCATCCATCAGCACGTTGGCCAGCGCGGCGGTCTTGGCGGCCGAGTCCCAACCCTCCACGTCGAACGCCGCATTCGCTTCCGTCACTCCCAACTTCCGCGCATGCGCCAGGCCATCCTCGAACGAGCGGCCCCGCTCCATGGCCTCGATCACCAGCTTCGATGTGGAATTCAGCGCCCCAGTGAAGCCCAGCACCATGACACCCGGCAGGTTGTGGCGCACCAGGTTGAATACCGGCGCGCCATCCATCACGGTCGATTCGAAACGGAACTGCACGCCCTGGCGCACGGCCATATCGCGCAGATCCCCGTAGGCATGCGCGATCGGACCTTTATTCGCTGTGACCACGTGCATCCGTCGCGCGAAGGCCGCCCGGATATGCGAGATGCCCGGTTCGCCCGTGGCCGGATTCAGTGTGGTCAGTTCCACTGCGATGTCCGCCTGCGCCGCGCGCAGAAATTCGTCGATGGAGGGCGCCGCCGGGCCGAACACCGGATCGGGCGGCACACCGCGCGCCGAAATCGCAGTGCCGTGCCGCGCCGTGTGGACACCCGTGATGCGAAACGGAAACCGGG
>Ga0302324_100024669_pt1 | contig 11571 bp, 8 predicted proteins | sample Palsa_T0_1_FD_201949 | JGI IMG/M metagenome (GOLD analysis project Ga0302324, IMG submission 201949) | Peat permafrost microbial communities from Stordalen Mire near Abisko, Sweden - Palsa_T0_1 | ecosystem: Environmental > Terrestrial > Soil > Palsa > Peat permafrost | place: Sweden: Abisko... | reverse complement strand
TCGGTCAAGACAGGTGCAGCGGATTATGTGACCAGGACGCGTCGATGTCAATATGCAAAAATTTGCAACCCGGATTCTGGATCTCACAAAGTATGCTCGTCCCCTCTCCCAGGCCGAGAACAGTCGGGCGTTCGCGACAGTGCAGCCAATAGTCTTCTGGTTCAGCCCCGCGCATAAACGCTTACGTTGACCACAACCTCCCCACAGATTAAGATTCCGGCCTAATGGCGCAAGGCACTCCAATTGTCGGGCAGGTTCTCGGCCATTACCTCGTGCTCGAACAAATCGGCGCGGGCGGAATGGGCTTGGTTTTCCGCGCTTCCGACCAGCAACTGGAACGTGACGTAGCCATCAAAGTGCTTCCGCCCGGCATGCTTGCTGACGAAGCCGCCCGCAAGAACTTCCGCCGCGAGGCACTGGCTCTCGCCAAGTTGAATCATCCGAACATCGGCACCGTTTTCGAATTCAGCAGCCAGAACGATCTGGACTTTCTGGTCATGGAATATATCGGGGGCGTCCCCGTCGATGCCAAACTGGGGTTTGGTCCACTGCCACAAAAAGAAGTTCTGCGCCTCGGATTTCAACTGGCGGACGGTTTGGCGAGCGCGCATGAACATGGAGTCATTCACCGCGATCTGAAGCCGGCGAACATGCGTTTGACTCAGGACAATCGGCTCAAGATTCTCGATTTCGGCCTGGCGCAGTTTATCCGGCAAGACAGCGACATGGGGATCACGGCGAGCATTTCCGACACCAAGAAAGTCGCCGGCACGCTTCCCTATATGTCTCCGGAGCAATTGCGTGGTGAGCTCATCGATCAGCGATCCGACATCTGGTCGGCCGGTGCTGTGCTGTACGAACTGGCGACGGGACAGCGTCCTTTTCCGTTCTCGCAGTCGCCTCTTTTGATCGATGCCATTCTCAACAAACCGCCGGAGACGCCTAGCGTTTTGAATCCCAAAATCTCGCCTGGCCTGGAGATGGCAATTCTCAAGTGCATGGATAAAGATCCGGAACGGCGCTATCAGTCGGCGCGGGAATTGCGCGTCGACCTCGACCGCCTGACCATGCCGATTTCGCACGTCTCTTCCCCCGCGATTCCAGCCCCAGTTACGGCTCCGATTGCCATCCCCCCCAGGACCGCGACGACGACGAGCAAGTTGAAGCCGGTCGTGGTTCATGCCGGCCTGATCTTGCTGCTGCTGGTTGGAGCCTTTTCCTATTTGCATTTTCGCGGTCAACCACCACCAGAAGTTGCGACTAAACCGCTGAATCGGCGCCGCACAGTGGCGGTTCTGAACCTCAAGAACTCCACGTCTCGCCCGGAAGCGGCGTGGCTCTCGACCGCTCTCCCGGAGATGTTGACCACGGAACTTGCGGCTGGCGAGCAATTGCGCACCATCACGGGCGATGAAGTTGCACAGATGAAGATGGATCTCTCGCTGCCGGACTCCGATACCCTATCGGCGCAGAACCTGTCTCAAGTGGGAAAGACGACGGGGGCGGATCTGGTGGTACTCGGCTCCTATGTTGACCTACCCGGCGGCAAACTACGCGTCGATCTTCACCTTCAAGATGTGGTTGCAGGTGAAACGCTCATCTCGGTCAAGGAGATTGGTCAAGAAGACAATCTGTTTGATTTGGTTAGCCGTGCCGGAGCTCAGTTGCGAGAAAAGTGCGGTGCCGGGCAGGTGAACCCGCAGGATCAAGCCGGCGTTCGCGCGGCGTTGCCATCTAGTACCGAAGCCTCAAAACTCTATGCCGAAGGCCTGGCGAAGCTGCGTGTCAGCGACGCCATCGCAGCCCGCGACCTTCTGCAAAAAGCCGTCGCGGCAGACCCGACTCACGCCTTGCCTCACTCTGCCTTGGCCGCTGCTTGGACTCTTCTCGGATATGACGAGAAAGCCCGTCTGTCGGCGAAAGCCGCGTACGATCTTTCGGCATCGCTCTCCCGCGAAGACCGTTTGCTGACAGAGGCCCGATACCGCGAAACTTCCAAGGAGTGGGACAACGCTGCCGAGAGCTACCGGACTCTTTTTGGCTTTTTCCCTGACAACCTCGAATACGGACTGCTGCTCGCTCGAGCGCAAACACGGGCAGGAAAAGGAAAAGAAGCCTTGGCGACCGTCGAATCACTGCGCCGACTTGCGCCGCCGGCGGGCGATGACCCACGGATCGAATTGACCGCATCCCAGACATGGCAGTCGCTCGGAGACTTTAAGCAGGGCCAGGCCTTCGCCGCTCAGGCAGCGCAAAAAGCACGAACACAGGGCGCAAAACTGCTTCTGGCCCGTGCACTCTACGAACAAGGATCCACACGCTATAACCTGGGCGACACCAAAGGGGCGATGGCCGCTGTCGAGGAGGCTGGCCGCACCTACGACGCGGTCGGCGACCGCTATGGTTTGGCCAGCACGCTCGAGGTGACCGGGCAAGTGTTTTTCGATCGCGGCGATTATCCCGGTGCGCTGGCCAAATTCAAAGATGAACTTGGTATTGCGCGCGAGGTCGGAAACCGTAAGGCGGAATCCTCCGCTCTTAATAACATGGCTTTTGTCCTCAATCAGCAGGGAGAAGCGGAGCAGGCCAGGAAAATGTACGACAACGCCCTCTCCATCTTTCGCGAGGTGAGCGACAAGAACAACTATGCCATGGCGTTGACCAACATCGCAGGCATTATGAAGGACGAAGGGGACTTGACGGGAGCTAAGAAGACTTATGATCAGGCGCTCACGCTTAGCCGTGAAATCAACGACCAGAATGTTATCGCAACCTCCCTCACAGGCATTGGTATCGTTTTGGATAAGCAGGGCGATTCCGCTGCGGCCCGGCAAGCGCTGGAGCAGGCCATGGCCCTCGATCTGGCCGGCGGCCAAACCAACCCCTCCAGTGACAAGCGCATCGACCTAGGCGATGCATTGCAGCATCTGGGCGATCTCCCCGGCGCCCGCAAGAATTACGAACAGGCACTCGCGCTTGCTCGCGCCGCCGGTGATAAGAGCATGACCGCTTATGCCCTCGCGAGTCTCGGCAGCCTGGATCTGACAGCGGCCGATTTCGAGCGCGCGCACAAGGACTACGATGAGGCTCTATCCCTCCGCAACGAGTTGGGGGAGAATGATAATATCGCCGTCACTCGGGTGGAGATTGCAGAATTGGCCATTGAAGAAGGCCATCCGGGCGCTGCGGAGAGACCCGCCCTTGAGGCACGCGACGAGTTTCAGCGCGCGCATAAGAGCGACGACCAGATTATCGCCACGGCTGCGCTTGTGGGCGCTCTCCTTGGCGGCGGCAGGAACGACGATGCAATGAAGGAAGCGGACAAAGCTGCGCCGATGGCTGCAAGAAGCCAGAATTTGAGCGTGCAATTGGCATTCGCCGCTACCCGTGCGCGCGTCGACTCCGCTTTCGAGAAAGTTGGCGCTGCCAGAACGATCCTCAAGGAAGCATTGGCCAAGGCAACGAAGTCTGGCTATGTCGGTTCCCAACTCGAACTTCGGTTGATACTCGAAGAAACAGAACGAAAATCTGGGAAATCTGAAGCGTCCCGAGCTCACTTGGAACAACTGCAAAACGATGCCAAAGCGAAGGGATTCGATCTCATCGCACGCAAAGCGTCCCTGCTCTAGCTGGCTTGGACGTTCCAATTTTGTCCCGGAGTCTCGTGACTCAGGGCGGAACCTGTCGATCATGGGTACTTGAATCGCACCCATGAACCTTTGTCATCCCGAGCGGAGTAGTCGAAGGCCCCCTACATGACCGACGCTCCCAGCCTCTAGGGTTATCAGGTGGCAACTGTGGTAAAGGGCGCTCACTTGCCCGCGCTAACGAAAGCCCCGGTGGTCGCGTTGATCAGGCCGATGCCTTTCCTATCTTTTTCACTGCCGTAGACGACATACCAGACGGGGACGTTCAGCTTGCGATCCTTGAGCAAGACATAGGTGATGGGCTGCTGCGGGTCTTTCTTTACGATGGCGTTGCCTCCGTGTTGCTGCGCGACGGTGTAGGCCTGATCTGTATCGGTTTTCAGCAGCAAGCCTAAGAAGGCGAGATTGGCGGAGTCCGCGTTATAGGCGCCGTCGGCTCCTTCGGTAGAAACTCCGTAGGGAGGCGCATCGGGCAGACGGCTTCCGGAGCAGACGATGGTCTTGGTGGCGCGGCGGCTGGGCGAGACGAAGTATCCGCGCCAGACTGCTGATTTCCCGTCCTGTCCGTTGGTTTCTGAACTCAGAACGGATTCCAGCCGAGCGGGCTGGGCATCGGGAGACCACTTCAAGGCGAGTCCCGTCATTTGATTGAAGGCCTGCTGGCCGGTGTAAAGCGCGGGTTCTTTCTTCGCAGGTTGAGCGGCGACCGGAGTTTCCGACGCGGTCTTATTCTCGGAGGAGCTGCAGGCGACGGTCAGAAGGGCGACGCTGATTAAACCGATGGCAAATAGCAGGCGAGATATATTCATGGTCGTTCCCCAGATATTTCGCGCTGTGAGTAGGATTCGCCCGAATTGTACTGCTTGGGAATGCTTTTGCAAGGCCGAAAGAGAAAGAGAAGAACAGAATTGGGTGATCCCTCCGGGACTCGCGATACAACAAACCTTCAAATCAGTCGCCCCTTTCGTGAGCGCGGGTAAGTGAGCGCTTTTGCCACAGCCGCCCGTCATTGTCATCCTGAGCGGAGTAGCCGCGTCGCGAGCGATGCCGCTACGTAGTCGAAGGCCCCCTACATGTCCGACACTCCCGGGCGCTCTTTACATAGATAGCCAGAGATCATCACAGACAGCCCAGGATAGAAGACAGGCTAGATCAGCTTCAATTGCTTCGGCTCGGCAGTGGTGATGCGGACGCGCTCTACACGGCGATCGGTGGAGTCTAGGACTTCGAATCGCAGCCGTTCGTCTTCGATGACCTCGCCTTTTTTCGGAATACGTCCGGCGATTTCGCTGACCAGGCCTGCGATGGTGGAAGATTCGTGGCCTTCGGGACGCATGCCGAAGAGTTCGTCGAGGCGATCGACATCCATGTTGCCGGTGACGATGTAGGAGTGATCGTTTTCCTGCACAACCTGCGTTTTTTCGTGCTCGTCGCCGATTTCGCCGACGATTTCTTCAACCAAGTCTTCTATGGTTACGAGGCCGGCTACGCCCCCATATTCGTCTACGACGATTGCCATGCGGATGTTACTGCGCTGCATCTCGCGCAAGAGGTCACTTACTAACTTGCTTTCGGGTACGAAGTAAACGTCTTTGCGCATTAAAGTTGCGACGGTCCGCATGTGCGCCTCGGAGTCAGGGACCTGCAACACATCCTGGGTATGGAGAATGCCTTTGATGTTGTGGATCGAGCCTTCGAAGACGGGGATGCGCGAGATAGGACGAGCCTTGAGTAACTCGACCACTTTCTCGACTGTATAGTCGGTGGGAACGGCGACGATCTCGGGCCGCGGCTTCATCGCTTCGCGAACCGTTTTTCCGCTGAACTCGACGACTGACTGGATCAGTTCGCGGTCGCCTTCCTGGATGATGCCTTCTTCCTGCCCTGCTTCGATCAGGGCGTCGACGGCTTCGGAGGGAGTTTCGGGTTCGGCATCGGCGTGCTCGCGGGTGAGCGCGGTGACAGACTTGCAGAATCCGAGGACGAGCGTCACCGGCAAAACGAGATAGATCAGGAGGCGCAGAAGCAGCGTCCAACTGGCGAGCCAGCGACCGCGCGTCCGCGAGAAGAAGACGAAGGGCAGCAGTCGGTTGAAGACGATGATGATCAGAACCAGGCTGAGCGTGGCTTTGAGGACTTCGGAGATGCTCCAGGCACGGTCGCGGAAGACGGTGAAGCCGACAATCATGGAAATGGCCGCGGTGACCAGCTGCGTCAGGATTGCCATGGAAAGCGAGGCGCGCGCGCGCGTCACTCCGAGCCGCGGCTCGACGATCTGCTCGAAGGAGTCGATGTTGTCCTGAAAATCGCGGGAGAGGAATTTGCCGATCTCCTGGTAGAGGCGGTCGACGTAGGAGACGAGCGTCAGCAGGGCGAACAGGAGCGCGAGTGCTATGCCGACAGCGATCATGGTTGTTGCTTCCTCCTTTCGCTAAAGAACCAAATCCACGTGGGAACAGCCACCTCAGCGGTCCCTACGTGGACCTGGTCCTCTCAATCAGGCCTAGCGGCAGGTGGAGTTTTGCTCGCAAGTCTTGTTCGCGCTTTGCCATCTCTCCATTGTCGCACTCGTGATCGTAGCCGCGCAGGTGGAGAAGGCCGTGCAACACCAGGATTTTAATTTCTTCGGCGGGTGAGTGTCCCAGGTTGCGCGCATTATGCGATGCGATCTCCGTCGAGATGGCGATTTCGCCGGCGAGAGGTTTTCGGCCGTCTTTTATAAGATTGCTCCCGGCGGGAAACGCGAGCACGTCGGTGGGCTTGTCTTTTCCGCGAAAACGGCGATTCAGGGATTTCATCTTGGCGCTCGAGGTGAGCAGAATATTGACGGTCCCCTTCAATCGCGAGGCCTTGCGGGCGCGGGCCACGAAGCGATCCAACGCGATTGCGGTGAGGTCGGGGACGCGCTTTTGAAAGATGACCACGTTTTTTTCGCCGGCCAGCCCCTCAAGGAATTTCGTATTCCAATAACTGCTACTCAACAGCCTGCACAACCAACGAAGCTTCGTATCAGGGTATCGCTTTCGATACCACAATTCCTTTAAATCCGTCGGCCTTTGGGGGCTGGGGATCGCGCTTTAGACTTTTTCCTCAAGCTGTAAAGCGATGCCCTCATACGAAACAGTTTTGCCCGAAAGCCCTGCCCTGATACGAGATAGAGTTTCCCCGAAAGCGATGCCCTTATGCGGAAAACTCCCAGCCGTTTTCGCGCGGAGTTATTATCCGCGAAGCATCCGGGAACAAATTCAAAGGCCGCCGGTGTCCGCGCTACACGTTTAGTTGCGCAGGCGCGGCTCGTCGGACGGTGGCGGCAAGGGCGCCGGCTGCGGAGGAGTCACTGGCCTCGGCTCGAGCAGCGATAGCTGCTGCTCCGCCAGCCTCGCTTTGTGCTCGTCGTAGGCGCGAATGATTCTCTGCACCAGGTGATGACGCACTACGTCGCTTTCGTCGAAATGCACGAAGGCAAGGCCATTCACGCTTTGCAGAATATCCACGGCCTCGACGAGGCCGCTCCGGCGCGCTGTCGGCAGGTCGATCTGCGTGACGTCGCCGGTGATCACCGCTTTGGAATTAAAGCCCAGGCGAGTGACGAACATCTTCATCTGTTCTGAGGTGGTGTTCTGCGCCTCGTCCAGAATGACGAAGGAGTCGTTCAGGGTGCGCCCGCGCATAAAGGCGATGGGTGCGATCTCGATGATGTTTTTTTCGAGATAGCGTTCAACGCGCTCGGGCTCGAGCATGTCAAAGAGCGCGTCATACAAAGGACGCAGATAGGGATCGATCTTCTCCTGCAACGTGCCCGGCAGAAAGCCGAGACGTTCGCCGGCCTCGACCGCAGGCCGCGCCAGGATGATGCGGTTAACCTGCTTGTTCAGGAGAGCTGAGATCGCCATGGCCACGGCGAGATAGGTTTTGCCGGTTCCGGCGGGGCCGACGCCGAAGACCATGTCGTGGTTCTCGATGGCTTCGAGATAGCGGCGCTGATTGGGACTTTTGGGCTGGACGGTGCGGCGTCCGAAGGAACGCTGGCGACCGGCTTCGGCGAGTCCTCGCAGGGTGGCATTCGAATCGCCGACGACCACGCGCAACATGCTGCCCAGATCACCGTTCACGAACTGGTGGCCGGTGCGGCGCAGATGCTCGTAGTCGGCGAAGAGCTGTTCGGCGCGGGCCACATCGCGGGGCGCGCCCTCCAGTTCAATGCGGTCGGAGCGCAGGTCGATGTTGATGTTCAGCCCGTCTTCGAGCACGTGAAGGTTTTCATCGCGCGTGCCGAAGAGTGTTTCGATGTCAGGGGTGAGTTCAATGTTTTTTTTCATTCCGGATGCATCGCCGCCTCCAGCAGCTGGACTGGGCTCACTCTTGGATGTTCTTTAGCCGGATCGGTTGTACGGCCGAATTCGGGCAAATCCGCGCCAGCGTTTTTCGCACGCAAATAGCTGCAAGGGGAAGTGGAGCAGACCGGATTGCGCACCCCGGTTACGGGGCGGTTACCAACCATTTGAATCCAGCGTAGCGCGGGCGGGGGCGGGAGTCAATGGGGGCAGGACCTCGCACGCCGCGAAGCGCAGATTATTGCTTCTCAAGGAACTAAATATGCACCTTCTAAGGACTCAGGCAAACGGGAAGCATTCCCAAGCCCTTCATCGAGCAGTGCGGGCTGGGCGAGGCCGTCGGGATGAGAGTCGCAAACAATTGTCTGATTATCGTTCCAGGGCGCCAGCCGCGCGAGGGCTGGGAGGAGACGTTTCTGCCTCAAACCGGGCCGCTAACGACGAACTCATGCTGGAAATCGCGGAGCCGATTCAAAAAGCTGGGAGAAGTGTCGGCAAAAACCGCGTAGGATGTCTCGGCCACGCTCTTGGAAGTGTTCGCGGCACCTACGAACTCGGAATTGTTTTTGCGCTAACGCCATGATCAGGGGACAAATCGCTCGCTGAGCAGGATTGCTGTGCCGTTTTCAGGTGTGAAAATAACTGTCCGTATCCAAATATCCACAGTCATGGCTGGCCCTCGGTCCTGCGCAGGGGTCTGAGAATCCGGAAGACTCGTCCTGATTTGGTTAACGTGTTGCGTTCGCTAACGCAACAGCGCTTCGCTGGGTCCTGTCTACTGTTTACTGGCGTGAATCTCGGGCTATTTCGCGGGGGTTATCGGCACTGCCATGATGGTGGCCAGCATGGTTGCAACCGCCTTCTCTCTGCCGTCGCTGATGGCAAAGGCGTCGGCGGTGCAAACTGTCAGCGTCCGTCCTGCTTTCTTCACTTGCCCTCTGGCCGCGAAGACCTCGCCGGCAGCGGGTGCCAGGAGGTTGACCTTGAACTCCACCGTGAGGACCTCCTTATCGTCTGCTGCCACGGTTAACGCGGCATAACCGCAAGCAGAATCCAGCACCGCACTGACAGCGCCCGCGTGCAGGTAGCCGTTCTGTTGCGTAAGATTTCGCGAAAATGGCAGGCGAATTTCCACACCGCCCTGAACCACTGCCGTGAGCTCGGCTCCCAAAGTGGACATGAAGGCCTGCTTCAAAAAACTCTGCCGGACGCGTTCCTCGTGGGTGGTCACGTATCTCCTTTAGCACGTGATCAATCGGACTCTTTTGCTGACGGTCCCAGTCGAGCGACACCACGGGACATGGTCTGAAACCGAATCCTCTCAGTCACGGTACGGCAATGATTAATGATTAATGATAAATGCATCTTCCGAGATCAGATTCGGAATCTGACTCGTGACTGTCGCAAACAGATGCGTTAGCGCTCACGGCTTGGCTCGCCGGCATTCCTCGGACCTGGGCTGCGCGCAATCGTTTTCGCGCGTTGCCTCCGGCACGCTAGCCCACACTGCCCGGTTCTTCGCCCACGCCCGCAATTCGGCAATCTCTTCGGCTCGCGTGACCGACAGCGGGACGGTAGATGAGAGCGCGGCAAGCAGGTCCTCATTGTTTAGGTCTTTGTTGGTCAAGTCTTTCTGGCTTAGATCTTCTCTGCCCATGGCGGAGACGGGGCGGGCCCCGTCCCTACTGAAGGCGGCGTAGAGGGCGGTTTGTACGGCGGACTCGATTTCCGCTCCCGAGAAGCCTTTGGCTGCGCGGGCTATGCGGTCGAGATCGTAATCGCGGGGATTGCGTTTGCGTTTGGTCAGCTGAATCGAGAAGATCTGTTTGCGCTCGGCTGCGCTGGGCAGGTCTACGAAGAAGAGCTCATCGAATCGCCCTTTGCGGATCAACTCTGGAGGCAGCACGGTGACCTTGTTGCAAGTCGCAGCTACGAAGACGGGCGTTTTGCGGTCCTGCATCCAGGAAAGAAACGACGCCAATAATCGCGATGAAACGCCGGCGTCGGCGGAGGCGGAATCGGCGCCGCTTCCGGCAAATATTTTTTCCAGTTCATCGATCCACAACACGCAAGGGGCAAGTCCCTCGGCAACCTTGAACACTTTCTGAATTCTCTTTTCCGTCTCTCCGATGAATTTGTCGTAGATGGCGGCGGTATCGAATTTCACCAGAGGAATGCCCCACTCCCCGGCGATGGCGCGAGCGCAGAGACTCTTTCCGCATCCCTGTACGCCGAGAATGATGACGCCTTTTGGTGGGTCGAGACCAAACTGTAGAGCTTTTGCGTCCCAGGAATTTTTGCGCTGCGCCAGCCAGCCTTTCAGATTTTCCAGGCCGCCGACGCTCGCCATGTCGTTGTTTGCATCCACGAACTCCAACATCTCTGACCGTTTGAGCAGAGCCTTCTTCGCCTGGAGAACGTCGGTGAGGCACTCGGCTGAGACGGCATAGCGCGCTACTACGGCTTGCGAGATCGCTCTTTCCGCTTCCTCTTCCGTCAAACCAAGAAGCCCTCCCGCCAGAGTATCCAGTCCCGCGGCATCAAGTTTTCTTTGCAAGGTGTGGTTTTTGCCGATGCGAAACAGAGTCTCATCTACGATCTGCCGCAGGCGTTGGCGATCCGGCAACGGGAGATCGAAAAACTCGACCAAGCCGGCCAGTTCCGGAGGAACCACGACGTGCGGGCCCGTGATTACAACCGTTCTTCTATTGGCGGAGAACTTCTGGCCAACATCGCGCAGCTTGCGCACCACGATTGCGTCCTCCAAATGGCGGTGAAAATCCTTGAGGATGAAGGTTGCTTCGAGCGATACCGCCTCCAGGTTTCCCAGCATCTGCGCGGGATCCTGACTGTTGTAAATCGCTTTGGAATTTTGCTCAGAGTCGCTGTGCCGAATCGCGTCATAACCGCCGGGAGGTAGCGCATCGTCGAAGCGCAGATCGGCAACCCGCGCATCGGGAGCGCTTGTGCCCGAGCGGGCCAGACCGCTGGCGATTGTCCACTCGAAGGTCGCGAGGTTCAGGTCCGTGCAGGCGATGCGGACCATGCGCACGGCCCGCAGTTCCTCGACTGTCTCCATTACCACGATAGGGGTGGAGGAGTTGATGAGGATCTTCAAGCGATCCATTGGGGTTTGGAGCGGAATCTGCGGCGGAGTTTGCGGCGATCGCACAGGCGAGTTCATATCTGTTTGCACATATCTATTTGACCCAGTGTGACTTGCTCCCGTAGAATACAGCTTCGGTTCCCACCGGAATATCCTCCTAGCGCAATCTAGGACAACGAAGGTAACAAGCCGCATGGCAAATCATTTTTCGGCGCTGAAACGCGCCCGTCAGACCACGAAGCGAACGGCCCGCAACCGGGCCAACTCATCGCAACTGCGCACCGTTCTCAGGAGCATGCGCGAGAGCCTGGAAAAGGGCGACAAAGCCGCAGCCGGACAGACATACCGGGAGACGGTGTCGGCGCTCGACAAGGCAATCCAGAAGGGCGTTTTGCACGAGAATACGGCTTCGCGCTACAAGTCGCGCCTGTCGGCACGGCTGACGGCTCTTAAGTAGAGGCTTTCAGTTCGAGAGCAGCCCCCC
>Ga0302324_100024668_pt1 | contig 11571 bp, 6 predicted proteins | sample Palsa_T0_1_FD_201949 | JGI IMG/M metagenome (GOLD analysis project Ga0302324, IMG submission 201949) | Peat permafrost microbial communities from Stordalen Mire near Abisko, Sweden - Palsa_T0_1 | ecosystem: Environmental > Terrestrial > Soil > Palsa > Peat permafrost | place: Sweden: Abisko... | reverse complement strand
TTATCCAGGTCTGGATTTTGCTTCTGTACCTTGGTGCGTTCCGATTCTTCCTCTTCTGTTTTTTCCAAATCCGCAAGGACAGGATCGTCGGAAGGAATCGAAGGACGGACAATGTTTGAACTTGCCGTAGCAATTTGAATTGAAGATGACTGTGACAGAGACGCGGTTGCAAGAGACGCGGAGTCAGTCTTTGAATTCGTACTCACTGGGGTTGCTTCTATTGCAGCATCTAGGGCTGAGTGTATATTCGCGGCTGCGCTCGGCTCCGAGACGGTTGCGGCGTTTGGAGCAGAGGTTAGGCTAGCGCCTGAAGGCGCGCTGGAGACATAACTCGAAGCTGGATCGGCAAAGCTGGTCAGCGGAGAGGAAGCAGCGGCCGCTGCTTGCGCGCGGGAGTCGCTGGCGACTGCGCTCGCCGGCTGTGCGGACGAGGTCTCGTTCGCCGGGACGTCTTTTCGCACGCGGCCGACGGCGGTGCGGATGGTGCTCCGAGCCTGGTCTTTTGCGACCGGCTTGGTGAGAATCAGTTCCGCTCCCAGGCGAAAGGCGGTGGGCAGTCCGGCGCGGCCATCGACAATGGCGATGGGAACTGGGTTATATCCGTTATTTCCACGGCGGCAAACGTCAAAGATGAGCTTTGCCGCCGGCAGATTCTCGCAATCGACCAACACTAGATCGAAGTTGGTCGAGTTGAGTTTACGGGCAGCGGAGACTCCATCCAAAGGGCGCTCGCAAGTTACTGACATTTCTTCCAACACGCCAGTAATTGCGTTGACCGCCTGATCATCCGGCGATAACAGCAGAGCATTGGCCATATAGCTCCAAATGCTAGGAACCTTCGTGCAAACCCGCAAGTTACGGGAGTAAGCGGACCTTTTCTTGCCTCAGCCTGGGTTCGAATGTTCACCGGCCGCCGACTCCAGCGGAGGATAGACAATCGAGCCGCGAAAGGCCGACTTGTCGTCGGGCGCAAAATCGGGGAAGGGAAGTTTGTGCTCATCCCGCCATTGCTGCACTTGCTGCTCGGCGGCTGCGGCTTTTTCTTTGTCGAGACCGGAATCGCGCGAGAAATATAAAGTCTGCGACGGAAACGCGAAGCCGGTGCCGGATTTCTCGACGATATTCATGATGCGCAGCAAGAGATCTTCGCGGATGGCCGCGTATTCGTTGGAGTCGCGAGTGAGCACGTAGGCAGAGACCTCCAAGCGCAAAGCGCTGGTGTCGAAATTGGCGAAGCGGATGCTGGCGCTTTGGTCCTCGACTTTCGGGTGTTCGTATAACATGCGACGAACTTCGGCCAACAGATAGCGCAACTGGTCCGGCGAGGTCTCATACCTGATTGCGAGCACAGGACCGAACAGAATCTTGTCACGGCGAGTGAAATTCTCGATGCTCATGGTGGCGAGGGTGCCGTTGGGAATGGAGAGCTCGGTGCGCGCATCGGTGCGAACGCGAGTAGAGCGCAGGCTGATGTCTTCTACGGTTCCGGTACGGTCGCCGAAGCGGCAGTAATCGCCGACGCGGATGACTTCGTCGGCCAGAACGGAAATTCCGCCAAAAAGATTTTCGAGAGTCTTCTGGGCGGCGAAGGCGATGGCAATGCCGCCGATGCCGAGGCCCGCGAGTACAGTGGTGAGGTTGAAGCCCAGGATAGCGAGTATGGACAGGACGGCGGCTACTACCACCAGCGCTGTGAGCAGGCGCTCGGCCAGAACCATAAGCGTTCCGGTACCAATGCGCCCGCCGGTTATGGCATGGTTGCGCAGCCGCTGCATCGTAAGGTTCGATACGCGCAGCAAAAACCAGAAGAAGCCGATGCTGACGAGGACACCGATGGAGCGGGAATAATAAAGTCGCGGCAGCAACGGCAGGCCGATGTGGGTAGCCATAATGCGGTGAGCCATGGCGCTGAATGAGACCAGCAGCGGCGTGGACATGCGGCTGTAGGAATGCAGGTTGGGGCGATTTCTGAATTTGAGCCAAAGCCGGCGCGGAATCGCGAGCAGCAGAACCATCGCCCATCCGATGGCGACTGCGATCGGGATCGCGGCGAAAAGCGCCAGCCATTGCCAGAGCGGCATTCCCAGAAATACGTTTCGTACCAGGCTTTGCGGAAGCTTGTTTTCGATCAGGTGAGCCTGGACATTGTCGTACAGTTCGGGGACCTTGCTGAGCGTGTCGGCAGAAAAAAGCCAGATCTTGCCGTCATTTGGATCCGCGATCCGGACGAGAACGACGGGAACATCAGAATCGCGAGTGGAAAAAATCCCAATGGTTTGCTGATCGGTGCCGCTCTCCGGATCGCCTTCGGGGCGAGTGCTGATCCGTCGCAGGCTGCCGACGAAGGCGCTATCCATCAGTAGCTTCAGCTTACCTGCCGCGTCGGGACCTTGCGACTGGCGGCGGGCGGCGCTCATCTGCAGATAATCGGCCGCCGCTCTTTCATTTCCGTCTTGTGCCGCTTGCAGAAATCCAAAGACGGTTCCCGAGGGCGTGCCGCGTCCGAGCGAATCGGCGGAGGCGGAACCTGGGGCGGGGGCCTGGGGACCAGTCTTCAGCAGGTTGGTCACGGACTGGGCCATGACTGGTGCTGGCAGCACCAGGCCGAGAATGAAAGGGCAAACGATAAAAGCAAGCGCCAGTTTTTTCATCGCAACCTTGTGTACTCCGACGGCAAACAGGTGGCGCCGCCGAACCGCCGGCGCTACCTGCTATCTTTTGGGGCGATAAATGTCGGTGGCTTGTCCGTAGAAGACTTCTGCTGACTCCATCATCGTTTCCGAAAGCGTTGGATGCGGATGGATGGTCATGCCAACGTCGGCCGCGAGCGCGCACATCTCGATGGCGAGCACGCCTTCGGCGATCAATTCGCCTGCGCCTGCGCCGACAATGCCGACTCCGAGCACGCGCTCAGTCTTTGGATCGATGAGCAGCTTGGTGAGGCCTTCAGGGCGGTCGATGGTGATGGCGCGGCCGGATGCGGCCCATGGGAACTTGGCCACGGTGATTTCGCGTCCTTGTTCTTTGGCCTGCGTTTCGGTCAGGCCGGCCCAGGCGATTTCGGGATCGGTGAAGACCACCGCCGGAATCGCGTTGGGCTCGAAGGAAACCTTGTGGCCGGCTATGGCTTCGACGGCGGTGCGTCCTTCATGCATGGCCTTGTGCGCCAGCATGGGCTCACCGGCGACGTCTCCAATGGCGTAGATGGTGGGATCTGCCGTCTGGCGTTGACCATTGACTTCGATGAATCCCTTCTGGTTGACCTTCACTTGCGTTTTGTCGAGGCCGGGGATCTCGGAATTTGGCCGGCGTCCTACGGACATCAGCACGCGTTCGAAGACTTGCTCCTTTTCTTTTACGTCAGGACCTTCGAGGGTTACGCGGATGCCCGTCTTTTCGTCCTTTAGCGATTTAACTGTGGTGTTGAGAAGGATTGCGGAAAACAGTTTTTCCAATCGCTTGTGCAGAGGCAGGACGAGGTCGCGGTCGGCTCCGGGCAGCAGGCCGGGCATCATTTCCACGCAGGTCACTTTGGTGCCGAGCGTGGCGTAAACCGAACCCAGTTCCAATCCGATGTAGCCGCCGCCGATTACAAGCAGCGTTTTCGGAACGTCGGGGAGATCGAGAGCGCTGGTTGAATCCATGAGGCGCGGGCTGTCGAGCTTGAGGCTGGGAACGACAGTGGGACGCGATCCGGTGGCGATGATGACGCGATCGAAAGTCAGATTTTCTTCGCCGCCGGCGGTCTTCGTAACTTTCAGAGTGGTGGAGTTCACGAATGCAGCTTTGCCTTGCACGAACTGGACCGAGCGCATTTTCGATATCTGTCCAAGTCCACCGGTTAGCTTCTTGACGACGCCTTCCTTCCATCCGCGGAGTTTGTTCAGGTCAATTTTGGGCTCGGCGAATTCGATGCCCCAGTTCTTCGCCTGCTCGGCTTCTTCGAGCAGTTTGGCCACGTGCAAGAGCGACTTGGATGGGATGCAGCCGCGATAGAGGCAGACGCCGCCGGGGTTCACTTCCGGATCGATCAGCGTAACTTTCATGCCCAGATCGGCGGCCAGGAATGCTGCGGCGTATCCGCCGGGTCCAGCGCCGATTACCGCCACAGGGAGATTGGAAGAGTTTGCCATTTCGTTATTTATCCTTAGATTATTCTGGATTAGAGTTTCGCCAACAAAACCCGAGCGACCACCGGGGACACGAACTATCACGAAGGCTTCGAGGGTTAAAGATTTCCTTAAGTGGGCCTTCGTGCCCTTAGTGGTTAATGTTCTTCTATCCCTGCACCGAAAGCAGGAATGGTTGCTCGAAGGCTTCCGCGATCCAGCGCAGAAAGCGCGCGGCGTCGGCTCCATCGATCAACCGGTGATCGTACGAGAGCGAGAGCGGCAGAATCAAGCGCGGCTCGAATTTGTTGTTCACCCACTCCGGCTCCATGCGCGAACGCGACAGCCCAAGAATCGCTACTTCGGGGTAATTCACGATCGGAGAAAATCCGGTGCCGCCGATTCGTCCGAGATTGGTGATGGTGAATGTTCCGCCTTCCATCTCTTCGGGAGTGAGCTTGCGGTCGCGCGCTTTCCTGGAAAGTTGTGTCATCTCCGCCGCGAGCTCGACTATGTTTTTCTTGTCTACGTCGCGAATCACCGGCACCAGCAGTCCGCGATCGGTGTCGACTGCAACGCCGATGTTGATGTACTGCTTGTAGATAATTTCTTCCTTGCCCATATCGATCGAGGCATTGAATTGGGGGAAGACTTTCAGCGCCGAGGCGCATACTTTCAGCGCGATTGCGGTGACGGTCATTTTGCCACCGGCTTCTTCGGCTCGCGGCGCGAATTTGGCTCGTAGTTGTTCGAGTTCGGTGATAACGGCGCGATCCTGCTGGGTGACGTGTGGAATCGTGTTCCATGCCTGACGCAGGTGCTCGGCGGTCTTGCGCCGCACTCCCCGCATTGAAACCCGTTCGGTCTTGCCCCACTTGGCAAAGTCGGGCAGTTCAGGCTCGACGAAGCTGCCGCGCGGAGCTTGCGCTGCTGCGGCCGCCATGAGGGCGTTCTTGGCGCACAGCTTCACGTCGTCTTCGCTGATACGGCCGCCGGGGCCGCTCCCTGGCACGGTTCGAATGTTCACGCCGATTTCACGCGCCAGGCGACGCACGTGCGGCGCCGCAGGAATGGGATCGTGGTCCGTGCCTGCGACCTTGCCCAGTTGCACCGGCATGCTGAATTCGGCCGCCGGGGCTTGCGGCCGATCGAGCGGGAGCGCCTGTTCTTCGGTTTTGCCCTCGGCTCGCATCGCTAATTGAAATCCGAGCCGGGCGGCTTGTTGTCCCGAGATATGTTCCACGGGCTCATGGCGGCGCGCGGGCTGAGCCGCCGGGGCGGCGCCGCCTTGCAGCGTAAAAATGACTTCACCCACCTTGACCTTTTGTCCCTCTTTGACCTTGATGTCGCGCACAATGCCGCTGACTGTGGAGGGAACTTCGACCACGGCTTTGTCGGTTTCGAGTTCCATCACCGGCTGGCCTTCAGACACGCTGGTGCCGGGCGATATCATCAAGCGAACCAGATCGCCAGAATCGATATTCTCACCCAGTTCCGGGAGCCTGAACTCGTTGGCCATGGAGGAGGAAGACGAAGAACGTACGGCAGTTCTTCGCTCCGGTTGAGGGGCTGCCGTTGCTGCCGGTGTCACGGGAGTTGCGGTTGCGGCAGCCGCGGCAGCGTTTTCGGTCTGTGCAGGTCTCTTCTTTTTTGGAGGAGGCGTTGCTTCCGCCCCGCTTCCGTTTTCCACGGTAAAGATAACTTGCCCCACGCGCAGCTTGTCGCCTTCTTTTACGCGGATTTCGCCGATGGTGCCCGTCACCGACGACGGCACTTCGACCACGGCCTTGTCGGTTTCGAGCTCCATCACGGGCTCGCCCTCGGCGATGCTGCCGCCGGGCTTTATCATCAAGCGGACGAGTTCTCCGCTCTCGATATTCTCACCCAGTTCGGGCAGTTTGAATTCCATTGCCATGCTTTCGTTGTCCCTCTTGCTCTCGTGTTCCGGTATCGACATTTACCGGTGGAGCCGGGCGTCCCCGCCCGGCAGAGCGGGCGAGACGCTCGTCCCTCATTTAGCTGGTGGCCGGGTTGCGTTTTTCCGGATCAATGCCGAGATCGCGGATTGCTTTCTCCAAAAGTTTCGGGCCGATCGCTTCGGCACTGTCCTGTTTCCCGCTGGACTTGTCGCCTGCCAACGCGTGTAGCGTAGCCAGCACGATATGTTTTGCGTCGACTTCAAAAAAATCTCGAAGCGAAGTACGGTTCTCGCTGCGTCCAAAACCATCCGTTCCGAGTGCAACCAGTTTGCCCGGAACCCACTGAGCGATACTATCCGGCAGAACCTTCATGTAATCGGATGCCGCGATGAAGGGGCCAGATGCGCCCTGGAACGTTTGGGTCAGGTATGGCACTTTTGCCTTCTGTGTGGGGTGCAGCATGTTCCAGCGCGCGCAGTCGTTCGCTTCGCGGTAGAGCTCCTTGTAACTGGTTACGCTCCACACGTCGGCGGCGACGCCATAGTCTGTTTCGAGAATCGCCTGTGCCTTGAGTACTTCAAACAGGATGGTGCCGCTCCCCAGCAACTGCGCGTGCAGCTTTGCGTTTTTCTTTTCGGAAGCGCGGTAACGGTAGAGGCCCTTGAGAATGCCCTCGCGAATCCCCGGATGGCTGGGCATTTCGGGCATGGGCAGGGGCTCGTTGGTCACCGTCAGATAATAGAAGATGGATTCGCCATCGACGTACATACGCTTGATGCCATCCTGAATGATGATGGCAATCTCATACGCAAAGGCTGGATCATAAGCCATCAGATTCGGCACCGAGAGAGCGAGGACGTGACTGTGCCCGTCCTGATGCTGCAGGCCTTCCCCCGCCAAGGTCGTGCGTCCAGCTGTTCCTCCGATGAGGAAGCCGCGGCAACGCATGTCCGCCGCGGCCCAGATCAGGTCGCCGATACGCTGCAGTCCAAACATCGAGTAATAAATAAAGAAGGGAATCGTGTTGATGCCGTGATTGGCATAGGCTGTTCCAGCGGCGATGAAGGAACACATCGATCCCGCTTCGGTGATCCCTTCCTCGAGAATCTGGCCGTTCTTGGCTTCCTTGTAATAGAGGAGCGTATCCATATCGACGGGCTCGTAGAGCTGGCCGACGCTGGAATAAATTCCGACCTGACGGAAGAGCGCCTCCATTCCGAAGGTGCGCGCCTCATCGGGGACGACGGGGACGATGAATTTCCCAACTTCGGGGTCGCGTAGCAGCTTCGAGAGCATGCGAACGAACACCATGGTGGTCGACGCCTCGCGACCGTCTGTACCCTTGTGGAACTCCTCGAAGATGGCATCGGAAACCGGCTTCAGCGGTGTGGCGCGCACTCTGCGCACCGGCATATAGCCGCCGAGTTGTTTGCGGCGCTCCTGCATGTACTTGATTTCTGCGCTCTCGTCGGCGGGGCGATAAAAGGGCGCATCGTGAAGCTCGGCGTCCGGAATCGGAATGCCGAAGCGCGAGCGGAAAATTTGCAGCTCATCGTCGTTCAGCTTCTTCTGCTGATGCGTAATGTTTTTGCCTTCGCCCGCTTCGCCGAGTCCGTAACCCTTGATGGTCTTGGCGAGAATGATGGTCGGAGATCCGGTGTGCTCCACCGCCACCTTGTAGGCGGCGTGCACCTTGATAGGATCATGTCCGCCGAGCCGCATGCGAGCGAGTTGCTCGTCGGAAAGGTGCTCGACCATTTTCAGCAGGCGGGGGTCGGTGCCGAAGAAATTCTGCCGGAAATACGCTCCGCTTTCGACGAAATATTTCTGATACTGTCCGTCGGTGATCTCGCCCATGCGACGCACGAGCAGGCCATCGCGATCGGCTTGAATCAAGGCATCCCAATCGCCGCCCCAGATCACTTTGATAACGTTCCAGCCAGCCCCGCGGAAAATTGCTTCCAGCTCCTGAATGATCTTCCCGTTGCCGCGCACCGGTCCATCGAGACGCTGCAGGTTGCAGTTGACCACGAAGATCAGGTTATCGAGGCGCTCGCGCGAGGCGAGTGTGATGGAGCCTAGCGATTCCGGCTCGTCCATCTCTCCATCGCCGAGAAAGGCCCAGACTTTGCCGCCCGTCGAAGTTTTTAATCCGCGATTTTCGAGATACTTGATGAAGCGCGCATGGTAGATGGCCTGAATCGGACCGAGCCCCATCGAGACGGTCGGAAACTCCCAAAACTCGGGCATCAGCCAGGGATGCGGATAGGACGAGAGTCCGCCACCAACTTTCAATTCCCGCCGAAAGTTTTCCAATTTCTCTCTGGGGATGCGGCCCTCGAGATAGGCGCGGGCGTAGATTCCGGGAGCGGCGTGTCCCTGGAAATAGACAATATCGCGGTCGCCGGATTCGGTCGCGGCCTGAAAAAAGTGATTGAACGCCACTTCGTAAAGCGTGGCCGCCGACGCAAACGTGGAAATGTGTCCGCCAATACCCTCCTGGAGCTTGTTGGCGCGGACGACCATGGCCATGGCGTTCCAGCGCACCAGGCTCTTGATGCGCCGCTCCATTTCCTGGCTGCCGGGAAACGGCGGCTGCTGTCGCCAGGCAATCGTATTCTGATAGGGAGTCGTCGCCGAAAATGGCAGGTTGATGCCGGCCGCGCGCCGGGCGTGCAGGGCTAGTTGCTGCAAAAGCCTGCCGGCCCGTTCCGGCCCGCCTTGTGACAGCACATAGTCGAGCGAGTCCAACCATTCCCGCGTTTCGAGGACTTCAATTCCGTTGGACTTCACTTGCCCGGCCGCTAGCGTCGGATGCGTTTCAGATTGTTGCGTCTCAGCCACGTCGAACCACCCCACGGAAGGATTGCGAACTCCCATCATAAAGAATTGAGAGGAATTTTGCTGGGGAGTAGCCCACGTTTGGTATCGGGTGGCAGGGCCTCAGCTTGGTTCATCACCAAAACCTGCCAGTTCAACGTTGGAATCACCGATCGGAAATATGAACCTTCATCGCCGATTACTCTGAGAACTGAGAACCGGGAACTCTACTTAGAGCATTCCTCGCCGCCGATGAAGGTTCGCAACACTTCGCCTCTAGTAGGACTCAGCACCAGGAAGTCTGCATCAGCGCCGACCGCCAAGACGCCTTTATTTGGAGTTTGTGCTACGCGTGCAGGATTTTCGCTTGCGGCTGCCAGGGCTTGCGGCAAATCCCATCCCGCGAAGCGCGCCAGATTTTCTACGGCACGGTCCATCGTCAAAACGCTTCCCGCCAGTTTTCCGTCCAAGGTGCATTTGCCCTCGCGAAGATCCACTTCCATCGATCCCAGTCGATAGCGCCCGTCTGGCATTCCTGTCGCCGAAATCGCATCTGTGATCAGGACGGTCTCGCTTGGACGCTTGGCGGCAGCGACCAGTTTCACGATCGCCGGATCGAGATGAATGCCATCGGCAATGACGTCCGCGCTCACGCGATCATCGGTGAGCACAGCCCCCAAAATGCCGGGATCGCGATGATCCAACGTGCGAAGATCTGACGGCCGATGACCGAGCGGGCGCATGGCATTAAAAGTATGCGTAGCGTGCCGTGCGCCGGCGGCGATTCCGCGTTCGGCAGCGAAAAAGTCGGCGTCAGAATGTCCCAGGCTTACGCAAACCCCTCGCCCCGCTGCCTCGGTAATGACCTCAAGCGCGCCCTCCAATTCAGGAGCGATCGTCATCATGCGAATGTGACCTCGCGCCGCCTGCCAGAGCTGCTCGAACAAAGCCAGCGTGGGAGCCAACAAGTGCTCCGGCGGGTGAGCTCCGCGGCGCACGTGGCTGATGAATGGCCCCTCGAGATGGATTCCCAGCGGGACGGCGTGGCCTTTTCCATCTTCATTATCAGCTGCGACGTTAGGTGCGTCGCGGGCTAGTTCGCGGTTCTCAATTGCGTCGGCAAGTCGTTCGAGAGCGCGCAGGGTCACATCGACGGGAGCGGTGACAGTGGTGGGGAGATAACTGGTCACGCCATGGCGTGCGAGCAATCGCCCGATCGCAGGTAGCGCTTTGACATCGTCGTCCATAACGTCATACCCAGCGCTGCCGTGAATGTGAATATCAACGAAACCCGGTACTATCACACCATCACCGAAATCGGTGAGAGAAACTCCGGCGGGCATCTGGCGGGCGCTCATCGCCGAAATTTCGAGGAAACGTCGCTGCTCGACGAGCACAAGAGGGCGCTGAAGGACGTGCGTTGGCGTCAACAGTCTTTGACCAGTAAAAGCCAGCATAGAAAAGTTAAGATTTTAGTGAGGCAAAAACGATCAAGCTGCGATCAAGATTGTAGCAGTCTTAGCTGGAATGCCTGTGGCGGATGGAGTTGATGTCATAAAACTGGACCGTTAGATAGCAATTTAAAGGTGAGTTGCAATTCTTAGCTTTCTCAGTGCGGCCGAGCCTGGAGCACAAAGCGCCCCCTCGCAGAATGCTATACTGCTGGGTTCGATTTGCCACGCGGTTGCCGTCGCGGTCGTCATCCAATGTCAGTCGGGGAGTGGCTCAGCCTGGTAGAGCACCGGGTTCGGGACACAGTGGAAATTCATTGATTCGGCGTAGCTTAGCTGCAAAAATCCACAGTAAAACCGGCTTTGGTTAGTCCCAATTCTTAGTCCCAACCCTTCGGCTTCTCGTCCCCTGCGCGACAACCCTTCCGTTAAGGTGGCCGGGGGAGCAAATCAGTACTGGCGAAGACAAGCCGGGTTGGAGAATAAAATCCGTGTCGAAGATTGCAAAGTGTTGACCCATCACGACGCGGTCATCTGAGGGACTGTAGACGCGTGCATGAAAAGTACGGGTATCTAGAGCTTGGCTCCGGCCCGGTGTTGAGTGGAAATTGGATAACTTTCGCCTTTTGGGAAATCTGGGAAATTTGTCCCGAACTCGCGTCAAGTTCCGCGGAGCCGCTAAAACCCCTCTAAACGACGCCGCGCCGGTCTCTACGAAGGGAAATTGATGTCCCTGATGACCGAAGGGGATGAATGAAAAGCCTGAAACCCGGCTGTGGTAGCTAATTGTATGCTCAGCCGTAGAGTAAGCCGCAAAGCAGCATCGGAAGCGTGAGTGAGACCGGGGCCGGCACCGAAGTTCAGCTGTCCGTTCCTGCAGCTGTGGCCTATGAAGCTTCACGCGAAAGCGTTGGATCAAAACTATTCCGAAAAGTGTGGCTCGCTGGCCTACCGGGAACGCCCGTTGGCACGGCGACGCTGTTCACCGGTGCCTTCGTTGGCCCGATTAATTGGACTCTCGTGAACCAAGATGGCGCCAAGCTTACCTACACTCTCAGCGGCGACGTCACGGGCGTCTCGAACGGTGAGAGCGTGACTGGGACAACTGTGCAGAACTTCTACACTTCCAATGGACAGCTGGTACAAGGCATCGCCCATATCGTCGTCGGTACTAGCGAACTTACTTATTGAAGTGACGGCAATCGTCGCGGTGATTGGTGTCCGCTTAACTACGACCTTAGCATTTTGCTCGATGACTGGCGATAATCCGAT
>Ga0302324_100024666_pt1 | contig 11571 bp, 18 predicted proteins | sample Palsa_T0_1_FD_201949 | JGI IMG/M metagenome (GOLD analysis project Ga0302324, IMG submission 201949) | Peat permafrost microbial communities from Stordalen Mire near Abisko, Sweden - Palsa_T0_1 | ecosystem: Environmental > Terrestrial > Soil > Palsa > Peat permafrost | place: Sweden: Abisko... | reverse complement strand
CGACCAAGGCGCCGCGCGCATAGACTCCTACAGCGTCACGGCGAACGATTACGGCTCACCTGGCAGCGTGACGCTCGCGGGCACACAACCAACGCCAATGACCCAGGTCGGCAGCTCGCCCGCCGCTGGCCAATACACGGTCAATCCGTCGACGGGCGTCTATGGCTTTTCGACGGCCGATAACGGCAAACAAATCGTCATTTCGTACTCCTATTACCGCTATCAAATCGTCACTCAGGAAACCACGATCGTGCCGTTCTCCGGGCCTTATACGATCACCGTCGACAATTCGACGGAGTACGAAAGCGACCAAGGCGTTGTGTACTTTCCGTCCGGAACAGCGCTGACGCTCGTCAGCAGTTCGCCTGGCGTCGGCCAATATAGTCACTCGGGTGCGACGTACACATTTAATGCTGGTGACAGCGGCCAGCCGATCGTCATCTCGTACGTCTACAAAGATCCAAACACCGACACCAACGCTCCGACACAGCTTAATCTGACGCTCGTTAGCGGCGCATTCGCGCAAGCCGCGCTTTCCTACATGACCTCGAAGCACCCGTCAGAAGCGCTCGGCTATTCGCAGCTCGGCTACATTTTTTCGTCTGGACTTTATCTCGGTTATACGCCCGAGCTGCCGAACTACAGCTACGAGGTTGCGGGCGCATTTCAGTTAGGCGGCGGCATTCTCGACGCGAATCCAGCCGACTGCATCTACTCGCTGCTGACGGACCCAGGCTTTGGCGTGGGATTCCCATCCGCGCTCGTCGATACCGCTTTACTCACGGTTGCAAGGCAATGTTGGCAAGCAAATTCGTTTTTCATTTCGCCCCTGATCGAACACCAGGAAGCCTGCGCAAGCATCATTGGCGAGTGGCTCGAGGCTGGGATGGTCGGGGCATTTTTCAGCGAAGGCTTATTGAAATTCGTTCCGTATGGCGACACGACGGCCGTAGGCAACGGCGTGACGTTCTCTCCGCCAACAACGCCGGTAGCGAATTTCACCGACAACGTCGTCATCACGATTGGCGCGAAGGATCCGGTTTCTGGAACACGCTCGCCTTATGCCGACGCATGGAACAAAGTGCAGGTCGAATACTCTTCGCGCGTCAACGACTACAACCCCGAAGTTGTTTCCGAGGAGCAGGAAGCCTCAATTCAAGAGTTTGGGCTGCGTCTTGAGGATCCTGTTTCGTGGGACTTCATCACCACATTGGCGGCGGCACAGTACGCTGCGTCAATGCGCGTGCAGCGGTCCGCGCTGATTCGCAACAAGTACATCATCAAAGCGCCTTACACTTATAGCGCCTATGAACCGATGGATGTCGTTACGCTGAACGACCCGATCTTAGGGCTTGTCGCAACGCCCGTGCGACTTACGAAGGTCACCGACGATCCCATGGAGGGCCTTGAATTCGAGGCTGAAGACTTTATTTGGGGCGCGGCCGCGCCAGCCTACAACCCGAAGTCGACGAACACGCCTTATATTCCCGACACCGGGCAGCAAGACCCAGGCAACACCAACGCGCTGATCATCGAAGTTCCGAACCGTTTTGCGTTGCAGCAAGGAAACATGCTGTACGGCTTCGTGAACGGCTCTAACCCGAACTGGGGCGGCTGCTACGTCTACATCAGCTATGACGGAACCGACTATCAGCCGTACGGGCCCAACAACGGGAAGATCAGCGCGCCAGCGCGCATCGGCCAGCTCGTTGCGAATCTAGCGACCTTTAGCGGCACGAATCCCGACACCGCCGACACGCTTGCGGTAAAGCTCAACGTTTCCGGAGCGCAATTGCCGTCGGCGTCCTCAGCGCAGGCCGCGCAACTTGTCTCGCTCTGCGCGGTCGTTAGCGGCACGACTGCGGAATTTCTAAGCTATGAGGGATCATCTCTCCAGGGAGCCGAGCTTTACGATTTGACCACGCTCTACCGTGGGGTGCTCGGCAGTTCGCCGGCCGCACACAGTATCGGCGACATTTTCGTTCGCATCGACCAGAACAGTTTCAGCGGAGTTTACGACCCGAGCTACATCGGCAAGACCGTCTATTTCAAATTCCTAAGCTTCAACCTTCTCGGCAACCAACTGCAGAGCCTCGCGGACGTTACAGCCTACGCGGTCACCCCGACCGGCATTGGCAAGGGCGCCGTCGACCTGAACACCGGCAGCATTCTCTCGATCACAGGCTCCGCAGTGGTTTCTTACGCAGGGTCGTTCTCTTATTCGTCGACAACTTCATCGATCGATTGGTCGTGGACCGGGATGCAGATCAACCGCGCCGATGGCAGCGTCACGAGCATCCCTAACGGTTCGCAGACGATCACCGGGCTGACAGCCAACACCGCTTATTATTTTTATCCCTACTACGATGAGGTTGCGCAGATCCTGACGTGGGTGTCGATCAGCGGCGGAAGTGGCTCGCCGGCAATCGCGTATACCACGAAGACCAATCAGCAAGCGCAATATCAGAATCTTTCAAACGAAGCTGCGCTCTCGATCGGCGCCATGACCGCATCGACAACTTCATCGGGAAGCGGTGGTGGGACAGGCGGCGGTTCCGGGAAATGCCTGCTCGGCTCGATGAAAGTTGAAACCCGCGCCGGCGTCGTAGCGATTGACCGGGTCAAGGTCAGAGACGAACTGCGGTCGCCAGACGGAAACGGCTGGACGCGCGTCGTGCGGCGCTCTGAGCTTCCGCAAGAGACGTTCATCCGCATAACGACAGCTCGTTACGGCGCGGTTGTTTGCTCCCCGTCGCATGTCTTCCACGCGATCGATGACGAGTTTCACGCCGGCGACGTGGCAGCGAAAGATTTAACGATGTCGCACTGCCTCTTCGGCCGCGATAGGGAACTGACGCCCCTCAAAAGCATCGAGGTCGTGCGCCTGGCTAATTCCAAAAAGATTTCACTGACCTGCGAGCCATCGCATCTATTTTTTGCTGGGGAGGACGCGCCGCTGGTGCAGGTGCACAACGCGCCGAATCCGTCATGACCTCACGAATCTACGTGATCTGCCCGAAAGCAACTTTGATGCAGCATCGCGACTATTTTCACGAACGGCACGGCGCGCATTTTATCGATTTGCCCGACGGCCGCGTTCTGGCCGTTGCGCATTTCTCCGGGGAAGCTGGCGAGAACGTCTTCACCAGCGATAAAAGCGTCGAAGTACTTCCCGACCCGCTTTACGAGTCGCAACGGGAGTTATCGCCAGAGCACCTCGCCGCGACGGCACATCTCAACCCTGAGGGAAAGACCATCTTCCATCTCGCGAAAGCGGCCGGGCGCGTCGCGCCAATGCTGAAACTGCGGTCCTGGCTATGAGCACGGAAGCCTGGTCGGTCCTGGGGATCGCGATCGTTGGCTGGATCTTCACCGCTGGCGTGCTTTGGAACCGTATGGAGCAATTCCGCAAAGACCTCAACGGCATTGGCCGGAAGCACGCGGACTATCAAAAGGACAACGACCGGTTACGCGAGATGGCTTTTGCGGCGGCTGATCGCCGTTACTACAACGTCAGTCTGGCCATAATGCTCATTTCTCCTAGTGCGCGTGAAAAGGAAATATGCGAGTTTCTCAAAGAAGGGAAGTGACTTGGCCATGTTCGAGCTTGTGAAGCATCACCCGTATCTCTCGATCATCGTCGTGCTCTTCGTCGCGAACTCGGCCTCCGCGCTGCCGTCTCCGACGCAGACTGGCAGCCTTTCCTCCCCGATCTATAAATGGTTTTTCGGCACGATGCACTTTTTCGTTGCGCTTCCCCGGTTCATCATCGCGCTGTTTCCGCAGTACGCCGGCATCTTCGGCTTCAACGCAGCAAATAAAGATTTGCAGGCCAGCGACAAAGTGGCACTGCTAGAGGAGAAATAAAACATGGGCGGCTTCGTGAGCGCACTTAAGAAATTCGGGCAGGACGTCGCGAAGTTTGTTGCCGACGCCAGTAACATCGAAAAAAAGATTGAGCCAATCGCCGAGGCGGCATTGCCAGCCTCCGCCGTCGTGTTCGATGTTTTCGATGAGAGCGTTGACATCATCCAAGACACCGAAGGGGCCTTCGCCTCGGCGGGCCTAGCGCAGGCCGGTGCCGCAAAGCTCGCTGCGGCAACGCCGGGAATCAGCGCGGCGATCGATGCGTACATCACAGCAAAATTCCCAGGCGCGGCCTCGATCACGAAGGACGCGGACTACATCGCCGCAAAAACGACCTACGTCAATGCGGTTGTGGGTATCCTCAACACGCTGCCCGCAAGCTCCGCGACGGAAGTCACGAGCTCGGCGGTCATCGCGGCTTCGGCAGTCGCGGCCGCGGTGAAAGCATCGACCACGATGCCGGCGCCGGCTGTACCCGCAAACTAACGGACTTACGAAGAGAGAAGCTCGGGGGCCACGCGTGAAGGAAATCGACAATCTTTTTCTGACCGCATGGCCCTTTATTTCGGTTGTAATCAGCTTCTCCCTTGGCGTGGGGTTTACCCGCTGGATCTTGACCCCGCGCTACTGCCCTCGCTGCCAAATGTATCTAGCCTGGAATGAGGACCGCAAAGTCGAAGCGAAGAAACTCGCCAAAACGAAAAACGAGAAACCGAATTGACTCCAGCCTTTTACCTCGGGCGTCAGGCGATCGACGTCGCCATGCTGACGCTGGTCATTGGCAGGGAAGCGGGGAATCAGCCGAAGGACGCGATGCTCGGGGTTGGCTGGTCCGTTCGTAACCGGGTGCTCAAGCCTGGATGGTGGGGCAAGGACTGGGTTTCGTGCATCGAGGCGAAATGGCAATACAGTTCGATTAGCGGGCTTTCTACGGATCCGAACCTCCGGAAGTACCCCAATCTAGCGTTCGCGCCATGGCCTGAAGCGCTGGCAGCGGCGGAGGCTGTCTACGCTGGTGCGGGGCCTGATCCGACCGGTGGGGCGGTCGATTACTACGACAAGAGCCTTGACTCTAATCCACCATCCTGGGCGACCGATGGCAGCCTGGTTCACGCCTGCGACCTTGGCTCGTTCCACTTCTTCAAGATGGCTTGAGGGCGCACGTGAGTTTTCGCCTCCCCCCAAACCCTCTTATTTGCTGCACCAAGACTCATTTTCCACAAAGCTAAAAATAACATAAAATTCCCCTTGACACACGAAGTCACTCGCTGTACCTTTTCCTTCATGAACAAGGATCAAAAGTTGGGGCAGCAGCTCAAGACCTATCGTCTTGAGCGCGACTGGACCCAAGAGGACCTAGCGAAGCATTTGGGCGTTAGCCGTCGTTTAATCATCCGTCTCGAAAATGGCAAGGGCAACATCCTTGACCTCACTCGCGCGAAGATTGAGCGAAAGCTTGGCCTTAAGTCCCCGCTGGCCGCAGCCTAGTCGATTTGGTGGAATGAAAATTAAGGAGTTAGAGCGTGCGTCCCATAAGTAATACTTATGCAACTCAATGCTCTGGCTTCGTGAAACGCGCATGACCTACGCGCAGCGCGTTCGCCTGCACGACTTGATGATGTGCGGCGTAGGACCGGACGAACCGGCCTACGAAATATTGAGCGAAGCCGTTACTGAGGATCTGGACATGATCGAACCTGCTATCGACGAAATGATTCAGGATGCGCACGAACGAAATTTTGCCTCGACTGTTGAGGCGAAACCAACGGTACACACAGGCCAAATTTAAGTACTTATTCGGTACCACGAAAGAGAGGCGAAGCATGGACCCCAGCATGATTCGGCAAGCAGAAACAATTCGGCACGCTACAGGCATGAATTTTTACACCGTGAAATGCCCCACGTGTCATGGGCAACGCTACGCAGATGGATGGCTCTGCGCAGAGTGTGACGGCGAAGGGCGTGTCGTGATTCAGGAACGCCCCGTCCCGAGACGTAGCCTTCGCAAAGCGCTGTTCGCGGCCCTCGCGATCCTCGCGTTCGTGCTCTTCGGTGTGTGGGTGCGCCGATGACACCGCGCGAAATCATCGAGTCGCTCGATTGCATGGTTATCGGCGAGACCGCGGAACGGCTCGGCACGTTGATTTGGTTTCGCGACAACCAGACCGGGACCACGCTCGGGATGTACGCGCATCACGTCACCCGGGATGAGGCGCTGTTCCATGTCTCTGTAAGCCGCACGAGTTTCTATTTAGAGAATCAGTCGAAGCAACCACAGTCTGGCGTGCCGCGATAAAGCGTTTTCTAAACTTCTTTCTGATTGGCGTGGCATTTCTACTTTCTATTTGGCTGGCTTGGGAGGCGAGGACACGATGAGCAAACTACGGACACGTACGGCCAAGCAATTGCTTTTCCTCTGCCTCAAGGCGGCGGCGATCATCGCCGCAATCTACTTTGCTTGTGCGCCGCTGGTCCAGCTTGCGATGAGGTACTGGAAATGAGTGCCGGAAAAGCAGGCGAAATTTCGGTTTACTCGGACGGAATCGTTCACTGTTCGGTTTGCGTGCCGCAAAAGATGGAGCGCGCGGAAGTCGAACGGCGGGTGAATATCGAGCATCCGGCCGGAACGCGGAATGGCTGGCGTATTTCGCGCCGGGAAACATTTGCTAGTGGGCAGCCAAATCCCTGCTCGTGCGAGGAAAACACGGAAACCAGGTTGCATTACCTAATGGAGTGCTGACAAGGAGCTATTCATGGCGATTTTAGGTCTTACTGTCTCGGAATCTGGCGAATCATTGCAACGGCTAGCGGTTTCAACCAAGGTGGCGATCGGCGAGGTCGTCAAAACAGCAAACGGCACGCGCCCGAACAAGCTCGATCACTTCATTTTTCTGCGTAAAGGCGCGAAGTCGCTCGAATGGGAAGTCGATCCGGACCTCGCGCAGCATTACGGCAAAGAGTGCCGCGAATTCCCAATCATCCTTCTGACCGATGAAATCGAAAACGTCTTTCGTACAGAGCTGGCCTGGTGGACGAAGACCGAAAAGAAATGCTGGGGTGATGGTCGCGCGGCCACGCGTCGCACCGACAAGAATCCGGACGGGGAAGATTGGGCACCGTGCGGCGATGGTTGCCCGGACCTTGAAGCGAATCGCTGCAAACCTTCGGCGGATTTGTATTTTGTGCTTGCTGAATATCCGCGGCTCGGCAGCGTCTGCCGGCTGCATACGACGAGCTATCGCTCGGTCCGCCAGATCCATTCCGCGCTCGAGCAGATTCGTACAGTAACCGGCGGGCGCCTCGCGGGCATCCGCTGCAAGCTGGTCGTACGGCCAGAAAAAGCGGCGTATGTCGATGCGAAGCTCAATAAAAAAGTTTCAACCACCATTTTCGCGCTCAACCTCGAAATCTCCGCGCAGGACATGGGCAAACTCATCGGCGAAATGACGCAGACGGCGAAGCTGTTCGACCAAACGCGCAAACTCCTCGGCAACGGCCGCAAGGTTGAATATCTCATCGAAGAAGAAGCCGAGGTCGAGCGCGCGCCGGATGTGGCGCAAGAGTTTTATCCAGCAGAAGAGATTGCACCGGCGGCGCCCGCAGTGCAGCAACCCACCAGAACCGTGGCGCCGCCGGCAGGCGAGGCTCCTCCGATTGACGTTGAGCCCGTCTGGCCTACGAACGGTCACGCCAGCGTAATCAGTACCGACCAGCGCAAAGCCTTCGCGGACATGGCCGTCGCGAAAGGTTTCGTGCCAAAGCAAATCAAGAGTTTGCTCGAAGCCAAGTGGGGATTCAAAAATTCCGGCGAGATCACTGAGGACAAATACGAAGAGGTGGTTGTGTTCTTCGCGAACGGCGGCAAAGACCCTGAACCGGTTCCATATGCGGCCACGAACGAGGACATCCCTTTCTAGCCATGCGCCCACTGAGAAGGTCCGAACTAAAAGGCAAGAGATTTGCGCGACTGACGGTTGCTCGCTTCGTCGGGAAAAAAGGAAACGCGGCTTGCTGGCTTTGTATTTGTCGTTGCGGAGAATCCCGTATCGTTTCAACGGCCGATCTGACTAGAAGGAAAAACCCGCGGCGGAGTTGCGGGTGTCTACGAGATGACGTTGCGCGCCAACTTGCCAAAGCAAGAACAACTCACGGAAAAACCGGGACCATCGAGTACTACACATGGGCGGCAATGATTCAGCGTTGCACCAACTCGCGCATAAAGCGGTGGAAAGACTATGGCGGTCGCGGAATAAAAGTTTGCCGTCGCTGGCGAAAGTTCGAGAACTTCCTTGCCGACATGGGCGTGCGCCCTGCGAATCTCACGCTCGACAGAAAAAATAATGACGGACCTTATACGCCAGAAAATTGTCGCTGGGCAACTCGGTTAGAGCAAAGACATAACCGTCGTCCGAAGGTTGCTCATGGAAACTAATTTGATTTTCGTAGAGGAGACGCACACGTACCTCAAGGATGGCCGCGTGCCGGTCGCATCGGTCACGCAAATCCTTGAGAGTGCCGGCCTGGTTTGCTACCAGGGAATCCCTGATGGCGTGCTGGAGCACAAGGCCGACATCGGCACGGCGGCGCACGCTGCGACGCACTATCTCGATCAAGGCGAACTGGATTGGTCGACGGTAGATGACGAGGTACTTGGGTATGTACGTGGATGGGAGAAGTTTCGCGCAGAAGCAAACTTCGTGCTCCTCAAGGATGGCATCGAGCGCCGCGGCATCGCGTCGATGGACGGCATGGAGTACGGCTACACCTACGACCGCGACGGCGTGCTGAACGGTTTTCCGACGATCCTTGAAATTAAGTGCACCGCAGGGGTCGAAATCTCGTGGGGGCCGCAAACGGCGGGTTACGAACACGCATTGCGCCAGCTCGACGGCCGCGCACGTCGGCGGGTTGCGGTGCACCTAAAGCCGAACGCCACATATTCGCTTGTGCCGCTCTCGGACACGAAGGACTACCAGATTTTTAAGGCCGCATTGCTTCTCGAATCCTGGAAGAAATCGAAAGGTCGTGGGTATGGGTACGGCAGCGCTCGTCTCACCCGATGAAGTTGCAAAACTGATTCCGGCGGTTGTGGCGCAAGGGAACAGCCTCACGATTGAATGCGCCGACGATTACGAAATGGCGTGCTCGTTTCTGACGCTGGTGGCCTCACGCAAACGCCAGGTTGAGGAAACGTTCGATCCCATCGTCAAAAAGGCGCATGCCACGTGGAAGGAAGCGGTCGCGCAACGCGACAAGTTCATGGCACCGCTGCTCGAGGCCGAGCGTGGTGTGAAGTCGAAAGTTTCGACCTGGTCGATGGCGGAAGAGAAAAAGCGCCGCGAAGACGAGCAACGCCTCGCGAAGCAAGCCAAGGACGAAGCCGATGCGCGCGCACTGGCCGAAGCTGAGGCCCTGGCGGCGAGCGGTGACACCGAGCTCGCGGACATGGTGCTCGAAGAAGCTGCGGCGGCGCCTCCGCCGGTGGTCATTGCGGCTTCGACAGTTCCGAAGCAAAGCGGCATCGCCACCAAAACAATTTACAAATGGCGGTTCACGAAGGATGGCATCACTTCGCTGCGTGAGCTGGTGAAAGCTGCGGCAGCGGACGACCGCTACCTGCCATACCTTTGCACGAACGAGACAGCGATTGGCGCGACGGTGCGCGCGCAAAAAGAGCTTGCACGCATTCCAGGGGTGCAAGTGTATCCAGAAACCTCGGTCGCGGTCCGGTCGAGGTGATTCTCTGCGAAGCGTGCGGTGACAGCTTCTTTGACCGGGAGGATTTTGACCAGCACCGATGTGTATTACAGGCCATGGAAGAATTAAATATCACGCGCGGCGCCTTAGAACGTCGCAGAAAACTGAGGGAAATCAATGACGAAAGCAAAAACGGCGGTACTGGACCCAGTGGAGGACTTCGACAAGCCAACGATGACTCGCGCGGCTGGCCTCGTCGCTGAAAACGACGAAGAGTCTGCGGTGCGGAAAGGCTTTGCGCTCGCAACGTTCGTGCGGCCGCATTTTGAGCGCGACAAAAATGATGACGCATCGATCTCGTTTGAAATCTCACTGCCCTTGACCGAAGCGCACGAAAATTGGGTGCCACAGGAAATCGATGAAGCGTGGCAGGCGGTGAACGCGCATTCGTTTAAGCGCGTGGATGTGCTCAACGTCGCGCCGCAGACTGTCGAGATTTTACTGACTCCAGGCGCGACAGAAGGCGGCTTAAAACTCGTCGGGGCCGAAATCGAAAAGACCAGCATCTCGACCATCGTCGAAAAGGGCACGGGCGAAGAACGCGAAGTGACCCGGCTACACTTCCGCATAAAAACCGACTGCGACAACGATTCGGCTAGATTCGCGCGCGTGCACTTTGGCCACACCGTGTGGGTCAAGCTCGCCAGCACGCAAGGCAAATTGCTCAAGTAAAAGATTCCCGTCGGCGAGATCACGGCGGGATACGTGGGGGAGCGCGTCAGCTACGGGCTGGGGAACGCGCTCCCTTTGCGGTGAGGAGATTAGCTTTGCAAGGTCTAAAAATGCGACGTCCAGCGCTGCGGTGTCACGGCGGGGCTGGCGCTGGCGTAGGGCAGAAAAATAATGGAGGACGCATGGACACGCAAACAGTAACGATTCTTGAAGGCACAAGCTGCACCTGGTTCGGTAGTCCCAACCAAGCTGGCGAAAACCCTGACAGGGAATGCATTTGCCCGTTTTGCGCCGGCCCAGTTGTTGCGCGCGACCGCACCGCATTCCAGAAACGCATCACGGACTTTGAAGCTGGCACCTACGAATGGCCCATCTCGAATTTGCAGCCGGACCCGAACTGGGAGCCCGTCCCGCATCCGAACTTTTCGAAAATGTACGCCTGGGCCGCGACGCAGAACCGTTGCTTCAAACATTTTATGCACATGGTGAACGCATTTAAGAAGTACACCGGCGAAACACTGGACGTGACGCCATGAGCGAAAATGCCAAAGTCGTCTCCTCTAACCACGTTTCTCCGATAGCCTTCGGGCCGACATCAACCACTCAACCGGACTGGACGCGCAAGTGTGAAAACTGCGGCGCCACTCCGATCGTGCCGTTAACCGGGATGTGTGGACCATGCACTTTTGGCGATGCGCGCACCGCTAACGGAGGTTGGTGGGAATGAAAACTCCCGTTCACCCCTCGACGCATGTCTGGCGCGGCTGGACCACCGACACCATCGGCTTTTGCGCGTGCGGCAAGCAAACGACAGGTTCAGTGAAAAACGTTAAGACCGGCAAAACTAAAACGCTGTGCTCCGATTGCGCTGCGGCGAAAGGATTTAAGTAGATGGTGAACACGATAGACAAAGTTCTCGTACTTCGCACCTGTAACCCGTACATGACTTCACACAACGGGTTCGTTTGGCCAAGAACCGGAGATGTCGAGGCACCGGACTGGGATCCGAAGCCGGAATGCGGTAACGGATTGCACGGGCTTCTGTGGGGCGAAGGCGACTGGTCGTTGCTGCGCGGAGAGCTGAACGCAGTTTGGCAGGTCGTTGAAGTTGATCCTGCAGACCTGGTGAACATCGACAGCGCAAAAGTTAAATTCCGCAAAGGTACCGTCGTTTACACCGGGGAAATGTCGAAAGCCATAACGATGGTCCTCTGCCACCAAGGGAATTTTGCCAAGATGTTGGCGACCGCGAAAGAAACTGCCAGCGGTGACTAC
>Ga0302324_100024664_pt1 | contig 11571 bp, 8 predicted proteins | sample Palsa_T0_1_FD_201949 | JGI IMG/M metagenome (GOLD analysis project Ga0302324, IMG submission 201949) | Peat permafrost microbial communities from Stordalen Mire near Abisko, Sweden - Palsa_T0_1 | ecosystem: Environmental > Terrestrial > Soil > Palsa > Peat permafrost | place: Sweden: Abisko... | reverse complement strand
AAATGAAGCACATCTTCTGCGTTTATCTGCATTCATCTGCGGCCAATCATCTTTTCGATTTTGGCTTCAACCTCCCTCATCGGATGATGCCCGCATCGGAAAGTCGCCAAACCATTCAAATGAATTGCCATGTGGCATTGCTGTTCCGAGTCTGTCGCGCGAGCGATCAGCGCTAAGCTGAATCGAGGGAGGACGAGTCGGAAACTCAACTTTGACGAATTGTTGTTACCCCATCCCGTAGAAGCGCTGCCGGCGAAACTGGCCTACCAAAGTGACCGGTGTAGAAATGAAAACTCGCCGAATTAGGGCCGCCGGTGGCCCTACCCGCAGGGTGGCGACGTTGCAACTAGTGGCTGTGACCGGGCGACATTGTCTCCCTTCTAACGAGAGGATTAAGGGCACTGACCGGCGATAGTCCCTCAAAACTGTTAAGCACCGTCCGCGATTGGCGTCCCGCCGCAGCCGCCAGTGCGATATGCTTTAGATATTTAACGGTGGCCATGCCGTTGGAGGTTCAATGAGTGTCCGCGAACAGCTTCACGCATACATTGCGCAGCTGGAACAACGTTTGCGCTGGAGCGCGTTGCTCCGCGGATTGGCGATTCTCGCCTGCAGCGCTTTGGCGGCGACACTGGTGCTGGTCACTATCGCCAATGCGCTCGCCTTTTCGCATCGAAGCGTGACTGCTGCCCGCTTCGGATTAATCCTGGTTCTGGCCATTGCCGCGGCCGCCGGGTTGGCGCTGCCCTTGCGACGCCTCACCCGCCGCCGCGCGGTGGGAACCGCCGAAGCCGCCTTCCCGCAATTCCAGCAGCGCCTCACCACCTTCACTGAGCGCGACGGTCACGATCCTTTTATTGAGCTTTTAGCTGGGGACACTCTCGAAGTCGCCCGATCCGCGGAGCCCAGGGAAATGGTCACCGACTTCCGCCTTTGGAGTTCGCTGGGCGCCAGTGTCGGAGCCTTCGCCATCCTGGTCTGGATGATCGCCGCCGGACCGGGTTTTCTCGGGTATGGGGCCTCGCTGCTTTGGACCGGTCCGCATTCCGGCAAGCCCGCGCTCTACGATCTGCGCGTGACTCCCGGCGACGCCGTCGTGCGCCGCCACGCCGACCAGAAAGTTTCGGCGCTTCCTACGGGCATGCGTTCCCCCAGCGTCAAGTTGTATGCGCGCTTTCAGAGCTCTTCCAAGTGGGAAGAGATTGCGATGCAGCCCGAGGCGGCGGGCAGCTTCGCGGGCGGCTATCAATTTCTGTTTGCCGGATTGCCCGAGAACGTCGAATACTATGTCACCGCCGGAGCCATGACGTCGAAACACTTTAACATTCACGTCACCGATTTGCCCGCGGTGAAACAGATTCGCGTCACCTACCATTACCCCGCCTGGACCGGCATGAAGTCCGATGTGGAGGAACGCGGCGGCGATCTGCGCGCCGTCGCCGGCACGGAGGCGGAACTTGAGGTATCCACCGACCGCCCCCTTCCGGGCGGCCAGATCCAGCTTGACGACGGACAGAAAGTTCAGCTCACCGGGGGGCAGAATAATGTCTATCGCGGCGCCGTCAAGATGGATAAGGACGGCGTCTACCATGTCGCCGGAGTGGAAGAGGGGCAGCCCGTTCGCGTCAGCGAAGATTTTTTCATCGAGGCCCGCAAAGCCAACCCGCCGCAGATTGCATTGGTGCGTCCGGGCCGGGGCGACTACCATGCCAGCCCTATCGAAGAAGTAACCGTTGCCGCCAAGGCAAACGATGAATACGGCCTCAACGGCGTCGCGCTGCATTATTCGGTGAATGGCGGCCCCGAGACTACCGTGGATGTGCTCCAGCAAAAGGGTAAGAAACAGGCCGACGGATCGACCACGCTCTCACTGGAGACTTTCAAGCTGGTTCCGGGCGATTTGATCAGCGTCTACGCCACCGCCAAGGACGGCAATTCCGAGGCACACACCGATATGATGTTTATCCAGGCCGACCCGTTTGAGCGTGAGTTTTCGCAATCGCAGCAGTCGGGTGGCGGCGGTGGTGGTGGGGGTGGCGGCGGGGGAGGTAACGATCCCGCGCAGATCTCGCAGCGGGAAAAGGAGATCATATCCGCCACCTTCAGGCAAGCGTCGGACAAGAACTCGACCCAACAGCAGGCCACCGACATCGCCAAGCTGCTCAAACAGTCGCAAACCACTTTGCACGACCAGGCCATCTCACTCGCCGGCCGCTTGGAGGCCCGCGAGTTGACCGATGAAGTGCAGGCGATCAGCGACTTCCAGAAGGATATGATTGCCGCGTCCGCCGCCATGGCTCCGGCCGCGCAACAATTGCAGCAGGAGCAGTGGAAGGACGCGATCCCCAACGAGCAGAAGGCCCTGCAATTCCTGCTGCGCGCCGAAGCTACCTTCCGGCAAATTCAGGTTGCGTTCGGCGGACGCGGTGGAGGGGGAGGTGGCGGTGGCGCGGCGCGCGATTTGGCTGCCCTGTTCGATCTGGAGCTCGATACCGAGAAAAATCAATACGAGACGCAGAAATCCGCGACTACCTCCGAAGAACAAAAGGCGCAGGAAATCGACGACGCGCTGAAAAAGCTCGACGAGTTGGCCAAGCGCGAGGAGAACCTCGCCCAGCAGCAACGCAATGGCGTCCAGACTGCCGAGCAAAAATGGCAACAGGAAATGCTGCAACGCGATGCGCAGCAGCTGCAGCGGCAGATGGAGCAACAACTTGCTCAAAATGGGCAGCAAGGGCAGCAAGGACAACAAGGGCAGCAAGGACAACAAGGACAGCAAGGACAACAAGGACAGCAAGGGCAACAAGGACAGCAAGGGCAACAGAGCGGCCAGAGCGGTTCAGCTTCCGGCCAATCGGGCAGTCAGGCGGGCTCACCTATGCCCTCTCGGCAACCGGGCAGTTCATCCGCTGGCCGTAGCGGTAGCCAATCGGCCGGCCAGGACCGTGCCAACGGCGCCAATCCACAGCAGACCGCGGACCAGGCTGCCGACAGCCGCCAACAGGCGGCCCAACAGGCGCTCGACCGCTTGCGTCAAGCCAATGAAGACCTCAAGCGCGCCGTCTCCCGGAATGCCAGCGCGGCCGATTCCCGGCGCGCCGCCGACCGTTTGCGCGAAGCCACCGACCTGCTTGGCGGAATGCAGCAGCAGGACGCCGCCAGCCGCCTCAAGTCGATGGCCCAGACGGCCGATCAATTGGCGGCCCGGCAAAAGCAACAAGCGGACCACGTGCGGGACTTGATTGCCCGGCGGAGCGCCGCGAGCGCCTCTGGCCAGCAGCAGAATAACGTTTCTGAGCAGGAACTCGACAAAATGGTCAGCGATCGCCAACAGGTGAGCGACGACTTGGCGCACCTCACGCAGCAAATCCGCACTGCGTCGCGCGAGCTCGCGCCCACGCAGCCGGCGGCGACCGGCAAGTTGCGAAGCGCGCTCGATGGCCTGGACGAAAACGATCTGGGCACCCGCATGCAACGCAGCTCGGATTTGCTGCGAATCGGCAACTTCTCCGATCCGGCTGAAACCGCCCTGACCAGCGACCTGAACAAGCTGGGTCAACAGGTCGGCGACGCGGCCCGCGCCGTAGGCAATGCTCAGCACGCTTCGAAGGACGCCGAGCTCAACCGGGCCATGGACGATCTATCGCGTGTGCGTGACCAACTTGCCGACCTCGGCGGGCGTGCCGGCTCTCAGCCGAACTCTAGACCTAACTCTCAACCCAACTCTCAACCTAACTCTCAACCTGGACAGGGGCAGCCCGGCCAACCCGGCGGCCAACAGCTCCAAAGGACCGGCCAACTCAGCCGCGACGGGCAACCCGGTCAGGCTGGCCAACCCGGTCAGCAGCAAGCGCAAAATGGGCAGCCGGGGCAACCGGGCCAACAAGGCGGCCAGTCCGGTCGAGGCGGTCAAGGCGGCGGCCAGTCCGGTCAAGGTGGTCAAGGTCAAGCCGGTGGCCAGCGCGCCGGTGGCCAAGGCGGTCAAGGGGGGCAAGCCCTGGCAGGTGATGTCGGGAATCGCGTCGCTGGTCCGGCAGGCAATGCGGCCGGTGGCGGCGGCAATCGCGACGGCAACCGCTATGGCGCCTATGACACCGGCAATACTCGCATCTCCGGTCAGGCCGTGGCGCCCCAGCAAGGTCCTAACCCGGCCGATACTCAGCGCGAGATCGACCAGGGATTGAACCTGCTCAACCAGGTTCGCGCCGTAGTGCAGGATAGTCCTGAGGCGCGGCAACAACTGCAGTCGCTGATCGATCAAATGCGCAAGCTCGACCCCAGCCGGTTCCCGGGAAATCCCGCCCTGGTCGAGCAGATGCACCAGCAGCTTGTCAGCAGCGTGGACGCGCTGGAATTGCAGCTGCGCCGCCAACTCGATGAGAGCCGGGGCGGCACGATCCGCAACACCGACCCGACGAAAGTTCCCGCCGGCTATCAGGACTCAGTCGCCGAGTACTACCGCAAACTCTCCGGCGGCGGCCACTAGCAGTTCTTCGACCGCGAGATTCGCTGCTGCGTAAGAACCGCTTGCTAACGCGCGGTGCTCCGATCAGAGCCACGACCGTAAGGGAGTGATCTTCTTCTATCTCTCTGCGCGGCCGCAATGCCGCCTATTGTCCCCTGCCGGCTGGAGCCGCTCCCCTGCCGGCGGGTCGTGCAGGAGCGACGTAGTTCACCAGCTCATCGACTGGCTTCTTTCCGGCCCACGCGATGCCCCGGAGCAACATCCGCTGAATCTGGTAATTGGCGAAGTCGGCGTAGGTGTGGCCCTGCATCCATACGAACGCTCGCGCAGGCTGACCGCCGGGGAGAGTGTGTTCGTAGGTCCAGATCTGGGGCACAACCTCGCCCTTGTGGTCGCCGGCGCTGCGAGTGGGCGCGATCTCCGCGGTTGCCAGCACGTGGATGGCGGGGCTCTTCGCCCACGTCATCAGAAAGAAGGCTTCATCGAAAATCGTCATATCGGACATGTCCTTCATAATGGGGTCCGACTTGTCCACGACTGCGTAAGGGATTGGCGCGTCCAGGGTGTAGTTCACCTCGCCATGCTTCTTTGCGCCACCCACAAGCGTCGCAAAATAGGCCGGATCGGGACCGCACAATGAGTCATGCAGACTAACTAATCCGCCGCCGCGTTTGACGAACGTCTCGAGCGTGCCCTTCTCGCTATCGCTCAGGAAGGCTGCGTCGCCTTTGTAAATCACGACGACGTCGGCATGTTCGAGGTCGGCGCTGCTGGGGGGATGTAAAGCGCCATTGACGACGGCTCCGTGCTCCGTCAGAATCTTGCTCCAGTCGGCAAGAAACTGCGGGTAGTCATGCTGACCCGCGCCATGGGATTTGAGACCCGCCCAGATGTATATATTCATGCCGTTGGGGTTCTGCCCCTGTGCTCCAGGGGCGCCCTGAGGGCCGGCGCCGCGTCCCGGCTGCGCCCAGGCATATGGCTGCGCCGCCCCTCCGAGGAGCAACAGAAAGAAAGCGCCAGGTACAAGAGGCAGCATCCTCAGTTTCGGAAGTTTGCGATCTGTCCAGCCCGTCGTAGTGCATTTTCGTCTGCTTGTCACAAGTCACCGCCTGGTCCTACATTATAGATCTTCGCGTAACCGAGTGACAGCCGATGCGCTGCTGCAAGCCAGTAGCTCCACGCGGGCAGAGCTCTATTCCTAGCTCCAGCGCAACACCCAACTTGCAGCCTAAGGAGACCTGGACCCGAACTAAAACAGAATATTCTTTTTCTGTTCTTCGAGCAGACCGGCATCGAGACCCGGGACTTTGCGAAGGTCCTCATACGTCTTGAATGGGCCTTTGTCAGTACGGTATTGGACGAGCAGTTCCGACTGCGCCGCAGTGAACGAAAGACCTGCCTCGATCTCTTTCGCAGTGGACGTGTTGATATTGAGCGGCTTGCCGAAATTCCGCGAAAGGTAGCCGATCACGGAATTCACGTCCTCGTCCGAGCCTGCCGCTCCGCGAGACACCATGTCATCCACTACGTATGTCCACTGCTTCTTGGGATACTTGGAACTCGTCACCTGATCGAGCCCATGGCAGTCGGAGCACATTCTGACAAAAATGTCCTTACCTTTGCCCTCAGGCAGGTCGTCGCGATTGGCGGCGTTGAGAATCACGGCCGCCACGCCAAATGTGGAAATCACGAACAGTACCCAGCGCACGATGCCTCTAGTTTGCCACAGCTTGACAAACGACGGCGCTGTCTCATGCCTGGGGTACGTCGCTGAGGGGCCGGTTTGCCTTAGCGGTCCAGCCCTCCGGCGCGCTCAGCCGGGAATTAGAGTCCAGCCCGTTCGCTTATTTAGGCGGCTCGGCGGGAAGACCCAGCGACTTTGCCGTATCCTCCGCTAACTTGGCCAGCGGGCTCTCCGGGTAGACCGTCATCAAAGTGTGGAAGATGCTATAGGCGGTCCGGGGCTGCCCCGCCTGGACTTGCGACTGAGCTTCCTTGAAGAGGTAGATGGCGCCGATTTCGGTCTTCGCCTTGGCGGCGAGGGGATTTTCCGGGTAGGTGGCGGCCAAAGTCAGCAGGGTCAGTTTCGCCCGGTCCAGTTTTCCCGCTTGCTCGTCTCGACTGCCTCCGTCGAACAGCACCTTTGCTGGATCGCTTTGCGAAAATACCGGTATAGACGCCACCAGTAACAGCAGGAGAGTGAGTGCCTTCATGCAACCGTGTCAGCACGTGCGCTGCCATGGCCCGACCCGCGGCATTGGCGCGATTTCCGCGCACGCCGGGTGGGACGGGCAGGGCACGCTGGGGCCGATAGAGCACACTTTCAGGAGCAAAATAAGGCAGGCGGAGGTACTCTTGGTTTCCAGGATCAGGGCACGCATGATACGGCATGCCAGAGCGAATCGGGTTTGGGCCGCGCCGGCTTCTTATCGCGAACAACTTGGGCGGACCTGGCGCGCGAGCACCGTGCCGCTCCGCTAGCTGACAGTGGTGGAAGCCTCAGTCTGCGGGCCGAGTTTGCCCTCTTCCGCAGCCTCCAGGTACCGGCGCAGGTTGCCCGCATGCAACAGATGAGTCACAACTAAGAAGAGGCACACTTTGAAGAGAAGCGCGACCAGATAACTGTAGATTTGCCACTCCGGCGGAAGCTTAAAGAAAAATACCCAGATCATCTGGATCAAAGCGTACCCATACAGAGGGACTAGCATCCACCGCGGAACCTTCATCCAATGACTGTCAAAGCGGCCCACCAGGAACGCAATGGCGAGCCCATCGTATAACCCAAGAAACACCAGGCCAAACTCATTCAGACCCCAAAGGTGCAGCCTTCCCGCGACCGCCATGAGGCACACTCCGGCGCCAACGCCCCATGCCGTGCCGATCGCTCTCCAAAATGACGCGTTGCGTTCGGGATACCCCGGCAAGGCGATGCTGGGCTTATCCAGCACAAAGAAACACCAGAAAAGGGGAAACGAAGTCAGGCAATTGAGTATGTCCGCAATGGGGTCGGGCTGTGCGCCCGAACCGCCATGCACCCAAAGCCACAAGTACAGCATCAGCCAGCCAGCCCAGGCCCAACGCCAGCCCGCGATGAATTGCGCGAGCGATTTTCGCGCTATGGGGTGGTCGCGTTCCGCAATTACCTGCGGCTTCAGGAAGGGGGTGAACTGCACCGCCAAGAGGAGCGCGGCGATGGCTGCTTGAACCAGATGCAGGATCGGCGGCACTGGCGGAACTGTTCCAATTAAGGCTCCACCAAGTTGGGCGCCCGGGACGAGTAACGACGCACCGATGGCCGTCAATAGCGAATAGCAAATCCGCAGCAGCAACGTGGTGGCGACGGTGGTCAGCACCGAACGAAAGAGATCCGTGAAGCGCGCATGCGTCCGATACGGAGCGCGATTTTCGAGAGCCGCGTAGTTTACGGGCTCGGGCCGCCGCGACTGGAGAGGGACTGTCTTCCCTTTGATGCCCTGCCACGATAGCCCAGCGGGCGCCGCCAGTTCTTCATCGCCGGCGTGCTCAAATTCCCACGCATTCAGAACCTCGCCCGCTCGTTTTCGCTGCTCCGGAAAACTGAGTGCATGGCGCATGGCTTCCGCATCCATGAGTTGGTCGAACAAGTCCTGGTTTACCGCAGCCGCCTGGAAAAGCGCATCTCGTTCCTCCGCGGTAAGCTCACCCGCGCTATACCCGAGGAGCAAGGCATCCGGATCGAATCGGTCCGATGGGCTCATAGGCCAATTCCCCCTAAGATCCGGAGCAACGTCTTATGGCATCGCTTCGCCATCTCATAAATGTTCCCCGAGATGCCCATAACCATCCGTATCTCTGGATAACTCCTCTGCTCAATCAGCTTCAAACTAAGGATTTGGCGGCATCGAGGTGAAAGCTTGAGTAGTCCGAGGAGGAGAGCGTTCATGTATTCGCGGGCTGCGACTTGCTCGAAAATCCTTTCCCCGCTATGCGGATTCTGCGGGTCGTGAAATTCCCGAAGGTCCGCCGCCCAGTCTGAAATACCCGGCCTCTTGTCGCGGTCCCGGCGGAATTGAGCGACCTTGTGGCGCGCGGCGCCGATCGCAATTCCCACCATCTCGCCCAACTCGCGCTTGTCCGGATACTTTTCCCACAACGTCACTACGCAACTCTGCGCAATGTCCTCGGCTTGGGCGAAATCGGCATGTTGGGGCGCCAGCCGTCTCAAGACAAACGCCAGAATTCGCCGGCGCACCAGAGCGAGGTTCTCATGATAAATCCTATCCTCGCTCTCTTCCATGCGCACCGGAAGCATCTGGCGCCATTGTAACGCCAGCCCGCCTAAAAATAAATCGCACATGGGGTGTGAGATTTGGCGGGCGCCGAACGATTTCGCTATATGAGCTTATTTGAGACGAAATCGGTGAGCCGCATCATCGCGGAATCTACGGGCGGAACGCACCAAATGAAGCGAACGTTGGGCCCAGTGCAATTGATCGCGTTGGGAATCGGAGCGATTATTGGTTCGGGCCTATTTTCATTGACGGGTGTTACCGCAGCGCAAAATTCCGGGCCCGCGGTCGCCGTATCCATGGCCATTGCCGCCGTCGGATGCGCATTCGCTGGCTTATGTTACAGCGAATTCTCCTGTATGATTCCGGTGGCCGGCAGCGCTTATACCTATGCGTACAGCACATTGGGCGAATGGATCGCCTGGATCATCGGATGGGATTTGGTGATCGAGTACGCAATTGGCTCGGCGACCGTTTCGATTAGCTGGTCGGCTTACGTGGCGTCGCTGCTGCACGGATTCCACATCGACCTGCCGGCGCGTTGGATTGCCGGTCCGTTTGAGGCAGTGACGCTGCCCGACGGCAGTATGGCGCAGGGAGGCTACGCGAATATCCCTGCCGTGATCGTGGTTCTATTGGTATCGCTACTGCTGATGGCAGGCATCCAGGAATCGGCGCGAGTCAATGCGGCGATCGTCGTTATCAAACTGGCGGTGGTAGTGGTTTTTATCGGAGTGGGCTGGTCTTACATCAACACGGCCAATTACACGCCGTTCGTTCCACGTAACACAGGTGAGTTCGGAGCTTTTGGCGTTAGTGGGCTGATGATGGGCGCGGGAACCATATTTTTCGCCTATATCGGATTCGACGCGATTTCGACGGCGGCGCAGGAATGCAGGAATCCGCAACGAGACATGCCTGTCGGCATCATCGGGTCACTGGTGATATGCACCGTGCTTTACATTCTCTTCGCCCTTGTCCTTACAGGAATGGTTCCATACACTCAATTGGGGGTCGCAGCGCCTGTCGCTCTGGCAATCGACAAGACCCCATACCTTTGGATGAACAATTTAGTGAAGGTGGGGATTATTTGCGGCTTCACCTCGGTAATTTTGGTAATGCTTCTGGGACAGTCGCGCGTGTTCTACTCGATGTCGCGAGACGGATTGGCTCCTAAAGTGTTCTCCGCAATTCATCCAAAACTCAAAACGCCGTGGCGTTCGAACATCCTGTTCTTCTTTTTTGTCGCGCCATTTTCCGCCTTTCTTCCCCTCAACCTGGTAGGACGGATGACCAGCATCGGAACCCTATTCGCATTCGTGATTGTGTGTGCCGGCGTTTGGGTGATGCGCGTGAAAAATCCCGGCCAGGCGCGTCCGTTCCGAACGCCATGGGTCCCGCTCGTACCGATTTTGGGGATGCTCGTAAACTTCGCTCTGATGTATTCACTAGGACGGTCGAACTGGGTGCGACTGATCGTTTGGCTGGTCATCGGCCAAGCTATATACTTCGGATACGGCCGCCGTCATAGCCGCCTGCGCGAGTCGCCTGCGCCAGTCATTGCTCAACGGACCTGACTTACCAGTTCAAGAGTCAACTATTCGGTTCAGCGTAAGCTGAAGGCCTCGATCTTCCCATCCGGCCCGAGCCAGATTCTGTAGTCCAATGAGCCCTTCTCAAATTTGACATGATAAATATCGGCGCCGCCCGGACCCACTTCTGTAAAGGTCACCGACTGCAGAGAGCCGAGTTGCGCGATGGGCGTCGGGAGTCGCTCCAGTTCCCGGCGTAGAGCCGCAAACGAGTCGGCATTCATCAGATCGGAATCCGGCTTGCCCAGTTGCAAATCCTCAATCATTTTGCGCATGGCGGCCTCGCTTCCAGGGGCCGGAGTCTGATTCTTGAGTCGTTTGGCGAACGCCGAGCCAGCATCTAGAAAGGGCTTGGCAGCGGCATCGTCCAATCGCTTCGCGGTGATGTCCCTGCCGGTCTGGTGAAGGATCACTTGATCCGCATTTCCCTGGCCGGCGTCAATCTTGGGGAATTCGATTTGCATCCCGGGTCTCAGAAAGAACATCGTGTCCGATTCCGGAAGGATGTTCATTTCGGGCTGCAGCCCTATTTTGGCGGTGAGTTGATTCCCGTTGAGAGCGATCAGCAGGGCCGGTCCATCGGGAGTCTGGTAGACGCCCGTGTACCCGTTCAGTATTTTGCCATCGACGGTAATCTCTCTCCGCTCGCTGCGATGGGCCAGGGCGGCCGCGTTGGCGGCGATCTCGGGCGGCAAATTGGTATCGATAGGAAGATGAGCAATATCCAGCACCTGAAGCGTCTTCGAGCCGAAGTTGGTCAGGAATAGCGTCCGGCGATCGGCGGAAACAGCCATCTCTCGCGGGAATGCTCCCACAGGAATGACGCCGAGCACTGCGTTCAGTCCTTCGCTAATTTTGCCTGCATCGAGAACAACCAGGGTCTGTGGCGCGTTTCCAGCAGCAAAGCGATTCGAGTTTCCAGCGACCACTTTTTGGCCCTTGTCCAGTACAGTGACAGGCACCGGGGCGTCGCCCACCGGCGCTATCCCCACTTGGGCATGTCCCGCGTCGGAAGCAGCTTCGCCGTATCGAACGCGAGCACTGCATTACTGTTCCGCGCCGTGACGTAGATCCGGTCGCCGTCGGGCGAAATAGCCATCCGCACCGGGCTGCAGCCCGCGGGGACGCGCGCTACGACGGCGTGCGCCGGGTCCTTCCGGGCGCGCGCAACATCGATCACAATCACGGCGCCTTCCGGCCTTGTGACGATCGAATCCGGAATGCCGGGCGCCTCCGGCTTACA
>Ga0302324_100024663_pt1 | contig 11571 bp, 10 predicted proteins | sample Palsa_T0_1_FD_201949 | JGI IMG/M metagenome (GOLD analysis project Ga0302324, IMG submission 201949) | Peat permafrost microbial communities from Stordalen Mire near Abisko, Sweden - Palsa_T0_1 | ecosystem: Environmental > Terrestrial > Soil > Palsa > Peat permafrost | place: Sweden: Abisko... | reverse complement strand
GACCTTGTGGGCGATCTTCCCGATCTCGCCCGCGATCCTCCTGATGCGTGCGGCATTCAAGCAACGTTCGGAAGCGTACGCAGCGCGGGCTTGCCGTACCCGCGAATCTGGATATAATCACAGTAGCTGTACACTCGAACAGGTTCCCTCATGTCCGACCTCACGCCACGTCAGACGCAGATTTTGCGGCTTGTGCAGCGCGCCATCAGCGAAAATGGCATGCCGCCAACGCGTGCGGAAATCGCCCGCGAACTCGGTTTTCGCTCTGCCAATGCCGCCGAGGAGCACCTGCGGGCACTTGCACGCAAGGGCGTGATTTCTCTCGTGCCCGGCGCATCGCGCGGCATCCAGTTGAAAGACACGATGCGCGAGCAGCTGGGGCTGCCGCTGGTGGGTCGCGTGGCGGCCGGCCAGCCCATGTTGGCCGAGGAGCATATCGAGGCGCGCTTCCAGATCGATCCGGCGTTGTTTCAGCCGCGAGCACATTATCTTCTGAAGGTCGTGGGCATGAGCATGAAGAACGCCGGAATTTTCGACGGCGATCTGGTCGCGGTGCATCGCACCTCCGAAGTCAGGAGCCGCCAGATCGTCGTGGCGCGTCTGGAGAACGAAGTCACGGTCAAGCGCTATCGCCAGGAAGGCTCGGTCGTATGGCTATTACCCGAAAATGGCGACTTCGAGCCGATCCGGGTCGACCTGAAGCACGAGGCGCTTCTCATTGAAGGCGTGGTCGTCGGCGTCGTGCGCCGGAGCAAGTCGCTACTCGGGTAGGCGCGAGCGTTTTTTCTTCCGCGGCGAGACGTCATCGCCGATGTCAAAATCCTCGACGTCGCGCGTCAGCTCCTCGGTTTGCTTCTGCTCGCGCAGCCTCTCAAGGCGGCGCCACGCGGGGTCGCCGAGCTTTTGACCGCGGCGTTTCGCAAGGTCCAGATCTTTCGTGACCTGATCGAGATCAACATCCTCGGTGCCAGTTACCGGTTCGGCTGGCTCCTCGTCCTCAAATTCGTCCGATTCGGGCTTCTCGCTCATAACTGCGGATAGCTCAATTTATCCTGATGGTGAGATGGGCCGAACTTAATTCGATTCGGCTCGGCGTGCAACGTCTGATCTAGTGAATTAGCTGATTCATCTCGAAAATCGGCAGGAGCATTGCAAAAACAATGCCCATGACGAACAGACCCATGAGCACGATGAGCAGCGGCCCCAGGAGCCCGACGAGCGCCGTCAGCAATCCATCGAGCTCGCGGTCCTGGCTTTGTGCGGCACGGTCAAGCATATCCTCGAGCTTGCCGCTCGATTCGCCGCTGGAGATGAGATGAATGGTCATTGGCGGGAACAGGCGGCTGATCGCGAGTGAGCGGCCGATGGGCGCGCCTTCGCGCACGCGCTGCGCGGCCTCGACGACGGCATCGCGCATGGGCAGATTGGTCACCACTTCGCCGGCAATGCGCAGCGCGTCGAGCACCGGCACCGAACTCGCCGACAGAATGCTCAAAGTGCGCGTGAAGCGTGCCGTGTTGAAGCCGCGCACGAGCTTGCCCACGAGCGGTGTGCGCAACTGGAAGTGATGAAAGCGGCGCCGCATCGCGGGGTCGCGCAGGCTGCGCATGAACAAGAAGACGATGACGACGATTGCGACGATCAGCCAGATGCCGTACTCGCGAAAGAAGGCGCTGGTGGCAATCAGCGCACGCGTCATGATCGGCAGCTTCGCGCGGCTCGCCTCAAAAACGGCCACGACCTTCGGCACCACGAATACGAGCAGACCCGAGACAATGGCGAAGCACATGATGGAGAGCACGATCGGGTAGAGCATGGCGCCGAGGACTCTCTGGCGCAGCAGCTCACGGTTCTCCGTGTAGTCGGCGAGCCGTTCCAGGATCGCATCGAGATAGCCCGACTGCTCGCCCGCGGAGATCGTGGCGCGATAGATCTCCGGAAACACCCGCGGGAACTCCGCAAGGCCGCCGGCGAGCGTATGACCTTCCATCACGCGCGCGCGCGTACCGAGGATGATGCTCTGCACGCGCGGTTTCTCGGTCTGTTGGGAGACTGCGAGCAGCGCCTCCTCGAGGGGCAGGCCTGCGCGCACCAGCGTCGCCAGCTGCCGCGTGAACAGCGCCAGATCCGCCGGTGAAATGCGCCGGCGCCTGCCGAAAGCGCTTTGCTGCGTTGACTCGCTCTGTGTGATCTCCGACACCGTCACCGGCAAGAGCTGGCGTTCGCGCAACAGCTGGCGGATGTGGCGCGCAGTGTCGCCTTCGAGAATACCTTTGCGCTCCCGGCCGCCGGGCTCGAGGGCGGTGTACTCGAACGCGCCCATGGCGGGGGGGCTGCTAGTCCTCGCGCGTAACGCGCAGGACTTCCTCCATGGTGGTCTCGCCGCGCAGGATTTTCGCGCGGCCGTCGTCGCGGATGGACGGCGTCATGGTGCGCGCATAGCGCTCGAGATCATGCTCGGCCGCGCCGTCGTGAATCATGGTGCGCATTTGATCATCGACCACGACGAGTTCGTAGATGCCGGTACGTCCGCGGTAGCCGTTGCCGGCATCGCGGCCCGGCCGGTACAGAGTTGGCGCGGGCTCCTCGGGACGCACGTTGAGCAGGCGGCGTTCGTATTCGCCGGCGGTGAAGCCCTGCCGGCTCTCGGGATTGAGCACGCGCACGAGGCGCTGCGCCAGAACCCCGATCAGGCTCGAGGAGAGCAGGAACGGCTCGATCCCCATGTCACGCAGGCGCGTGACCGCACCGACCGCAGTATTGGTGTGCAGGGTCGAGAGCACGAGGTGTCCCGTGAGGCTCGCCTGCACGGCGATCTGCGCCGTCTCCAGGTCGCGGATTTCTCCCACCATGACGACGTCCGGATCCTGGCGCAGGATCGCGCGCAGTCCGCGTGCGAAGGTCATCTCAACCTTGGTGTTGACCTGCGTCTGACCGACGCCGTCAATGAAATACTCGATTGGGTCCTCGACCGTAATGATGTTGCGGGTGTTGTCATTGAGACGCTCGAGCCCTGCGTAGAGCGTCGTCGTCTTGCCGGAGCCCGTGGGACCGGTGACGAGCAGGATGCCGTGCGGCTTGTGGATGAGCTCATCCATCAGCTTCTCGGTATCGGGCGCCATGCCGAGCGCCGTCAGATCGATGCGCCCAGCCTGCTTGTCAAGCAGTCGCAGCACGACGCGCTCGCCGTGTCCGGACGGGATGGTCGATACGCGCACATCGACCGCACGGCCGGCGATGCGCAGGCTGATGCGCCCGTCCTGCGGCAGGCGCTTCTCGGCGATGTCGAGCTTCGACATCACCTTGAGGCGCGACACGACGAGCGGCGCGACCGCGCGCTTGGTCTGCAGCACCTCGCGCAGTATGCCGTCCACACGAAAACGAATGACGAGCCGGTTCTCGAATGGCTCGACGTGAATGTCCGAGGCATTCTCCTTCACGGCCTGCGTGAAGATGGCGTTGATCAGGCGGATGATCGGTGCGTCGTCCTCGCTCTCGAGCAGATCCGCCTGTTCGGGCAGCACCTGCGCGAGGTGGGCAAGGTCCGTCGTTTCATCGAGCCCCTCAACTGCCTCCATGGTCTCCGAGCTACCCTCGTAGGCCGCGCGCAGGAGCTCGTCAAACACCGACTCGGCCACGCGCTCGAGCTTCATCGAGACGCGCAGAAAGCGCCGCGCCTCCGCGAGGGCGATCGGCGAGGTGTTCGTGCGGCACGCACATTGCGCAACGCCATCCTGCATGTGCTTCACGAGCACGCCGTGGCGCTTGGCAAAGGCGAACGACAGACGCCGCTGCGGCGCGTCGACAACTGCGTTGGCAACGTCGTTCATTGGTGGCCCGTGTCCGTGCTCGGCGGGTTCGGCGTCGGCGTGAACGGCTGCTCGGCAGGCTGCGTGTCAGTCGATGGCGGCGTGCCGGAAGCGGCGGGCTGTTTGCCCGCGGGCGGCGGTGTCACGGTGCGCAAGCGCCGCTCCTCCTCGCCTGCTTTCTCCTTCTCTGCGGTGCTCGTGGGCGCGGGCGTCGTCGATTGAGTCGCGGGTGCCATGGGCGGCAACTCCGGCTGCTTGACGCCCGGCAGGATGGGCAGCCATTCCTTCTCGCCGGTCGTGACTTTGCGCTGCTCCTCGCGAATGTAGTTGTATTTGGTATTCGTCTCGATGGCCGACTGCTCATCGGTGCGCAGAATCTTAGGGCGGATGAAAACCATGAGGTCGGTGCGATCGGCGCTGCCGGAGCGCGTTTTGAAGAGCTGGCCGAGGAAGGGAATCGCACCGAGGAACGGCACGCGGGTTTCCTGGCGCGAGTAGTCGGCGTTGGTGAGGCCACCCAGCACGACGATACCGCCGTCCTCGATGAGCACGCGCGTGCTCACCGTGCGCTTGTTGGTGGTCAGGTCAACCGCGCCTTCAGGGCCTGCATCCTTCGGCACGACGGAAGAGCTTTCCAGATCGATCTTCAGCATGACCGCAGCACCGCCCTCATTGATCTGCGGGGTGATCTTGAGGATGGTTCCGACCTCCTCGCGCTGAATGGTTTGAAACGGCGTCACGGAACTGTTCGAGGAGCCGGTGCTGGTGAACTGGCCCGTCAAGAAGGGTACCTCGCTTGCCACTTTGAGCGTTGCTTCCTGGTTGTCCGTGGTTACTGCGGACGGGGTCGCGACCACGTTCGAGTTGGTGTCGCTGCGTATCGCGCTCAATAGCGCGCCGAAGTTGAGTCCGTTCGAGGCGACACGTCCGATGCCGAGGATGCCACCGGTCGGGATGGACGTGCCGTTCGCAAGCGCCGTCGTGGGATTCGCGACGAGCTCGACCACATCGGCGATGGAGGTGCCGTTGACGGGAGAATTGAATGCAGCGGCGGGCACCGCCGTGCTGCCCTGGCCGTAGACCGCCCAATTCACGCCCAGGGATGCGGACTTGCTCAGATCCACGTCGACGATGATGGCCTCGACGAGCACCTGCGCGCGGCGAATGTCGAGCTTATCGATCACCGACATGAGGTTGCGCATGACCTTCGGCGTCGCCGTGATAATCAGCGCGTTGGTCGCAGGATCCGCCCAGATGATGGTGCCGCGTTCGGCCTGCGCCGCCGCTCCGCCCGGTGCGCCGGGAGCGCCGGGTGCTCCGGTTGACGCTCCCGCGATCTGCTCCTTCAACTTGGCGGCGATCTTTTCCGCGTCGGCGTTCTGCAGATAGCGCACCTGGGTGTCGCCGCCGCTCTGCAGCGGCGTATCCAGGTGCGCAATCAACACCCGGATGCGCAGCCGCGCGTCCTTCTCGCCGCTTAGCAGAATGCTGTTGGAGCGCTCATCCGCCACGAGCTTGAAGCCGGTCGCGGCTCCCCCCTCGGCGGCGGATTGCTGCTGATAAAGAGAATTGATGACGCGCACGATCTCCGTCGCCGAGGCGTTTTGCAGCGGCACGATCTCCACGTCCGAATCGCCCACCTGATCGATGCGCTGGATGATGCGCATGATGCGATTCACGTTGTTGGCGCGGTCCGAGATGATGAGGATGTTCGAGGCCGGATAGGCGGCGAGGTGGCCGTACTGCGGAATGAGCGGCCGTAGTATCGGTACGAGCTGCGCGGCGTTCACGCTCTTCACCGCGATCACCTGCGTCACGATCTCATCGGAGCTTGAGCTCACGTGGTCGGGCAGGTCGTTCGAGGGATACTGGCGTGCGTTCGCATCGGGGACGATCTTGATGATCTTGCCCGCCGGCAGAGCGACGAAGCCATGCACCTGCAGGATCGAGAGAAACGCCTGGTAGAAGGCGTCGGGCGACATCGGGGTCGAGGAGAGCATCGTGACCTGGGCACGAACGCGCGGGTCAATGATGAAGTTCTTACCGGTGGCGGCGCTCACCGCTTCGGCGATCTGTGTGATGTCGGCGTCTTTGAAGTTGGGCGTGATGCGCTGCGTTGATTCCGTCGATTGCGGCTGCGGCGGCCGCGGCGGCGCCGGCTGCGGCGGCTGCGCATCCGCTGCGCCCGCGAGCAGCAGCATGGCGCAGGCGAGGACGGCGCGCGCCGCCAGCGAGCCGCGGCCTGTCAAGAATCCGGATCCTCTCATCATTCATTCCCTTCCGGGTCAGGCGGCTGCGGCATCGGCGGTTCGGGCGGCGGCGGCGGCGGCGGCATTTGCGGCATGGCTTGCGGTGGTCCACCGGGCAACTGCGAGGGCGGCGGTCGCAGGCCGTCCGGGCTCGGCATTGGCGTCGGCGACATCGGCGTCGGCGTCGGCGTCGGCGCCATTGAAGCAGCGGCAGCGTCGCTGCCCACCGCCTCTTCGGCCTCCTGCGCCACCTGTGCCATATTCAAAGACAGATCCTGCTGCTGCCCGTTCCGCATGACTGTGACGCGTGCCTCACTGGCGGAACCGATTGTGCGGAAGATCTCATCCCCACGGGCCGGATCATCGAGCGGCGTGCCGTTGATGGCGACGACGAGATCCCCGGAACGCAGGCCCAGGCGCGCGAACGCCTGGCGGTTGCGGCCGGGATAGATGCGAAAGCCGCGCAGCTTGCCCTGCATCAGTACCGGCTGATTACGCATAATGTCGCTCAGGGCCGACGGATCTTCGGTGATCAGGCGCCGCACCCGATCAAAGGCCGGGTTCTGATTGGGCACCGCGGCCTGGACCGGATTCGAGTTCAACGCGGCGGAGTTCGTGCGCGGCAGCGCCAGGTACTCCAGATGTCCATTCCTGTCGAGCAGTACGCGATCACTATAGACAGAATGCAGCTTGGCGCCGCCCGGTACATTGTCACCCACGGCATGCACCTTGGCGGCGGTCGCGTTTTCTCCCACGATCGCAAAGCCCACGCGCGGATCCTTGCCTGCGATGATGCCCGTCAGCACCAGCTGCATGCTCGTTTGCGTGGCGTCGGCGGCAGAGCCGCTCTGGGCCTGCACGGCGACGGTGCCAAAAAGATGCCCGTTGGTAATGCTCGCAACGTCGATGCCGCGGCGCGCGACGGTCGCCGGGCTCGGCGGTCGCAGATCGGCCTTACGGGACTGGCCGCCTCCGGCCAGATCTGTCACGATCGTTGCCGCCTGGACACCAAGCGCAAGTGCCAGCGCCCAGGTGGCGATGCGCGGCCCGCGCGCAAGCGCGAGCGCGCGCCATTGGTGGGACGCCGGGATACGATTGAGCCAGGAGCCGACGTTCATGGCAGGATCAGGCCTCGAAACTCCTTCGAACAGACAGTGGGCCGCAGGCGCGGCACCAGAATTGCTGGAGCCGAGCGGGCGCCATCATACGGGGCCGCTGCTTGTGCTCTCAAGCAATTGTTTTCACTCGCTAAACTTTGTCCCCCCGGACCCCTCTTGTGTTGCCGTTTGGCGACCCATATAAAGTCACCATGCCGGATCATGAGCCTGCCCGCCCCGACACCGGGGTCGTTGTTGAAGAAGCCCGTCCGCAGGTCAAGCAGCCCCCGCTGTACCAGGTGGTGTTACTCAATGACGACTACACGCCCATGGAGTTTGTAGTCGACGTGCTGGAGAAATTCTTTGCGTTCAATCGCACTACTGCGACTCGGATCATGCTAGAGGTTCATACCAAGGGTAAGGGCGTTTGTGGAGTCTTCACATATGAGATCGCAGAAACTAAGGTAGCGCAGGTAACGACCTACGCGCGCGACCAACAGCATCCTCTGATGTGCACTTTGGAAGAGGCCTGAAAAGGCGGAAGGTTCAATCGTGTTGTCCAACGAGCTGGAATATTGTCTTAACGACGCGTTTCATCGGGCACGCGAGGCGCGTCATGAGTACCTGACGGTCGAGCACCTGCTGCTCGCGATTCTCGACACGCCCAAGGTGCGCGAGATTCTGCGCGCCTGCGGCGCGGATCTGACCAAGCTTAAGCAGGATCTGAAGGAGCACATCGATCAGTCGACGCCGCACCTTGAGGAGGCTGAGGAGCGCGAGGTGCAGCCGACGCTCGGCTTCCAGCGCGTACTGCAGCGCGCCGTGTTTCATGTGCAGTCCAGCGGCAAGAAGGAAGTCGGCGTCGGCAACGTTCTGGTCGCAATCTTCAGCGAGAAGCAGAGCCACTCGGTGTTTCTCCTCAATCGCCAGCACGTCGCGCGGCTCGACGTGGTCAACTACATCTCGCACGGGCTGTCGAAGATCGCCGACGAGCGCACCGACAAGGAGGACGCGCAGACCGACGGCGAGCGCGATCCGGAGAGCGGCGGCAGCGCGCTGGAGAAATATGCGACGAACCTGAATCGCCTCGCGCAGCAGGGCCGCATCGATCCGCTCATCGGCCGCAAGCTCGAGATCGAGCGCACGGTCGAGATCCTGTGCCGCCGGCGCAAAAACAATCCCCTGTACGTCGGCGAGGCGGGCGTTGGCAAGACCGCCATTGCGGAGGGCCTTGCGCGCCTCATCGTCGAAGGCAAAGTGCCTGACGTCCTGTCCGATTGCACGGTCTATGCCCTCGACATGGGCGCGCTCATCGCCGGTACGAAATATCGCGGCGACTTCGAGAAACGCCTGAAGGGCGTCATCACGGAGCTCAAGAAGCAGCCGGGCGCCATCCTCTTCATCGATGAGATTCACACGGTGATCGGCGCCGGGGCCGCATCCGGCGGCGTCATGGACGCCTCCAATCTCATCAAGCCCGTGCTCACGAACGGCGAGCTGCGCTGCATCGGCTCGACGACCTATCAGGAGTATCGCGGCATATTCGAGAAGGATCATGCCCTCGCGCGGCGTTTCCAGAAGATCGACGTCGTGGAGCCCTCGATCGAGGAGACCATCGAGATCCTATTGGGCCTGAAGAGCCGCTTCGAAGAGCATCACAGCATTGTGTACGCCGTGGATGCGATGCGCGCGGCGGCCGAGCTCTCCGCACGCCATATCAGCGAGCGTCATCTGCCCGACAAGGCGATCGACGTGGTCGACGAGGCGGGCGCACGGCTGCGCCTGAAGCCGCTCGCCGAGCGCGAGCACACGGTCGAGGTGCGCCACATCGAAGAGGTCGTGGCGCGGATGGCGCGCATCCCCCCGAAGAGTGTTTCCACCTCCGACCGCGAGGTGCTGAAGAATCTCGAACGCAATCTCAAGCTTGTGATCTTCGGACAGGACCGCGCGGTCGAGTCGCTCGCCGCGGCGATCAAGATGGCGCGCTCCGGGCTGGGCGATCAACGAAAGCCGCTCGGCAATTTCCTCCTTGCAGGGCCGACCGGCGTCGGCAAGACGGAAGTGACGCGGCAGCTCGCGATCGCCATGGGCGTCGAGTTCCTGCGCTTCGATATGTCCGAGTATATGGAGCGGCATACCGTGTCGCGCCTGATCGGCGCGCCGCCGGGCTACGTCGGCTTCGATCAGGGCGGCCTCATGACCGAGGCGATCACGAAGCATCCGCACTGCGTGCTGCTCCTGGATGAGATCGAGAAGGCTCATCCGGATGTGTTCAACCTCCTTCTGCAGGTCATGGATCACGGCACGCTCACCGACAACAACGGCAGGAAGGCCGACTTCCGCCACGTCATCATCGTCATGACGACGAATGCCGGCGCGCAGGAGATGAGCCGCCCGTCGATCGGCTTCATGCACACGGATAACACGAGCGACGGCATGGAGGCGATTCGGCGCCTGTTCACGCCCGAGTTCCGCAATCGGCTCGATGCGGTGATCCAGTTTGCGCCGCTTGACCGCGCGACCATCGAGCGGGTCGTCGACAAGCTCATCGTCGAGGTTGAAACGCAGCTCGAGCAGAAGGGCGTGCAGCTCACGGTGGAAGACGCCGCGCGCAGCTGGATTGCTGAAAAGGGCTACGATCCGAAGATGGGGGCACGCCCCATGGCGCGCGTCATCCAGGAGCACATCAAGCGCCCCCTCGCCGAGGAGCTGCTCTTCGGGCGTCTGGCGGGCGGTGGGCAGGTGCAGGTCACCGTGTCGGCGGATGGCTCGAAGCTCGAGTTCGAATGCACTCCGGCGCAGCTGCCCGAAGTCACCGCCTGATCAGCGGCCGCGGTAGATGATGCGGCCCTTCGTCAGGTCGTAGGGCGTCATCTCGACGGTCACCTGGTCGCCCGTGAGGATACGGATGTAGTTCTTGCGCATCTTGCCGGAGATGTGCGCCGTAACGATGTGGCCGTTCTTGAGCTTGACGCGAAATGTGGTATTGGGGAGGGTCTCGACGACCTCGCCCTCCAACTGAATCGCGTCTTCTTTTGCCATGGGGGCGCGGATTCTGCATAAACCCTCGCGGCAATGCAATTTCCTTAAGGGTTATTCTGGATCGGCAGCGCTTCGGCCGTGGCGTGCGCGCACACGAGAGAGCGAAACTGTGCGCGCGAGATCGCCCGGCTGCCGAGGCTTCGCAGGTGCCGCGAGGGCAGCTGGCAGTCGATGACCACGATGTTGTTCGCCACACACGCCTGCACCAGGTGCGCGAGCGCGATCTTCGAGGCGTCGCGCTCGCGGCTGAACATCGATTCGCCGAAGAACACCCCTCCCATGCGCACGCCGTAGAGCCCGCCGATGAGCTCTGCACCCAAATAGGTCTCGATGCTGTGCGCGAAACCGCGCGCATGCAGATCGGCGTAGGCGCGTTGCATGTCCGCGGTGATCCAGGTGCCGGCGCTCGCCGCGCGCGGCGCCGCGCAGCCCGCGATGACGGCGCGAAAGTCCTGATCGATCGTGGTGCGGTAGCCGCGGTTGCGCAGCGCTTTCTGCAGGCTGCGCGAGGCGCGAAACTCCTTCGGAAACAGCACCTCGCGCGGATCGGGCGCCCACCACAGCACCGGTTGCCCGGGCGAGTACCACGGAAAAATGCTGCGGCGATACGCCGCGAGGAGCCGTGCCGGGGACAGATCGCCGCCTGCGGCGAGGAGGCCCGCGGGCTCATCGAGAGCCTGCTCCAGAGGCGGGAAGTTCTCCGGAGCATCCCGCGGTGAAAGCCAGGTGAGGGTTTTCAGCTACGCATCCTCTTCACGCGCTGCTCGATAGGGCACGTGTGCCTGCACTTCCTGCGCATACTCATCGACCGACTCGCCCTCGCGTTCCAGGTACGCGCCGATGGCATGGCGCAGGCGCGCATCGCGGATGTAATGCGCCGACCAGGTGAGCGCGGGCGCGAAGCCGCGGCTCACCTTGTGCTCTCCCTGCGTGCCCGGCTCGAAGCGCGCGATGCCGCGCTCGATGCAGAACTCGATGCCCTGGTGATAGCAGGCCTCAAAATGCAGGCTGTGAAAGTCGGCGGCCGCCCCCCAGTAGCGTCCGAAGAGCGCCTCCTGACACCAGAAGAACACCGCCGCCGCCACCGGCTCGCTGCCGTGCAGGGCGACTTTGACCATGAACTCCTCGCCGAGAGTGTGTGCAATCTCGCCGAAGAAGGCGCGCGTCAGATAGGGCTCGTGACCGTGGCGCCGAAAGGTGTCCCGGTGCAGTGCGTACACGCGGTCGAGGAGCCGTCGATCCAGATCCGCGCCGAAGCGGGTCTCGAAGCGGATGCCGCTTTCGGCCACGCGGCGGCGCTCGCGGCGCGTCTTCTTGCGCTTCTCAGCAGTGAAGCTCGCCAGATAATCCTCAAAGCTCGCGTAGCCGCGATTG
>Ga0302324_100024658_pt1 | contig 11573 bp, 11 predicted proteins | sample Palsa_T0_1_FD_201949 | JGI IMG/M metagenome (GOLD analysis project Ga0302324, IMG submission 201949) | Peat permafrost microbial communities from Stordalen Mire near Abisko, Sweden - Palsa_T0_1 | ecosystem: Environmental > Terrestrial > Soil > Palsa > Peat permafrost | place: Sweden: Abisko... | reverse complement strand
GGAGTCGGACGTGATCGCGGAGTATCTCGAGGAGATCTATCCCGAGCCTTCGCTGCTGGGCGCGACGCCCCGCGAGAACGCCCACATCCGCACCCTGGCGCGCATTGGCGACATCTGACGTCGGTCAATTTTTTTATCGAGACTTTTCAGAGTGGGGAGAATGCGTAATGCCTCGAAATATGTGTACCAATACTGTCCTAGGTCATACGGCGGCGTTGGTATTTGTAGCTTTGGCTCTCCTCTTAGCCGAGCCAGCTGCCGCGGTTAGCCTCAACGGTCAAGTTCTCGATGGCCTTACTGCCATAGGTGGTGAACCACGCGTTGTCCTTGGCATCGGTATTAGTGCAGAGCAGGTTTTGAGCCACTCGGTTTAAGGTCAACAACGGCCTGTCGCCCATGCTCGGCCCCACACCAGTCGCTCACCTTGCGCTTCCCGATTTCGGACTTGATCTATTCCCTCGTTTGCGAAATCGTCGCGAACAGTGGCCATTCCCCTGGAACGCCCTTGAGTGTATGCGTGCCACGCGACTCGAAACGGATTCCCGACCCCGCTACTAGATCCTTCACCGTGTGCGAAACGAGGACCTCTCCCGGTCGCGCAAGAGCTGCGACGCGGGAAGCGGTGTGCACCGCGATTCCCCCGACGTTGTCGTCGATGAGCTCGCATTCACCAGTATGCAGCCCCGTACGAACCTCCAGTCCGAGCGCGAGGACAGCATCGGCGATGCTGCGAGCGCAACGCACGCCGCGCGCCGGACCATCAAAGGTGGCTAGCACTCCGTCGCCCACCGTGCTCACTTCCACGCCGCGATAGCGCGGCAACTCTCGCCGTACGACACCGTAGAAGCTCTCCAATAGATCTCGCCAGCGGCGGTCGCCTAGCTCTGCCGCCCGATCGGTCGAACCGACGATGTCGGTAAAGAGGATGGTGGCGAGAATTCGATCCGGCTCCGGCCCGTGGCGCGACCCGGTGAGAAACTCTTCGATTTCGTCGAGGATGGCATCGGCGTCGGCCCCCCAGGGCAGATGGTCCGAGCTGGGAAATTCCACGTATTTTGCGCCAGCAATCAATTCCGCCATATAACGGGTGGCATGTACGTCGACTGACTTGTCGCCTGCGGAATGTAGCAGCAGCGTTGGAACACGAATCGCGCTCAGGACGTGGCGCACGTCGATCTCGTAATTCATGCGCGTCAGCGCAAGCGCCGTTGTCGGGCTCGCGCTCATTCGTAGGAAGCGTGCCCACCATTGGCGCACGCGGTCGTCGTGGGCGAGACTTGGCGCGCGCAGATCGAGGCCAACCGGTCCACCCCAGTCTTTCTGGATCTCGTTCAGAAGCTTTTCCTGCTGTTCCTGCGTACGCCCCCAAGGGTAGTCGGAAGCAGGTTTTTGCCGCGCGTAGCTACCGACGGTGATCAGCGCAGTCGTTCGCGCAGGGTAGGTGGCGGCGAACAGTGCGCACATCACACCACCCTCCGAATACCCACATAGCGCCGCGCGCGTGGACCCGACAGCATCCATCACCGCGCGCACGTCGTCCATCCGCGTCTCGAGGTCCGGCAACGTACCCAGCCGATCCGAGAGCCCCGTCCCCCGTTTGTCGAACAGAATCAGCCGCGAGAATGTGGCCAGACGCCGCAGAAATCGAGCGACGGCGGGTTCATCCCAGAAGACCTCGATGTTCGACATCCAGCCCGGGACAAGAATCAGATCGCGCGGCCCGTCGCCCACGACCTGGTAGGCGATGCTGACTTCTCCGCTTTTGGCATAGCGTGTCTCGGGGGTCACGACAACCATGATCGTTTGCTGCGCCAACCTTTGCAAGCGACGCGATCGGATCCGCCGGTACCCGCGGCGACCATACCGTCTACTCGTCGCTGTGGACGTCTTGAAGGGCGGAAATTGGGAACAGATTCGGCCACGCTGAGCAATCGCTGTTGGCGAAATCGAATGGCTGGAGTTGGCCATTCAACGCAATCCGCAAGCGTTCGCTTGTCCAGTGCACGACAGGCAGCAACGGTCGATAGGGGCATACGTCGTCGTGAAGCGGCGGCCGACCACGTCTGTGCAAGAAGGACGTCCGGGCTCATTTCCGTGCGCATGGGCGCCAGCGTCTCGGTCACCAAGCCGGTCATCAGACCATTTCCAGTTCCTTGAAGCGGAGATACAGCTCGCGGCACACCCAGGCATCGGTCGCCGCGTAGGCGACCTGCTGCGGCGTCAAGCGACGCGCGGCCCAGTTCGTAATCTTAGTGCCTTTGGGGATGCGCGCACCGAGAAATATTCCGGCGAGATTCCGCACGCCGGTCTGCTTCAGGCCGTGGCGCTCAGCAACCTTGCCGAGATCCACCACCGATCTTTCGTCGAAGGCGAATAGCTTTTTCAGGTTACGCATATCGTCGGTGACCGACACGCCGACCTTGATGATCTTCTCTGACGAAAGGATCTTCCGCATCGCGCCGAAAAGGTCCAGCTGCTGGACCTGCAGGAGATATACAGCGCTCGCCGTAGCGAACTGCACGAGAGAGGGGAGGTAGCTCTCGCCGGCTCTAAAGGCGGGCCGTGTCTCGGTGTCAAAGCCGACTACGCTTTCCTGCAAGATGTCCTGCATCGCGCGCTGGATATCCGGGTGCCCCGCAACGATGTGCACCGAGCCCTCGTAGCGCCGGATCGGCAACTCGCTCATCTCCTCACGCGAGATCCTCTTAACGGATTCGGATGGCGCCGTGGCGGTTGGTTCCCGACTCATACACCGCATAGTAAGCTGGTTCCGCGTTGCGAGTGGGACCAGGCGAAGCCGGTGGGTTCTCTCGCTACGCTCAACAGCCCCTCAAGCGCTACGTTGTGAACGTTCGGTATCTTTAAGGCGCGGCGGCGGGTTTAAGGCAACGGCCGGTCGCTAAGCCCATGGGGGTATCTATGGCCGCATGCAGTGACGAGTACGTCGCGATCATGCAACGGGTAAGTGTTTTCGGACAGGCCACGATAAGGTGTTGGTGAGGCTGAGTAGATTTCGGCGAGGTCTTCATAGCCAGGGCTTCGTGAGGCCGCTCGGACTTGAATTCGCGCACGAACGAATCGAAGCGTGTCTGTTGTTGCAGGCTTTTCATGCGTGGGCGGGACCGGACCGTGAACACCTGGGTACTACGAGATGCGTCTAGAAATCGCCCGTGATCAATCGCCAATTACGGTCGAAGTTGATACGAGCCAAGTAACAACGGTGCCTGGGCGCGCCGCTCGCATTTGGTTTGTCTAAGGGGCCGTGTGCCGACAACACCATCACCGCCTTGCTTGGCGATGTCGCGAGGCAGGAGCTCGAGTTCGGAACCGGCGGGCGAAGTCAGCGACTAGGCCGGGTACTCTAACGAGGGATACCAGTCCGCGCCACGCCCTTCGGGCGTCATGTCGAGCACGGTCCACAATGGGGCCGGGTCGGGCGCGCCGCGCGGGTCCTGGCCTGGGTCGCTTGCGATCATCTCCTGTGACCAGAAATGGCGGATCGTGCCGTCCCTGCGGGTAAAGACGGCTGGCCCTCCACTATCCAATCCACCGTCCGGGCTCCCGGCATAGTCTCGCGTGAAGGCGTCGGTGAGAGCGCTCGCTAGCCTCAGGTTTTTCCAGCCCCGCTCGCGCTTCACGGTCGCGAGCCGCTCCAACGGCGAGCGCGCGACGACCACGAGCGATACCCTCTGAGCGATGTCGTCGGCGTTGCCGTCCCAGGCGTCGAGCAGGTTCGTGCACATGGGGCATGGCCGCTTCCTCTCGGGACCAAACATGTAGTGGTAGACCACCAGCGTCTGCTTGTCGCCGAACAGGCCGGCGAGGTCACTTGGGCCGTCTTCAGTCTCGAAACGATAGGCGCCGGTAACCGGACCTCCAGGTGGGAGCGCCCGGCGCATCGCCGCCACCCGCTCGATCTGGCGGCGGAGCTCGAACTCCTGGGCGAGCAGCACTCGTCGCGCCGCCCGGTACTCGACGCTCTCGTTGGGGATCCGAATAGGACTTTCGCGGGCGAACTGATCGGCGGGGACCAGGGTGTCGGGTTTGGCGTTCATGGGCGGTCTCCGAAAGTGTCAGTCTTCAAGATGATTTTAGCGCGTCCGAGCCGAAGCGGCCGACCGCGCATTTTCATCGGATCCGCTGTAGGCATCCTGACGTTGGGTAGGTATCCTAGCGCGGGATACTTCGTGGCATCGATCGCCGAACGAACCAAACCATGCTGATCGGACACCCCATATTTTGGGTACTCGTCGCTGCAGTCATGGCGCCACTGCTGTCGGAGCTTCCACTCGGGTTCAAAGTGCCCGTCGTGGTCATCGAGGTTGTGCTCGGAATCGTTATTGGGCCGCACATTCTCGGTTTCGTGCAATTCGAGGGCTTCGTGGCCACCATGTTCACGCTTGGCATGGCCACAACGCTGTTTATGGCCGGGATGGAGCTCGACTTCAACGCGATCAAGGGTCGTCCGCTGGCCCTGGCAGCAGGCGGCTGGGGTCTTTCGGTGCTGGTGGGGATCACCGTTGTCGGGCTGCTGCATGTCATTCCGCGGGTGGATGCCCCGCTGATGGTTACGCTGGCGCTATGCACGACAGGGCTTGGCGTCCTGGTTCCGGTCTTTCGCGACAGCGGTCAGCTCGAGAGCACGTTCGGGAGATTCGTAATGGCTGCCGGCACGCTGGGTGAAGTCGGCCCTATCATCGGAATGTCGTTGTTGTTGTCACAGCAGTACAGTACCTGGCAAGAAATCGGTTTCTTGCTCGCGTTTCTCGTGATCGTCGGTGTTGCTATTCTCGTTGGCATGAGCGCGCGGCCTCCGAAGGCGCTGGCACTTCTTAGTCGGCACATGCATCAGAGTACCCAGCTGCCAGTACGCATCTCACTGTTGATGCTCGCCGCATTGTTCTTGCTGGCGGAGCAATTCGGGTTCGAGAGCATTTTCGGAGCCTTCGCGGCTGGCATGATTGTGGGGCAGGCCACCCGGGGCGAGAGCGGGAAGCCGCTGCGAGAAAAAATTGAGGCAGTCTCGTTCGGCTGGTTTTACCCATTCTTTTTTGTCGGTACCGGCATCAAGTTCGATGTCGCAGCGCTCGGCAGGGACGTGACTACCATGCTTCTGGTGCCGGCGCTCGCGGTGCTGTTCCTGGTCATCCGGGGGGCACCGGTGTTCCTCTATCGGGGTGTGATCGCGAGGGCGCAGCGTCTTCCCTTCGTGTTGTCGTCAGCAGTCCCGTCGCTGTCTATTATCGTGGTGATCACCGAACTCGGGGTGCGGGCGAAGACGATGAATCCGGACGTTGCGGCTGCTCTGATTGGCGCCGCGCTGCTAGCCGTCCTGCTGTTTCCGACGATTGCCGGCGTCCTGTTGTCCCGAACGGCGACAGGCCTGCCGCGTGGCGACCCAGCATGAGCTTATTGCAATTGGAACCCCGGCTGCGCCCCTTTCACTGCGCGTGATAGAGTAATACCTCCGACGGCATCGGTGCGGCTCGGCCAGCGTACAACGTCGCTTTTCCCCAACCAGCGCTCTGACCGAACCGTGGATTGGCAGTTCGGAGTTCCTGCTACCCTGGCTTTCGCGGCGCTCGTGCTCGTTGTTGGCCGCAGACTGATCGAGGGCGTTGCGCTGCTGCGCAAGTACTCGATACCTGAGCCGGTCGTTGGTGGTCTGGTGACCGCGTTGCTCATCACCTTGCTGCACCTCGGCGGCGTCCGCCTTCGCTTCGATACCGCGCTCCAGCCCGGCCTCATGCTCGCCTTCTTTGCCACCATAGGCTTGGGAGCCGATGCGCGAATGCTCGCGCGCGGCGGCATCGCATTGGTGCTTTTTACCGCCTGCGTCGTCGGGATGCTGATCATGCAGAATATTATTGGGGTGGGTGCGGCGCTTGCGCTGGGCATCGATCCCCTGATCGGTCTCATCGCGGGCTCGGTGACGATGTCCGGCGGTCACGGCACAGGCGCCGCATGGGGCCAGAAATTTGCCGAAACCTTCGGCCTTGCCTCCGCTCCAGGAATTGCGCTTGCCGCAGCCACCTTTGGCCTGGTGATGGGCGGCCTCATCGGTGGGCCTGTGGCCCAGCGGCTGATCGAGAAGCTGAAATCGCAAGGCGCGCCGCTCGGTGTGTCGCAGGATGCTGCGTTGACGCACGATGCGGCGGCATCGTCCGGCGCATTCACCCCGCAGCGTCTGACCGTGACCATATTGCTCATCGCCGCGAGTGTTGCGCTCGGAGCCACACTATCTCAGCTCACTGAAAATCCCACATTTACGCTGCCCGTGTTCGTCTGGACACTGTTTGTGGGGGCCGTAATCCGCAATGGCCTTGCGCTAGCTGGCCTGCATGAGATCGACGGCGAGGCGCTGTCGTTTGCCGGAACGGTCGCCCTGTCGCTGTTTCTGGCCATGGCGTTGATGAGCCTGAGGCTGTGGGAACTTGCCGCGCTTGCGTTGCCGATGTTCTTGATCCTTGCGCTGCAGGCGATCGGTGTCGCGCTGTTCACAACCTTCATTACGTTTCGCGTCATGGGATCGAACTACGAGGCGGCGGCCCTGGTGGCCGGGCAATGCGGGTTCGGGCTGGGCGCAACGCCGACCGCTATCGCCAACATGCAGGCAGTGTGCGAGCGCTACGGGTTTGCACCGCAGGCGTTCCTGATCGTGCCGGTGGTCGGCGCGTTCTTGATCGATATCGCCAACGCCGTCGTTATCAGCGCCTTTGTCGGCGTAATTCCAATGTTGCGATAATCGTTCCACGCGAACTGTCATTGCGACCCACCGGCGGCACGAATCGGCCGCGAGCAGATGTTTGAGACAATCCTGATTCGGGTTCGAGTCTCACCAACCGCGCAGCAATGCGCGTGTGGATCCGCTGCGCGTCGCATGTTCGAAACTAACTATTCCTATGAGGGAGGCGTATGAGCCAGACTTACAAGGGAAGCTGCTTTTGCGGTGCCGTTGAGCTCATTGTGACCGGTGAGCCCGTGGCGGCGGGGTACTGTCATTGCACATCGTGCCGCAGCTGGTCGGCGTCGCCAGTCAACGCATTCAGCCTGTGGAAGCTGGATGCGGTGAAGATCACCAAGGGCGAGGGCAGTGTGGGCGTCTATCACAAGACAGAGAACAGCTATCGGAAGTTTTGCAAGGTCTGCGGTGGACACCTGATGTCCGACCATCCATCCTTCGGGCTGGTCGACGTGTACGCCGCAACGATCCCCACGTACCGCCACGAGCCGAAGTTCCATGTCCACTACGGAGAATCGGTCCTTAGCATCAAGGACGGATTGCCCAAGATGAAGGATGTGTCTAGGGAGATGGGTGGGTCGGGCGTGATGCTTCCCGAATAGCCTGCCGTGCGCCGAGCGCGTTGGGTCGTGCAAGTCTGACTGGCGGCGCCATTTCCTAGGTACCATGGATGTCGATGACCGCCCTGCCGCAACGGGGCCCGGCGTGGACCCGCGTGGCGAGCGCGTGGCGCTACAATAGTCGCTGGTATTTGGCAAACTTACCCGGGATCCGGGACGCAGACCGCTATCTAACACCAGGAGAGAGCACGATGCTAAACCGTTCTTCGTGGTTCGCCTTCGCCGGTCTACTGGCTTTGATGCTGTCTTTCGGGCTGGCATCCGCACAGCAACCCGGGACGATGGAGATTCGCCAGGGCGTGATCGAGCAGATCACGCTGGTACAGTTGCAAAGCAACCAGCACCGTGGTGTCGGGGCTATCGTGGGTGGCCTCGGAGGTCTGGGGATAGGTAGCCTCATCGGGGCTGGCACCGGACGCGATGTGGCGATGGTCGCCGGTGCGCTAGGCGGCGCGCTGTTCGGCAATGATCTCCAGAAGCGATACGATCAACCGGTGCAAGGGCAGCAGATCATCGTCCGTATGAAGAGTGGTGTGCTGGTCTCGGTGACACAGCCGATCGATCCGAGCCTGTTTACAGGCCAGGCTGTATACATTGAGGGCAATGGCGAGGGCGCGCGCGTCATACCGCGACAGTAGGGCGCGGCTCGCTCGCGCAGCACCCTCCGTCGTCGGACGCGCTGCTGCATTGGACGCGCGTGGCAGCCGAGGGTAGATCCAGGGCTGGCAGAGAGGGGCACGCTGGGGCACGGTGTGCCGCGCTACAATCGTATTCTTCGAATGTTTAGGGCCAGTACCGATGGACAAACCCCCGTCCCTGCGCCGCGTGGTCGCGCAGCTGTCCGGCGCTCTCGCGATCCTCGTTCCTTGCGCCGCGCACGCGTCCTTCCTTAGCGGCGACGCGCTCGATACTGCGGCCGACGTCATGGCCTGGGTGGTGATGGTCGTTGTACCGATCGGTGCGATCGTGCTGTTTTGGCTTATCCACGTGTTGCCGGAAAAAATCGCGCACAAGCGCCACCACCCGCAGCGCGACGCGATCAAGGCACTGTGCTTGATGTCACTGGCATTCGGCGGCCTGCTCTGGCCACTCGCCTGGCTATGGGCGTACACGCGACCAACGGCTTACAAGCTAGCCTACGGCACCGAAAAACACGAGGACTACTACGCTGAAATGGGCGACAAGGCCAAGGCCGGCGGGCTCGTGGGGCACGAGATTGCGCACCTGCGTGACGAACTCGACGCCATGGCCGCCAAGGGACACCTTAACCCGGAGTTGAGGAAGCTGCGGGAGGAGCTCGACGCGCTGCAGTTGCCGCCCGCGCCCGCAGCCGATTCGACGCCACTGGAAGGGGCCGTCTGACATGGACGCGCTCCTTCTGGGAATCTATGCGTTTTTTGTGTGGCTGATCTTCATAAAGTTCAAGTGGTTGCCGTGGAACACGACCTCGCAGGTCATCGTCGTAATCATCCCGGTGGTGGCCCTGACGTGCATGATCCTGCTGCTCAACGTTTTCGCGCCCTCGTCGGCTGATCTGCGCGTGTTCAAATATACGGTCGCCGTCGTGCCGCAGGTGCGCGGTCGGGTGATCGAAGTGCCAGTCGAGGAGGGCAACCGCCCCGTCAAGAAAGGCGACGTGCTCTTCCGCATCGATCCGACGCCCTACCAGCTCGACGTCAACGCGTTGCAGGCGCAGCTGGTTAACACGCAGGCGCAGCAGCGCGAGAACGAGGAGTCGGCAAAGGGCGCGCAGGGCAAGGTAGCCGAGGCGAAGGGCGGCATCGCGCAGGCGAGTGCGCGCGCCGCCGAGGTGACCGCGCAGCTCGAACTTGCCCGGAAGCGCGTGGCGCAGTATCGCGAGCTCACCGCGACCGGCGCGGGCAGCAAATTCGACCTCGAACAAGCCGAGACCAGCCTGCAGGGACTGCAGGGTCAGCTCGATGCGGCGCGCAGCGTCGAGGCGCAATCGCGTGCTGCCGAAGTGCAGGCGATCGCGGCCCGGGATTCGGTGCAACAGAAGCTCGGTGCCAAGGTAGACGGGGAATACGCGCAGGTCGCGCAGATCCGCGCGCAACTCGAGACCGCGAAGTGGAATCTCGACCAGACGACGGTGCGCTCGCCCTGCGACTGCTACGTGATAAACCTCGCGCTCCGCCCCGGCGCCTTCGTCGCCGCGTTCCCGATTGCGGCGGTCATGACGCTGGTCGAGGCGGACGGGCAGGTGGTCGCGCTCTTCTACCAGAACGAACTGCATCAGGTGGAGCCCGGAAACGAGGCAGAGTTCGCATTGAATACGCTCCCCGGGCGCATCATCAAGGCGAAGGTTGATTCGGTTATCTGGGCGCAGGGCGCGGGACAGATGCAGGCCTCGGGGACACTGCCGATGACCGGCATGCTGGCGGCCCCGCCGCAGCGCTTTGCGGTGAAGTTCGACATCGATGAGAGGGACCGGGAGCAGTTCCTCGCCGCGGGCGCTTCGGGCGAGGCGGCGATCTACACCAATCACCTCGCAATGCTGCACGTCATCCGCAAGGTCATCCTGCGTGTCAGCTCGAATCTCAACTACATCATCCCGAAGCTGCACTGACCCGATGCGCGCCGGCCCCTGTTCGGTCCTCCTTTGTGCACTAGCTCTCTCGGCGTGCGCCCTGTCGGATCCGCCGCCACGCGAGGAAATCGCCAAGCTGGGCGCGCCCAACCTGACGCCGCCGGCCAAGTGGAGCGCGGAGGGGGGTGCCACCGGTGCAGTTGCCGACGACTGGCTCGCATCGTGGAACGTCCCGGCGCTCGACGCGATGGTGGCCGAGGCACTCGCCTACAACTCGGACCTGCGTCTGGCGGCGGCGCGCGTCGACGTGGCCGCAGGCTATCTGCAGGCGGCGGGATCGCCGCTGTGGCCCCAGGTGAACCTCGTTGCGCGCGGGGGTGGGAAGATGGGCGGCGACGCGAGCGGCCTGCAAGGCGTGGGGCTCTTCGCCAGCTGGGAACTCGATGTCTGGGGGAGGGTGCGCGCCGAAAAAGCGGCCACCGAAATGCAATACCATGCGGCCCGCCTCGACGCCGAGTATGCGCGGCAGTCGGTTGCGGCCCTGGTGGCGAAGGGCTGGTTACTCGCCATCGAGGCGCGCCTCGCCAAAGGGCGTTCCGAGGAGATGCAGCGCTCCGCGGAGCAGCTCGCCTCGCTGACGCGCGACCGGCTGCGCGTGGGGGTCGGCGACGAATACGACGTCGCTATCGCCCAGGCCAACGTCAACTCCTATCGCGATACGGTGCGCAGCCTTGAGTTGGCGTACGAGAATGCGCTGCGCGCACTGGAGTCGCTGGTAGGTCGCTACCCCGCCGCGGCTATCGCCGTGGCTGACGCGCTACCCAACTGGCCCGGCGAAATCCCGATGGGGCTCCCCTCCGAACTCCTTGAGCGGCGGCCTGATCTGGTGGCCGCCGAGCGCCGCGTCGCCGCCGCGTTCTACCGCACCGACGAGGCGAAAGCCGCCAGGCTGCCGCGGTTCTCGCTTGTGGCGAACGTCACGACGCTCTCTTCCGAAATGTTCGTGCTGCAGAACCGCGACAATCCGGTGTTCAGCGTCGGCGCCGGGCTGGTGCAGCCGATCTTTCTCGGCGGTTACCTTCAGTCGCAGGTCGACATCCGGACGGCCGAGCAACAGGCAGCCATTGTCGATTACGGCAAGATCAGCGCCAGAGTCTTCGGCGAAGTGGAGAACGCCCTGTCAGCGGGCTTCGCCGCGACCGAACGCGAGGAAATCCTGGCGCAGTCCCTGCGCGACAACGCGCGCGCGCTCGAACTCGCCAAGGTGCGTTATCGCGTCGGCTCCGGCGACTTGCGCGCCGTACAACAGCAGCAACTTGCGCTCTATTCGGTGCAGGTCGCGCTGCTCCGGGTGCAAACCGAGCGGCTGATCCAGCGCGTCAATCTGCACCTCGCACTCGGCGGCAGCTTCGAGGCCCCTTCCACCACGCCGACTAAGACCAGCGACGCGACCCGCGTCAGTCCCTAGAACGACCAAGGAGTCGGGTTCTCGCGACCATATGGCTGCTGAGGAAATGCCTCATCGCGTCAAAGCCGCGGCCTTGTAGCGCAGCTTCGCTGCGTGCTCCTTCTCGATATCCTTGATTTCGCGCATAACGCCGGCGACGTCCGGAGCACGGGTATCCGCCGCGAATTGACCGCTCAGTGCGACCTCCGGTTGCAG
>Ga0302324_100024657_pt1 | contig 11573 bp, 8 predicted proteins | sample Palsa_T0_1_FD_201949 | JGI IMG/M metagenome (GOLD analysis project Ga0302324, IMG submission 201949) | Peat permafrost microbial communities from Stordalen Mire near Abisko, Sweden - Palsa_T0_1 | ecosystem: Environmental > Terrestrial > Soil > Palsa > Peat permafrost | place: Sweden: Abisko... | reverse complement strand
TGATTGTGTACGATGCCAGCTTCGTCGTCGCATTCGTCGGCCTTCCCGAGGGAATCATGATTCTGATGTTGCTCCCCGTAACATACGCCGCCGTCATCGTAATGCGCTGGTGGGGCCGAATGATTCTTCTGTCCCAGCGCCCTGAATTCAAGCGCGTCGAAACCTGACGGCATGCCAAACCTTATTTGAACCCCTTGCGTCTCTGCTGGCTGTACCGATGCAGCGCATCTTCAATGATCGGATAAGCCATTTTCGCCGGCTCAATCTCATCCACCTCGACGGCTTTTCCCTCCAATTGCTTGTAATCCTGAAAAAATCGCCGAAGCATCGTCAATCGGTGGGGCGGCATTTCGCTGGCCTCGCGATAGACGTTGAACTCGGGATCATCGGTGGCCACTCCGATAATCTTGTGGTCCTTTTTTCCCCCGTCGATCATGGTCATCAGCCCGATTGTCCGGACCCGCGGAATCAGGGTCAGCGGAACCACCGTTTCCTGGCATAACACCAGTACGTCCAGCGGGTCATCATCCTGCGCGAGCGTTTGCGGCATGAATCCGTAGTTGGCGGGATAATAGACGGCGGAGTAGAGAACGCGGTCCAGCTTGATCAACCCGCTTTCCTTGTCGAGTTCGTATTTTACGCTGGAACCAAAGGGGATTTCGATGACCGCGGCGAACTCCTGGGGGATGTTTTCACCGGGAGTTACATCGTGCCAGGGGTGAACCATGCCAAGGTTGTATGCAATTGGAGTCGGTCAAACAAGTTTGGAAATCAAGCCTCCAGGATTATCCGGGTCGGATAAGCGGAATAAAGATGGCAGGGCTTACAGACTATCCAGATTTACTTATCGGGCTGGTCGTTGGGGACAAAACCGGGCTTTATTTCTCTCACGACTGTGGGTTGCGGGTTATATATCGGCATTGCCGTCGTCGTGGCGGTTACTCTCAAATCTCTTTTGCAGTGGAGCCGAGAACATTTCCGACCTGGTGCACAACTCGTTAAACTCACCGCCCATTCGTATGCGGGGACTCATTCCGGGAAAGGTTGCCGAGCAGCCCATCGCCATGATGCTGTGGCGTCGGCGGCGCGTGATCGGCTGGACAGTTTTCGCCGCGTTTATGCTGGCGTGCATTTATCTTTTATTCGCCAGGCGCAGTTACACCAGCACCGCGGAAGTCTACATCGTCGAAGGTCAGGGTCGCGTGATCGGTCAGTCCACCGACGAGACGCGCAGCGATGATTATCTGAACACCCAATGTGAGTTAATGACCTCCACGCCCGTTTTGGCGCTGGCGCTTTCCGAGGACGGAATCAAGGATCTCGCCACTCTTGAAAACCAGAGCGATCCGATTGAATATCTCCAGCAGAACGTCAATGCCGAGGTCGGCAAGCACAACGACTTGATTTACGTTTCGCTCGAGGCCCACGACAAGTTCGACGCCGCCAGGCTCGTCAACGCCGTCGTGCAGGCGTACGTCACTTATCAAACCAGAATTCAGCACAGCACCTCCGCCGAAGTGCTCGACCTTCTCCAGAAGGAAATGAAGCACGATGAGGATGCGATCGCCGTGAAGAACCAGCAGTTGGCGACGCTGCGCGACCTCTATGGAGAGACCGCCTACGACAGCACGCAGAGCAATCCGATCATTCAGCAGGAATCGGCGTTATCCAACGCCTTGACCGCCGCCCGCCTCGACGCCGTCGATGCCAAGTCGGCCTACGATCAGGCGCTGGTGATGGTCGGCAACGACTCCGACACGCTTCGGAAAATCGAGGCCCCGGACAGCCCCGCCGATCTCGTCGCGGCTTCGCCCGACCAGCTTTTGCAGATCAAAACCGAAATCGTTCAATACGAACAGGCCGTCCAGGACATGGAGCGCACCTATCTTCCCGACCATCCACGCGTCCAACTGGCGCGATCGCGCTTGAGTGAATTGACCGTGATTTATGTTCGCGCCCAGCGGCAGCGCTGGCTCTCCGCCCAGGCGCAGGAGAAAGCCCTGGATCAGTCTTTCCAGCAGCAGCACAGGCAGGTGCTGGATCAGGCGACCCGGTCCTCGGATTTCGACCGCGTGCAGACCGAGTTGACCCGCATTGAAAAGGACCTGGACATTGTCGAGAACCGCATCAACGAGGTCAGCGTCAACCAGGACGCCGGCAGCCTGAACATCGAAATCACCCAGCCCGCCGTTCCCGCTCCCTATGCTTCCCATCCCGCCAAGCTGCGTGCCCTCGGCGGCTGGTTGTTCGCGGGGCTGGTTATTGGTTGCGGCGCGGCTTTGGCGCTGGAAAAATTGCCGATGGGTGCGCGGCCGATGAGCGAACTGTCCATGGAACTGGGCTCGCCCGTGATTGGCGTTCTCCCCCCCATGGCCGGCCTGCTCACCCAGTCCGAGCGCGCCCTGCAAACACATTTCGAGCCTGCCGGCGCCGTCGCCGAAACATCCAGGTCCATCGCCCGCATCATCGCCGAATCAGGCCTGGACGAGGTTGGCCGGCGAACGCTCTTCGTCGCCAGCATGAATCCACTTGAAGGACGGACGACGCTGGCAACGAATCTGGCCGTGGCGATGGCCCAGAGCGGCATGAGGATTCTCCTGATTGACGGCAACAACCGCGCCCCGCGGCTCCATCAGATCTTCAACCTGGAAAACGATTTTGGACTCTTCGACATGCTTCACGGCCGAACCATCGATCGCCGCGTCACACACTCCACAATGGTGGAGAACGTGGATGTTTTGACCGCGGGCGCCATGACCGCCAACACCGTGGAGTTGCTCAATACCGAATTGCTCGTGGACGTTCTGGGTGAATTCTCCGATCAGTACGACCGGGTGATCGTCGATTCCCCCGCCCTGGGTCGCGGCGTGGAAGCGCGGATTCTGGCGGCAAATTGTGCCGCGGCGATTCTCGTGACCGCCGCGCGCCCGACCGCACGCCGGCAGGTCGGATACGGACTTGGCATGTTACGCAGCGTGGGAGCAAATGTTCTGGGCCTGGTGATCAATGAACCGTGTTCCATCGATCCCCGCAAGCCCGCTCGAATGGTTTCGACCTCGCTTCGCGACTCGCTCTCCAACGACAAGACACGGACACTTCATAATGCATTGGCGTTGGGAACCGGGGACTAGGCGGAACGAAATGGAATTGAGTCCGGCATCGTCGTGTGGGTGACGCGGCGGCTTCGGACCTTTGGATCGCCGCGTGCCAGGGCAAACGGGACAAAAAAGTGTCCCGTCGTGGGTGCTGATGGCAAGCGGGTGCTGATCGCGTGTTTTTGCAGTTAAGGAGCGGAAGTAGCAATGATTGGTCAGGATGCAGCAACCCTCAGGGTTGCCGATGGTTCACATTTGCGGGACGAACTGGTCGGGGCGAGTCTTTCGCTGCCCTCCAGGCCGGTCGGCGGCCATCGTGCCCGGCCTCGGCCCATTCACAAGATAAAGAATCTTCATTCCCGCCGAAACGTCGACGCGATACTGCATCGCGAATGCGCCCGGTGCGAGCGCAACGGACATGAGTTCTGTCTCGTCGTGGTCGGCATCGCCGACAACAGCGCGCCGCGTCAGTTGCACCGCCTCGCCCGGTCTCTTTGTCGCCGGGCGCGCGCCACGGATGAAATCGGATGGTTTGATTCCCGGCGTCTCTGCGTCGTTTTGCCCGACACTTCCGAAGAGGGGGCCGTGGCGTTTGTCAGCAATTACACCGAAACCGCCAACCACCGTGGTCTCTCTCCCGTCTGCAATATCCTCAGCTATCACGGACAAATGCACAGCGACAACGAGCGCCTGACCGCCGAGCAGATCGCCGCGGGCATTGAAGAGGCCGGGCAGGAGGTTTCCCTCGATTCCCAACGGCGGACCCCCGTGATGAAATTAATCGCCTCGCGCACCGTCACCAACCTTACCGTTCACCCATTGCCCTGGTGGAAGCGACTGATGGATGTGACGATCGGCGGCATCGTGCTGATCGCCGCCCTGCCGGTGATGGTGGTTGTGGCCCTGGCGATCAAGTTATTCGATCACGGCCCCATCATTTTCAGCCAGCGCCGCGCGGGTTTGGGCGGCAAGCCGTTTACCATCTACAAGTTTCGCACCATGATCACCGATGCCGAGGCCAGAAAAGCCCATCTCCGCCATAAGAGCGAGCAGGACGGCCCCGCATTCAAAATCAAGCACGATCCGCGGATCACGCGCGTCGGGCGGTTTCTTCGAGAAACCAGCCTCGACGAGCTGCCGCAGCTTTTCAATGTTCTCAAAGGCGATATGTCCCTCGTCGGTCCCCGGCCCCTGCCGGTGGAAGAAAGCAACCGCTGCGCGACGTGGCACCGCCGGCGCCTGGACGTGACCCCGGGTCTGACCTGCATCTGGCAAGTCGCGGGCCGCTCCAACGTCAGCTTTACCGAATGGATTCGGATGGATCGCCGCTACATCCGTGCCCGCACGTTCTGGGTTGATCTGAAGCTCATTCTGATGACCGTGCCGGCCGTTCTCCTGCGGCGGGGCAGATAGTTGGGGGAAGTTAATCGGAGAAAGCAGTCGGGGATGATTATGAAAACCGAGAAATCAATGTATTGGCCGCCGAAGCGAGACTTGTTCTCCGTGGGCGTCAGCAATACCAACTATGACGAGGCCGTGGAGGCGATCGTTCAGTCCGCCGTCGCCGGCCGCGGAGGCGTGGCGACTTTTCTGGCGGTGCACGGCGTCGTCACCGCCGCCACCAACGCCGAATACCGCGAGCAAGTCAACCGCTGCCAGATCGTCGCGCCCGATGGCCAGCCCGTCCGATGGGCGATGAATTTCTTTCATTCCACGGAGATGCAGGACCGCGTGTACGGCCCCGAGATCATGCGGCGCGTTTGCCAGCGATGCGAGCGGGACGGCCTGAGCGTCTTTTTCTGCGGCAGCTCGACAACCGTCCTGGCGCTGCTGGCGTCGCGCATGCGGGAACTGTTCCCGGACCTGATCATCGCCGGCGTCGAGTCGCCGCCGTTTCGACCGATGACCGAGATGGAAAACGACATCCTTTGCGCCCGGATCAACCGCAGCGGCGCGGCCGTTGTGTTCATTGGACTTGGCGTTCCGCGCCAGGAAATGTTCGCCGATTCCAATAGGGACAAAATCCGCGCCATCCAGCTTTGCGTTGGCGCCGCCTTCGATTTTCACGCGGGCTATAAAAAGAGCGCCCCCGCATTCATGCAGCGATCGGGACTGGAATGGCTCTACCGGCTTTGCCAGGAACCGCGCCGGCTCTGGAAACGCTACCTGATCACCAACACCATTTTCATCGGACTGGTCATTAAAGACACCCTGCGGCCGCTCTTTCGCAAGCGTGTCGTGCGGCAGGAGATCGGAGCATGACCGCCGTGTTGGAAACGGAATCTGTCACCGAATCGCCGCGATCGGACTGGAATGTCTTCAAAAAAGGATTCTGGGCCGTTGCCGATCAGGGCCTTTTTGCCGGTTCCAATTGCGTCATCAACGTGATGCTCGCTCGCTGGCTTTCCCCGACGGAATACGGCGAGTTCGCGACGGCGTTCGCCGCTTTCCTCGCGCTGGGGGTCATTCACACCTCCCTGCTCACGGAACCGATGCTGGTTTATTCCCCGGACCGATACCGAAATCGCCACAAACATTATTTCGGAACGCTGGTATACGGACATCTTCTGTTTTCGCTGTGCGCGTCGCTGCTGCTGGTTGCCGGCGGATGGTATCTCGGCCGCCAGGGACAGTTCGATCTATCCCGCGCTTTATACGGTTTCGCGGCCGCGGGGCCTTTTATCCTGTTCCTCTGGCTCATGCGCCGAACGTGCTACGGGCAATTGAATCCCCGGCGCGCCGCGATGGGCGGAATATTGTACCTTGTGCTGATGATGACGGCGCTGGCGGCCATGCACCGCTTCACGACGCTGACGGTCACTTTGGCGCTGACGATCATCGGATTCAGCAGCCTCGTTTCCGGATTGTGGCTGGGATTCCGGCACGTTGACCTGCGCCCGCCCGCGGCGCTGTTCCGCGACGTCACGGTTGAGCATCTTCGTTACGGCCGCTGGGCCACCGCGACGCAACTGCTCGGGTTTATTCCCGTCAACATTTATTATTTCCTGTTGCCCAAGCTCGCGACGGTTGAACAATCCGGCGCCCTGCGCGCTCTGAACAACATGTTCATGCCGCTTCTCCAGGCAAACACGGCTTTGTGCATGCTGCTTCTTCCCGCCTTCGTCCGCACGCAGGGAACACCCGAAGGCAAACGATTGCATCGCTGGTCGCTGCTGATTCTGGCTGGCAGCCCACTCATCTACTGGATTTTCATGGGCTCGTTCGCCCATCAGGCCGTCAACCTGGTTTACGGCGGGAAATTTTTGCAATATTCCGGGCTGGTCTGGATCCTGGGGATGCAACCCGTTATCGCCGGCATGTGCGGCGTCTATGCCTCGCTGCTTAAGGCCCGCGGCAAAGTCAACGCGGTCTTCTGGGGCGGCTTTGTCGCCGCCGTGGGAGCCGTCACCCTCGGCGTCGCCCTGACCAAAATGTACGGCCTTGCCGGCGTCTGCTGGAGCATCGTCATCACTTACGGCTTGCATCACCTGACGCTTTGGCTGTTCAGCCGCAACATGAAATGGCGAACCCCGACCGAAGCGGAGGCCATAACGGAGACACAGGCGGATTTGGCGCACCAGCTTCCCGAACCGGCTTAGGCCGGCGGCAGGGCGCTGTTTTGGAATGGAAAGTATGATTTATCTGGCCGTCACAAAGACACTCGGAGCGATCGCGGCGCTGTTCGTCGCGACGGGGCAAGTGCTCCTGATGTTCCGCTGGCGCAAGTCGCCGGCGACCCGCGTCAGCGCGCCGCGAACTTCGTCCGCGCTTCGTGTGCTCTTTCTGCACCGCGATCTTCCCGTCCACGGCGGGGTGCCCCAATGCCTGATTAATCTCGCCCGCGCACTGGATCGCGAGCGCATCGAATTTCACGTCGCGAGTTTTGACCCGCCGTCGGAGGAGATGAAGCAGAAATTCAACGCTCTGAGCATGGAACCGCGAAGCATCGGCGACAAGGGATATCTCTCCCCGTCCCGCAACCTGCGCGGGCTGGTTGAAGAACACGAGATCGACATTCTCGTGGCCACCACGTTCAAGGCATACGTCTGCGCCAAGATCGCCGCCCGCGGCCGAAACGTGGGCGTCGTCTTCTGGCTCCACGCCGTTCGCGGATCGGTCGAGGGATTCTTCCGCCGCGCCATCCGCGATTTCCTCACCATGGACGATCCGATGCTTTTCGTGTCCCGCGCCGTCCGCGATGCCCAGCTTCCGCCCGGCCATCGCGGTCCTTCCGAGGTAATTTACAACGGCGTGGAAGACGTCGCCTCCGACCCACACGAGCAGCCTTATCCGCCGGAAATGCGCCAAGTCTTCGGCGTGCCCGGCGACGCCCTTGTTTTGGCCTACATCGCCGAATTCATCATTTGGAAAGATCACGCGACCGCCATCGGCACCATGCACGAGCTGGCTCGCAGAAACGTCGACGCCCATTTGCTGCTGATCGGAATCGGCCAGGACATCCAGGCCGCGCGCCTTATGGCCAAAGCCGGACCAGGCGCCGACCGCATCCATTTTCTCGGAGCGCGTTCCGATGTCCGCCGCCTCCTTGGCCTGGTTGATATTTACATCCACCCCAGCCGCGAAGAAGGGTTTGGCCTGGCGGTCGTTGAAGCGATGCTGGCCAGCCGTCCCGTCGCCGCCGCACAAAGCACCGGCGCGGTCATTGAGCTCATCGAATCCGGTCGCACCGGTTTGCTCGTCAATCCCGGATCTGCAACGGCGTTTGCCGATGCCGTCGTCGGCCTGGCCGGCGATCCGGACCGCGCCAGGCAAATGGGCATCGCCGCCCGGGCCTCCTGCCTGGAAAAATTCGACGTCGATCGATTTGCTGAAGCCATCACCCTGTTTCTCGAGGAATCGTTTCCCTCGATGGTCCGCCGCCGGCGAATTCACCCGGCCGTTCCATCCGCCGAAACCCCCGAAATCGTCGCCGAAACCGCCGGAGTTCACGGCTGATGTCCCACGGCGATCGATATCTTCGCATGCTTTGCATCCTGCTGGTCGGCTACGCCCTCGTGGGCAAGGGCTTCGCCTACTTCGGCATTCGGCCGTTTTATGTCGGCGAACTGGTGATGATGTACGGCCTGTTCGCCCTTGTCTTCACCGAAAACTGGAGCCGGGTTCTCCGCACCGCGTGGTTGTGGCCTCTGATCGCACTCATGCTCTGGGGAGCGATCCGTACGATTCCCTTCCTCTCCGACGACGGCGTTGACGCTTTGCACGATGCCGCCATCTGGGTCTGGGGCCTGTTCGCCATCGTCATGGCCACGCTGATCGCCGCCGAGCCGGCGCGGCTGCTCTGGCTGGAGGGCAAATTCCGCGTCTTCGCCAAGTGGCTTTTGATTATCGCCCCGATCTCCTTTTGCGTTTCCATTTTCGCCGCGGCCGATCTTCCCTACACGTTCTGGGCGGACGTCCCGTACATCATGGTCAAGGGCGGCGATCTGATCGTGCATTTGACCGGCATTTTCGCGTTCGCCGTCTTCATCGGAGGGCTGAGTAATGCACTCCTCGTCCCCGCGATGATCGTGAACCTGATCCTCTATTTCACCGGCCGCGCCTCGATGGTCACGTTCTGCACCGGAACCGCCATCGTCACCGCCCTGCGCCCCAAATCACCCGTTCCCTGGGGCGTTTTTCCCGCGCTCTTCCTGGGCGTCCTGGCGCTCTGGCTCTTTGATGTCCACATTGTGTCAGCCAGCGGCGAGGCCGGCCGCGAAATTTCCGCCGACCAGATCATCAGCAACGTCAACAGCATTTTCAATGACACCAACAACGAAAACCTCGAGGGAAGCAAAACGTGGCGGCTCGCCTGGTGGGACACGATCATCAAATACACCATCCATGGCAAATATTTCTGGCAGGGCAAAGGGTTCGGCATCAACCTCGCCGATGACGATGGCTTCCAGGTCGAAGCCGACCACAGCCTGCGGAACCCTCACAACGGCCACCTCACCATGCTCGCGCGCGGTGGTGTGCCGATGCTCGCCCTCTGGGCGCTGTGTCAGTTAACCCTGGGATATGGCCTGGTGACCGGCGCGTACTCCGCCCATCGCCGGGGAGAAAATCATTGGTTCGGATTATTGGCATTCCTCTTCGTCTACTGGCTGGCATTCCTGATCAACGCATCGTTCGATGTATTCCTCGAAGGCCCGGTCGGAGGCATCTGGTTCTGGTGCGTCTACGGCTTCGGCATCGGCGCGGTCTGGGTCTATCGAAATTGTCCGGAATCACTGGCCGCGCCGCGCAGCGCCGCTTCCGCGCCGGCGATGTCCAAACGGCAACGCGCGATCAAAGAAATGCTGGGCGCATGCGCATCCTGATCTGCCACAACTTCTACCAGCAGGCCGGCGGGGAAGACCAGGTATTCGCCGCCGAATCCGAATTGCTGCGAAGCAACGGCCACCAGGTCGAGACCCACGTCGTCCACAACGACAACATCGAGCTTCACGGCCGCCTGAAAATCGCCGCCGCCACGATTTGGAATCGCGGCGCAGCCGTCGATATCGCCCGCCGCGTCCGCGAGCATCGCGCGCATGTCGTTCATTTTCATAACACATTCCCGCTGATCTCGCCCGCGGCATATTCCGCCGCCCGCAGCGCCGGCGCCGCGGTCGTGCAGACCCTCCACAATTATCGGCTCATCTGTCCCTCCGCGACGCTGTTCCGCGACGGCAAACCCTGCGAAAAGTGTCTGGGCCGCCTGCCGTTGCCGGGCGTGGCGCATGGCTGTTATCGCGGCAGCCGCGCAGCCACCGCCGTCGCCGCCGCGATGCTCGGCGTCCACCGCGCGCTGGGAACCTATTCCGATCAGGTCGACGCCTACATCGCCCTGACCCAATTCGCCCGCGATAAATTTCTGGAAGCCGGTTTTGACGGCGACAAGATCCACATCAAGCCCAATTTTCTCGATCCCGATCCCGGCGAAGGACGCGGAGACGGCCGATTCGCATTATTCGTCGGCCGGCTGAGCGAGGAAAAAGGAATTCGGCCGATGCTCGAAGCCTGGAAAACCGCCGGAGCCGCGATTCCCCTGAAAATCTGCGGCGATGGCCCGCTCGCCGATCTCGTCCAGCAGGCCGCCGCGGGCAACTCTTCAATTGAATGGCTCGGTCGCCGCCCGCTCACCGATGTGATCGACCTGATGGGCCGCGCCGCAATGCTCGTGTTTCCATCTCTCTGGTACGAAGGATTTCCGCGAACGATCGTCGAATCGCTGGCTCGCGGAACGCCGGTGATCGCCAGCAATCTCGGATCAATGAAAGAACTCATCCAGCCAAACCGCACCGGCGCGTTTTTTGACGCCGGCGATTCCGCTCAGATGGCAAAAACCGTGCTCGATCTTTGCAGCGACCCGCCCGCGCTCACCGCGATGCGCCCATTTGCCCGCGAAGAATTCCTGAAAAAGTATGGCAGCGCCAGAAATCACCGCATCATGCTCGACATTTACCATCAGGCCATCGCCCGCCGCGAGCAGATCGAACAACCGCAAACCGTCGCCGCAACGTGATCTTCCCGCCGGTTGGCTTGATCTATCCCCATCAATTCACGACGATTCCCGCGAGTGAAATATCTTTCGCGGTTTATTCTGGGCATCATGGCCATTGGGGCTTTGTCCGTTTTGATTTTCGGACCGCGATCCGAGCCTTCCCTCCCGCCGGGGCGTCGCGATTATCTCGTCCTCCACTACTGGGAAAAATGGGTCGGCAAGGAAGAAGAGGCGATGCAGCAGATCGTCGATGACTTCAACAACACCATCGGCGCGAAAAAACATATCTACGTCGAAATGATGTCGATGAGCGACATCGATCAAAAGACCCTGGTCGCCACGGCCGGCGGCGTGCCCCCCGATATCGCCGGGCTTTGGGACCCCATGGTTGTCCAGTTCGGAAGCCTCAATGCCCTGGAGCCGCTGGAAGATCTCGCCAAAGCGCACGGAATCAGCAAGGGATATTACCAGCCGGTTTTCTGGAACGGATGCCATTTCAACGGCCATCTTTACGCGCTGGTCAGCACGCCGGCGGCCGTGGCGCTGTTTTACAACACCCGGATTTTTCATGAGAACGCCGCGAAACTCCGCGCTGCCGGTCTCGATCCCGACCGTGCGCCGCAGTCCATCGACGAGCTGGACCGATATTCCAATGTCCTCACCCAATTCGTCACCGATTCCCAGGGCCAGCGGCAAGTCCGGCGGGCGGGTTACATGCCGATGCCCCCGGATTATGACTGGTACATCACCAGCATTCCGCTCTGGTTTGGCGCTGAGGAATGGGATCCGGTCGCTCGGCGGTTCAATCTGACCGATCCGGCCGTGTTGCGGGCCTTCGATTGGCTGCAAAGCTTTCCCCGCAAGCTGGGTAAGAGCGCCGTCAGCGAATTTTCCACCAGTCAGGGGGGTTTCAATTCCCCGCAGAACGCCTTCATCGCCGGAACGCTCACCATGGAGATGCAAGGCCCGTGGATGGCCAATTTTATTCA
>Ga0302324_100024655_pt1 | contig 11574 bp, 9 predicted proteins | sample Palsa_T0_1_FD_201949 | JGI IMG/M metagenome (GOLD analysis project Ga0302324, IMG submission 201949) | Peat permafrost microbial communities from Stordalen Mire near Abisko, Sweden - Palsa_T0_1 | ecosystem: Environmental > Terrestrial > Soil > Palsa > Peat permafrost | place: Sweden: Abisko... | reverse complement strand
CGGGAGCGGCGCAGATACCAGTTGGAAAACTGCTCGTCGAATTCCTGAAAGGCCTCGGTCAACCGGTACTGTTCGAAATTCTGGAAAGCGCTGTTGGCCGCATCCACCAGCCGTTGCAGGCGGCTCAACACCCAACGGTCCAATTCATTCACGGGCCGGGGGGGAGCGCCGCCGGGTTTCCAACTGTCGGCGGTAGCGTACATCACGAAGAAGCTATAGCAATTCCAAAATGTGAGCAATTTGCGCCGGGCCTCGCCATCAATGGTCTGGCCGGTGTTGCCGGAGGGATGCAGATCGGGAAAATTGAGATTCTGCGCGGTTTTTTGCTCCGTGTAGATGTAGCGCATCACTTCAGCGCCCAACACTTCGGCGGCGTCATCGAAGGCGATGGAGTTGCCCTTCGATTTGTGCATCTCTTCGCCGCGCGCGTCGCGAACCAGGGCATGGCCTAACAGCGCTTTGAAAGGCGCGCGCCCGTCGATCATAGCGCTCATGGCAAGCATCGAATAAAACCAGTTCCGGAATTGGCCGGGAAAACTTTCGAGCACAAAGTCGGCCGGAAACCACTTTTCCCAGTAGGCGGGATCGGAGGTGAATCGCATGGTGCTGAAAGGCACGATGCCGGCGTCCAGCCACGGATTGCCGACGTCTTCGATTCGGGTGGCCGGCGCGCCGCATTTTTCACAAGCAATCTTCACGGCATCGACATACGGACGGTGCGGCGAGTGGCCTTCAAAGACATCCCACCCCTCCACCGCTTTCGACTTCAACTCCTCCCGGCTGCCGATCACCATAAAATGCTCGCAGACGCTGCAGCTCCAGATGGGCAGAGCCAGACCCCAGAAGCGTTTCTTCGAGATCATCCAGTCGTGCATGTTGCGCAGCCAGTCCAGCTCGCGAGCTTCTCCATCGGGCGGAATCCACTGGATGCTGGGCACCACGCGCTGGATGCGGTCGCGCCAATCCATGCGGATGAACCATTCGTCGACGGGGCGGAAGATCAGTTCCTCTTTGCAGCGCCAGCAATGCGGATAGACGTGCGGATAGCGCTCGCGCGCCACCAGGAATCCGGTGGATTTCAAAGCTGCCACCACCTGGTCGGCTACTTGGCTGGCGTTGAGGCCGGTGAAAGGGCCGAACCCGTCCTGGAAAATCGCGCTCTCGTCCAACGGCGCGATGAAGGGAAGATTGTTCTCGTGGCCGAGCTGTTGATCCTCGGCGCCGCAACCCGGCGCGATGTGAACCAGTCCGGTACCCTCGGCCTCGCTCACTTCGGTCCAAGCGATAACGCGATGCGACTCAGCAGCTGTGCGTCCGCCTCCCGTTTCACCATAGGGAGACAAGCCGCCGGGCGTGTTCTGCGCGGGAAGTTCGTCGAACGGCCCGGTGTAGGTAAGGCCAAGCAGGTCGCGGCCGGACAGTTCCTCCAACACTTCCACTCCGCCACTGCCCTTCAGGATGGTGCGGATAGATGCAAGCTTGTGCGTTTCGTGCTTGCCTTCCACTTGCAGATCCTGCACACGCTCATGCTCGAAGTTGCCCTTGCCGACATAGTAGATCCAGTCGCCGTGGCGAACCTTCAGGTACGTCATCTGCGGATTCACAGCCACGGCCACGTTTGAAGTCAGCGTCCAGGGTGTGGTGGTCCAGACCAGCAGCGCCACGTGCTCTTGGCCCTTGATTGGGAATCGGACGAAGACCGAGGTGTGGGTGGTGATGCGGCGGCCCTCCGCCACTTCCATTTGAGAAAGTCCCGTGCCGCAGCGTCCGCACCAGGGCATGACGTCGTGCCCGCGGTAAATGAATCCTTCGTTGTGGCACTTCTTCAGGAAGCTCCAAATGGTGTAGTTGTTTTCGTCGGAGAAGGTGAAGTAGCTGCCGCCATATGCGGCAGAGCCCAGTTTGCGTACGATTTCACTGGCTCGCGCAGTTTCGGTGAGACCGCTCGGCAGCGTCACAGTGACCACTTGGTCGCCATTCGCCAGCGCACCCCGCAGCGTGAGCAAAATTTTGGGATCGTCCCAATCGCACCAGTAGCCCAGCCGGATGGATTGTTCGGTTTGACGGGCGGCAAAAGTGAGCACACGCTCCTTGCAGGCACGCACGAAATTTTCGATGCCGAAATCGCGGATCTCCCGCTTGGTTTGGAGTCCGAGGCTTTTTTCTACTTCCACCTCCACCCACAATCCCTGGCAATCGAACCCGTTCTGGTAGCGCAACGCCTGGCCGTTCATGGCGTGGTAACGCTGGTACATGTCCTTGAGCGAGCGCCCCCAGGCGTGATGCACGCCCATGGGGTTGTTGGCCGTGATAGGTCCATCCAGGAACGACCAACGCGGTCCATTGGCGTTTTTCGCGCGGAGTTTATGGAAGATGCGTTGCTCTTCCCAGAAGCGCAGAATGTCGCGCTCCATGGCTGGGAAGTCGGGTACTTTTGGCACGGGCCGATACATAGTTATGGAAACGACGGACGGAGAGCGGGCGGAAGAACGCCCAGATGATTGATGATAGCACCCCGGCACCGAAAAACGCGTACGGTGCCTGTAGTTCGTTCGCGGCTGGTCGGGTCTTAGCTAACGAGTGGGATGAGCAGCCGAATGAGGAATTGCATTTTACTGATCGTATTCTTTTGCCCGCACGCTTACCCACAGCTTTTCTCCGTTGGCGTTAAGGGCGGAACACCGTTGTCGGAATCGACGTCTTCTGGAATGGTTTGGAACCACACTTTAGGCGGGGGCTTATCCACGCTGGACATCAGGCGATACACCGTGGGGCCGACCTTCGAGGTCGCCCTTCCGTTTGGACTTCGTTTTGAAGCGGACGCGCTGTACAAGCGTCTGGACGTCATTGAGCATTACTTCCTGGCGCCGTGCTGTGGAATGATCACGCGCACGACAGCCAATCCCTGGGAATTCCCACTGTTACTCAAATACTCGTTCCGGCGGCGCCGTTTTCACCCGTTCGCTGATGCTGGTGGAACTTTTCGACGCATCGAATCGGACGACGAGCGCATCGAAAACTTCTTCGACGGACAGGCCCTTCCCTATGTCATCCGTTATCACATAAACAGTCCCTTAATCCAGGGAGGCATGGCGCTTGGCGGCGGAGTGCGGTTAAAGGTTGCGGGACTGCTGAAGATCACGCCTGAAATTCGCTATACAAGGTGGACGTCGCGGGATTTGTTTCCCACCAGGAACCAAGTAGAACTCTTACTGGGGCTCGGGCTGTAAACCTCATTGTGCTAGACACGTTTAGTACGATAAAAGTATCAGATGATCTTGAGCCAGCGAGCCCGCCTTTTTCCGTTTGTCCTGGCAGCCGGCGTGGTTCTCTTGGATCGCATCACCAAAGGAATTATCAAATCCAATATCGGCCTGTGGGATCGCCCGCGGGACGTGATTCCGGGCTTCTTCGATATCGTTCACACCGAGAATCCGGGCATCGCTTTCGGAATGCTGGCTGAATCTTCCGGCCCCTGGCGCAACATTTTGCTCATCGGCTTTTCCATTGTCGTGCTGGTGGTCATCGCAACCATGCTGCTGCGCGGCGCCCATACCGCGGTGTTGCGCGGCGGCCTGGGGTTGGTGCTGGGCGGTGCGTTCGGAAATCTCTACGATCGCATCGTGAACCGGACTGTTACGGACTTCCTTGAGTTTCATGCCGGCCAGCACTACTTTCCCGCGTTCAATGTTGCCGATAGCGCCATCAGCGTGGGCGCCGGTTTGCTGCTGCTGGACATGTGGCTGACGCGAGAAAGGAAAAGCACCAGCAGTTCGCCCGAATGTTCCCGAAGCTAATTACCATCGGAAAGTTTTTTATCCCCACCTACGGGACACTTGTCGCCCTCGGATTCCTGCTGGGTTTGTGGATCACCGTCCGGCTCGCGCGGCGCGCCAAGCTGCCCATTGAACCGGTGACCAATCTGGCAATTTATTGCGCTCTGGCCGGATTAGCGGGCGCCAAGCTTTTCATGATCCTGTTCGATTTCAAGCAGTATTGGGCCGACCCCAGGTCCCTCTTTTCCCTGAGCACGCTGCAAGCGGCCGGAGTATATCAGGGCGGCTTCCTGCTGGCGTTCGTGGTGGCGATCCTGTACATGCGGCACAACCGCCTGCCCGCTTTTGAGACTTGCGACGTATTTACTCCGGGTCTCGCGGCCGGACAAGCCGTCGGGCGTCTCGGTTGTTTCGCGGCGGGCTGCTGCTGGGGAACGAAGTGCGACCTCCCCTGGGCGGTTACTTTTCGAAATCCGCAAGCGCACGACCTTACTGATGTCCCGTTGGGCGTTCCACTGCATCCGGCGCAGCTTTATGAAGTGTTGGCGGACGCTCTGATTTTCGGGGCGCTGTATTGGATCATCCAGCGGCCGCATCGATCGGGCGCCATCTTCGGCTGGTATCTGACACTGTATTCGGGCGCGCGATTCGTGCTTGAATTTTTCCGCTATCACGAGCAGGGATTGCACGCCGGGTTGTCGTTGACGCAGTGGATTTCACTCGGTACACTCGTGGCCGGAATGATACTGTTGGTGGGGCGGCGGAGCGCGAAGAACGTATGAACGTACTGCGATTTTGCGGACTGGCTGCGGTTGTTTTGGTGTGCTCAGCATCCATCGGGGTTTTCGAGCATGACGCCGATATCGGAGATACGCCCAAAACCGGCTTTGCAGAATTCAATGCCGATACTGGGGATTATCGCGTCACCGGCGGCGGGGCCAACATTTGGGCAAAGGTGGACGCATTTCACTTCGCCTGGACACGCATCTCCGGAGATGTCGTGGTGACGGCGGATGTGAAGTTCGTTGGGACCGGCGCGGTGGACCATCGGAAAGCCGTGCTCATGATCCGCCAGAATCTGGATCGCAATGCGGCATACGCCGACGTGGCTCTGCACGGCGATGGACTTACGTCACTGCAGTTCCGGCCGGCGGCAGGCGCTGAAACCGCCGAGCAGCGATCCTCTTTCAATATGCCCTCCAGGATTCGCATCGCGCGCAGCGGCAATCAGTTCACCCTCTATGCAGGGAAGGAGGGCGAGGAGATGAGTCCCACTGGGCCCGCTACGGTGGTCCTGGAGGATCCCGTGTATGTGGGCATTGGCGTCTGCTCGCATGCTGCGAACACTCTGGAGACCGCGATTTTTTCGAATGTACGGATTGAGACGGTTTCCCAGGGGCCATACCACAGATAGCCGGTCAGTTCAGTCCGCGAAACTTTTGGGGATTACTGTAACGCGGATGTCCATATCGCTCCGGGCGCGATGTCGTGGGGCGCGGTCAAGGTCCAAACATTCGTGTCCGGCGTGTAATCGCGATCCAGGAAAAAGCATTTGGTCACCACTTCCACGCGGCAGGCGGAGTCGGAATCCGCTTTCTCCGGCACCAGGCATTCAAAACCAATTTCTGAGATCTGCTCCGCTTTGGTTCCGGGCGGCAACTCCACTGTGGTTCGAACAAATCCATTGGGACTCTCGGCGGAATTCCGCTTCCAGGTGCGAATCGCGAAATCGGCGTGGCCAAGGTGGGAGCTGTACCAGCGCGGATTGCCTTTGAGGCGCACCAGCGTTGCGACGGAGCTCTCGCTGCGCCCCAGTTGCATCTCGAAGTAGAGATAATTTCGCGGATCGCTGACCTTTTCGCCGTCCACAGTTCCGAAGGGCCGAAGTTTGCCTTCGCGCTTCAGTTCTTTCGACATCAGCCGGTAGGTTATGGGATTTTGATCCATTACCTCTTCGCGGGAATGTCCAGCCAGATCGACGAACACGGGGGCAATTTGATACCTGATAGCATTCGGGGCGTCTACCTGGCCGATCATATTGTTATCTGTGACCGGCATGAGCAAGGGATGCGATCCAGCGCGCCGGCCGCTGAATTCTTGCTCTTTGTGGCCTGCCGCTTGGACCGTGGCCCTGCGAACAGAACCATCGGCGTTCAGAAACGCGCGATAGACATATTCCACGTCGGTGGTTCGGCCCCAGCGCGCCATGAGCGCTCGCGTGGAAGTGCCGCCGTCTTCATTGGAAAAGATCAGGGTGTACTGCAGAAACGGATTCTCGTTTTCGGTCAGGCGCTCGCAGTAAAGTACCAATGGAATGTCGGTGTATTTGCCGAGGGTGTTGGCTCGCGCATAAAAGACCGGCGCGTTGGCCAGTACATCGGACGTATCTTCGCGAAATCGCGCGCTGATCATTTCCACGCCCTGGCCGCTGTAATCCAGTCGATGTTCACCTGAGGTGATCTTTCCGAGAAATACGGTGTAGGTGAACTGATCGGCGCCCGCATACAACATGACTTGCTGCTGAGGCTCGCCATCCAGCACCAGCGTTGCCAGCCGGGCCTCGTGACCTTCTGTCCCCCAGTCGGTACCGGCGGCGCGCATATCCAGCTCCGCCACCACCTCGCCCGTCTTCGATACCGTGAACGTCCCTGCGCGCAACACGACGCACAACGAGATCAGCAGAAGACAGAACCTGGCGATGGTTTCCAGCAGCTTTTTTGAGGAACAGGGTTTGTTGAGGAATGCATCCACGGGAAGGCCGGTCTCGGCATCGCCCGAGAGCACGATAATCTTGGCCGAACCGGAAGCAGCCTTAATCAATCGCTGCCCATCTTCCGGCGCCGGCAGCCTGAGATCCATCAGCACCAGCTGGCAGCCGTGCAACTGATCCAGGGCTTGCGACGCGTTTTGCGCGGTCGCCACCGCATAACCGGCGTTTTCCAGAATCAGTTTGCGCATCTCCAGTTGGTCGGCATCGTCTTCCACCACCAGGATGCGCGTCGCCATCAGGAAAAATCGATGCGCGCGATCACCAATTGCGGCAATTGGTTATTCCAGCCTTCCGGGATATCGTCGAACGGAAGCCGGAACGCGCGCGTTTCACCCGGCTTGAGCGCCGTTCGGACAATCGGCACGCGCTCACGAATCACAACTTCGCCGTAGGCGTTGTAGAAAATGCAGTAAACGTCCACGCGCTGTGCCAGACGGCCGCCCCCGTTGGTAATTTTCCCTTCGATCTCGGTTACCGTCTGGCCCACGTAGCTTTCCGTAGCCTTCATCGTAACCTCGCTGAGCTTCAGGTTCCGAACGTAGGCCTTGGCTTCTGCCGTCAGCGGCGAAGGTGAGGAGCTGGAGGCCGAAGTTCGCAGGACAAACCAGGCGCCGATGCCGCCCAGAAACAGCAGCACCGCGGCCGTGTAGATGATGGTCTTACTGGCCACTGATCGTCATCTCCCGGATCACCAGGGTTGGCGACGCCACTGAGCCCCGAAACTCCAGGTCGTCACCCGGTTCGAGATCCATAAGCATCCGTTGCAAAGTGGAAGCAATGGTGATCTCCGATACAGGATATGCGAATTCGCCGTTCTCAATCCACAGTCCGGCGGCGCCGCGTGAATAATCCCCGGTAACGATGTTGACGCCGGAGCCGATCAACTCCGTTACATACAGTCCGTTTCGGATGCCCCGAACCAGATCGCGAGCATCGCGTTGGCCGGCTTCCAGAAATAGATTACCGTGCCCTACTCCGGTATTGCCCGTAATGCCGCGCGCCGCGTTGCCGGTGGTTTTCATGCCGAGCTTACGAGCTGTGTAGGTATTGAGCAAATAGTTCCGCAGCACGCCCCGCTCGATCACCACGGTGCGGCGCGAGGGAACGCCTTCGTCGTCGAAAGGCGAGGTGCCGAAAAGGCCGGGCAGCGTTCCATCGTCGATGATCGTGACGTTTTCCGATGCCACGCTTTCGCCCAATTTTCCGGCTAGAAAGGATGCCTCCCGATAGATGGACTCGCCCTCCACGGCCTCGAAAATATTGCCGAGCAGACTGCGGGCGGTTTGCGGATCGAAGATCACGGGCACTTTCTGCGTGGGGACTTTTCTTGCCCCCAGACGGCGAACCGTTCGTTCCGCCGCGCGCTTGCCGATATAGGTGGGGCTTTCGATCCGGGAATAGTTTCGCGCGGAGGAGTACCAGTAATCGCGCTCCATGAACTCGCCTTCGCGCGCCACCGGTGTGGTGCTGAGCGAGCAACTGCTGGTCCGGTAGGAGCCCAGAAATCCCCGCGAATTGGCGAACACCCGCTCGCCCGAATAGGCATCGAAGGAAGCGCCTTCGGAGTTGGTGATGCGGGGGTCAGCTGCGAAGGCGGCTTCTTCGGCTTGCCGAGCCTGTTCGATGCGATAGTCCGTAGCGATGGCGCTGATGTCGGTGGAGTAGAGCTTTAGATCGCCGGTCAGAGCGCCCAGCTCGGATGCATCCGGCAAACCGGCATTCGGATCCTCAGTAGATATCGCTGCAAGGTCGAGGGCCGATTCCACCATCGTGCGGATGCCTTCTGCTGAAAGATCGGAAGTGTACGACGAGCCTACTCGCCGGCCCACCAGCACGCGCAATCCGGCCGCGCGGGATCCCGCTTCTTTCAAGGTCTCAAGCGATCGCATGCGAACCAGCGCCGAGAATTCTTCGCCTTCCGCCACTGTGCATTCGGCATCCGTCGCGCCGCGGTGAAGAGCTAGCCGGATGGTCTGAGCGGCAAGTTCCGGATCGATCATCCCGCCGTGCCGCCCACGGTCATGCGATCCAATTTGATGGTCGGAATCCCCACGCCCACCGGAACGCTCTGGCCTTCCTTGCCGCAGATGCCGACGCCCTCATCCAGTTGGAGATCGTTGCCCACCATGCTGACGTACTTAAGCGCCTCCGGCCCGTTGCCGGTCAACGTTGCGCCGCGCACAGGCCGCGTGATTTTTCCATCTTCGATCAGGTAGCTTTCCGACGCGCTGAACACAAAATTTCCACTCGTGATGTCCACCTGGCCTCCGCCGAAACTGGCGCAGTAAAGTCCGCGGGGCGTGGAGCGAACGATATCGCCGGGGTCGCTATCACCCGCCAGCATGAAGGTGTTGGTCATGCGAGGCATGGGAATGTGCTGATAGCTTTCGCGGCGGCCATTGCCGGTGGTGCTTGAGCGAAGCAGGCGGCTGGATAGCTTATCGAACAGGTAACCGCGCAACACGCCGTTTTCGATCAGCATGTTCCGCTCGGTGGGCACGCCTTCGTCGTCCACGTTGAGCGACCCGCGGCGATTGCGGATTGTTCCGTCGTCGATGACGGTGACCAGCGGGCTGGCTACTTGCTGCCCAATACGGCCGCTGAAGGCGGAAACCTTCTTGCGGTTGAAGTCGGCTTCCAGGCCATGTCCAACGGCTTCGTGCAACAAAATGCCGGGCCATCCCGGCCCCAACACGACAGTCATTTCACCAGCCGGCGCCGGTACCGCGCTCAGTTGTACGATGGCCTGCCGTACGGCTTCCTGCGCGAAGTGTTCCGGCGTTTTTTCATTCAGGAAAAAATCGAGAGCAACACGTCCGCCGCCGCCGGCGTAACCGCGCTGGGGGCTGCCGTCGCCGTCGCGCGCCAGAACGCTGACACCCAGGCGGGCCAGCGGTTGGCGATCGAAGCTGAGGACGCCGTCGCTGGTGGCTACTAAGACCTGGCGGAGACTATCGACGTAGCTGGCCTGCACCTGAAACACACGCGAGTCCTGGGCGCGCGCGGCCCGATCGGCGCGCTTTACCAGGTCCACGCGTTCCGCCAGGCTGGTTTCATGCGGCGCAGTCAGCAGCGGGTAGAGGTTGCGTTTATGCGACTCGTCAAACCCGGTCTTTTCTACTTGGCTGGGACCCTTGGCGATGCACGCCGCCACGCGCGCGGCCTTCCGGATTTTTTCCGGGCTGAGATCGCCGCTGTAGGCATATCCGGTGCGTTCTCCGGCGATAACTCGCACCCCGACACCGAGCGAAACGCCCTGCACAGCGCTCTTGACGATGGATTCGTCGATGCTCAGGTTGCTGGTGGCGAGATATTCGAAATAAAGATCGGCGTAATCGCCGCCGGCCGCAAGGGCCTCAGAAAGGTACGATTCGAGATCGTGTTCGGTAACGCCAAACTTTTGGCCGAAGAAGGAATCGGAAAGGGCCATGTGATCTTAGGTTAACATCCGGTGCGCGGATGAAAGAGTGCTACAGACGTTAGAGACTACCAACATTCCCTATTAAGACGTCGTAGCATGGTTGGAATGAAGCCTCGGATTGTCTTCTTCTCGCTGATGACGGCAGCGATCTCGTTTGGTCAGAGTGGCGGTTTGACCGCGCGCCAGGTGATTGAGCGCATCCAGACACATGTCGGTGTGCCCTGGTTGAGCCAAACAGTGGACACCTTCAAGGCGGGCGATCCCGATACGCGCGTGACCGGCATCGCAACGACCATGATGGCGACTTATGATGTCCTGGTTCGTGCCGCCGCCGCGGGCAAGAATTTCATCATCACGCACGAGCCGACGTTCTATAGTCATCTCGACCGCACGGAAACTTTCGAGAAAGAACACGACCCGGTGTGGGCGGATAAAGAACGCTTCATCCATGAGCACAATCTGGTGGTCTGGCGATTCCACGATCATTGGCATCTGATGAAACCGGATGGAATCATGTTCGGCGTGGTGCGGGCACTCGATTGGCAGAAGTTTCAGAGCGCCTCGGATCCAAGCTTGTTTGTTGTTCCGGAAACAACGGTGGGCCAGCTAGCGGAACAGATGAAGAAGCGCTTGGGGATCCACGTGCTGCGCTATGTCGCCAATCCCGAAATGAAGCTGACGAAAGTGGCGCTGGCGCCAGGCGCGTCCGGACCCGAACGCCACCGGAAGCTTTTGCAGCGCGACGATGTGGAGGTTCTGGCCATCGGCGAAGTGCCGGAGTGGGAGACCATTGAGTACGTTTCCGACGCCGTGTCGGAGGGCAAGAAAAAAGCTCTGATCCTGCTGGGACACATTCCGAGCGAGCAGCCTGGAATGGAATACTGCGCCGAGTGGCTGAAGACTTTTGTTAGTGAAGTACCGGTGGAGTTTGTTGCGACGAAGGAACCTTTCTTGTTGGCGAAATGAGGACTGTGTCAATCATCGAATCGGCTGGCATCAGCCTTCGGGAGGAGATGCAGACAGATGAATCCTTCAATTAGAGAATCAGAAAATGAGCGCCGCCAGGCGGTACGTTCTTCCTCGACTTCTTGAATTCCTGAATTCTTGCGTCTACTGCCCAACTAGCGCCTGAATCGCTTCCAATTCCTTGCCCGCTTCCGACAGCTTGCCCTGCGATACCAGTTCCCGATAGCGCTGCAAATGGCGGCGGATTTCCATAATACGGTTGTCGGATGGGGACGCGGGAGCCGGCGTTCCAGGAGTGGCGCGCGCAGCCGGTTGCGCCGCTGCCTCCGGCGCCGGGAAATTCTGTCCCGCCAGTTGCTCCAACGCTTGCTGGTAGGTGTCGGCATACACCAGCGTGTTGCCCATCGCCAGCGCAATTTTCTTCAACTGAGGCATCTTGGCTTGTGAGGCTTGCAGATAGATGGGCTCCACGTATAAGAACGTATGTTCAATGGGCAGCACCAGCATCTGGCCGCGCAACACCTGGGAACCTTGCTGATTCCACAGCGTAAGATCCTTCGAAATATTCTGATCCTGGTTGATGCGCGCCTCCACTTGCATGGGTCCGTAAATGATCTCCTGCTTGGATAACAGGAGCACCA
>Ga0302324_100024654_pt1 | contig 11574 bp, 8 predicted proteins | sample Palsa_T0_1_FD_201949 | JGI IMG/M metagenome (GOLD analysis project Ga0302324, IMG submission 201949) | Peat permafrost microbial communities from Stordalen Mire near Abisko, Sweden - Palsa_T0_1 | ecosystem: Environmental > Terrestrial > Soil > Palsa > Peat permafrost | place: Sweden: Abisko... | reverse complement strand
ACGGCGCATTGCCGTGCTGGGGGAGATGCTCGAGCTCGGACACTGGTCCGGGGCCCTGCATCGCGACGTAGGCAGCTATGTTGCGGCGCAAGGGATTGATGTGCTCGTTGGAATACGCGGCGCGGCCGGTAACCTGGTGGATGCAGCCAAGGAAGCAGGTCAAGCAGTTAACGCCGCGTTTTTTTTCGAGTCTCCGGAAGATGCCGGCGGCATGTTGCGCGAAATCGCCCGCGCCGGCGATGTGATTTTGTTCAAGGGTTCACGAGGCACCCACGTCGAGCGGGCCCTGGAGAGGTTGCTGTCTCCACCAAGCTAGATGCTCTACTGGCTGTTCTACGAAAAGCTGTTTCGCCTCTTCACGCCCTTCCGCGAGTTTGGCTACGTGACCTTCCGCACCGCCTCCGCCAGCCTGACGGCGCTGTTCCTCTGCGTCGCGCTCGGACCTTGGTTGATTAACAAACTGCGCGCCTTCCAGATCGGCCAGTATATCCGCGAGGATGGCCCGAAATCGCACATGAAGAAAGCCGGCACTCCCACCATGGGCGGAATCCTGATCATCATCTCGGTGGTGGTTCCCACGCTGCTCTGGGCGAATCTGCGAAATCCGTATGTCTGGATCGCCCTCTTCGGCATGGCCAGCTTTGGAATAATCGGTTTCTGGGACGACTACGCCAAAATCCGGCGCAAGCAAAACAAAGGTCTCAGTGTCAGGGAGAAATTCGGTTTCCAGGTGGTGGCCGCGCTCATCGTTGGATTCATCCTGCTGAGCTTGCACGCCAACAAATTGTATTCCACCAGCATCAACGTGCCCTTCGTCAAATCTTTCAAGCCCGACTTGCTGATTGAGGCTCTGGCGCACAACTGGTATACCTATCCGTTGGCCTTTGCCGGATTCTACGCGTTTATGGTGCTGGTGATCGTGGGAGCATCCGATGCAGTGAACCTGACCGACGGCCTGGACGGTCTGGCCATCGGCCTGATGATCATCGCCTCCGGCGCAATGACCATCCTGACTTATGTCAGCGGCAATGCCAAGCTTGCCGAGTATCTCGATCTGGCGCGTCTTCCCGGCGCCGGCGAGTTGACCATTTTTTGTGGATCGATGGTGGGCGCATCCATCGGATTTCTTTGGTACAACGCGCATCCGGCGGAAATTTTTATGGGCGATGTCGGATCGCTCGCTCTCGGCGGCGCGCTGGGCGTCGTAGCAGTTTTGATCAAACAGGAGATCCTCCTGCTCTTCATCGGCGGCGTGTATGTCATCGAAGCGCTGTCCGTGATCCTACAGGTTGGCAGTTACAAGCTGCGTAAAAAACGAATCTTCAAGATGGCGCCCATCCATCATCATTTTGAGGCGCTGGGTTGGCCCGAATCGAAAATTATCACCAGGTTTTGGATCGCAGGTTTAGTAATGGCGCTATTCGCCCTGACAACGCTAAAACTCCGGTAAGGTGTTACCGAGCCGCGGCCGTTTGGGAGTCGGTGCTTTGAAAGTGAAATGGAACTAAAAGGCCGAAAAGCAGTCGTAGTAGGCATGGCCCGGTCAGGGGCCGCAGCCCTGCGCCTACTCATTTCCCAAGGCGCAACGGTCCGTGCAGTAGACGAAAAAGCAATGGCAGAAGTAGACGGAATAAAAGTGGAATCCCAATCCGAATCCGCCTTCCAAGAAGCGGATCTAATAGTCCTCTCCCCCGGCGTCCCCACGGATCTCGACATCCTGACCACGGCGCGCGCGCGCGGCGTCCCCATAATCGGCGAACTGGAATTGGCAGCTCCGTTCCTGAAGGGCGGCAACATCGGCATCACCGGTACCAACGGCAAAACTACCACCACCGCGCTAACCGGCCACATTCTGCGCGAGTCCGGCATAGCCTGCCAGGTGGGCGGCAACATCGGCACTCCGCCCGCCTCCATGGTAGAAACCTCGCGCCCTGATCAATGGAACGTCCTGGAACTCTCCAGCTTTCAACTCGAAACCATCGAAACCTTCCGCGCTCCCATCGCAGCCTGCCTCAACGTCACGCAAAATCATCTGGATCGCCACCACACATTCGAGAACTACAAAAACGCAAAAGCCCGCATCTTCGAAACACAGCAACCAGAGGACTGCGCCGTCCTCAACGCGGACGACCCCGTCACCGTGGATTTCGCCGCCCGCACGAAAGCCGCCATTCGATGGTTCAGCGCTTCTCATCCCGTGTCCGGCGCGTGGCTGGATGGCGAGACCATCCGTATGGAAGATGCGGAACTTCTCAATGTCCACCAACTGCGTCTGCGCGGCCGGCACAACTATGAAAACGTCATGGCCGCCGCCTTGATGGCCAAACGCGCCGGAGCCGATCTGCCGAAAATTGCCCAGGCGGCCGCGACCTTTGCGCCCGTCGAGCATCGCTTGGAATTCGTACAGGACATCGCCGGTGTGGCCTACTATAACGACTCCAAGGCCACCAGTGTCGATGCCACGCTCAAAGCCATGCAGGCGTTTCCAGGCGGGCTCTGGATCATCCTCGGCGGCAAAGACAAAGACAGCGATTATACGCTGCTGCGCAGTCCATTGCGCGCCAAAGCCAAGGCGGCGCTGCTCATCGGCTCCGCGGCCGGAAAAATCGCTTCGCAAATCGCCGGCGCAACTGAGGTGTTGCAATGCGGTACGCTGGCGGCCGCGTTGCAGCAAGCCTACCGCGTCGCCTCCCCCGGCGACACCGTCCTGCTTGCGCCGGCCTGCGCCAGCTTCGATCAGTTCGAAAATTTCGAGCAGCGCGGCCGCGTCTTCAAAGAGCTGGTGCGCGCGCTGGCCGAAGGAGCAAGCTGATGGCTCAACGATTGAAATCGGATTGGGTACTGTTTTCCACCATCGTTGCCATGGTCGGATTCGGCCTGGTGATGGTCTACAGCGCCTCCTCGGTGGTGGCCGAGCTCAATCCCCGAATCAAATCCAGTTTCCATTTCGTGAGCCATCAGCTGGTCTGGGCGGTTTTCTCCTTCATCGTGCTCATGTACTTCAAGAAGCGCGACTATCGGTGGCTGCATAGTCCGTCCTGGGCGTTTGCGTCCGTGGGTGTCGTGCTGATGCTCCAGATTCTGGTTTTCTTCGCCGATAGCAAAACGCACCGCTGGTTCCGGCTGCAAGGCATCGGAACCCTGCAGCCCTCCGAATTCGCCAAACCCGCCCTGCTCATCTTCCTCGCTTATTTTGTCACCCTGCGCCAGGAAACACTCAACACGCGTCGAACCATGGCCGCCGTTTGTCTCCCGCTCGCGGTGCTTGCGGCCACCGTTGGAATCGGCGACCTGGGCACTGCCATCGTGATGGTGGTTCCAGCCGCCATCGTTTTCTATGTCGCTGGATTGCAGCGCAAACTGGTGGCCGCCGCCCTGGTCGCCGGGCTGCTTTGCTCGGTCGCGTTCGTCGCATACAAACCCTATCGCCTGGCGCGCATCATTGGATTCTTCGATCCCCAATACAAGCTGGTCTCGCTGGTCGACAAAAATGGCAGCCTCAAGAAATACATCAGCGAATCCATCACCACGCGCGACCCCGGCTACCAGGCGCGCCAATCCAGGATCGCAGTCGGAAGCGGCGGATTGCTCGGCTTGGGGCCCATGCAGGGTATCCAGAAACTGTATTACCTTCCCGAAGCCCACACCGATTTTATCTATGCGGTAGTCGGCGAAGAGCTGGGATTCTTCGGCTGCGGCGCCGTGCTGGCCGGATTCCTGGTTATTTTATGGCGTGGTTTGCAGGTTGCCTGGGAGGCGCAGGACGATTTTGGCCGCTACCTGGCCCTGGGCCTCACGTCGTCCATCGTGATCCAGGCCTTCATCAATATCAGCGTGGTGCTCGACATGGGCCCCACCAAGGGAATCCCTTTGCCCATGATCAGCGCCGGCGGCAGCTCTTTGATGAGCACACTAATCTGCTTGGGCATGCTTCTGAGCGTAAGCGAGCACTCCGAATGAAAGAAAAATGCGGTGACAGGATACTCATTCCCCGATTTCCCGCCCGATTTCCCGGATGTCCCGCCGCTGAACCTACATGGCTACCATCGTGATGGCCGGCGGAGGAACCGGCGGACATGTGCTTCCGCTACTCGCGGTGGCCAGAGAATTGACGGCGCGCGGCCACCAGTGCGTCTTCATCGGCACCCGCACCGGCTTCGAGGCCAAGCTGGTTCCCGTCGCGGGATTCCCGCTCGAATTCATCGAAATCGGCGGACTCAACAGCGTCGGCCTGGCCCGCGGCGCCCGGTCCTTGATGCAGCTTCCGTTCAGCGTGCTGAAGGCTCGTCACATGCTCGGTAAATATCATCCCGGCGCCATTTTCAGCATGGGCGGATACGCCGCCGGCCCCGTGGTCCTGGCCGGATTGTGGAAGCGTCTTCCCATCCTGGTGATGGAGCCGAACGCGATTCCCGGACTCACCAATCGCCACGTGGGCCGCTTTGTCACGCGCGCGCTCCTGAATTTTCCCGAAGCCTCGAAATTCTTTCCACCCGGCAAATCAGTGATCACCGGCCTCCCCGTTCGCCCCGAATTCTTCGCCATCCGGCCCAAGCCGCGCGAGTCCGTGCTGACCGTCCTGATCACCGGCGGCAGCCAAGGCTCGCGCCGCTTGAACGAAGCCGCGCGCGCCAGTTGGAATTACTTTCGCGAAGCCAGGTTTCCGGTGCGATTCATCCATCAAACCGGTGTCACCGGCCATGCCGCGCTGGCCAAGAAGTTCGCCGAGACCGGTCTCGAAGGGGAACTCGTGCCGTTTATCGACGACATGCCCGCGGCCTTCGCCCGCGCCGACCTGGTGATCGCTCGCGCCGGCGCCGGTGCACTCGCCGAATTGGCCGCGGCCGGCAAACCCGCCATCCTAGTGCCTCTTCCCAGCGCCACCGATGACCACCAGCTGCGCAATGCCGAGGCTTTCACCAAGGCCGGCGCCGCGCAGCTGGTCCTGGATAGTCAAATGGACGGCGGCCGCCTGTTCGAGGAAGTGGGACGGTTGAGCTCCGACCAGCCGTTGTTGAAGCGCATGGGCGACCAAGCCCGCAAGTTCGCCCACCCGGAAGCAGCCCGCCAGGCCGCCGATCTCGTGGAGGCATCCATTGTTCACTAGCCAGAAAAACCAAAAAAAGGCACCCACTCCCTTACGGTCGCGGCTCGGAAACAGCCTCCATATTTTGAGGACGCTACCGAACAGCGACCGTAAGGGAGTCGGTGCCTTAGGATTTTTCACAGGCCCTGGCGCAGGCGCTTGCGCGTTCCCTATTGACATTGGCGTCGAAAGCCGAAACAATACGATATAAAAATGTTTTTTAAGTTACAACACCTGCACTTCGTTGGAATCGGCGGGATCGGCATGAGCGGGATCGCCGAGGTGTTGCTCAATCTCGGTTATCAAATCTCGGGCTCCGACGTCAAACTCAGCCCCACTACCGACCGGCTGGCTAAACTCGGCGCCCGGATTTTCGAAGGCCACGCCGCGTCGAACGTCGCCGGCGCCAAAGCCATTGTGGTCAGTTCCGCCGTACAAGCTGAGAACCCCGAGGTCCAGGAAGCGCGCCGCCTCTCGATTCCTGTGATCCCGCGCGGCGAAATGCTGGCTGAGCTCATGCGCCTGAAATACGGCATCGCTATCGCCGGCAGCCATGGAAAAACCACCACGACTTCCATGACGGCAACTGTTCTGAATGTGGCCGGATTGGATCCCACGGTCGTCGTGGGCGGCAAGGTGGCTGCCATGGGCGGTTCTAATGCGCGCGTCGGCCACAGCGATTTCCTGGTCGTGGAGTCGGACGAAAGCGATGGATCTTTTCTAAAGCTCAGTCCAATTCTGGCAGTCGTTACAAATATCGATCGCGAGCACCTGGATCACTATGCATCCATCGTAGAAATTCGCGCGGCGTTCCTCGAGTTCGTTCAAAAAGTTCCCTTCTACGGCGCGGCCATTCTTTGCCTGGACGACGAAAATGTGCAGCAGCTTCTCCCGTCCGTAAACCGGCGGGCCATTACCTATGGGCGCAGCCATCAAGCGGCATTGCGCATTGCGGATGCCGATTGCGGGCCCTTCGAGAGCCGCTTCTCGGTGTGGTTTCAACGACACGAACTTGGAAAATTCCACCTGCGCGTCCCCGGGATTCACAACGTGCTCAATGCGGCCGCGGCCATCGCCATCGGGCTTGAGCTGGATGTAAAACTCGCGGCCATTCAAGAAGCCATCGCGCTCTACTCCGGCGTGGACCGCCGCTTTCAGACCCGCGGAGTCCAGCGCGGCATCACCGTCATCGACGATTACGGCCATCATCCCACCGAGATTCGCGCCACCCTGGCGGCCGCCCAGCTCTGCAAATTCCGCCGTATTCACGCCGTCTTCCAACCCCATCGCTTTACCCGTACCCAGCACCTCATGGACGAGTTCGCCCGCAGCTTTCATCAGGCAGACGTCGTCTATCTCTTGGATATTTACGCGGCATCGGAACCCCCCATTGCAGGAATCACGTCCAGTGCATTGGCCGAGCGCATGCGTAACTTCGGCCACCGCTGCGTCGAATACACCGGAACCATCGAGCGCACCGCCGACGCCGTAATCGCCAACGTTCGCGATCAGGATCTGGTGCTTACCCTGGGCGCCGGCAATGTGTGGCAGGTGGGCGAGCGCGTGCTCGAAAAATTGCGGGAGGCGGCCTAGATGGCGCCGCAATCCAAGGACAAGAATCGCCGCACACTCGCGGTGCGCGTGATTTTTCGCTACGGCCTCATCGTCATCGGCGCCAGTCTGCTGCTCACCACTTGTATTTACGCCACCGAGCGCTTCGAACAATTCCTGATTCGCGATCCGCGCTTCCTTCTGCCTAGCCCGTCCGATTATGGATTGGAAAGCCCCAACCTCCAGATCCAGGGCGTCAAATACGCTTCGCGCGCGCAAATCCTCAGGATCTTCCAGCCGGACCTGGGCCGTAGCGTCTTCCTGTTTCCACTCGCCGCGCGCAGCCAAGAGCTGCTGAATGTCCACTGGGTGCACGACGCATCCATCGTTCGGATTTGGCCGAATCGTATCCAGGTAAGCATTTCCGAACGCCGGCCTGTGGCATTTGTGAAGCTCCGCGCCGAAAGCATGCAGCGCTGGGCGCTGATTGACGAGGCAGGCGTGATTCTCGATCCGCCCCTGAAGGCCGCGTTCCATCTGCCCATCCTGGCTGGCGTTCCCGAGGACGAAACCGCGGACCAGCGCGGCATTCGTGTTCGCCGTGCCGAGTATTTGATGCGCGAGCTGGGCAGCCTGGCCGACCAGATTTCCGAAGCCGACGTGAGCGACCTGGACGATTTGAAAGTCACCGAAAAGCTCGACGGAAGAGCCGTAACGCTGATGCTCGGCGAACACAACTTCCGGTCCCGCCTGGAAAACTTTCGGGATCACTACCCCGGCATCCATCACCGTATCCCGCAAGTTACCACCTTCGATTTGCGGCTGGACGATCGAATCACCGGCGTGGGGACGGCCAATTGATGCCGGCGAGAGCCATTCAATGATGGATAAACCTCAACTCGCCGTCGGCTTGGACGCCGGCAGCGCCTTCACCCGCTGCGTAATCCTCGCCATGGAAGAAGGACGTCTTCGCTATCTCGGACATGGCGAAGTGCCGTCCTCCGGATGGCACAAGAGCCGCCTCACCGATCAGGCAGCTCTCACGCACGCGGTTCAGGATACTGTCCGTCAAGCCGAAGCTGAAGCGCAAGCCGTGGTGGACGCCATGGTGGTGGGAATCGGCGGAGTTACTATCGATGGCCACAACAGCCGCGGCATCTACGAATTTGGCAGACCTCGCCCCATCTCGATCGAAGACATGGCCTATGCGGTGGAACGCAGCGAACAAGTTCGGCTTGAGGATGACCGTGCCATCCTGCACCTCTTCCCGCAGGACTTCACACTCGACGGCCGCTCCGGAAAGCGCTATCCGCGAGGTTCCGTCTGCTCACGCCTCGAAGCGAACGTCCACTTAGTAACTGTTTCCGAACAGGAGCACGATTCCATTTGCGCTGCCGTCCACCAGGCATCTTATGCCGTGGAAGAGACCGTGTTTGAGCCGGTGGCCGCGGCTTATGGCGCTATTTCAAAGGATGACCGTGTCCGCGGAGTCGCGGTAGTCGATATCGGAATGCACTCCACCGGCCTGGTTGTTTACGACGGAGAAGCCGTGCTGCTGGCTCGCAGCCTGCCGATTTCGGCCGACCACTTAACGCGCGACGTCGCTGTGGGCTTGACCGTGGGGTATGCCGACGCCGAGCGCCTCAAGATCGAATACGGCTGCGCTATGCTCGGCCTTACCTCCGATCACAGTTTCATTGAAGTGCCGTCGCTTGAGGGACGTCCGGCCCGCGAAGCGCCCCGCAAACAGTTGAATGAGATTCTCGAAGCGCGCGCCGAAGAGCTGTTCATCCACATCGGCTCGGAGCTGGTCACTATCGGGATGGAGCAAAAGCTGCTGGAAGGAATCATCCTCACCGGCGGCGGCGCGCTGCTCAACGGCATGTGCGATATGGCCGAACGTGTGTTGAATTGTCCCGCGCGCATTGCGCTGCCGGGCGGTGTGGAAGGTTTTCCGGAAGATTTGTGCAACCCTGCGTGGGCCGCAGCGGCTGGCCTGGCCCGCTACTCGGCACGCTGGAAGATGAAGCGCGAGGGAAAACGCAAGGCTCCCGGCTTAGTGGGGCTATTGTTTCGATGAAAAATCGGAAAAAACTCGGGGACACCATAGGCAAGCGTCCAGTAAGGCCCGGCGACGCCGAATCCAATGGCATCCCTGATTTTTTTGGACGGTCAGTAGATCAACGACAGGAGGGTTTTCACATGGACGCGACGAAGTTTATCATCCAGGAAGAAGAAGCTCTGCACGGCACCAAGATCAAGGTGGTGGGCGTCGGCGGCGGAGGCTCGAACGCGGTGGCTCGCATGATGAACGAAGGGCTCACCGGTGTCGAATTCCACATTCTCAATACCGACGTGCAAGCCCTCAAAGCATCGCCGGTTCCGAACAAGCTGGCCATCGGCGCTAAGGTCACCAGCGGCCTCGGCGCCGGTTCCGATCCCGGGTTGGGACGCCAAGCCGCGCTCGAAGACACCGAGCGCATCATTGAAGTCCTGGAAGGCGCCGACATGGTCTTCGTCACCGCTGGTCTCGGCGGCGGCACCGGAACTGGAGCTGCGCCCGTCGTCGCCGCGCTGGCCAAGGAGCTGAACGCCCTAACCGTCGCTGTCGTCACCAAGCCCTTCGGCTTTGAAGGACCTCGCCGCATGAAGCAGGCCGATCGCGGACTCTCCGAAATCGGCGGCACCGTCGATACCGTCATCACCGTCCCCAATGACCGTCTGCTCGAACTGGTCCCGCGCGGCACTAGCTTCTTCGAAGCCTTTCGCACCGCCGACGATATCCTGCGTCAGGCCGTTCAGGGCATCAGCGATATCATCACCACTCCCGGCTTGATTAACCGCGATTTCTCCGATATCCGCTCCATCATGTTGGGCATGGGCTATGCGATGATGGGCACCGCGTCCGCCTCCGGTGAGAACGCGTCCATCGAAGCCGCCCGCCAGGCCATCAGTTCTCCCTTGATGGAAGAGGGAGGTGTGAAAGGCGCGCGCGGCGTCCTGATCAACATCACCGGCTCCAGCCGCCTCAGCTTGCACGACGTGAACGAAGCATGTTCCCTGATTCGCGCCGCCACCGCTAACGAAGACGCGCAGATCAATTTCGGCGTGGTCCTGAACGAATCCATGAAGGATGAAGTGAAGATAACCGTCATCGCCACCGGATTCCAGCGCGATAATCTGCCGCAACTCGCTCGCCGGATGACCGTCGGAGGCATTGAGTCCCTCATGCCGGAGCCCGCATTCCCGACTCCCGCTCCAATCATCGAACCCGTAATGACCACCGGTCCGCTCTTCCGCGACATGCCTCCGCCGCCTCCAGCGCCGGTAGTGGAAGAACCTCCGCCGGTGCCTGTGGACGATCTCGAAGTCCCGGCCTTCATGCGCCGCGAACGCAGGCTCTATCAGTAACTAGCACCCGGACCCCGAAGCACTTTACCAGGCAGTTCATTGGTCTGCTTGCCGTGATCGATCACCGGCACGCCATTCACCAGCACATACTGCATCCCCACCGATAACTGATTCGGATTCTCAAACGTCGCCTCATCGCGAATCGTTGCCGGATCGAAAATCACAATATCCGCCCACATCCCCTTCTTCAACACTCCCCGATCGGTCAGTCTCATCCGCTGCGCCGCCAGCGCGCTGAATTTCCGGACCGCATCTTCCAGAGAAAGTTTGTGCTCTTCGCGGACGTACTTGCGCAGAATATGCGGAAACGTCCCGTAGGCCCGTGGATGCGGATGTTCCGCGCCCAACAGTCCGTCCGGCGCAGTTCCCTGCGAATCGTTGCATACCGAGACCCACGGTTGCTGCAGCGCCAGCGTGACATCCGGCTCCGACATTCCGAACACTGCCACCGAACTCAACGAATCGTCAATGAGCAGATCGAAAATGGTATCGATCGGATCTTTATTCCAAAGCTTCGCGATCTCGGCGATTGTTTTTCCCTGCAGCGGTAGAAACTTCGGATTGTGCACCACGCTCAGCAATATCGCTTGCGGCCCGTCGATCTCCTGCCACTCGTTGTCCCACGCCGTGCTCGGCGTAACCATCTCTTTGCGGATGCGCGCACGCATCGCGGGATCCTTTAATCGCTCGATCATCTTCGCATCTCCGCCATCATGCGCCCACGGAGGAATAAATGCCGAGAACGAGTTGAACCATGCCGTGTACGCGTAAGTGTCCGCGCTGATGTCCACACCCGATTGCCGCGCCTTATCGATCTGCGCCACAATCTCCGGCATCCGCCCCCAATTGCTCTTGCCCGCCACTTTCAGATGCCAGATCTCCGCCGGAATCTTCGCCTCCTTGCTGATCCGGATGACTTCCTCGATCGCCGCCGTAATGCCATCGCCTTCGCTGCGCATATGCGTGGCATAGATGCCGCCCGCCTTCGCTGCTTCCGATGCCAGCGCGATCAACTCCTCGGTCGTCGCATAAGGAGCCGGTGCGTACTGCAGCGAAGTGGAGAGCCCCATTGCGCCATCCCGCATCCCTTCCCGAACTAATTGCTTCATGCGTTCCAACTCGCTCGGATTCGGCGCGCGATCTTCATCCCCCAGCACCACCCGCCGAACCTGCGTCGCCCCAACGTAGCTCCCTAGATTGATGCCCATGCCTTGTTTTTCCAGCCGCGCAAAATATTCACGGAACGTCGTCCAATCCGGCGTGATGTGATAATGATCGAAGTCGTCGTGCGGCCGAACCGTACGCATCGCCTCCGTCACCGGCGCTACAGAACTCCCCTCGCCCGTGATCTCCGTCGTGATCCCCTGGAAAATTTTGGATGGCAGATGCGGGTTCACCAGAATCGTCAGTTCGGACTGCCCCAGCATATCGATGAACCCCGGCGCCACCACCATCCCCTGCGCATCAATGGTCTCTTTCGTCCCGTCTTCGGCGATCTTTCCGATGGCCGCGATTCGTCCATCCCG
>Ga0302324_100024652_pt1 | contig 11574 bp, 8 predicted proteins | sample Palsa_T0_1_FD_201949 | JGI IMG/M metagenome (GOLD analysis project Ga0302324, IMG submission 201949) | Peat permafrost microbial communities from Stordalen Mire near Abisko, Sweden - Palsa_T0_1 | ecosystem: Environmental > Terrestrial > Soil > Palsa > Peat permafrost | place: Sweden: Abisko... | reverse complement strand
TCGGCCGGCGTTGCGGGCAGTAGTGGACCTATGTCCTCACCTGGGGTATGGCCGAAAGACCCGGAATCCGCCTCTGGGGCCGATGGCTGGCCGGTGGGTTCATCGTTATTCTCCTCCTCAGCGCCCACCTCGGCGATCACAGCTGCGGCAGGGGCAACTGAGGCTTTGGTCGAGGGAGATGGACCGGCGACGATGTCGTTGTCTTCCAGTGCCCTCCAAAGTGGTTTGAGAGCGGATTCGGGATCTATATAGTATGCGCTTCCGCGGACGCGCCAGAAACGCAGCCCACATCTCTCCAGCAGCCTCTGACGATCGACATCTCGGTCCCATTCTTCCAGTCCATGCCACTGGTCCCCATCGCACTCCACGGCCAGCCGGCCACTCATGCCTTCGATAAGGAGATCAATCCGCTTGCCGGCAAGTTCGTACTGAGGGATCGCCCGAAAACCGCGACCAACGATTTGAAGGAAGACGTCGACTTCGAACCAACTGTCGAATGGAAGCGGCGCCCTTGAATTGGCGCGCCTGGTCTCCATGGCCTGCTGGCGCAGCGTAACGACGTCAATGCCCTCAACCACCCTTGTCTCGACCTTGGGATTGAGGCAATACTCGAGGAACTGCCGCCGAAGACACAGGCTGCTCAGGTCGTCAACGGTGACGCTGTGGAACAGCCACATTTGGTCGCGCGCCCGGCTCGCGGCGACATTGAACCGGCGCTTGTCGGATTCCTTCGAGAGAACACCGATATGCCGGCCGTCGTTCGTCGCTGCCACCATTGAGAGGAGGATCACATCGCGCTCGTCGCCCTGAAATGCGTAAGCATTGCCGCACACCAGGCCTCGGTTCTGCATTTTCTGCGCGCCGACTCGGTCCATCAGTAGGTCTCGGATCAGATTCGCTTGGGCGTTGCCCTGCAAGCAGATCACTCCGAAGCTCTTGCCATCGTAGGCGGGATCGGCGAGGCACTTCATTATCTGTTCAACAATGGCGTCGGCCTCCGGCCGGTTAACGATCCGCTCACCTGTTCCCTTCGCGTAGCCATCCGGGACATGGCGAGTCAGGACTGGCGTTAGGCGGTGGCTGCCGTACTGCCTAAGTGGAACCAGCGGCTCAGCCGGGTAACAAAGTGCGTTCGAAAACTGGATGATCTCCGGCATGCACCGGAAGTGCTGCGAAGACGAATCCGGCCGGCAAAACGAATCTGGGCTTGATCGAAAAAGCTGTTGTCCACCCCCATTGCATCCCAGTGGGGAAGGTCCTTGATGTACCGCTGCCTCAGCGCATCTACGGCAGTGCGATCAAGCCCGACCGACTCGGGGCTGATCTGCTGATCGTCGCCAACCACGACGATCTTACGCGCGATGTATTGCAGGAACAAGGCCTCTGGGCCCGACTGGCTGGCTTCATCGATGATCGCCACATCAAAAAGATTGGGCGATGGCTTGGTTGTCTCGGCTACCCGATAGATTGGCATCACCCACGCCGGGATGGCCCCGCGACAGTAGTCGAGATGGTAGCGCGCCTCTTTCCGGTACTGCGTGGCATACTTCCCGGTGCCCTTCCCGATTTTCCTAACGGCGAGCCGCCACGCCATGAGGTGTTCTCTCTGCTCTGGCTTTAGGCGGGCTAGCACGAATTCCCATGCCTTGCACGCGCCCAGTTCCCGGAGGTCCTCGCGAATGCGTTGTTGAGCAAGGTCGATTTGCTGCCGAATCGCGGATTCCCGGTGCGGGTCCGCGCGCTGAATGAGCCACGCATTCGCCCGAGACCAGTTCCAGGCCCCTGCAAAGTCGGACATTCGTCCGTCCCAACCTGGATCGTGCCGGGATGCCTTCACCTTGACGGCGAGATCGGGTCTCCCTAATTGGATTTCCAGCGCCGTTCGACGTTGCTGTCTGGTGCGCAGTTCCCACGCCGAGGTGATTGCGTTGTACGTCCTGGAGTAAAGGTCCAGGTTTCGACCTTCGGTGGCCGCGAGCAGTTCCAAGCTGAGGGGGTCGGCATACGGGTCAGTCCTCAGGGAGGCCAGCAGCAGCGTCACGCGTGAGATCTGCGCCTGAACAGCCCGGAGTTCATCCTGCACGCTTGCCGCCGCGAAAAGATTCAGGAAACTTGCCATGGCCTGCCGATCATAGAACGGCAGCGATTGAAGTTCCGGAACACCCTTGGCTGCGGCAGTCACCGCGTCCGCCTTATCCCTGAGACCTAGCACGCCGGCCAAAAGCTCGGCGCGCCGGACTTGGTCGCCAAAACGAAGCAGCATCGGTAAGGGCGAGGGTGGCAGGTAGGCCGACCACTGCTCGTCAACGTACCCGATGCCGTCCACGACGTCTAGATACTGTAAGAGCGCAGCGGTTTCGTCGGGTCTCTCGCATGGCCGACCGTTCACTCTGACCTCATCCAGCAGGTACAGGCACGCCTTCAGGTGCTTCGGCGCGAACGGGTTGTATCGTAGGGCGAGGCCCGTGCCCTTGCCTGCGAGCAGATGGTGGCGAAGGCCTTCAACGTGCGCGCGCACCTCGGCTCGATCGCGTCGATCGATCCCGGTAACTTTCAGTTGGGCGGCACCTTCTACGCGGTCCCTCAGAAGTGCCAGCTTCGACGATGTCGCTGCCGACAGGCTGTGCCAGGAATGGTGCTTCCCTCGTGTGACGTCCTGAATCGCCGCCCTTACCCAGTCCTCCGCCTCGTTCGAAAATTTGTCTTGTAGTGCAAGAAACTCGCGCAGGACCGATTCCAGCGCGCGGCGCGCGTCAATCGGAACAGAGGCGAGAACGTGGAGGGGCACACCTGTGTCCGGTCCGATTGATTGTAGGCGCGCACCGAGTTCACGCTCCTTCAGAACCGTCTGGTCGAAACTGGCGGGGCTCGGTATCGATGCCAGCTCTGGGAGGGTCTTCCTGAAGTCCTCGCCCGGATCGTCAGCGAGGTCGCGCCAGAGGCCAAGAAGTGAGCGCGCTTCCTCATTGGTGAGGGGCGGCTCCGCCGTAGGGGCAATATCGATCCCCAGCCAACCATGCTGGCTTCCCTCGGCAACCAGGCGCACTGCCAAGGACTGGGGCGTGCCGCTGTGCTGGCCAAAATGGAGGTCGACGACTTCCGTCTCGCCCGCACGGACCATCTTTAGGCTTGAGTATCCAGCGGCAAGCTCACGTCGTGAATGGTCGATGTCCGCCAGAAGTTGTCCGATGCGTACCTGCTTCTTGGCGCTGTCCCACTGATTCAGCTCGCTTAGAATGCCCTGGACTGATTCTTCCAATTCCCGCAAGGCGACCGTGTCGTCCCCGAGCAACGATACGCATAGCGGTGAGAATTCGGGTGGGAAGTGCTTCTTCAGGACGCGCAGTGCGCGCGCCGTGTGGCTCGTCACCAACAGCCGCTTTCCTGTGGCTAGAAGATGACAGATCAGGTTGGCGATGGTGTGCGACTTGCCAGTCCCCGGCGGCCCCTGTACGAGAACTCCCTGCCTAGTCGCGAGACGCTGTGCAATCTGACGCTGCGCCTCGTTGGCCGGAAGGGGGAAATACGTTTCGTCTGCTTCGCTGCCGCCGGGATGACCCTCCGGGCCCTCATCGGTCGCTTGACGGTCGTCTCGAATGCTAACGAGTTTCTCGACGCCGACCGGAATCGTGCCTCCCCGACTAATCTGCTCCGCGATCTCGGCGAAGATCCGAACCAAATTACGGTCGCTGCGCTGCCGCACGATCAGTGCAGGCGCGAAGTTCATGCGCGGCCGAGTCTGGTCGGCTCTGCCATCTTGTGGCTCGAGGGCCATGTCCATTGCGCTCTCGGGTGAAAGCTGCTGGAAATAGGCGTTCAGGGCCGTTGCTAGTCCCGGCCCAGCCCAGATCCCGTCCCCAATGTCAGAGAGTTCCTGTTGGATGTGGTTCTGGACGTCCGGCAGTGGCCGGTCCTGCGGCTCGATCATCTCTTGCTCGATCGACAGACGGCATCCGTCTGGTGGCAGGCCGACCGCGATGACACCGGTTTTGGGATCGAATTCGATTGCCGCTTGGCCGATCGCGACGTGGCGTTTTATTTCCGGCCCATGAGGTGGGTGCCAAGTCAACAAGCCAACCCCTACGACAGCTTCGTAGGCTTCGCCCATTCGTTCTTGGTTCTGGTAGGCTGCGAAGAGTTCGTTGTAGATCGACTGGACCGGCTGTAGCCGCCGCTCCTCAATCGCCCAAGGCCACCAGTGGTTCTCGACGTAGAGTTCCCATTGGCGCACGATCGCCGGAAGGTCATCCAGCCTTCGGACCACGGTTTCCTGTACTTGGCCGCCAGCGTCGCTTGGACCGAGTTCTTCTACGATGCTATCCTTGAGCTGCGGCGCATCTTGGGACGCATCGGCTACATCGCGTTCACTTAGCCACGGCGCCAGAGATGGAGGAGGCGTTGGGGGCCGTTTGCGGCGCGGGCGCTCCACGCGAAGCCAGTCGTCGTACGCGCCCTCGCGACCAAAGTCCCAGGCTGCGCAGTAGCACTCCTTTTCCCTTGGAATCTCTGCCCACCAGACAACTTGGTCATAGTCGTCGCAGTTCCGCCTGACGTCAGTCCGGAGTTCGGTCAGCTCCTTGAGGTAGGTGAAGAGCCGGGCGGCCCTGTCACGCACGAGAGCTTCATCGCTAGCGGGGGTCTCGACCGGGATGGTAGCCATCTGACGCGCCGAATCTTTCTATGACCAACCAGTAGGTCAGGTCACCTTAGCAAGTGCAACTAGATCATCATATAGTAGAAAACAGTAAAAGGATACCCTATCTTCTGGCGCAGCACAGTTGCTGATGTCTACAGCCGATGCCGCCAGCGGGGCTGAAGGCCGGCTGCGGGCAGAATTGCCGCCCCACAAAACCGGTCAAATCCGGTGAAATGCCTTCAAGATCTCCCGCATGGAATACTGCAGCGCGATCGGGCGCCCATGGGGACAACTCATCGGACAATCCGTGGCGGCCACAGCGCGCAGCAGCCATTCCATTTTGGCGTGATCGAGGCGGGTGTTAACCTTGATGGCGGCGTGGCAGGCGATGGAAGCCGCGATGGAGCGCCGCACATCCTCCAGCGAGAGGCCGCGGAACTCGGCCTCGGCCGTTTCCATGATCTCGCCGAGCACCTTTTCGAGGTCCGCGGGGCCGACCGCGGCAGGAGCGGCCGTCACCGCGATGGTGCGATTGCCGAACGGCTCGATTTCGAAGCCGATGGCGTTCAATTCATCGGCGATGCGCGCGTATTCGATCTGCTGCCCGGGAGTGAGCTGCACGATGAGGGGCATCAGCAGGCGCTGCGTTTCCACATTGCCCGCCGCGCGCTGTTTCAGGACGCGCTCGAAGAGAATGCGCTCGTGGGCCACGTGCTGGTCGATAATCCAGAGGCCGTCGCGTCCGGCGGCGATGATGAAGCTCTGGTGGAGTTGCCCGAGCGGACGCATATCCGAGAGCGCGCTTAGCGAGGCGTCGGAAACGGGCAGCGCGTCGAGCGGGAAACTGCCGTGCGTCTCGGGCATGCGCAACCGCAGGCCGGTGGGGGGCGCGTCCGCCAGCGCGATGGCGGGGCCGCTGAAATCGAGGCGCGGCGCGGGTCCGGCGGCCGGGCGCAGGGAGAAATCGGGTAACGTGAAATCCTGGGCGGCCTGGGACGCCTGTCCCACTTCAGGCGCCACGGACTCCGCGGGAGCAGCCTCGTTCTCCAGCATCTGGGAGAACTCGGAATACGGCATGCGCGCGCCCGGCTGCCCACTGGCCGCGGGCGAAAACGCGGGCGCGGGCCGCGTCTCGATCAGCCGCTCGCGGATGGTATCGCGCACGAAATCGTGGACGAACGATTGGTGCCGGAAGCGGACTTCGGTCTTCGACGGATGCACGTTCACATCCACTTCATCGCAATCGCATTCGAGAAACAGCAGCGCGAATGGGAACGAAGCGGCCGGCATCAGGTTGTAATACGCGGATGAAATCGAGTGCAGCAGGAGGCGGTCGCGAATCAGCCGTTGATTCACGAAAATGAAGATCGAGTTGCGATTGCCTTTTTGGACCTGCGGGCGCGAGACGAAGCCGGTCAAGCGGAAAGTCTTGCTGGAAGGCTCTTCGGATTCGCGGCGGAATTCCGCGATGGCTTCGGATGGCGGCACATAGGGCGGCGGCATCTCCAGGCGCTGTTCGCGGGTGCCCAGATCCACCAGCTCGTCGAGCGTTTTGCCGCCGAAGACCTGGAAGACGCGCTCGCGCATGGTCGAGACCGGCGTCACGGCCAGCAACTCGGCTGCGCCGCTCGAGAGGCGGAACGTTTTCTCGGGATGCGCCAGGCTGTAATGCGTCACGAGCGACGCGATGTGGGCCAGCTCGGTTTGTTCGGAACGGAGAAACTTCTTGCGCGCCGGCACGTTGAAGAACAGGTCGCGCACGGTGACGGCGGTGCCGCGGGCCAGCGCCACTTCGTCGCAATGCAGCATCTTGCCGCCGGCGATCTCGACGCGCGTGCCGGTGGTTTCTTCGTCCGAGCGGGTTTCAAGCAGCAGGCGCGACACGGAGGCGATGGAGGGCAGCGCCTCGCCGCGGAAGCCCAGCGTGGAGATGGAGAGCAGATCCTTGACGTCGCGGAGCTTGCTGGTAGCGTGCCGCTCGAAGGCCAGCAGGGCGTCGTCGCGCAGCATGCCGCAGCCATCGTCGGAGATGCGGATGAGGCGCCGTCCGCCGCTTTCGACTTCCACGCGCACTTCGGTGGAGCCGGCGTCCAGGGAGTTTTCGAGCAACTCTTTGACTACGGAAGCGGGCCGCTCGACCACTTCGCCCGCCGCGATCTTGTTGGCTACTTGATCGGGAAGAACGCGAATGCGGCCCATATGGTACGGAACCATTATCGGACGGTGACGGTGGATTTCACAAGGGATCTAGCCGGCCCGCGGCCGGAACACTTTCAGTTCCAGGCCGGCAATTCCGCGGAAGTGACGCGCATTGCAAGTGGCGAGCGGCAGGGCCGCCTCCTGGGCGGTGGCGGCGATCAACGCATCCGCAACGCGCAACCCATCCCCAAGGGCGTGCGCGTCGATTAAGCTGAGGGCCACGTGGCTAAGGGACTCGGTAGCCGGAACAAGCCGAATGCGGCACTGCCGGAAGAATCGGTGAATCTCTTTGATCTCCCCGCGCGACCGCGCGCCTTGAAGAAGTTCCATTTCGGAAACGACCGAAATAGCGCGGTCGGACTGCGACTCGATGAGGCGCGCCGCTGCGCGATCTCCACGCAGGAACCAAATCAGAACGTCAGTATCAAAGATCATCGAACCGGCCGTGCCGCAACTGGCGGACATACGCGGGTACATCCTTCAGATCGGCCCGGTCCTTCCAAATGCCGAACGCCGGATGGGAGGCGAGGCTCCCCTTTTTCTTTTCGCTATCAATCGGGGTGAGGCGCGCTTTTTCCTTGCCCCGGTAAAGTACGGTCACGGTTTCGCCGCGATCAAGTGCGTTCAGCACCTCCTTCATGCGGTAACGAAGATCCACGACGCTGGCTTTCATGTCTAGTCCTTACTATACAGACGGCGATCAGATCCGGCCACGTAGCGACGTGGCGAGCTTTGCTCGCCTGCGCTGACAAGGGTGTCGGCGCGGCAGGCATGGAGTGCCTGCGCCACGTGCAACATACAGTAAAATGAAGGTCCGGCTATGAACGCGACCCTGATCCTCCGCCTGGTAGGCCTGCGCTACAAGCTGCTGTGGGCGCAGACGCGCACGCGCAACGGCAGGATCGCCCTGTTCTTCACCGGCTATGCGTTCGCCGTCCTCATCCTGATCCTGATGACCGCCGGAGGCATCGGCGCGGCCATGCTGGCGGTGCGCTCGGGCCAAGCCGAAAAGATCGCGCAGGCGGTGCTGGGAGGGCTATTTCTAAACGCCCTGCTCGGATCCGTAGTGACCGGATTCGGCATCAACACCGCCTTCACCGACCAGGCGTTGCGCCGCTATGCCATCGGCGCCCGCGATAGGCTGGCGGCGCGCCACCTGACGGGCATCCTGGAGCCGGTCTGGATTTTCGTGCTGGGGCTGGACCTCGGACTCTGCACCGGCTTGTACGCTCTGGGCGCGGGCAGCTTCTGGCTGGGAGCGGTGGCGGTGGTGCTGCTGTTGATTACCGATTATCTGCTGGCGCGCGTGTTCGCGACGCTGATCGAATGGCTCTCGCACGTGAAGGGCGGGACGGCGATCCTGTTCGCCATGCTCATGAGCGTGTGCTTGCTGCCGAGCATATTGGTCCCCAGGCTGGAAAAGGCGCAGGGGGCGAAGGGAGCGACGCTGGCCGCGTTGCAATACACGCCGCCATTCGCGGCCGCGGCGCTGATGGTGAACGCGCGCGCGGGTCTGCTGCAGCAATTCGGTTTGATGGCCGCATGGATCGCCGGGTTGCTGGCGCTGCTTGCGGCGATCGAGAAGCAGGCGGCGCGTCCGCGCGGCGCGGCGGCCGTGGCGGCGACGTGGGACAACCGCTACGAGCGCATCGCGTCCATTTTCGGGCCGGCCATGGCGCCGCTGATCGGCAGATCGCTACGCTATTATGTGCGGTCGAATAAAGTGCGCTTCAACTACATCGCCGCTATCCCGTTGCTGGCATTCCTCACGTTCAACCACGCCACCACCACCGAAAGCGGTCCGCAGCATTATTTCGTGCGCGCGCTGGGCGCTTTCGTCATCGTAGGATTCCTGGGCACGGCGGTGATGTCCACCAACCAATTCGGCTTCGACTCCTCCGGCTTCCGCCGCTATTTCCTTCTGCCTATAGCGCCCGGCGCGATCCTGCGCGCATCCAGTTACACGGCGCTTTTTGTGGGGAGTACGCTGGTGGCTGCCGCTATGGTGCTGTGGCTGTTGTTGGCGCCTGTGCCGTACGATCCGCGCATGGATGCGATGCTGCTCGGGAGCGGCGTGGCTGGACTGTGCCTCTTCAACGGGCTTGCGATCTGGACTTCGCTGCTGGCGCCGCGCGCCACGAACTTCGAAACCACCTTCGGCAACCAACTCTCGCTGAGCGCCAACGTGTTGCTGATCGGCGGCGTGCTTTCGTGCGTCTTCGGCACGATTGCGTTGGACAAGGCGGTTGGCCCGGCCGCCGTGCTGAGCTATTGGTGGGTATCGATTCCAGCGGCGGTGGTGGCCATCGGTTTCTATCTTTATTCCCTGCGGCTGGGAGCGGCCGCATTTGTCAGCCGGAGGGAGCGCCTCTTAAACACTCTTGAAGGACGGAACTAACTTTGCCTGCCGCCATGCCTCCTGCCATCCAAGTCGCCAATTTGACCAAGAAGTACGGGGAGACGGTCGCCGTCGAGAATCTCTCCCTGACGGTGCCGGCCGGAACCATGTTCGGTTTCCTGGGGCCGAACGGCTCGGGGAAGAGCACCACCATTGGATGCCTGACCGGACTGCTCGACCCCACCGCGGGCGAGATCCGCATTCTGGGCGATCCGTTCGGCGACGGCGCGGTGGCGCTGAAGCGGCGCATGGGCGTCATGCCGGAATCGCTGGGCCTGTTCGACGCGCTCTACGCGCACGAGTTCCTGTTTTTCCAGGCGCGCATGTTCGGCCTGGACGAAGAGACGGCGCGACGCCGCGTGAACGAGCTGCTGGAGGCCATGGAACTGGGCGGCACTGGCAAGAAGCGCCTCTCGGAATTCAGCGCCGGCATGCGCAAGCGTGTGGCATTCGCGGCGGCGGTGATTCACGCGCCGGACCTGCTGTTCCTGGACGAGCCGTTTGAGAGCATCGATCCGGCCGGGGTGGCGTCCATCAAGCAGTGGCTGCACAAGATCACGGCGCAGGGCCGCACGGTCTTCCTGACCACGCACGTGCTGGAGACGGTGGAGCGGCTCTGCTCGCAGGTGGCCATCATCACCAAGCCGGGCAAGCTGGTGTGGCAGGGGGATATCGGCGCGTTGGAGCGGGATGGCACGATCTCGCACGATGGCCGGGAATTCCGCACGCTGGAGCAGTTGTTCCTGCACTTGACGGGGGAGCGGTATGCGGAGTTGGATTGGCTGTAGAACGGGCCTCCGAGGCGCGCACGACCCTGTCCATTGACAAGATGGCCAATGTTATGCACATAATGTACATACGTCCAGCGCGGCCGAAGCGAGGCGGGTAGATGCTGTTCGAGTGGGACGAGCGCAAAAGGGAAGCAAACCTCGCAAAGCACTCCATCGATTTCCAGGATGCAAAAAGCGTCTTCGATGGGCCGGTTTTTGAGAGGCCGGAGAGTCGGCAGGGCGAAGACCGTGTATTAGCCATCGGTTTGATGGAAGATATTGAGATCGTGGTGGCTTATGTGGTGCGCGGCGAGCGGCGGCGAATCATATCGGCAAGGAGGGCACATCGGAATGAAAGGAAAGATTACGCAAACCACATCGGAAAATCGGACGAAGGGAAAGACCGACTTTAAGCGCTTGCGCGGGATGGGTGCCGCGGATATCGACTCTTCCGATATCGCGAAGCTGGACGAATCCTTTTGGAAGACGGCCAAGCTTACCATGCCAGAGCCGAAGGACCGTGTGACGATCCGGCTGGACCACGATCTGGTGGAGTGGCTGAAAAAGAACGGCGGCGGATATCAGACGCGCATCAACGCGATTTTGCGGTCGTACATGAACGCGCAAGGGGGCGGCAGCCGCTAGGCGAGCTTCCGCTCGGCAAAGAGCGGGGATAAATCCCCGCGCGGGATAAATCCCGCCCCCCAGTCAAGTAGAACCAAAAAGAAAAACCGCATCGGAGATGGCTCTGAGGACCGGCTAGAGCCTCCTGCCGATGCGGCTCGCCCAGGTCGGGCTGGGATCCGGCGGCGGACCATCTGGTTGGACCGGGCATTCCTGGTAAGGTCCGCGTCCAAACTTTCCTCGCCACGAATGCCAGATGACTACCGCAACCTCAGACCCCCGGGGAGATCGTATAAGACCGCTTGACAAAAAAACCCCTCTGTTGCAACCAACAAGGGAAGACTGGCGAGCCCAAAAGCTATAACCGGCACCGGCTCCCGCAAGCACGATGTCTTGTTGTGCTCGTTCCTCTTCCGCCTGCCTGTTGCAGCAGAGGGCAGGTTAAAAGTTACTTCGCCAATTCATCACCGAAAATAGCAACCGGAGGGCCAAGTGTCAATGCTTTGTATCCTGCTGAAATAGCGCAACGTCTCAGGACTCACCTTTCCGCGTGGCGTGGCCCGCTGGGCGGGCACTGTGTCGCTATGACACAATCGGGGTGAATGGCGTTTCGCCGGATTTCCGCTCTCGCGCTGGCCGCGGCGTCGCTGGCCGGCATCGCTTTCGGTCAGGACTTGCGCGTCGACGCTGCGCACCCCCGCCTTTTGCTGACCGCGCGGCGGCTGAAGCTGCTGCGCCGCGAACGCGAGCGGCAGTCCCTGCGCTGGAACCAGTTTCACCTGCTGATGGCCGGCAAAGCTCCCATGCCCGAACCGGGGTTTGCCGAGGCGCTGTACTATCAGGTTTCCGGGAGCGCCGAAGCGGGTCAACAGGCCGTTGCGTGGGCGCTGGGCGCGGGCGCGACTGATCTCCGCCAACTCGCGCTGGTCTTCGACTGGTGCCAGGAT
>Ga0302324_100024651_pt1 | contig 11574 bp, 8 predicted proteins | sample Palsa_T0_1_FD_201949 | JGI IMG/M metagenome (GOLD analysis project Ga0302324, IMG submission 201949) | Peat permafrost microbial communities from Stordalen Mire near Abisko, Sweden - Palsa_T0_1 | ecosystem: Environmental > Terrestrial > Soil > Palsa > Peat permafrost | place: Sweden: Abisko... | reverse complement strand
CGACATCCATGCGCACCGGATCCTGATCCTCGACTTCGGTGCGCAATACACGCAATTGATCGCGCGGCGCGTGCGCGAGCTTGGCGTGTACTGCGAAATTTATCCGTGGGATGTGAGCGACGCCCAGGTGCGCGCGTTCGGTGCGCGCGGCATCATTCTGTCGGGCGGACCGGAATCCGTGACTGGCCGCGCGCCGCCCAGAGCGCCGCCAGCCGTGTTCGATCTCGGCACGCCGGTGCTCGGCATCTGCTATGGCATGCAGACCATGGCGCAGCAGCTCGGCGGCCAGGTCGCCGGCGGTGCTACGCGCGAGTTCGGTTACGCCGAGGTCCAGGTCGGCACCCCCTGCCGGCTGCTGGAGGGAATCCGCGATCGGGAGCACGACGGCCGGGCGGTGCTCGACGTCTGGATGAGTCACGGCGATCGGGTCGAGGCCCTGCCGCCGGGATTCACTGCGGTCGCCGGGACGCATGACGCGCCCCTGGCGGCCATGGCCGATGAGCAGCGCCGTTTCTACGGTGTGCAGTTCCACCCGGAGGTCACCCATACCCGCCAGGGCGCAGCGATTCTCGAGCGCTTTGTGCTCGAGATCTGCGGCTGCGAGGCGCGCTGGACGCCGAGCAACATCATCGGGGACCTGGTGGCGCGCGTGCGCAAGCAGGTCGGCAGCGGCCGGGTGCTGCTGGGCCTGTCGGGCGGCGTGGACTCCTCAGTGGTCGCAGCGCTCCTGCAGCAGGCGATCGGCGCGCAGCTCACCTGTGTGTTCGTCGACCACGGCCTGATGCGACTCGGCGAAGGCGACCAGGTCATGCGCACCTTCGCCGACTCACTCGGTGTGCAGGTGGTGCGGGTGGACGCCGAGAAGCGTTTTCTCGACGCGCTGCGCGGCCAGAGCGATCCGGAGGCCAAACGCAAGATCATCGGCGGGCTGTTCGTCGAGATCTTCGAACAGCAGGCGCGCAAGCTGCGCGATACCCGCTTTCTCGCGCAGGGCACGATCTATCCCGATGTGATCGAATCGGCCGGCGCGACCACCGGCAAGGCGCAGGTCATCAAATCGCATCACAACGTCGGCGGCCTGCCTGCAGATCTGAAGTTCCAGCTAGTCGAGCCGCTGCGCGAGTTGTTCAAGGACGAGGTGCGGCGCATCGGCATCGAGCTCGGGCTGCCGCACGACATGGTGTATCGCCATCCGTTTCCCGGTCCGGGGCTGGCGGTGCGCATACTCGGCGAAGTCAAACGTGAATTTGCCGCGCTGCTGCGCCGGGCCGATCAGATCTTCATCGAGGAGCTGCGCCGTCACGATCTGTACGAGCGCACCAGCCAGGCCTTTGCCGTGTTCCTGCCGGTACGCTCGGTCGGCGTCATGGGTGATGCCCGGCGCTACGATTACGTGATCGCGCTGCGGGCGGTGGAGACGATCGATTTCATGACCGCGCACTGGGCTCATCTGCCCTACGAGTTTCTCGAACTGGTGTCGCGCCGAATCGTCAATGAGGTGCCGGGAATCTCGCGCGTTGTGTACGACATCTCCGGTAAGCCGCCAGCGACGATCGAGTGGGAGTGATCACATAATATGTAACTAATTGATTATAAAACAATAATAGTGACTAATGCTGCTACCCGCCGCCTACCCGCAATCAGCGACTTGCCGTAGAATTCTTCCCGCACACCTACCCGTCGCTCTTCCAACAGGGCAATCCATGCATCAAGGCACCCGAGCCAAGCGAACTCGCAAGCCGGCCGTGACGGACCTGCAAGTGATTAGATTCGGGAGAAGGACCGGCACAATCTACCGGCGCTCGGATATCGTAAACAGCTCCTATTTCTTTAGAACGCATCTGAAGCAGGAGCGGCGCTACTACCGCAAGTCTTTAGAAACTACCGATCATGCGGAGGCTCTCGAAAAAGCCGAAAAAACCATGCTGGCGGTCCTGACGAAGGTTGAATCTGGACAGCCAGTGATGGCAAACGCAGTCGATCTTGGTCAAGCAGTGCGTGCCTTCTCAAAGCGATTGGCGAACGACGTTGAAATAGGGCAGCTTCGGACGAGAACGGAGCAAATGCAGCGATATCGAATTCAAATCGGGCTCAATTTCCTGAAGGCAAAGTTTCCAGAAGGGCTGCGCACAAGGCTCTCGGACATCGACGGGGCTGTCTTCAAGGATTACCTTCGGTGGCGCCAAGCAGCGATTGCTGAGAAGAAGAGGACCATTCGTCGCAGTGTCGTTAGGGACGAGCTGCTCGTGATTAGGAAGATGTTCAAGTATTGTTGCAAAGAGCAACTGTGCAATGAACGGCAGATCCCAAAATGGGACTTTCTGCCCGAGAAGGAACCCCCGAAGCGCCGTCGAATTACTCATCAAGAAGTGGAAAAATTTTGGATGGTCATAAGCGAATGGGCCGTCGAAGCAAAGGCGTCCTCCCCAGAGGACTACCACAGGCGGATTGTCTACCACACTTCAGAGCTAGTCCGGGCAAGTGGCTTGCGCTCAGGCGAGATCTTTGGTCTTCTGAACAAACATGCCGAGCGAATTAATGATCGTGAGCTGAAGATATTTGTTCGTGCGGAAACGTCCAAAGTTGGGCGTGAAAGATCAATCATCGTAGATTGCCCTTTCTTTATCGAGTTCTGGCTTGGGCGATATCAGAAATACCAAAAGCCGGATGAGTACGTTTTCAGCCCTTATAAGAGCGGTACCACATCGGCCCGAGACATCTTCTACCATTCATATAGATCCCTGCGGGCCGAGTTGAAAAAACTGGATTGGATTGACCTATACCATTGGCGTCACTGGTACATTACGGAGCGGCTGTTGGCAGGTGAGCCCGTGCACGACATTGCGAAGGCTACTGGCACCTCAATAACTCAAATTGAAAAGACGTACAGTCACATACGCACTGAACAAGTCACTCGACGATTCAATCTCACCGATGTAAAGCACAATTCAGACGGTGGCGTGACCTTACGGAAATACACCAAGCCTAGAAAGAAATGGAGCAAGTTCAATTAGCCCTCCCATTAGTAGGTCTTATAGATTTCTCTACTCCGCCAATGGAGCAAACCGCTGTTCGGCTGACGACTTGCTGAGCGTCCTACTGGTCTTTGCGAACCGGACCGATAGGTCTCTCATGGATCGCGCTGATCGCGTAGCTGATGTCAAATGCAATGATGAAGCCTGAATTGAGATCGACGCGTTGCTTTGACTTAGGTGGTGAGGCTACCGCTTTTGAGGGTCTTGCTTCATCTGTAGCGTTGCCTGTGGGTGGAGAGCGCTGAGCCTTTGCGGTGATAACCGCCGTTGGCTCAGTAATGTAGCCGGAAACCACGGCAAATATCCGTTGATCGAGTCCGGTTCTGATAAGCACTGGACCACCGGAAAAACCTGCATTGTTCAAGCCATCTAGCACCCATATTTTCTGTGGCTCAGCTTGAAGAGCGGATACGGTGCAATGTTTTGTGAAAGGCATCCAGCTCGACTGTCCGCCGCCGAAGTTAGCCCGCCAACCTCCGCCGAACGGAAAACCCACGAACGAACAATCTGCGCCAATTCCGACAGAATCTGAGGTCGTCTGAACTGAAGGCAGGGCGGTGCTTAGGAGCGGGCTCGTCGATACTAAAACCACTTCATCGATATCCGCGCCAGTATCAATGATCTCGAACTCGCGCTCGATCCATTGCTCTCCAGCGGCAACTGGATTAAGTATTTTCAAGTTCACCTTTTCTGCTTTCACCGTTCCATATGGCGGATGTATTGCGCCAGTCAAAATGTGCTTTGCCGTTATCCAATATTCCCTGCCATCGACGTCAATCGAAAATACCGTACCCCTGTAGTACTGAGACTGGATCATTAGGACACGGGTTAAGACATTAGACGTTGGCATAGCTGGCTCGGCAAATGCAGCTAAACTTACAAGCGTGACCGCAAACGATATTGGCAGAAGCATTGATTGAGGGTTCATTTGGTACTACCGTGATGGCGACTAACTCGAATACGTTAGCATTATGCTGCGCGGACACTTGCCGTATCCTGAACTGATTCTTGATGCTTGAGGAACCTTCAAACATCGATCCACAGTGCTTTTCACCTTCGTTCTCCTGACTTTCTGACCTTACCACGATGGCGACCGAACTAAAGACCGATGAACGTGATATTCGGCGTGGACTAATTACGCTGGCCAACGTTAGGCAACTTGGCACTCATCTAACTAATGATGCAGCGGCGCCAGCAGAGAGCGGCGAAGGGAAAGGCAGCGTCGAAGCGACCGCGTCAGTAACATTTCTCGATGGGTCCGAAATTGGCAGCGCAGACAAGAGTTCTTCTTGGACTGATGCTTTGATTGCAAAGAAGCCGATCCGTTCGGTCCACGTGCGTCTAGCAAGGACATATGAGGATGGGACAGGTTCAAGCATCGCAATTGAATTGGAGAATAAATGGGACATGTCATTGGAGTTGGAGCATCTAACCGTAAGTGGAAATGAAAGCGACACTTCGTGGATTAATGAAACAGCCAAGGCAATTGACGTATTTGCACATGCACCCACTGAAGGCCTGCTTTGGCATTACACATCGTGGGACGGTCTAAAGGGGATCATCGAGCATGATGAGGTTTGGAGTTCCAGTGCCGCATATTTAAATGACACGGAAGAAATTAAACGAGCATTGGAAATCATTAAACCAATCGCAAAAGCTGCAGGCCACCAGCAGGTCATTAGAGCCGTCTCGAAACCGGCCTTTGATTTTGCAGCAGAGCGTTGGTACGTGACTTCATTGTCGGCGAAGTCAGATGATCTTGGTCAATGGCGGGGCTACACCGACTCAAACTCAAGGTTTGCGATTGGATTCGACCGCGCCAGACTAAGTGAAGTTGCCACCTCTTGGGAGTGGACCCTTGTTCCCTGCAAATATAAAGTTGCCGAGCAGCAGGCACTGGTCCAACCGATTCTGGCCGGCCTCGAGACGGCGAGAGAAAATGCTGCCGTAGAAGCAGCACATAGCCGGGATTCAACACTGCCACTTCCACCGTCTGCGATAAGAGGGGGAAGAGCCTATTCGATCCTCCAAGGTCAGGCAGTGCAAGACATATTTGGTGCCGCGTGTCAGATGAAGGATCCGTGCTTTAGCGACGAGGCTGAAGAACGATTGGTAAAGCAAATAGATTGGGAAGGCAATGTGGGACTGCCTGAGCCGCACCGAACAAATTACGGCTTTCGCCAAAACGGCTCGTTAGTAGTTCCGTACCTGAAAATGCCGCTGCGCGATAGAGATGTCAGGAAACAGGCTACTCACCCGATTATAGAGATCATTGTTGGTCCGGGAACAGAGGATCACAAGCTTCTGAACATTCAGGCCGTGAAGAAACTAATGTTCGCCTACAATCGCGCAAACGTTAGGGTGCTTCCATCACGTATTCCGTTTCGAACCTATTGAGTCTTGGAGCTGCCATAGGGGCGAAGCAAGTACAGGTCATACTTCAAGGGGAATTATATGTACAAGCTTGATGGCACGGAAAAGACGATCATCATTGGCACTGTATGGGTCTCAGCGTTTCTGTCGGCACTCGCGCTTACGCGTAACGGCACTGAGTCGTTCGCCAATTCTCTGTGGTTTCTTCTGTTTGGGCTTGCAGCTGTCGGCTCGATAAATAAGCATAGGAAGACAGTTCAGACTCTTAAGGATCAGGCAGTGAATGACTCGCAGAAGTGATCTTGGGGTACTAAGGCGTTTAGCAGGCTCGATGGCTTAATGTATCTAACTAATTCTTCAGTGTAACGTAGCCACTAGAACTGATTGAGCAACCCTCTCAGTTTAGGTACTGATCATGAACGCTATATTCTTCCTTGCGCTGCTCATAGGTCTTTGTGAAGTATCTTCTGCTTTCGCGGGTCAATCCATCGTTGAGGCGACGCTATTGCATTCAATGATTGCGAAAAGAGACGCCACGGAAAGGCTGTATGGCGTTCTTAAGGTCAATTGCGAGGCGTCTGGAAAGGATTGTGAAAGGATGCAGATAGAAGCGGTATCTATGATGTTAGAAAACGCCGAAATCTCCCTTTTCACTTTAGAGGTCAAGGTTGGCAGGAGACACAAAGTGCAAGAGGCCCTCTCTGAGGTGCGAGAGAAGATCTCTGACGCTGAGGATGCGTTAGATGATCTACCGGACGACTTGAAGGATGACTTGGACTAGAACATTAAGCTCCGGCGGAACTCCGTTTCCGGGAAAACAATAGAGCAAAAGCCTGATGGCATTTGGTATAGTGTTTGAGCGTCAGTGCGCAAGAAGAGTTTAACTTTGGTTTGCGGCACAGCAACCAAGCCGACAGAGAAGGGTTTATAAATCAACCCCGCTTATTCGCTTTGCAAAGTGCGTAACTATGGGTACTTTGGGCAAGGGAAAATTCTTAGCGCACTGACGCAGATCGCTTATGGCGAGCGCTCCAACACCCTCCGCGCAGCTCGGCGACTTTGAGGCCTGCCAATCGCAAGCTGACATTGCTACGGCGTTGGGTACGACGACTAACAAGCTTCTTTTCCATTTGTACTCAAAAAAGGCACCCACCTATCGCCTATTCGCAATTCCTAAGGCCTCTGGCGGCAAGAGATTGATTGAAGTTCCACCACCAGTTGTTAAGGCGTGGCAGTACAAACTGCTTTGGCATTTGATTGAGAAATATAAGGTGAAGCCTGCTGTTCACGGCTTCGTTCACGGCAGGGGGATACGTTCGAATGCCCGACGGCATGTTGGCCGACGGGTTCTATTGAACATCGACCTTTTGGAGTTCTTCCCAAGCATTCATTTTGGCCGTGTTCAGGGACTATTCCAAAGCCATCCCTTCAATTGTCCCAAAGTAGTTGCGTCAACTCTTGCGCAGTTGTGCACCCGGGAAGGGCGGTTGCCTCAAGGCGCGCCCACATCGCCAATCATATCTAACTTTATTTGTCGTCGTATGGACAACGACTTGTGGTCATTAAGCATGAAGCTCGGCTGTCGATACACTCGATATGCAGATGACATTACGATATCCACTGACCAGAAGGCCTTTCCGATCCAAATCGTGAGCGGCTCCGATGCCGCCTACAATGCATCAGAGTTGGGGCATGAACTGAAGAAAGTAATAGAACGCAACAAATTTACAATCAATCCGCACAAAACACGACTCCAGCCCGCTAGACGAAGACAAGAAGTCACGGGCTTGATCGTTAATCGAAGAGTAAACCTAGAGCGACGCTATGTAAGGAGGCTCCGCGCCATATTGAACGACTGGAGGGTGTATGGAGAAACCGCCGCTACGGCGAGATTTGTTGTTCTCGATGCAAAGAGGGTGACTCGGCGTGGCAGCACGCCGGGTTTACGTGAACATGTCTTCGGAAAGCTAAGCTTTCTCGAGACGATTAGAGGCAAAGGGGATCCAGTTCACGCACGATATGCTCTGGAGTTCGGTAAGTTGTGCGTAAGCACACATCCGCTAATCGTTAGAGGCCGCTCGGCAGAGATCATTGCCTTTCTTCGCGAAGCTCTCTGGGTTGTGATCGCCTACGACGGCCAGAATGCAATTGTTTGGTCAGCCACAGCGTTCGCGCTTAGAGGTACCGGAATAGTGACGGCAGCGCATGTATTTACTGAGTCGAATGGGGGTATTTCAAGATGGAGTCTTGTGAGGGGATCTGCGCCGTTCGATGAGATACCCATCAGTGCATATACCTATGACCCGGGAGTCGATGTGGCAGTAGTTACTACAAAAGCTCAATCCAGAGCCGTGCTCCAGCGCTCCGATCAACCGTATGTCAATGGCGGTGATGTTGCTCTCGTGGGATTTCCAAATTGGCATTCGAGCGGCGATCAGCCAGTGCGCGTTGCGGTAAAGACTGTTCAGGAAAAGCCGATTTCTGGGGTAACGCATGTGGGCTGCGCTGGGTACGCAATCCTGTCAGGTGCAAGTGGCGGACCAGTTTTGACAGGAAGTGGGGGGGTCTGCGGGGTAATTGTGAATAGTCATGGACACTCAACGATGCCAGATAGTTTTATTGCGTCGAAGCACATAGATGCGGCAGTGAACGGCAAGACGGTTACCGTTTGACCTAAGAGAAAGGCGAAGGGTCCTATGAGATCCACGAAATGTGATATGAGTTGTGGATGTAACGTCGGCTATGTCGGACGGCTGGAATTGGCATCAGCCTGATAGACTGGCGCTTGCTATGAAGCGTCGATACTACTCCATTCGAACCGGGAAAAACCCAAACGCAGCCGAGATTGACTTCAAGACTTTGAAGTCCTTGTTCGCAACTGCATATAAGCAATGGGACGCCGCCGGCTATTTTCAGGAGCATTTCGGCTACTTCTGCGTCGATAGCGGTGATGTTCCCGGTAAACTGGGTTCGGACATATCTGCCACATTGCTGTTTCACCTTAGAAAGGCAGAGCTTTGGCCACTCCTAAAAGCTATTGAGACCTACAAGGAAGACGATCTCTTCGACATGATCGAATTTCTCTACGACCACATCTCAAAGCCTCTTGACGGGTATTTTCATAGCTTTTCAGGGTGCGGATACCACTACAGCACGTTTGATGTCGCGTCGGGACAGCGAGAATTTCGCGAGCGCGTCAATGATCTCATGGGAGCGTATCGCTCTGGCTTCGAGGTCTCCGAATCAGGTGAGATTCTGGAGCTTTCACCGCTGGGGACGGAGCCGCTGCTGGTAGCTGATATACCCAGTGCGGACTCCAATATAGTCTCAAGGATTAATACAGCCATTGCGAAGTTCAGAAGATACCGAGCATCCAACGCCGAGCGGCGAGATGCGATTCGAGACTTAGCGGACGTGCTCGAATACCTACGCCCACAAATAAAGCAGATTCTCACGAAGGCGGACGAAAGCGATCTTTTCAATTTGGCCAACAATTTCGGAATTCGACATCATAACTCTCATCAAAAGACCGACTACGATTCCGCAATTTGGCTGAGTTGGATGTTCTACTTCTACCTATCGACAATCCATGCTTGCCTTAGGATGCTGAAGAAGCGAGATGGACTGCCGTAAGCCGTTACGCCTGAACATGGGTACGGAGCGAAATTCAAAGGTGTCTGCGAACCAATGGCGCACGCTCCAAACCGCTAAGTTATGCCGGTCGAGCAGCCAGAACACGGGGGTCTTTGCATAGGTCCGTCGATGGGTTCTAAAACTTCAGATTTGGTAACAGGCATTAGGCAGATTGCAGCTCCATGTAACCCTATGATCTTGAACCGCTCAAAGATTGACACTTGATGGGGATTTAGTACGGAACTGATGAGACATAAAACTCCATTCCCTATCCATTCATCGCCTTAGGCGTTTGACCATGGTCCTTCGCATCGAAATGAGTTGTACACCGGCGCAGTTGGAGTAGCTTCGACTGCAAGCTGTTGGCCCCGCGTGGCGCACAGCAGAATTTGAAGAAGACTTAATAACGAGTTCAGGCGATCTGCTCATGCGTAGCGTTTATCGATACGGTCTAACGGGCGCGTTAGCGATGGCGCTGTCCGCGTGCGGCGGCGGTGGCACTGATGGATCAACCGCACCAATAGTGACGGTTGCTTCAGCCAGTTCAAGTTCGTCCGGTAGTGACACTTCATCGAGTTCAAGTAGTTCGTCATCTTCTTCATCGTCTTCGAGTAGCAGCAGTTCAAGTTCATCCAGCAGTTCGTCATCTGGTGGCATCATCAGTTCATCGAGCAGCAGCAGTTCATCGAGTTCGTCTTCCAGCAGTTCGTCATCGAGCGGCGGGCCTCAAGTCGGTGGTATTTGGGATAACTTGGCCGTTCCTCCTACTGGTAGCTGGCCGCTAGCTATCAATGCTTTGATCACCGAGACGGGTGAGTTCTTTACTGTCACGTATGACACGTCCTACGGTGAGTACAATCTGAATGTGGGTACCATGACTATCGTAGGTACTGTTGGATCACCGGACGGTGAACAGCTTTCCGGTGGTCAAGAGACTTCGGTATTGTATTTCAATGCCTGTGACAATCCTTACCTGATTCTCTGTGGGCCAGCTACCAGTCAATCGGTGGGAGGCACGATCGCCTCTAATGGCCTCTTGACGTTGGATGGCGATCAATACAGCACTGATCCGCAGTACAACAAGCCGTCCGGCTTCGCAGTGATTGCTGGTAACTATTTCGGCAGTCTTTATGGCGGCTATGCGCCGGATACTTACAATGTGACCACGGGCGGTGGCAATTTGAGCATCAGTAGCACCGGCGCTCTGACTGAATTGGATGCAGACGACGCCTGCGGTGCGACCGGACAGATCAAGATCATTGATCCTCGGTTCAATGCCTACGATATCGTCAATCTGACCTACAACGGTGATCCGAGTTGCGATCCCAATTTGATCGGCGCTACCGGTCACGGGGTTGTTGTTACCTATCCGGGTGGCTCGAATCCGAGTAATGATCAAATGTTGCTGATCGTGGTGGTTTGGACTGATATGTCAGGCAACATTCTCGGCAATTCTGACTTCACCGAGACGGTCACGCAGTAAAGCTGGAGTTTTAATGATTCTTTACGACGCCACCGATGGCGATGAGTTTATGTCGTTTGATCGTTAGAGAATCGCCTGCCTGATCTTGCTGATCGCCTCTCCATCGCCCTCGTATGCGGCCATGCACGTCGCCAACAGATAACGAGCGACTTCACTGCGACTGCGGCCAACACACTCACTGAAGTGCTGGAATCGCTGAAAGAAGGTAACCGTCCGGCGAAGGCACCTTGCGATGGATTATCGTTCGCGTGGATTGGCGACAGTGTAGCCGCACACTTGGCACAGGGATTGAGATTTCAGGCTTCTGTGCCATCTGCTGCGCGATGTGTTGATCGCCAGCCAGAACCACCTGGTTCGGCATCTCGGGCATCTGATGCTGTAAGGAGCTATTAGACTCGCGCTGGCGATTATCGCCGCCAGGAAGGCGATTGCCCCGTATATACGACTAGGCATTTTGGTTTCGAGTTGGAACCACGTTGCTCCAGCCATGATAACTAGGGAAGTCCAGGCACCCACCTCGAGCGTGCGGAGTTTCCACATTTGCCCGGTGCGAGTCAGAAGCGACTCTTCAGCGCTCATAACTAGGCCGCGACTTGTGTGCCGCGCGCGAGGTGTATGGGCCGCCAACGATGCGGCAACAGTTCCGCAAGTCGGCTGGCAGGCTGGGTCGGTAGACGCTCCAGGATGTCCTTGAGGTAGCGATACGGATCGTGCCCGTTGAGTTTGGCGGACTGGATCAGGCTCATGACATTGGCTGCCCGCTGGCCGGCACGCAGGGAGCCAGCGAAGAGCCAGTTTGCTCTGCCAAGGGCCACTGGCCTTATTCGATTTTCGATATGGTTGTTGTCGATAGGCAGATCGCCATCGTCGAGATAGCGTATCAGCGCCGCCCAGCGTCCCAGACTGTACGCGATGGCTTTCGCTGTGGCGCGACGATCTGGATGAGACAGCGCGACGATCAAGCTGGAGATCGGTGAGCGCAGCCAAGGGATGATGCCGGTGGTGATTGTCGCTGACAAGTATTATTTCTCCGGTTGATTGTCGCGCGAG
>Ga0302324_100024650_pt1 | contig 11574 bp, 9 predicted proteins | sample Palsa_T0_1_FD_201949 | JGI IMG/M metagenome (GOLD analysis project Ga0302324, IMG submission 201949) | Peat permafrost microbial communities from Stordalen Mire near Abisko, Sweden - Palsa_T0_1 | ecosystem: Environmental > Terrestrial > Soil > Palsa > Peat permafrost | place: Sweden: Abisko... | reverse complement strand
TCCGAGAACGTGCGGCTACATCGCGATCTGGTGAAGGACACCATCCAATGGGAAGTGGAGCGCGGCTCCAGGCTGACCGGCGCCGACATCGCGCGGGCGCACACCTTGCGCAGCAAGGCCTGGGACAACATGCGGATCTTTCAGGAGAAGTACGAATACTTCATCGCGCCCACCTCACAAGTTCCGCCCTTTGATGTAACCCAGCCGTATCCCAGCGAGGTGGCGGGCGTCAAAATGTCCACGTATATCGAGTGGATGAAATCCTGCATGTTGATTTCAGCGCTCGAAAATCCATCCATTTCGATGCCCTGTGGTTTTACTGAAGATGGCTTGCCGGTGGGGCTGCAAATTGTCGGACGCCATCGCGACGAGTGGAGTGTTCTGCAGATGGCCTACGCGTTTGAGCAAGCCACACCGGGGACGCGCCGGAGGCCTGCGATTGCTTAGGACGAACTGAATGCCGCAGGCCAAGGTTGTAGCCGGGATCAGTATTGTTGCGATCGCCACGGTGCTGGCTTCGGCGGACTCACTTCAACTTTCGACTCAACTGCAGCAGGATCCCTGGAGCGTGGAAGCGGCGGTGCAGCGTTTTCAAGGCGCGGCGATGCAGCTTCCGCGTTCGGGTGAGATCGGTTACATCAGCGATCTGGCAGTGAACAGCGCGGCTTTTCTGACCGCGCAATTTGCCCTTGCTCCGAGCCTGCTGATTCCCGTTGGCCAAATGGACCCGGACCAAGCGATCGGGAATTTTTCAAAACCATCCGATTACGCTGGAATTGGGGCGAAAGCGGGATATCGCGTGGAGGCGGATTTGGGTAACGGAGTGGTTTTGTACAGGAAGGCCAAGCGATGATCGTGGGACTGCTGCTGTTCCTCCCCGCCATCCTGATTGGCTGGTCAGCGGTGCGGATTCTGCGCGCGGTTCCACGGGAAGCGTTGTGGACGGGTGCGCTGATCGAGATTTCGCTCGGCGCGGGCGTGGGTATCGGCGTCGTTTCGATCGCGTACTTCGGATTGCTATGGGCGAATGTGGCGGGACGGGCGGTGTTGCTGTCCGCGGAGGTCGCGATGGCGGCGGGCGGCGTCTGGCTCGCGATTCGGCGGCGAGCGGTGAAATCGGAGGCTGCGCCAGTGGCCCGATCGCCATGGATCTGGCTGTTGAGAGCGGCTGCAATTTTGACGCTCTTGTTTTTTGCCTTCGACGCCTCAAAATCGATGGACGCGAATCCACATGGAGGCTGGGACGCGTTCACCATCTGGAATCTGAAGGCGAAGTTTCTGGCTGGCGGGTCCGGTTCTTGGCGAAACGCAATGGCGCCGGTAGCTGGAGGGGCGCTGTTCGGTGCAAACCATCCCGGGTATCCGCTGTTGCTTCCGGCGGCAGTGGCGAGCGCATGGACCATGCAGGGCGCGACCGCGAGTGCAACTCCCGCGGCATTGAGTGCACTGTTTGCATTCGCGACCGCGGCAATGCTGTGCGCCGCAATCGCGTGGTTGCGGGGTGAAGCGGCTGGACTGATCGCTCTACTTCTGTTGCTCGGGACCGAAGGATTCGTATCGCAGGCGGGATTGCAAAACGCCGACGTGCCGATCAGCTTTTATTTGTTGGCGGTCCTGATGCTGTTGGTGTTCGCGAGCGACCAAGGATGGCCGCGCGGAACGATGGCGCTGGCGGGCCTGTGCTGCGCGTTCGCGGCGTGGACCAAGAACGAGGGATTGCCGTTCGCGATCCTGGCTGTTGCGGTGGTGGCGTTGAGAGGCGGAAGAAAGGCTACGAGATGGATGGCAGTGGGCGCTTTGCCGGTGGCGGCTCTGATTGCCGGGTTCAAATTTCTGCTGGTCCCCGACCGGGAAGCTATGTTTCCTAGAACGATGGGTGAAGCGTTGAGCAAGGCGGCGGACTGGTCGCGATGGATGCAAATCGCAGAGTCGTTCATTCAAAGCCTGTGGCAGATGGGCAGTCCCTGGGTGCATCCGGTGTTGCTGGTCGCGATATTGGCTGTGACACTCGGGTTGGAGCCACGCAGTCGCGTTCGCCAGCGGATATGGCTCGCGGTTCCGATCGCGGGCTTACTGGCGGCGGATTTCGCTGCTTACCTGGTGACGACGGCCGATCTAGGCTGGCAATTGAGTACGTCGAACGTGCGTCTTCTGGTGCAAGTGTGGCCGTCGCTGCTGTTCTTGACGCTGCTGGTAATCGTGCCGCCCGCGCTTGAACAAGCGGCCGCGTTGGAGATGCAGAAACCTGCGCACGGCAAGGCCAAGCGGAAACAGAGCCGAGGCTCGGTGGTGCAGGCGAAATAAGTCGGTGCGGTCCCTAGTGGCAGCAGGCCGACTTGGCGGGCGGCAGCGGCACGTCCATGCCCGGATTTCGATCGAAAAATCCATCCGGGCGAAACCCGAATCCAAGCATCGCCACCGGCATGACGGGCCAGTCTTCCGGACGCGGAATGTGATTGTGACCGAAGACGTACCACAGCGCGATCTCGGTGTTGTCGACTTTGCGATTCGCCTTGGTCCAGTTCGGCAGACCATCGCCCAATGGATGCTGGTTCGGATACTCCCCGGCCGCGAACCGCTCCTGCGGATTGTAGGGCGTCACCCACACGTTGTTCTGCGCGAACCCCGCGCGCCGCATGATGGGCGCATCCGGCTGTGCAAATGGCGGACAGTTTTCGCCGGGAACCAAACGATACCCAACCGGCCTGCCGAGCCGATTCTTCTTTCCCGGGTTGACTACGCGCCAGAAACGAGCGGAGGCGGAATTCACGCGGCGCTGCGCTTCTTTCTCTGTCTTGAACAACGTTTCCTCCGCGACGAAAGCGTTGCCGTGCGGATTGCTTTCACCGGTGGGGACGCCCATGCTGTTCACTTCGACTACGGAATTGTTCGGACCGTCTACGCTTGGCACCAACCGTGCCGCGAAAATGTGCTGATGAAATGGCGCATTCAATTGCGGGGCGATTTCCGTGCCGTAGGGCGATGTCTGGCCCGGTGCTAACGCGGTGGTGTTCATGATGCCCGTGAGCTTGATCTCGCATTGAATGGACCCATCCTGATAAAAATACCAATAGTATCCGTATTCATAATTCCCGACGGTGGCGATGAAGGAAACCGAAAGACGACGTGACCTGCGCACTTCCGATTGGCCGGTACGCCAATCCGTGTGCTTCCAAAGAATGCCGTAGTCTTCTTCGTGCAGACACACAGCGTTCTTGAGCGGCGTAACGTTGCCGTGGCTGTCTACCAGAGGAAAATCGAAATAATGAATCACGCCCAGACAATCGCAACCGAGCGCCAGGGAATTAGCAAGCATGCCGAGGCCGTATTCCCCAATGTCAAAAGCGTTCTTGCGATAATACTGCTCGCCCGGATCGCCATAAGGGACCACCATTTCGCAAATTGACGCGCGATAAAGGATGGGACGCTCCACGCCGTCGTCGTTGTAGCTGATGGTGTGCAGCACCAAGCCTTCGCGCGAGGTGAAGCCGACTCGGAATTTCCATTTCTGCCACTCCACCTGATTGCCTTCCACGGTGAAGCTGGGGCCCTCGGGCTGGACGATGTCAACGGGCTTCAGATCTTTCCGCACGTTGGAAATATATTCGCGGGCCCAATTGCCGGGCTCGGGAGGAATGGGCGTAATAGGATATTCTTCGATGCGAATCACTTCCATTTTGTAAAGATCCACCACGACCACCATGCTGTCGATGGGGCGCGCATATCCGTTGTCCTTCGGCTCTGACCGCAAGAAGCACAACGCGCGCAATCTCCGCAGCCCCTGCTCTTCCGGCAATTCGGTACCGTACATGCCTGCCGACCACGGGTCTACCATCACCAGATCGGCATCCGTGACACCGCGTTTCTTCAGCGCGGCTTGAAACAGCGGCGAACGCCGCACCGCTTGTTCGCACTCCCCGAATTCATCCAGTATTACCGAAGGCTGAACGCCGGACGGAAGCTGGGCGACCGATGTGACGGACTTGCTTACCAGATCCACCACCGCCTCATAAGACGCGCGCTTGCCGCGGTCTAGCAGAACAACCAGCGCCTTTCGCTCAAATGGGCTGCCCGGCTTGTATTTTTCAACCAGGCTCTTTGCGGGTTCAATCACATTAATGGAAGCAATCCGGACATGCTCGCCGATGTATCGTTCGCGTGCCAGGATTCGAACCGCTTCCTCAAGCTCGGCGGCGTACAAAGGATCGAGTGGATGTTGCGCGTGCGGAGCCGCTTCTTGCTCCGAAATCTCGTGCTGGATATCAGTTGGAATTGCCATATCGCCGCCTTCGCTTTCGCTTGAATAATTTGCGTTTTCCTCAGCAACTGAGCTGACGCGCGGCAGGACGTTCGCCTGTGCGATTCGGTGGTCCCAGCCGGAACAGTTCGCTTAAGTCTGATGCTAGTATAAGTGGATGGAACTTGGCAATAGTTCGGTAAGGTTGGTAAACCCTGCCGCCCCGTCCGCGCCAGAGTCCCCAAAATCTACTTCCTATGGGCTGAAGTCCGGGTCATTGTCGCCGCTGGAGACATTGGCTCAATCCGTAGCCGTCATCGCGCCCACGGGCGCACCCGTTATGACGGTGCCTCTTGTTTTCGCGTTGGCGGGCCAAGGCGCCGCGATTGCTTTTCTGATTTCGACGGTCGGCGTTTTGCTGGTGGCATTGAACGTAAACCAGTTCGCTCGAATGTCCGCCTCGCCCGGTTCACTTTACACTTACATCACCGATCACATGCATCCGCGATGGGGTGTCCTGGCTGGCTGGGCACTGCTGATCGCGTATCTGGGAACGGCAGCGGCCGTCAGCGCCGGCGTCACAAACTATACCAACGTGGTGCTGCGAGATCGCTTCGGCGTGCAGGGGTTTCCATTGCTGCTAACCGCGCTGGTGACCATAATCGCTTGCTATCTGGCTTATCGCGACGTGCAAATTTCCGCGCGGCTGATGCTTTGGTTGCAGGCCGCGTCGGTGGCTCTGATCTCCGCTATCGCAATCGCGGTTATCGCGAAACACGGATGGCGCCCCGACATGGGGCAGCTTACTTTGCAAGGCGTTACTCCGGAAAAACTTCGGCTCGGATTAGTACTCGCGATATTCAGCTCGGTGGGATTTGAGAGCGCCACGTCGCTGGGGTCAGAAGCGAAAGACCCACTGACCAGCATCCCGCGCGCGGTGAAATGGAGCGCGATACTGGCCGGCGTATTCTTCTTCCTGTGCGCGTACGCCGAAGTGCTGGCGTTTCGAGGCGAATCGCAAAGCCTGGGCCAGAGTCCCGCTCCGTTGCATGTCCTGGCACAACAGGTTGGTCTTCCCCCAATCATGGGCACGCTGACGGACCTGGGCGCCGTGGTGACATTCTTCTCCTGCTTTCTGGCGTGCATCACCGCTGCCGCCCGGATACTGTTTCTTATGGGACGGCATGGCGCCTTGCACTCCATGCTGGGCGAAGCTCACGAAGATAATCAAACTCCGCATCGCGCCGTGGTGCTGAGTTCCGTAGTCGCTTTCCTGCCAGCCGCGATTATGACTTTGTGGGGCTTGAACCTGTTCGATATATACGGACTCATCGGTACTCTCGCGACGTTTGGCTTCGTTACTGTGTATATCCTGGTCTCGGCGGCCGCGCCGCTCTACCTGCGTTCGCTAGGCCGCTTGACGCCACAGGCCATCATTATTTCCCTTCTGGCTATTGTCGCGATGGGAGCCGCTCTGCTTGGCAACCTTTACCCGGTTCCTGAGGCGCCGTACTCGTACCTTCCGTATCTTTATGCGGTTCTGCTGCTGGCAGGCTTCGGGTGGTCGGCGATTTGGAGCGCACGTTCGCCTTCTTTGGCGCGCATTCCCGATGATCTAAGCGCACTGCCGAACGAGACGGCAGATTGATATAGGTGAATTGATGAACTCGCGAGATCGCGAACTTGGAATGGACCGCCTCATCAAGCGGCGGGATTTTCTGAATGGCGTGGCAGTGGCGATTGGCGCGCCTTTGTTGGGAGTTCACGTGGCCTTCGGTCAGCCCGCCAAGGGTACGCAACAAACACCCGGTTATTATCCGCCCGCGCTTACCGGAATGCGCGGCTTATATCCCGGCTCCTTCAATACGGCCCACGCGCTGCGCGACAACACCTTCTGGAACCACGCGGACAAACCGATGGACACCGGCGAACGCTACGATCTGGTGATCGTCGGCGGGGGCATCAGTGGTTTGAGCGCCGCTTACTTCTACAGAAAAGCCGCGGGCGACAACGCGCGTATTCTGATCCTGGACATTCTGGACGATTTCGGCGGCCACGCGAAGCGCAATGAATTCGACGTGAACGGCCGCAAACTGCTGGGCTACGGCGGGACTTACGCGATCGAAAGTCCGAGTCCTTATAGCGCGGTCGCGAAGAGCGTGATCGACGATCTGGGCATTGATGTTACGGCCGATGCGCGAGTGAGGGACCGCAAGCTATATCCGTCGCTCGGAATGGGCCCCGGCGTTTTCTTCGACAAAGAAACATTTGGCGCCGATGTGTTGCTGCCCGATCCCAAACCGGAGAAGGACGCCGATTTTGGCGATCCGGGCACGAACGAAACGCACTGGAAGGTTTTCCACGAGCAGGCGCCTTTGATTGCGGCGGCGAAGCAAGATATCGAGCGGATCTACGAAGCCAAGAAGGACTACATGCCGGGGTTGTCGCCGGCCGAGAAGAAAGCTCGCCTGGCGCGGATGACCTACGCGAAGTACCTGACCGACATCGTGGGCGCCGACGCTTCGGTAGTGAAGTACTTCCAAACCCGGCCGCACGCGTACTTCGGCGTTGGGATCGACGCGGTTTCAGCGCAAGACGCGTGGGGGTTCGGACTGCCAGGTTTCCAGGGCTTGGACTTGGGCACAGAGCCTGGCCCCGGCATCAGCCATGACTCGATTCAGAACGACGAGGCCGAAAAATACTGGTTTCATTTCCCCGACGGCAACGCGTCCATCGCGCGCCTGCTGGTGCGAAAACTGCTGCCGGCCGCGATTCCCGGAAATTCGATGAATGACGTGGTGACGGCTCGCGCCGATTATGCGCGCCTGGACGAAGCCGCTTCCAGCACTCGCATCCGTTTGAATAGCACGGTGGCGCGCGTGCGTCACTTAGGCGACGTGGATACGGCGAAGGAAGTGGAAGTGGCTTACGTTAAGGACGGCAAGCTGCAATCGGTTCGCGCGGGCCGCTGCATCCTGGCGTGCTGGCATTCGATGATTCCGTATCTGACCAATGAGATTTCCGAGCGGCAGCGCAAGGCCATGGCGTCGGCAGCGAAGGTGCCGATCGTCTATACCAATGTGGTGCTGAAGAATTGGACCCCGTTCCAGAAGGCGGGCGTCAACTCGGTGTATGCGCCGGGCAGCTATTTCGAGGCCATTCAACTGGACCTGCCGGTGAGCATGGGCGATTATAAGTGTTCGCGAAAGCCTGAGGAGCCGATTGTCGTTCACATGATGAAGACGCCGTGCCATCCGGGGCTGACGGCGCGCGAACAGCATCGAGCCGGCCGCATTGAGTTGTATGGGACAACGTTTGAAACCATGGAGCGCAATATACGCGACGAGATGGGGCGCGCTCTTCGAAAGGGCGGATTCGATCCCGCGCGCGATATCGAGGCCATTACAATCAATCGCTGGCCGCATGGCTACGCGTACGAATACAATTCTTTGTTCGATCCGTTCTGGCTAGAGGGCGGCGAGCAGCCTTGTGTTGTGGCGCGCCAGCCTTTCGGGAGAATAGCGATCGCAAATGCCGACGCCGCAGCCTACGCTTATACGGACGCGGCAATCGACGAAGCGTATCGCGCGGTGAACGATCTGCTCGGCATCGCTTAGAAGCTTCCGCAATGTTCGTGGTCACTGGAATAACGGGGAACGTGGGCGGCCAGGTGGCGCGCACACTGCTAGCGGCGAATCGGCCTGTGCGCGCGGTGGTACGCGATAGCCGTAACGGCGCCAGTTGGACGGAACGCGGCTGCGAGGTAGCCGTAGCGGACATCAACGACGCTCAGTCGCTGGCTGCGGCTTATCAGGGCACCGAGGCCGTCTTCGTGATGGTTCCATCCAGCTTCGATCCAGCCCCTGGATTTCCAGAGGCACGCGCCATCGCGGCGACGCTGCGCTCAACTTTGGAAACTGCGCGGCCCGAACGGGTGGTATATCTTTCTACCATCGGGGCTCAGGCCAGCCGCACGAATCTTCTGAGCCAGCACACCATCATCGAAGAGGCTCTGCGCGAAATATCGGTTCCCATCACGTTCCTTCGGCCGGGATGGTTTATGGAGAACTCGAGCTGGGACGTCCCTGCGGCGCGGGAGCGCGGAATTATTCAGAGTTTTCTGCAACCTTTGGATAAGCCAGTGCCGATGGCAGCCACTGCGGATATCGGCCGAGTGGCCGCCGAGTTGCTACAGGAGAGGTGGAGCGGGCATCGGGTTGTCGAGTTGGAGGGGCCGCATCGCGTTACGCCCAACCAGATCGCCGCAAGCTTCGCCCATCTGCTGGGCCATCCGGTGCAGGCGGAGATCGTGCCGCGCGATACCTGGGAGGCGCTGTTCCGGTCGCAAGGGATGAAAAATCCGCTGCCGCGCATTCGGATGCTGGATGGTTTCAACGAAGGTTGGATCGAGTTCGAAGCCGGCGAATCCGGATCCCGCAAGGGGAACTGCACGATCGATACGGTGCTGAAGGCGCTGGTGGAGCGCGAAGGTCACAAATCTTCGGGCGCCATGTGAGATTCGGGAAGCACCTGGCCTCCGTCGACGACAATGGTTTGGCCCGTGATAAACGCCGCTTCGTCGCTTGCGAGAAAGAGCGCGGCGTAAGCGACATCTTCCACGGAGCCGAGCCGCCGCTGCGGAATCGCGGACGTCATGCGCGCGATGTATTCGGGGCCCAGCGCCTCCACGCCCTCGGTGAGAATGTTTCCAGGCAGCACCGCATTCACGGTGATGTTGTGCGGCGCAAGCTCTATGGCCGCGGTGCGAACGAAACCGAGTTGCCCCGCTTTGCTGGCCGCATAGTGGCTCCAGCCGGGGGATCCGGTAATTGGCCCGGTGATAGAAGACGTAACGATGATGCGCCCCTTGCTTCGCGCCTTTAGTGCCGGCAAACACGCGTTCACGCTAAGAAAGGTGCCCTTGAGATTGATGTCGAGCACCTGATCCCAATCGGCCACGCTCATTTCGCCGAGGCGTGCCGCTGGAAAGATCCCAGCGTTCGCGCAGACGATGTCGATGCCGCCATGGCGTTCGATTGCCGTCGCGGCCATTCTTGCGCAATCTTCAGGGCTCGAAACATCGGCGGCGATTGCGCTCGCGATGCCTCCGCCAGCGCCAATCGAAACGCGGATCTCGGCGGCGGCACTCTCGGCTTGCTTTAAATCACGCGCTGCCAGCAGAACCTGGGCGCCCTTGCTGGCGAAGACGCGCGCGATTCCTTTGCCGATCCCTTTGCTCGCGCCGGTGACGATGACGGAGCGGCTGGAGAGGGATGTCAGCACAATATTAGGATCTCCTGAACTGTGGCGGCAAAGTGATAAGTTCCTAATCCCCAGGTTGTTCAAAAACCCACATGGGTATGTTCGCACAGCTTTTTCCGGATTGTCCGAAGCATATCGCGAGAAGGAAACTTGCTTTTGCGCATTCGGTGGTGATACAAAGATCGATAGTTGGGTGCCATCGAACTTGGCGTACCGCGGGCCCGGCTGATACACCGTGTGAAGTACGGAATGCCCATCGTGAGCACCGACGGCGACGGTTCAGGCGGATCGGTGGCTTTAATAGGGTCCTCCTCAGTGCTCGCTTGGCGCAAGTACGCAATCTGTGGCCTCAGTATCCAACACACACCTCCGTCGTCCTTTTGTAGAAAACCGTATCTGAAGGCCATCGTGACGCTTTCGGCCAAAGCCGGCCGAGCCTTTTCGTGCGCGCAGGCGTCCAACCATCGAGAAAGGGGCCTCTAAGTGGAACCTTCACGCCGTGATGTTTTTCGCCTTTCAACCGCAGGAGGCAGCGCTACCGCGCTTGGCGGGCTGATCGCAGCAGGCGTCAGCCTATCGGGCGTCGTGGCGAAGGCACAGGAGTTGCGGATCGCCAAGGCGAAAGTGACGCCCAGCGTGTGTCCGTTCTGCTCCGTTGGCTGCGCGACTCTGGTCCACACGATCAACGGCCAGATCGTGAACATCGAAGGCGATTCTCGCAGCCCTCACAACGAAGGATCCCTGTGCCCCAAGGGCGCAGCGACTTTTCAGCTGCATATCAATCCCAATCGCCCCACCCAGGTTCTGCACCGGGCTCCTGGCGCAACCGAATGGGAAGTGTGGGACCTGAATCGCGCTATGGATCGCGTCGCCGTCCTGACTAAGAAGACGCGCGATGAAACCTTTATCGAAAAACTTCCGAACGGCAAGCTCGTTAACGCGACCACTGGTATCTTCTCGCTGGGCGGGGCGACGCTCGATATTGAATGGAATCACATACACCAGAAGCTCATGCGTGGCCTCGGCATTATCGCGATTGAGAATCAGGCCCGTATATGACATAGCTCTAGTGTCCCCGGTCTGGGGACTCGACTCGGCCGTGGCGCAGCGACTATGTATCCCCGCAGCATGGAGGATTCCGATTGCGTTGTCGTCATGGGTTCGAACATGGCTGAGAATCATCCGGTCGCGTTCAAATGGCCCATGGCCGCAAAAGTCGAACACGGCGCAAAGCTCATCCACGTGGATCCGCGTTTCACCCGCACCAGCGCGGTCGCCGATATCTATGCACCCGTCCGTGCGGGCTCGGATATCGCGTTCCTGGGCGGCGTCATTCGTCATGTCATCAACAGCGAACGCTGGAACAGCGACCCGTTCTTTCGTTCATGGGTCACGCACTATACCAACGCCGCGACAATCGTCAGCGACGACTACATGGACGCCGAAGATAACCATGGCGTCTTCTCGGGTCTGATGGAAGTCAAGAGCGGTGTGCCCGAGTGGCCCTACAACGGATTTGTCGGCGAGTACGACTCCAAAAGCTGGCAATATGCAGGCACGCACGCTCCCGCCGCTGCCGATCAAGCCAGTGATCGCGGCGGTAACAGCGCCACCCCCGGCACCGGGGCACCCGCGGGACCTCCGTACGACCCCTTGGTCCGGTCACTGCTGAAGCCGGCGCCGCCACGTGACGAGACCCTCCAGAATCCACGCTGCGTTTTCCAGATTGTCAAAAAGCATTTCAACCGCTACACGCCAGAGATGGTCGAGAGGACCACTGGTTGCCCGCGGGACATATTCCTGAGGGTTGCCGACACCATCCTCGCCAACTCAGGCGCCGACCGAACAACGTCGTTTGCGTATGCCGTAGCATGGACGCAGCACACCAATGGACCGCAGATCATCGGTTGCTGTGCGCTGTTGCAGCTTCTGCTTGGAAATTTCGGCCGGCCGGGCGCCGGCATCATGGCGTTGCGCGGTCATGCCTCCATCCAGGGCTCCACCGATGTTCCTACGCTCTACCACTCCATTCACGGATACATAAATCATCCGTCCGTCCTCAAGAAACACGACAC
>Ga0302324_100024649_pt1 | contig 11575 bp, 10 predicted proteins | sample Palsa_T0_1_FD_201949 | JGI IMG/M metagenome (GOLD analysis project Ga0302324, IMG submission 201949) | Peat permafrost microbial communities from Stordalen Mire near Abisko, Sweden - Palsa_T0_1 | ecosystem: Environmental > Terrestrial > Soil > Palsa > Peat permafrost | place: Sweden: Abisko... | reverse complement strand
CCATCGCGGCTCGGAAGAGATTCACGTCCTGGCCGACTTGAGTTTGCAGGTTCCCGCCCGCGAATTTCTCGCGCTGATGGGTCCGTCGGGATCGGGCAAGAGCACCCTGCTCAATCTGATCGGAGGGTTGGACCGCCCTACCAAAGGTTCCGTGTCCGTCGGCCTTGAGCACATTGACCAACTTTCCGACCGGCAATTGGCGCATTGGCGCGCCCGGCATGTCGGTTTCGTCTTTCAACTTTACAACCTCATGCCCGTGCTGAACGCGGAGCGAAATGTGGAATTGCCTCTGCTCCTGACCCACCTTTCCAAATCCGAACGAAAAAAACACGTCGAGACCGCGCTGGCCGTGGTCGGCTTGGCCCATCGCGCCAAACATTATCCGCGGACCCTCTCCGGCGGCGAACAGCAGCGGGTGGGCATCGCCCGCGCCATCGTGACCGACCCGACGATCATGTTGTGCGACGAGCCGACGGGCGATTTGGACCGCAAGGCGGGCGATGAAATTCTGGATTTGCTCCAGGCGCTGAATCGGGAGCACGGCAAGACCATCATCATGGTGACGCACGATCCGCACGCCTCGGCGCGCGCGGCGCGGACGGTTTATCTCAACAAAGGCCAATTGAGCAACCAGCCGGAGTTATGAAGTATTTTCATCTCGTCTGGAGCAATCTCAAACGCAAAAAGTTGCGCACACTGCTGACGGTCCTTTCCGTGCTCGTGGCGTTCGTGCTCTTCGGTTTTCTTTCCTCCATCAAACAAGCATTGACTGGCGGCGTGCAAATGGCGGGGGCGGACCGCCTGGTCGTCCGCCACAGGGTTTCCATTATCCAATTGCTCCCGGAGAGTTACAAAGCCCGCATGGAGCGAATCCCCGGCGTGCTTCTGGCCACGCATCAAACGTGGTTCGGCGGCATTTATCAGGACCCGAAGAATTTTTTTATGCAAAGTCCCGTGGTGCCCGAAGAATTCCTCGAGATTTCTCCTGACTTCATCCTTTCGCCGGAGCAGAAAAAGGCCTGGATGCAAACCCGGACCGGCGCGATCGTGGGGCGGAAAACAGCGGATAAATTTCATTGGAAGATTGGGGATAAGGTTCCCATTCAGTCGTCCATTTGGTCGCAGGCAAACGGAAACCGCACCTGGGAATTCGATATTGTGGGCATCTTTGACGGAAAGGAAAAGGGGACAGACACGACTCCGCTGTTCTTCCGCTATGATTATTTCGAGGAAGCGCGCGTCGGCGGCAAAGGGATGGTCGGCTGGTACACCATCCGGGTCAAAGACCCTGGGCAGGCCGCGGAGACGGCGAAACTGGTGGACAAAGAATTTGAAAACTCCGACGCGGAAACCAAAACGGAGCCGGAAGGAGCATTCGTCCAGGCGTGGGCCAGCCAGATCGGCAACATCGAGTTGATGGTGGTGGCGATTCTCGGGGCGGTGTTTTTCACCATCCTGCTGGTGGCCGGCAACACCATGTCTCAGGCTGTGCGCGAGCGCGCGGGAGAATTGGGCGTGCTCAAAGCCATCGGCTTCACCAACGCCCAGGTCGTCGCGCTCATCCTGGTCGAGTCGTGCCTGCTTTCGGTGCTCGGCGGAGGTCTCGGCCTTGGGCTGGCGTGGCTGCTCATCTCGCGTGGCGATCCCACCGGCGGTCTGTTGCCGCTGTTCTTTTTTCCGGGGCGCGATCTGCTTATTGGGGCGGGTCTCAGTCTTGCGCTTGGCTTGGCCACCGGAATTTTTCCCGCGCTTCAGACCCTGCGTCTCCGCGTGGCTGACGCCTTGCGCAGAATGTAGCAGCGTGGCCCCATGAATTGGCTTTCACAAATCGCCTCCATCACCCGGTTCGGGTTAATGAGCATTCCGCAGCGGCGCGGCGCGGTGGCGGCCACCGTGATCGGCATTGCGGGTGTTGTCGCCGTGCTCGTCGGTGTGCTCTCGATGGCGGCGGGTTTCAGGCAAGCCATGACTGTTTCCAGTTCGCCGGACACCGCCATTGTGCTGCGCAGCGGCGCGGACAGCGAAATGGTCAGCGGCTTTTCCCGCGAACAAACCCAGATCATCGCCGACTCGCCCGGGGTGGCCCGCACAGCCCAAGGGCCGCTCTCGTCGGCGGAACTGTTCGTCATCATTAACCTGCCCAAGCGATCCACTGGCACGGATGCCAATGTGCCGTTGCGCGGCGTCGAAGCCTCCGCCTTGCTGGTGCGCGACAATCTCAGAATTATCCAAGGCCGGATGTTTGACTGGGGAAAGGACGAGGTCGTCGTCGGCAGCGGCGCGGCCAGGGAGTTCGCCGGCCTGGATGTCGGCTCGAGCATAAAAGTCGGGCGCTATGAATGGCCGGTGGTTGGAGTCTTTTCGGCGAACGGCGCGATTTGTGAATCGGAAATCTGGACCGATGCCAAGGTGCTCCAAGCCGCCTACCATCGCGGCGATTCGTTTCAATCCGTCCGCGCCAAGCTGACTTCACCGGACGCCTTTCAAAAGTTCAAAGACTCGTTGACCTCCAATCCGCAACTGACGGTGACAGCATCGCGGCAATCCGAGTATTACGCACAACAGTCGGAAGCCATGACGCGTCTCATTACGTCGCTGGGATTCTCGATTGCTTTTCTGATGGCCATCGGCGCGGTCTTTGGCGCGTTGAACACGATGTACAGCACGGTCGCGGCGCGGACGCGCGAAATCGCCACGCTGCGGGCGTTAGGGTTTGGCGGCGGAGCGGTGGTAGTCTCTTTGATGATCGAATCGCTGTTGCTGGCGTTGCTCGGCGGCGTGGCGGGCGCCAGTCTCGCGTATTTCGCCTTTAATGGTTATCACACGTCCACGATGAATTTTCAGAGCTTCAGCCAAGTAGCCTTCGCCTTCCGGGTCACGCCGCAATTGCTGCTGCAGGGCATGAGCTGGGCAATGGCGATTGGTTTGATCGGCGGCCTCCTCCCGGCGATTCGCGCCGCCCGGCTGCCCATCGCGGCGGCCTTGCGCGAACTGTAATAGTTTCTGGTATGCCAATTTTTGGTGATGTGACAATGACTGCCGGCCGCACGCCCATGGTTGATCTTCCGCGATTGAGCAAGGGGCTGCCGGGGCGGATCGTGGCCAAGCTGGAAATGCGAAATCCGTGCGGCAGCGTCAAGGATCGGCTTGGCGTAGCTCTGATTGAAGGCGCGGAGAAGCAGGGCGCGCTCAAGCGTGGCATGACGCTGATTGAAGCCACGGGCGGCAACACGGGAATCGGGCTTTCTTTCACCGCCGCCAGCCGGGGATACCGTCTCGTCCTGACGATGCCCGAAGCGATGTCAAAGGAAAGAGTCGCGCTCCTGCGCCATTTGGGCGCCGAAGTGGTGCTTACCCCCGGCATTCTGATGAAAGACGCCGTTCTCCATGCGCAGCAACTGCAAAAGGAAATTCCGGATTCCATCCTGCTCGATCAATTCCGCAACCCTGTTAATCCCGAATTGCACCGCAGAACGACAGCGGTTGAAATTTGGAACGACACGCAGGGTGCGGTGGATTGCTTCGTATCGGCAGTCGGCACCGGAGGCACGATCACCGGTGTCGGTGAGGTGCTCAAGGCGCGCAAGCCCGGCGTGCGCATAATCGCGGTTGAACCGGCTGGCGCGGCTGTGCTCTCCGGCGGCGCGCCTGGACCTCATCAAATGCCCGGCATTGGCGTCGGTTTCATTCCAGAAGTCCTCAACCGCCATATTCTCGATGAAGTAATTTGCGTAACCGATGACGAGGCCTTTGCGACTGCTCGGCGGCTGGCCACGCTGGAGGGTGTGGTAGCAGGCGTTTCCTCGGGGGCGGCGCTTCATGCTGCGCTGAAAGTGGCGGCGCGCGCCGAATCGTCCAACAAGATGATCGTGGTACTGCTGGCCGACACAGGCGAGCGGTATCTATCCACCGCCTTGTTCGCGCAGCCCCAACCAAGCGCTCCAGCGGATAAACATCATGCTTGAGCCAATATTGGTTCCCAATCCCGCTCACGGAGGAGAACAGATGACAAAGGAGTATTCGGAGCGTTGACCTATCGGCCGCCGAAGACCATTCCGGCGGCTCAATCTATTGTTCTGAGACATAGGGTAACACCCGACGTAAGGTAATACCCGGAATAGGGTAAGACCCCATAGCGAAGTCCCGCCTCGGCGCGTAATGTGACTACAGTAGAAAATCCAAACGAGAACGGTAGAGTTGTTTGGATGCAACGGCGGTCTGAGATCGCCGCCATAGAACGGAATATTGAAACTTTACCAGTATGCAAACTTAATATGAAAACGATCCTGTTATTTACCTGTATTGTCACCCTCATCACGACTACCGGATGTTTCTTTCCAGGACGCGGCGGAGGTCACTGGCACGACCGTGGGGAAGTCATCGTAGCACCTTCGGCAGTCGCAGTGCAGGCGCCGGAAGTCATCGTAGCGCCACCGTTAGTTGAAGTGCAGGCGCCGGAAGTCGTCGTGCGTTAGTTCGAGTGCTGGCGGCTTGACGAACCCCTGCAAGGGTGTCAAGCCGGAGAAAGACTTACGCGCCAAGAGACAATGGTGCAAAGCGGCAGCAGTAGCCAAACATAAAATGGGAATCGGCGGCATCCGTCTTCGTCGAGGTTGCGGCGGACGAGACAGGGGAAACGGTGGGTTGGACAACAATGCAAAGTTCAACATTGCCATTCGCGGTCCTGTCGTAAATCGTGAATCAGGATGCGTCGTTCACTATGGATTTGTCTGGCCCTGGCGGCTTTCACGGTGGCCCTGTATGCGCCGGCGCTACGCTGCCAATTCCTCACCTGGGACGACCCGGTTTATGTGTCGGAAAACCGGCATGTGCAGACCGGGTTGACTCTCGACAGCATTGCCTGGGCTTTCCGCGTCAACACCGCCGGCAACTGGCATCCGTTGACTCTGCTTTCCCACATGCTGGATTGCCAGATTTACGGTTTGCGGCCATGGGGCCATCATTTGACCAATGTTCTTTTGCACGCGGCGAACAGTGTGCTGCTTTTTCTAGTGTTGATGCGCATGACGGGAACGGTCTGGCGGAGCGCCTGCGTGGCCGCGCTGTTTGCGTCCCATCCGGTGCATGTCGAATCGGTGGCGTGGGTGGCGGAGCGCAAGGACGTGCTCAGTTCCTTTTTTTGTCTGCTGGCGATTTGGGCCTATGTCCGCTCTGCGGACAAGTGCCGAGTGCCGAGTGCCGAGTGCCGAGTTTTCTTTGGTTTGAGTCTGTTGTTCTTCGCGTTCGCTCTGATGTCCAAGCCGATGGCGGTGACGTTGCCGTTCGTGCTGTTGCTGCTGGATTTCTGGCCACTGAACCGCGTGCGGGGCCTGGCCTGGCCATCGTGGCGGCGTCTGGCGTTGGAGAAATGGCCTTTGTTTGCGTTGAGCGCGGTTTGGTGCGGGATCGCGGTCTGGGCGCAACGCGTCGGCCATGCCGTCTCCTCGACCGCGGAGTTGTCGATTTCGCAGCGGGTCCTTCACGCGCCGATTGCTTATCTGGATTACTTGCGCGTCCTGGTCTTTCCGTGGCGCCTGTCGGCGTTTTACCCTTACCAAAATCATGAGCCGGTGGTTTGGGGCGTGGAGGCGGGCGCGGCTTTGGCGCTGATGACCTGGCTGGCGTTGGCTGGGGCGCGCCAGCGGCCTTATCTGGCGGTGGGCTGGTTGTGGTTTCTGGGGATGTTGGTGCCTGTGATCGGTTTGGTGCAGGTGGGCGGGCAAGGATGGGCCGACCGCTACGTTTACCTGCCGTCCATCGGCTTCTTCGTGATCGTGGTTTGGGCGGGAGCGGAATGGGCCGCGCGCCATCCAGCGGTCAAATTATTGGTCCCCTTGGTGGGCGCGGCGCTGGTGGCCGTGACTTGGGCGGAAATTCAATATTGGAAGGACACGCGCACTCTTTTTGGGCGGGCCATGGAGGTTACGGTCAACAATTACGTGGCCATGACGCTTGTCGGGACCGCGCAGGAGGAAAAGGGGGAACGGAATGACGCCATCCTGCTCTATCGCCGGGCGCTGGCCTGCAAACCCAAATATCCGGAAGCGCACTTCTTTCTCGCCCGCGCTCTGGAAGGGAAGGGGCAGACAGCGGAAGCGATGTCCGAATACCGCGAGGCGTTGCGGCTGCAGTCGGACTTCGACACGGCGCACATCATGTTCGGAATGCTGCTGGCCAAGGAGAAGAAATTCGACGAAGCCGTATCGCATTATCAAGCCGCCCTCAAGATTGAACCGGAGTCGGCCGCGGCCCAAAGCGATTGGGGAATGGCGCTCATGCAGCAAGGGCGTTGGCAGGAAAGCATCGCGCATTACGAGCAAGCCCTGCGCTTGGATGCGACTCTGGCAGAGGCGCATGGCAACCTGGGGATCGCTTATTTGCAGATGGGACGGCTGGCCGAAGGCACGACCGCGCTTCAGGCGGCGCTCAAACTTAAGCCAGGCGACACCGAAACCCGGTTCAATCTGGCCCAGGCCCTCAACCAGCAGCAGCAGTGGGCGGAAGCGGCGGAGCTATTGAAGCCGCTCGTGTTGAGCCAGACGACTAATTTCAATGTGCAATTCCAGTATGGGCTGGACTTGGAGCATTTGGGCCAAACGAGCGACGCCATGAGCCACTATGCGGCGGCCTTGCGGCAAAATCCGGATTTCCCGGATGCCTTGCAGCACCGCGCTTGGATCGCCGCGACCGATGCCCGGCCGGAGTTGCGCAATGGAACCCAAGCCGTGGAAATGGCCACCCGCGCCTGCGATCTGACTGGCCAAAATCGTCCGTCAATGCTTCTGACGCTGGCGGCGGCTTATGCGGAAGCGGGCCGGTTTGAAGACGCCCTGGCGACGGTTGGAAAGGCCGAAGAACTGGCCAAGACGCAAGGGAAAAAGGAACTTGAAGCGGAAGCTGGGCGTCTGCGCGCCGCATTCGCGGCGGGCCGGCCGTTTCACGGCCAATCAAAATAAGCCATTGCCAACGCGACTCAAAGCGTGGCTGAAAATTCAGATTCAATCTGGGGAGCGCAAGCGACCAAGTGTACGGCAGGGAGCGCCTCGCCGACGGCATTGGGACGGCTGAGGAAAAACACGCGGGATTTGACAGAATGGGAGTACATGTGCGACAAACTGACATGAAGAAATACATTATGCGTCTGCTAACTTCCGTCTGCATCATGTCCCTGGCCGCTCTGGCTTCGGCCCAAGACACCTCCGTCACGTTGTCCGTGGACGGCAAACCGGCGCTGGCTCTTCAGGTTCCGCCGGCGGCCAAGGTCACTTCGTCCAACGGTTATGTCAACATTCGGACAATCAATATGTCGCTCCACGTTTGGGCCGTGCCCAAGGCCAGGACGGCAAAAGACGCATTGCCGCGCGCGGGCGAGCTTATTAAGAGCGAGTTCATTAAGTTCGCAACCACCGTCACCAATGACATGGTCATAGCGGGATCGCCCGCCAAGCATGTCATTGGTGCGGGCAACGAAGCCGATGACGGCGACCCGGGCCACGCGGAGGTGGTTCTCTTCGTGATCGGAAGCCATGTGTTCGCCGGCTGCGTGCATGGGGAATTTGACGACGCTTCGCGCGCGCGGGCGCCGATGATGGCGGTGTTGCAGACGGCGCACGCCCCGCCCTGAAACGGCGCCGGGTCAAAATCCGACAAGACGGAGACAATTTTCCATTGTTGCGGCGGTTCACCTTTTTTGGGCAGCCGCTCCTCGTAGCTACTTCAATTTACCGTGGAAAAAGTCCTCTTCGTACTGTGCCAGTTGTTTGTTGAGCTGTTTGATGTCCACCTCTTGCGGAATGATATACACCGTCCAATCGGGCCGGTGGGGCATCTGATCAATCGCCTCAAAGAGCGCGCGGATGCCGGCGGTGGAAACGGCGCAATTGAGCGCGTCCACCGCTCCGGCTTTGACCGAAACCGCCCATTCGTCCGGCGTCAAAAAGCTGTTGATCGGAACCGGTTTGTCGTTGGCCCCGGCCAGTTTGCCGGAGTACTTGGCACAATGGCCCAAGTAGTGATGCGACAAGTTGATGGCCATCACCACCGAAATCATCTGATTGAAGTAACTGATTTGGTCGCCCATGACATTTTCCGTCCAGTAACGCGCGTCCACGATGTTGGGCGGTTGCGCCGACGCGTCGGTTGTGGAGAGAAGGGCGAAGTTCTTGATGTATTGCGCGAAATAACCCGGTTGGAGGTGGTCGATTGCTTTGGCGTGGGCGACATGATTGACCAGGTCAATGAATCCGGCCGAGAGGGAAACCTGGCGCAGGATATGATTTTCCTCGGTGACGGTGAGCGGCGCCACCAAGGGCAAGTCCTGCATTTGCAGGGTGACGACCTGCGGGTCCAACTGGTCGCGGAACTCAGCCGGCAACGCTTCGGACAATTCCCGCCCAAGCCGGATGGTCATGCTGAATCCGCTGCTGTACACCGGCGACGGAGTGACATCCGCCAATGTCGGAGAAACGATAGCCAGCACGAGGGCGCCAACTTGGAGTGCTATCCGGCTAATTTGATCCATCCACAATGGTTATCGGTTTTTCGCGCAAAGTCTTGAAGAAAAAGCGCCAATGTTTTCGCGCATCGGGCCACGCCATCACCGCCGTGTTCGCGCTGAGGTTTCCAACACCAGCACCCAGCCGCCGTCGCCGTCGCTGTTGTTGCCGGGCGGCGTGAAAGATGGCGTGCCGCCATTGGTAAAGGGCGAACCGGCAATATTGCTAAAACTTCCGCTGCTCGGATCGAACCAGCGGCTGACCGCCCGTCCGCTCAATTGCGACATATCCACCACAAATTGCCGGATGATCGGCGTGTAGATGACCACCAGGCTGCCGTCGGGTGTGCGCGCCGCAGTCAAATAGTCGTTATCGGCCACGTGCCCGCTGCTGGAGAACGTGCCGTTATTGCTGATGACCACGAGATGATTGGTGTCGGGCACAAGGTTGTACCAGGCCCGGGCCTCGAAGAATGTTTTGAGGTAGCCGAGCTGGATCGCCCCTGGTGTGTCGAGATAGTTCTGCCACCCATTGGTAAAGGGCCACGTGTAATGGTTGCCATACATCTGCCCCGCCGCGCCGCTGGTCATGGTCCAATACTCCTGCTTGCGGAGGATCGGCGCCGTCGTGAGCGGGCCTTGCAAGCTCTCAAACTCATAATTGGCCTCAATCATGATATTCGGCAGGAATTTGGGCCGATTGTAGTCCTGCAATAGCCGCGCGTAAGTCGGATAGTAAGTATAGGTCGCGTTGAGGGTGAGGATGGAATCCCAATTCGTGTCATCGAGCGAACTGCTGACCACGTAATCCAACTCGGACGTTTGCAAGTGGTTCGTGTCCTTATCCTGAATGCCGAGCGCCACCGCGCGCACGACGGCATCGTTGCTGTTGGTCTTCCAGGATTGAAAATCATTTCCGCTCAACCAGATTATATTCGGGAAATTTTTGTAGCGTTGGCCGAGAAACTGTCCATAGGCCCGGCATTTGTGGGCGCCGTTGTCGAGCATCACCGGGAGAAAGCTGCCGGTCTCTGCCGGGTCAAGCAGAACTTGCAGGCCCTGCGCCGCCGCCAGGTTGAGCATGGCGTCAACGCGCGCGAAATAGGCCTCGTTGGGTTTCGTCAGATCGTAGGAGTTGGTGGATGGGATCGTGCCGGTGAAGGGAAGAATCCCGTCCAGCGTGCCGGCATCCGCGCGTCCGCCCGTGTAGTTGCCGCACAGCAGGTTGACCCACATCGAATTGAATCCGTGCGCATGGCGGTCGGCGAAAAACATGGCCGCGTCATTGGTCGTGAGATTGACGATAAGCGCCTGCGGCGAATCGCCGATGATCAGGCACGGCGCATTTGACTGATCCACCAGATACCGTCCGTTGGCGCTCCGCTTCAACGGATAGACCGGCGCGCCTGCCAGCGAAAACACATTCGCCAAGAGCCACACTGTCACCAGGGTCGCCACAGCATGTTTGAGAACGTTCATGCCTGCCTCCGTATTACCCTTTAATCGAGTTTTCCCACACATCTGTACCGTGCCCACGTTTCGGGGCAACCACGAAGTCTTTCCCAACCCGAGGCTCTTACTGCAATTTGAAGGGCATGTCGGAGACGTAGGTGTAAAGCGTGGAAAGGGTTTGGGCGGTTTGCTGGTTGCGGCCATCCGCGCCGAAACGGAACGTCGCCGCCGGCTCGAAGTTGCGGATGACAGCGCAATAACTGCTGTTGGCCATCACACCCAATAATTCTCCGCTCTTGCTCAACACCAGATCGCCGCTGGACGGGTTGAATTTCCCAAACAATCCCTTGAGCGAATTGTGGTCCATCTTCAAATATTGCGGCGTGGTCACGTCGATTTGGAAGCTGCATTGGCCGTAATAATCTTCGCGTGTGCCGACCACGACGGCGTCCTGGAAAACGTAGGGGTCCTTGGAAAAGTGGTAAACCTTGCAGCCCAGGGCGCGCGCTTGCGCCGCCGGCACGGGAATCAACACCACCCGCGGGTCCATGGTGCAAAAGGAAATCGAAGAGATGGGATAGATCACGGGGCCGCGCACCAACGTGCCGCGCAATTCCTGCCATTGCGTGCCGGGATTCCACAGCGTCAGCGGAGTGTCCTGAACGTGGCAAAGGGCGAACGTGTTGGTTTCGTCAGTGACCAGGATAAGCTGCGTTTGCTTATCTTTGGAGGAATCGCCGCCAAACACGCCCGTCTTGACCCCGGTAAAGCTGGCCAGCACGCGGTTGGTGGACATTTCCTGAAAGATCATGTTGGGCGTCATCGGCCGGCTGTCGTGGATTTCCTGGGCCAAATCAGACGACTTGGCGGCCAGGGCCTTGACGCCGTCGGCCAGGCGGACATTTTCGCGGCGCTGGGCATCCACTTCCTCCTGCAATTGGGACATTTGCAACAGAGAGGAGCGGTTGGAGGCCTCGCTCATCTGCAATTGATTTTGCAGGGCCAGACGGTCGGATTGCATGGACTGATTGTTCTTCTGCGATTGGGCCAGTTGCTGCTCCAGCGTGGCGGCCTTTTCCGCCTGCTTGCGCGCCTCGGCTTCCATGGCGGCGCGCTGTTCCTTGGAGATCAACGACTCGACGGCTGTGGCGTGCAGTTGCTCGTTTAAGTGGGCCATGTTCGTTTGCGCGGCGTCGAGCTGGCGCTGCAGATTGGCCTGGTCCTCCGCCAAGCGCGACGCCTGTTGCTCCTTGGATTGCAGTTGGCTCCGCGTGCTCTGGATTTGTTGGTCCTGCGCATTCAAGACCGCGCGCGTATGTGTCAACTCGCCCAGCAACTGGTCGCGGTTCTTGCGTTCTTCATCCAGCGCCTGACGCATGACTTCGCCCAGGTCCTGCCGCCCGGTGAGCTGGTTGGTCGTCGAGGTGGATTGCGTCAATTCCGGCGTGCCGCTTTGGGACACCTTGTTGATATCGACGGTGGAAAAGGCCAGCAGGCTGACCAGGAGGAAATCACAAATGACGATGAGGATGCTTCGGTTCATGCGGTGGTTGCCAGCGAGGGCGCCGCGGGTTCAGGCCGTTCCGACTCGACAGATTGCGCCTCCGCTTGCATGAGCAAATGGCGGCG
>Ga0302324_100024646_pt1 | contig 11576 bp, 7 predicted proteins | sample Palsa_T0_1_FD_201949 | JGI IMG/M metagenome (GOLD analysis project Ga0302324, IMG submission 201949) | Peat permafrost microbial communities from Stordalen Mire near Abisko, Sweden - Palsa_T0_1 | ecosystem: Environmental > Terrestrial > Soil > Palsa > Peat permafrost | place: Sweden: Abisko... | reverse complement strand
TACTGTCACCTTCTACTCCGGAAATACCGTGCTCGGCGCGGAAACGCAGGAATGCTCGCCCGGCGGCGTGTTCAGCCTGCAGGTAACCGGCTCAACCCTGGGACCGGTGGGCGCCTATCGGAACATCTTTGCCTCCTTTGCCGGAGGCGCTCAGCAGTGCCAGCAAAAGACCGCGACTTACTATGGAGCACAATCCTCCCCATCCACGGTGGACGTGTGCCTGGAGCGATTAGGCAAGAATGCTTCCCTGCTGCGTCCGAGGGTGCCCCACCCGCCGGGAAGCAGCCGGTGACCCATGGTGGCTCTCCCCAGAGAACCCGACCAAAAGGGACTTGGCGGCCGCGTGCGCTTAGAACATAATTTTTATGGGAACAGCCAATGAAGCCGGGACAGCCAGTCTATCCACCCGAATTTGAGCTTGTGCTGGCTTGCCTGCGATGGCCGCAGGAAACAGTGGACGGCGATCGTATCCGGTCGCTTGCCCGGGAGCCAATCCGTTGGCCTTATCTGCTGGAAATTGTCCACCATCACAAGGTGGTCCCGCTATTTTTACGCAACCTTGAAGCCTTTGCGGCCGGATACATGCCAGACGACACAGCCGCAGCTCTGCGTGCAGCCCGGGTAGCGAACGACGAAACGTACCTTCGCCGTACGTCGAAACTGTTGCTACTCAATCGTCTCTTTCGCGAGCAACAGATCGACCTCAGGATTTTCAAAGGCATTCCTCTGGCTATCACCGCTTTTCAGGAGCCCGCTTTGCGCGATGTCGGCGACATTGATTTGCTGGTCGCGGAAAAAGACATCTTTGGGGCGGGCGAGATTTTGCGTGCGCAAGGCTACGTGCGTCTCGATCCGCAGGCGCGGATTACCCCCCGCAGGCTTCGCTCGTACGTGGCGCATCAAAAAGATTTTTCGTACGGCCATCCATTGTCGGACCTGGTCATCGATCTTCATTGGCGGCTTTTCCGAAATTCGTTTCTGCCTGCCAATGCCCGGCTCACCGATGTTGGCGAGGACTGGGTGGATCTTGGTTCTGAGCGGATCGCGACCTTACCCGCACCCCGGTTATTGCTTTACCTCTGCGTGCACGGTGCGCTCGACGGCTGGCTGCGTCTCAAATGGCTGGCCGATATCGGCGCTCTTATGCACACGATGACGCCGGAGCAACTTGCATCCACTCTGGCGATGGCGACCGAACAGCAAGCACTCCCGCAGTTCAGCGCCGCCGTCTTTCTCTGCCAGGAGCTACTCGGCCAGGAATTGCTGGCCGGGCATGCGGCACTGTCGGAGAGTCTTGACCGGAACGATCGGAGAGTCGCGCACATCCTGCGTTTCAGCAGACGGCTGGTCACCTCTAATCAATATCGTCCGATACGCGAGCAAATACCCTCCACGCATTGGTTTTTAAATGAGTTCCGCCTGCACAACTCACTGCGGTATCGTCTGGACCTCATCCTGCGGTCTCTGTTCCGGCCTCGTGTTTGGCGATGGTTGAATCTACCCGACAAGTTCTTTCCTCTTTACGCGCTCATTAGTCCATTCGAATTTTTGAGCTTCCATGTCCACAATCGTTGGCAAACACTCAGGGGCGCTCGGCGGCCGTTGTCCCTTGCCCCGCGCGCCCCACGAATGCCTTTGAGTTTCCGTCGCATCAAGCGATTGTCGCCTGCCGATATTGCGCTGGCAGCGGAAGCAGCTTGCATGCTCACCTTCTTCCGCGCTGCACTCAATTTTCTGCCCACGCAGCGGCTCACTGCCTGGATGGGCAAATACGATCGAAGGGGACCGTCGGTTACGCCGGCAATGGCCAGTCAGACGATTGGCCGCGTTCAATGGTCTATTGACGCTGTGGTACGGCACGCGCCTCTTACCTTCGTGTGTTTTCCTCGTTCGCTCGCGGCTTACTTTATGCTTCGACGCCGCCATATTGTGAGCAAGCTTTTCTACGGGGTCGCGCGCGAGGCGGATCAGCTTACAGCACACACCTGGGTGAAGGTCGGTGATTGCACCGTGGTGGGCGGCGAGGCCGAGGCGCAATTCACCGTGCTCCATACTTTCCCGTGACATATTTGCCGCGGTCTATCTACACCTCGAGCAAGAGATTCTCCAATGCATCCACCGTCGACTCGAGATGCATCAGGCCCCAGGGACGTATCAGGCGGTAAGCTCTGGCCTGAGATAACACCCGGCCGCAGCGCAGGAAGTTTTCTTCCTGCTGACCAGTCGCCTCCAACAGATAGGAGTGATGAGTAAGATTCATCAGCAAGGGAACCGCCTGCAGACGAGGCACTTCTTCAATCTCGGTGGTGGTAGAAGAAATTTCATTGCCTTCGAGAAAGACCAGTTTGCAAATTGGTTCCGGCGTCAACACGGGCGTGAGCGGCAGGCGATACTTGTCATCGTCGCTGAATACGCGATCCAAACCCTCCGCTTCCCTTCCCAAATTTTCAAGAGAATTGCGCCAGAGCTTCAGCCAGGGGGCGGTAGGGATCACCATCGCTGCACTTGACTGCGTGGCGTCGATGAGGCAGACGTCATCAGCGAGCACACGGAAGCCGCGTTGAGCGAGATGGGCAGCGAGCGTCGATTTGCCGTAGCCGGAGTTGGCTAGAAAAGCGACCACTCCCGATTTACCGGCGATCGCGCTCGCATGCAGTGGCAGCAATCCACGTTGCTGACAGAGCACAACAAAGATGGAGCCCAACAGGTACCCTCGCACATCGAGGGGAGGAGCGGTGTAATCGGGGTCTACGACTATCTCTCGTCCGGCGGATACCAGGTAACGCGCGATTCCCTGAATGTTTAAAAGATATTGCGTGGCGGTCGCGAAGCAGTGCGGATCCAGCTCGACCGCGCCGGCCAACTGGTTGGGCACCGCACCCAGCCTTACGTGGACGGGATGCGGTGTAGCGTTCTGCTGTTGTATGAGGGGCAGTTCGGGAAGCGAGATTTCAGAAACAAGAGTAATCCCGCCGATCAAATACACCCCAGCAACTGGTTTCATTCACTATCCCCAAAAAGTGTAAGGCGCGACTATACCAAGTTAACCTTTAGAGTGTAGAAAACCCCAAATGCAAGGTTTAGTATCTACTTCAGTAACGACTACGCGGCCAAACGCATTGACGGTGACCCCCTCCTGCGTTAGGCTCTAGCTGTGGCGAGTGGCAGGGTGCGATTTCCAAATCAACGGGTTCCAGGGAGTTCTCGATGAACAGCGACACTGTAAAAGATCACGGCGCAACTGACCGGCTCAATGGCCAGGCAAGAAAGCCGTGGGTCACTCCATCGCTGCAGGTGATTGCTCTCAAAAGCGCAGAGAACGGCACCAAGCAGACCCATATAGATGGGCCCGGCCGCTTCGGCCCGGGTAAATCATAGGTTTACCTATTGCAGCTGCGGAGATGCTTTCAGCCGGCGTTCTCTTGTTAGAAATAAATAATTACACCCAAATAAAGCCTCAAGACTAGTGATCCGTCCGCCGGGTTGCGTTCGCTCTGGTCTGCTCACGCAAACGAGATGCGGTAAGGTCGTGCCGTGAGCGCGATTGCAGGCATTTGGTCTTTCGACGGCGAGGTCCCGGTCTCCACTGCCTGCCGAACCATGCTTCAGGCGCTCAACAGATATGGCCCGGATGACACCGCGCAGTACACCGGCTCGTCAATTGCGTTGGGTCGCTGTCTTCTGCGTCTCTTACCGGAAGATGGGTTTGATGAACAACCACTGTCGGCCGCCGGCGTCACCGCGCTGGTCGCGGATATACGTCTCGACAATCGCCGAGAACTAGGGCTGGAGCTGAGTTTCTCCAGTCAACAAACCGCGGCGATGGCCGACAGCGCGATGCTGTTGGCCGCGTGGCAACGCTGGCAGGAGAAATGCGTCGACCATCTGTCCGGCGCTTTCAGCTTTGCCATCTGGAACCAGCAGGAACAACATCTCTTCCTGGCTCGCGATCACACCGGGGAGCGTCCGCTCGTCTATGCTTTCGGCGCGAATTGCTTCGCCTTCGCGTCCATGCCCAAAGCCTTGCATCCCCTGAGCTTTGTCGGCAGCGAGGTAGACGAGGAGTACGTTGCCCGCTTTCTCATGCTCACCAACATTGCAAGCGAACGCAGCATCTTTCGCAGGATTCAGCGCCTTCCGCCCGGTTATGCGCTCAGCATCCATCGAGACAGAAAAAAACTCTGGCGTTATTGGGAAACCGACCATCTGCCGGAGCTGCGTCTAGGCTCCCCGGACGAGTATCTTGACTGCTTCAGAGAACGGTTTGATCACGCGGTGCGCACACGCCTGCGGACCCGTGGCAGCATTGGTGCACAACTAAGCGGCGGTCTGGACAGCGCATCGGTCGCCGCTACGGCAGCTCGATTGCTCGGTGATGAGGGGCGTGAGCTCACCTGTTTTACCGCCGTGCCGCAGCCCGATTTCCAAGGCATGGCGAGCACGACTCATTTCGGCAACGAAGGACCGGCTGCTGCCGAAGTTGCTGCGCTCTACCCTAATATTCGACATGTGTTGGTGGAGTCGAGCGCGACTTCCTTCCTCGACATTCTGGACGATAATAACAATCTCTATGACCATCCCAGCTTCGGCCCCAACAACGAGGTCTGGTGCAACGCCATCATGGCGCAGGCACGTGAACGAGGAATCACTCTGCTCCTCAACGGTAATTGCGGCAATTCGACGCTGAGCTACGAAGGATTGCCTGCGTTGTCGACATGGTTTCACAGCGGAGAATGGGCAACCCTGGCTCGGGTTGCCTGGCAACTCCGCAAGGCAAAAAGCGCCTCCCTGCGCTTGATGCTTCGCCATGCTGTGTGGCCGTCGCTGCCCTTCTGGTTGCGCCGCATAACTGATCCGCATATGCGCAGTTTCACCCTTGATTACACTCCACTACGTCCGGAGATTGTGGAGCGGATGGGCTTACGCCGGGACGCCTTGAACGATATGGCCGGGATCAGTCTGGACGGACGGAACGCATTACGCACGCTACTGGCATACGGCGACCCCAGCGATACCACTGTTGGACCCCAGGGCGGTTGGCAACTGGATAGCCGCGATCCAACATATGATCGCCGGGTGGTCGAGTTTTGCCTCACGGTGCCGCTGGAGGAGTTTGTGCGCGGTGGTCAGCTTCGTTCACTGGCACGTCGTGCCATGGTGGACCGGTTGCCATCCAGTACGCTGAACCGCACGATGCGAGGGCGGCAATCCGCCGACTGGTATCTGAATCTCAAGGCAGTGCGTGGAAGAATGGCCGCGGAAGTTGAGCGCCTGCGGGGCTCGCCTCTGGCGAGCCGCATACTGGACCTACAGCGGATGTCCTCTCTGATAGCAAACTGGCCCAGCGATGGTTTCGAACGGAATGAGGTGATAAGTTCCTATCACATCACACTCACGCGTGGTCTTTCCGTGGGCAGATTTCTTATGCAATACGACCCCGATAAGAGGGAGCCGGGCTGAAGTGCAACCGCTATCGTTGCGTTAGCGGAAGACAATGCAGACGGGAGAACCGAGCGGGTATTCCCTTCCGGTTGGGGTCAGCAATCCGGACCGGGTGTTGCGAGCGAAGACGACGATATTGGACGATTCCTGATTGGCAACGAGTAGCCATTGATTCCCGGGGTCAAGGGCAAAATGGCGGGGAATCTTGCCTCCGGAGTCCACATGCTGCACGGTCTTGAGGGTTCCCTCACGATCGTCGATGGCGAAAACCACCACGCTGTTATCGCCACGATTGGAGGCATACAGGAACCGGCCGGTAGAATCGACTGCCACGGTGGCCGCGGTACTCAATCCGCTGAAGCCTTCAGGGAGGGTGGAGATGTTCTGCAACCTGGTCAGTACTCCTCGGTCATCGTCCCAGGCGAGGGCATCGACGGTGTTGGCAATCTCGTTGAGCGAGTAGGCCCACTTCCCGCTGGGATGAAAGACAAAGCTTCTTGGGCCAGAGCCCGGCAACGCCTCGTAAAAAGGGGGATCGTTGGGGGTGAGCCGCGCGGTAAGCGGATCCAGGCGATAAACGGAGATGCGATCCAGTCCCAGATCGTTCACCACCACATAACGATTGCCAGGGGAAACGGTCGTGCAATGCGTATGGGGAGCGGTCTGGCGTTGCGGATCGGCACTGTGACCGCTGTACTGAAACCGGGAAACAACGTTGCTGAGTGCTCCGCCGCGCAACACCCGGAAAGACGCGGCGCTGCCGCCGTTATAGTTGGCGACAAAGGCTGCTTTGCCGGTGAAATCGATGGTGATCTTGCACGGTCCGGCGCCGCCAGAGGAAACAGTATTGATGGCCTTCAGGGTACGCCCCTCGACCGAAAAGGACGTGACCGACCCGCTGCTTTCCCCACGGTATTGATCCACGGCGTTGACGGCGTAGAGATTCCGGCGGTTTGGGGAGAGGGTCAGAAAGCTGGGATTGACGGTAGGGGCCGCCAGTCCAAGGGGCGTTAAGGTGCCCGCATCCGCATCCCAACGGAAGGAATAGATACCGCGGCTGGTGCTGCGTTTGTCTTGGGTGTTGGTGCCGACGAAGATGAGCCCGATTGGTTCGGCGGCCCATGACCGGGTGCGTGCAGCCAGGACCACAGCCGAGAGTTTCGCCAGAAAAGAACGGCGGCTTGAATGTTCCATCCCCGTCATACTACTGTAGGTCGACTGTATTGGTGCAACTTCGCCAGAGGAGGGGAGATTGCGAGTAGGACTCTTCACACGAGAATATCCGCCGCATGTTTATGGCGGTGCCGGGGTTCACGTCGAGTACCTGAGCCGTGAGTTGGCACGCAAGGTGCCGGTGGAGGTCCACTGCTGGGGCCGCCAGCATGCTGATGAAGGCGATCTTCATGTACGCGGCCAGGAACCATGGGACGAAATCTCCAAAGGAACTGAAGAGAAATTCAAAGGCGCCCTCGAGGCGCTGTCTCTCAATCTGACCCAGATCAAGGCGCTCAGCGGGATTGATATTGTGCATACGCACACCTGGTATGTGTCCATGGCTGGTTTTCTGGCCAAGAAGCTGTACGACATTCCATTCGTGCTGACGACGCATAGCCTGGAGCCGCTGCGCGCATGGAAGGCGGAACAGTTGGGTACCGGCTATGCACTCAGCTCATGGATCGAGAGGACAGCGATTCTCGACGCCGATGCGGTGATCGCGGTTTCCAGTGGTACGAAAGACGACATCCTGCGCGCGTACCCAGTGGACCCGGAACGGATTCATGTGATCTACAACGGGATTGACCTGCAGCAATACCGGTGGACCGCGGAGACTTCTGCGCTCACTGCCCATGGCGTCGACCTGGCAATCCCGTATGTGCTTTTTGTAGGGCGCATCACACGGCAGAAGGGCGTGACTCACCTGGTGGATGCGATTCGTTACCTGCCGCCAGGGATTCAGGTGGTTCTCTGCGCGGGTGCTCCTGACACTCCGGAAATTTCTGCGGAGCTGCAACGCAAGGTGGAGGAGGCCCGTGTGTTCAATCCGCGAGTCATTTGGATCGAAAAGATGCTGGCCAAGCACGAAGCGATTCAGCTCTATAGCCATGCGGCTGTGTTTTGCTGCCCTTCGGTCTATGAACCTTTCGGCATTATTAACCTGGAAGCGATGGCTTGCGAGGCGCCGGTCGTGGCTAGCGCCACGGGCGGGATCAAGGAGGTTGTTGTGGACGGCGTGACCGGGTACCTGGTGCCCTTTGATCAGGATCCGGTGACGAGTTTTCCGCGGGATGCGGACAGATTTGCCAGGGATCTGGCGGCTAAGCTGAACGAATTGCTTGCCGATCCGGAGAAGTGCAAGCGATTTGGAGAAGCCGGCCGCAAACGTGCGGAAGAGAAGTTCAGCTGGACGAGTATTGCCGGTCAGACGATTGAGCTTTATCAAACGCTTATCGATGCGAGGAAGGGCTCGTAGGCGGAAGGTTTGGTGGAGATTTGCTGTTGGCGCAGCAAAACGATCGTTGGGCTGCGTCCATCTTTTTCGCTGGGGCGAACGTGGGGCACCCGTCCATTCACTCGGATGCCGCTATGAGTCGAACTCGGGAAACCGCAGATCTCTCCACTCCGCTACGCTCCGGTCGAAAAACATTTCCACGAAAGGTCCGTGGAACCGCAGATCCCTCTTGGAAATGTTTTTCGACCGACCGAGCGTAGCGGAGATCTCTGCGGTTTCCCTTGACAGTGGGTCCGCTGCGCCCCGTTATCGGGGCTCTGGGTGTTCCTCAGGATGCGGATTCTCTTCTTTCGGCTTTGGTTGGGCTGGCCGCTGGGGTTCCGGCCTCGCCTGCGGGGCTGGGCGTTGCTCTGGCGCCGGCCGTTCTTGCGGGGCTGGATGGGCCTGCGGCACTGGCCGCTCTTGCGGGGCTGGATGTACCTGCTGTGCGGGTCTGGCGGGCGCGACCGGCTTTTCCTGCGGAGTTGGGTGGACTTGCGGAGCAGGCCGCACTTGCTGGGTTGGCCGCTCAGGCTGAGCTTGATGCACTTGTTGAGCCGGTGGCGCCTGCTCGATAGGGCGCTGTTGTGGAGCTTGCGGTGCCGTTCTTGCCCCTGGTACGGGTCTTGCGCCTTGACCTGGTTGTAATGCCGGATGATTGACGTTATTCGTCGATGGACGTTGCTGTACGGCTGGAGGTGCTACCGGTTCCTGCCGTTCCACGGGCAAAGGCTTGCTCATGGCGACCGTTTGCGGCTGGCCTCGGTTGACGGCAACGAACTGTGCACGGTTGGTGCTGGCGGCAATCCTGTTTTGCTGCTGGACCCTTAACTCAGGCAGACGCGGCTGCCGCAATGCAGCCACTTCTGCAGCACTCGGCGGAAGATTTACGCCGCCGCGACCACCGTTGTAGCTCACGCGGTTGTAGGTCGTGATGTTGGTCACCTTGGTGATGTAGGTGTTGCGGATGACGGTCGTATTCACATTCGTGACCTGGCGGTTGTAGTTGAATTGGTTGTGGTTCCAATATCCGCCGTAGTAGCCGCGACCGACATAGCCGTTGCCGTAGTTCACTCCGCCGTAGTAGCCGATGTAGCGGCCCCAAAAGCCACGATGCCATCCATAGCGTCCCGAATCGTAGCCCCAGTATCCGGGAGTCCATAGAGCCCCCGTGTACGGAGCCGCGGCCCAAACACCCGGAACCCAGAAATAACCAGCCTGTGCATACGACCAGTAGCCGGGTGTCCACAGATAGTTTGGCTCCGGGCACGGCGGCTGCTGGTATTCCGGCAAGGGAGGCGGAGGCTCCGGAGCGTATTCGGCTGCCTGGTAATCCTCCTGGTACGGCTGATCACCGTACTCCTGGCTTTGATATTGCTGATCCTGATCCTGATACTGCGGCTGGTCCTGAGCAGGATATTGAGGCTGCTGTGCCTGCTGGGGATCCTGCTGCGCACTTTGCGCCAGATAACTGGGCGCCTGGCGAGCCGGGGCCGAATATGCAGGGGCACTTGCCTGAGCCGGGGCCACGCTTTCGTTTACCGGCGCGGATCCGCCGTTGTCACTCACTGGTGCAAGATTTCCGTTCGCAGCTGCGGCATCCACTTCTTGCGTGCCATCGTTCTTATGGCAACCGGCCATCGCCGTAAAGATTGCCAATACAACCACTGGTACAAGTCCCAAACTTCTCTTTTTTGTCATCGTTCCGTCCCCTGATGCCTATCGATCGTAACCCTTCATGAGTGGCTAAGTTCTTGCACTATCTCGTTCTGAGATGGACTTCCACTGCGAAGAGTGGCCCACGGCGACGAAGCAAGCCGCTATATCGATGATTCGAAGGTTCTTCTGGTTGAAACAGGGGGAACACGCTTTACTACTGCTTTTCCAGGATGACGGAAGTACTGTCGTAGTCTCCGCGTAGATTGAGGTTGATGCCGTGGTGCATCAGGTAAGCGCCACTGACGGTCCCAACGTCCTGCACCTGGCCGGGATCGATGGCTTCCACCTTATAAACAGCACCTTCGGCCAAGCCACGCAGAAACACCGTAGGAAACGGTGTGCCGAACTGCTGAGAGTGGAGAAAACCAAAGAGCACCGCCTGGCGCCCGTCGGTGGAGACGTACTCGGTGGCCGAGGATTCGGCGCCCTCAGGGGCAATGAGGCGATACAAAGCTCCGCGTTGCACCGTGGCCCGAATACGCTTGTAGAACGCAACGAAGCGAGTCGCCGCCTGCATATCCTCCGGAGAATACTTGTTGAGGTTCCCTCCCAGCCCGAGCGAGCCGCTCATCGCCACCATAAAACGGAATTTGAGCGGGACGATGCGATGGTCGATGCCGCTGGGAACATCGGTGACCCAGGCCATCATAATGCCGGGAGTGTACGCCTGGGTGAAGCCGTCCTGCAGTGTGAGCCGGTCCAACGCGTCGGTGTTATCCGAAGGCCAGACCTCTTCTGTGTAGCGCAGGATGCCGAGATCCACGCGGCCGCCGCCGCCAGAGCAGGATTCGATTTCCAGCTTGGGGTGCTTAGCTCGCAGGCGTTCGAGAATGTCATAGAGATTGTGAACGTAGGCCACGTAGATCTTCTTCTGATCTTCTGGAGCCACTGCGTCCCAACCAGGCTCTGACCAGTTGCGGTTGTAGTCCCACTTCAGAAAGGCGATGTCGTTGTCGCTCACCAGCTGATCGAGCCATTGAAAGACATACTCCTTCACGTCTTCTCGAGCCAGATTGAGCACCAGTTGGTTGCGCGCCTCGGTGCGCGGGCGCCCGGGAAAATTCATGGCCCAATCCGGATGCTTGCGGTACAGATCGCTGTCTGGATTGACCATCTCGGGTTCCACCCAGATGCCAAAATCCATGCCCAGTTCATGCACGTGATCGATCACCGGCTTGAGGCCGTGAGGAAATTTCTCCTTGTTCACGTACCAGTCACCCAGTCCTGCGTGGTCATTTTTGCGCTGACCGAACCATCCGTCATCGATGACGAAGCGCTCCACGCCCAGCTTGCTGGCTTTTTCCGCCAGGGCCAACTGGCCTGCCTCGCTGACATCGAACTCCGTGGCTTCCCATGAGTTATAGAGGACGGGACGCAGACGGGCGCTCTCCCCGCCGGGGAGAATCGATTGCCGCTCGAAGCGATGCAGAATACGCGAGGCCTCACCCATGCCCCCGTTGGTGAACCCGGCATAGAATGGCGGCGTCTCCAGGCTTTCGCCGGGTTTCAGGCGATAGCCGAAGTCAAAGGGATTGAATCCACCGGTGACGCGCACTTGCTGCATCGCCGTTTGCTCCACCGTGATGCGCCAGCTGCCGCTCCAGCCCAGCGCTCCAAACCATACGGGTCCGTTCTCCTCCGTGGTCTGATCAGGCCGGTCGATGGCAAACCACGGATTGGCTTGGTGCGATGTGCTGCCGCGACGGCTCTCAATGACGTGCGCTCCGGTTTGCAACACTTCGGAATGGAGCTGCCACTCCGCTCCCCAATGCCCGGTGAGATAGTGCCAGCCGTAACCCTCCCCCTGAGGCAGGCTCCAGGCGGCCGATTGAGCGCTTTCTAACGTAATCGCCTGATCGGTGCGATTCTCAATGCGCGACCACCGTTGAAGAATGCCGGTTTCGGGGAAGACGCGATAATAAAGGTG
>Ga0302324_100024643_pt1 | contig 11577 bp, 8 predicted proteins | sample Palsa_T0_1_FD_201949 | JGI IMG/M metagenome (GOLD analysis project Ga0302324, IMG submission 201949) | Peat permafrost microbial communities from Stordalen Mire near Abisko, Sweden - Palsa_T0_1 | ecosystem: Environmental > Terrestrial > Soil > Palsa > Peat permafrost | place: Sweden: Abisko... | reverse complement strand
GACGGGGGCGAGGAGTTCATCGTGACGGCGGGCGGCAGCGCGTTTTTCGACGTGGTCGTCCGCGAACTGACGGCGGGCGGCGGCACCGGCGTTACCGGGATCACGGCGATACTGCGGAGCGGCGCTTACCTGGCCCACGATCACGGGTACTACGGAACCGTCTCCCCCGTCTCGCGCGGATCGGCGGACGCACCCGTGCTCCGGCCCGCCCTCGAACTGTGGGCCCAGGTGCTGTCCCGCCCCGAGGCCGACCTGGCCCTGCTGGGCGCGGGCCGCCGCGACGCCGGATTCGACCAGGGCCTACCGGTGCCGCTGCGCGCGGTGCGGCGCGGCGGGACGAGAGGGGGCGGTGCCGATCTCTCGGAGAGCCGACTGACCGAGCTCAATGACCAGCATGCTTACCTGCGGCTGAACCCAGGCACCGAGCTCGCGCCGGGTGACCTGGTGTGCCTGGGCATCTCGCACCCGTGCACCACGTTCGACAAGTGGCGGGTGATTCCCGTGGTAAACGACGACGACCGCGTGACCGACATGGTGCACGCTTTTTTCTAGGCCGCCCCCGACACGCAGGACACCTATTTCCTCAATATCGTACATTTGCGACAAAATACGCCAAGGCCCAGGTTCCGGTAATCCGGAGTCGGCTACCCGCGTCCGTTTAGATAAACAATGTATTTCGGAACGGGCCGTGGTCCTCCGTATGAGCGAGGCAGAATGCCCACAGGGGCTGATTACCTGCACCCCGACGCAGCTACTTGAGTGGGAGCACACAATGTCTGACGAATCGATGGTCCGGCTGGCTGGCAGCGAGCGAGCGCCGCTGCCCGACGCCACGCCGGCCGGGGAACTTGACCTTTCCGAGCGAGCGGAGCTGACCCTGGTGCTGCGGCGCCGGGCCGAGCTGCCCGCCGCTGTGATCGCCGGGCCTACCGTCCTGACCAGCGACGAACTGGCCGAACGGTACGGCGCCGACCCCGCCGACGTCGACCTGGTGAGCCAGACGCTGACCGGCCGCGGGCTGGAGATAACCGCCACTGAGCCGGGCTCCCGCCGGGTCAAGGTGGCGGGCACCCTGCGCGAGCTGACCGACACGTTCGGCGTCACGCTGCGGCAAGTCTCCAGTCCGGACGCTGGCGGCCGGCTGGTCACGCACAGATACCGCGAGGGCCCGCTGTACATCCCGGCCGCGGTGGACGGGATCGTGCTGGCCGTGCTCGGCCTGGACACCAGGCCGCAGGCGCGGGCGCACTTCCGGTCGGCCGCCGCGGCGGCGCAGGGTATCTCGTACACGCCGAACCAGGTGGCCGACCTCTACCAGTTCCCGGCCGACACCACCGGCGCCGGCCAGACGGTCGCGATCATCGAGCTTGGCGGCGGCTTCTCGACCAGCGACCTTGACACCTACTTCGCCGGACTGGGCATCGCGGTGCCTTCGGTCACCGCGGTGAGCGTGGACGGGGCCTCCAACGCACCCGGGTCGGACCCCACCGGGGCCGACGTCGAGGTCAACCTGGACATCGACGTCGTCGGCGCCGCCGCGCCGGGCGCGGCCCAGGTGGTGTACTTCGCGCCGAACAACGGTGACCAGGGCTTCGTCGACGCGATCTCCGACGCCGCGCAGGCGAGCCCGGCGCCCATCGCCATCTCGATCAGCTGGGGCCAGTCCGAAGACTCCTGGACCGCGCAGGGCCTGACGTCGATGAACTCGGCCATCTCCGACGCGGCGGCGCTTGGCATCACCGTGTGCGTGGCGGCGGGCGATAACGGCAGCAGCGACGGCGTGAGCGACGGCGAACCGCACGTCGACTTCCCCGCGTCCAGCCCCTACGCGCTGGGCTGCGGGGGGACCAAGCTCGTCGCGGACGTGGCCACCAACACGATCAGCTCGGAAGTCGTCTGGAACGAGACGGCCGCGGGCGAGGGCGCCGGCGGCGGCGGGGTCAGTGACCAGTTCGCGCTGCCGTCGTGGCAGGCGACCGCCGGGGTGCCGGCCCGGGCCAGCGGGACCAGCACCGGTGGAACGGGCGGGACCGGCAGCGGCAGCGGACACCACCGGCACCACCCCAAGGACCCCCACGACCACGACGACCGGCACGAGGGCGGCTCCGACGCCGCCGGAGGGAGCGGCCTGGCGGCCGGGGCGAGCAGCGGTTCCGGCGGGGCGAGCAGCGGCAGTTCTGGCGGCCGCGGCGTGCCCGACGTGGCGGGCAACGCCGACCCGACCACCGGGTACCAGGTCTACGCCGACGGCCAGGCTCAGGTGGTGGGCGGGACCAGCGCGGTCGCTCCGTTGTGGGCGGCGCTGATCAGCCGGATCGCGCAGGCGACCGGACAGCGGTTCGGCCTGATCCAGCCGGCCCTGTACGCGGGCATCACACCCGGCACCGACGTGCCCGGCTTCAACGACATCACCAGCGGGAACAACGGCGCCTACTCCGCCGGGCCGGGCTGGGACGCCTGCACGGGCCTAGGCAGTCCGGAGGGCACGGACCTGCTGAAGCGGCTGCAGTCCTGATCTGAGGGTCCGGTGAAACCGGGGTTCCAGGGGCTTATGCCCTGGCGGAGCCCCGGTTTCATCATTTGCGGGGCCAGCCCGCGTGGATTTCGGTTGACACTGCCAACTGAGGGGCACATACTTTTGGTAGTCACTTTCATTTAGATGCGACTGCCGATGGGATGTGAGTATCATGCCGGACAACTCGGCTCGCAGGTGGTGGGCGCTGGTCGCGATCGCGGCGAGCGTGCTCGTCGTCGGGCTCGACCTGACGGTGCTGAACCTGGCGCTGCCGACGATCTCCGGCGACCTGCACGCCTCGACCAGCGACCTGCAGTGGGTCTCGGACGCCTACAGCCTGGTGCTGGCGGCCGCGATGCTGCCCGCGGGCCTGCTCGGCGACCGGTTCGGGCGCAAGAAGGTGCTGCTGATCGCGCTGGTGGTGTTCGGGGTCAGCTCGGCGATGTGCGCCTACGCCGGCGGCATCGGTGAGCTGATCGCCGCCCGGGCGGTGCTCGGCATCGGCGCGGCCGCGATCTTCCCGCTGTCGTTCGCGGTGATCCCGGTGCTGTTCGCGCCGGAGGAGCGGCAGAAGGCGATCGCGCTGATGGCGTCGGCCACCTTCATCAGCTTCCCGATCGGCCCGATCGTCGGCGGGTACCTGCTTGACAACTTCTGGTGGGGCTCGGTCTTCCTGATCAACGTGCCGGTGGTCGTGCTGGCGCTGATCGCGGTGGCGTTCCTGCTGCCGGAGTCGCGCAGCGAGCGGCGGCCCAGCGTGGACGTGCTCGGCGTCGTCTTGTCCAGCGCGGGGCTGGCCGGGCTGACGTACGGCTTCATCCGGGCCGGGCAGGACGGCTGGACCGATCCGGGCGCGCTGGCCACGATCGCCGCCGGCGCCGTGGTGCTCGCGATCCTGGTGGCCTGGGAACGCTGGCTCACCCGGCGCTACGCCGAGGACGACGGAGCCCCGCGCGGGGGCGGGTTCCGCGGGATTCGGCCGCTGATCGAGCTCAGGCTGTTCCGGTCGGCCGGGTTCACCTGGGGCACCACGCTGGCCACGCTGGTCTCGTTCGCGATGTTCGGCATCTTCTTCGCGATGCCGCTGTACTTCCAGGAGGTGCGCGGGGTGAACGCCATGGGCAGCGGGCTGCGGCTGCTGCCCATGATCGGCGGCATGGTCATCGGCATGATCGGCGGTACCCGGCTGGCCTCGCCGCGTAAGGGCACCGAAGGCCGACCCCCGCGGGGCCCGCGATCGAACGCCAAGGTGCTGGTCACGGTGGGATTCACGCTGATGGCCGTCACGCTCGGGGTGGGCGCGAGCACCACGGTAAGCAGCGGCACCGGGTTCGCGGCGGCCTGGTTCGCGGTGTTCGGCCTCGGGCTCGGGCTGGCCATGCCGCAGACGATGAACGCGGCACTTTCCGCCCTGTCGGCCGAGCGCAGCGGCTCGGGGTCGGCCCTGATCTCGGCGCTGCGCCAGGTCGGCGCCACCATCGGCGTCGCGGTGCTGGGCACCGTGCTCGACTCGGTGTACCGCAGTCACCTGGCGGTGACGCACCTGCCCGCGGCGGTCGCGGCCACCGCCAAGGGCAGCGTGGTCGAGGGGGTGGGCATCGCCCACCGGCTGGGTTCGGCGGCGCTGCTCGACTCGGCGCGCAGCGCGTTCGTGGCCGGGCTGGACGCGATGCTCTGGGTCTGCGCCGGGGTCGCGCTCTTGAGCGCCATCCTCGCGGTGATCTTCCTGCCGCGCCGGGCCGACGGGATGGGCGAAGCGGTCCCGGCCGGCGACACGGGGGCCGCCGCGGTCGGTGAAACCGGCGCGGAGCGGGCAGAATTGGAAGTGTGACAGACATGCTCGGCTGCGGCCCGGACTCGCCCGGCCTGCGTGAGCGGAAGAAGGCCAGGACGCGTGCTTCGCTGCGGGAGCACGCGCTCCGGCTGTTTAGTGAGCAGGGCTACCACGCCACCACCGTGGAGCAGATCGCGGCCGCGGCCGAGGTGTCACCGAGCACGTTCTTCCGGTATTTCCCGACCAAGGAAGATCTCGTCCTGCAGGACGACATGGACACCCGGATGGTCGAGGCGCTCGAGCGGCAGCCGGCCGAGCTCAGCCCGGTCACCGCCGTCCGCGCGGCCGCCCGGGAGGTGTTCGCCTCCTACACCGCGGCCGACCTCATCCTGATCAGCGAGAACGCCGCCCTGACCATGACCGTGCCCGAGATACGGGCCCGGGCCATGGACGAATTCGCCCGGACCATCGCGGTGGTGAGTGAAGCCCTGGCCAAGCGCTCCGGGCGCCCGGCCGACGACCTGACCGTCCGCACCACCGCCGGGGCGATCATCGGCGTCATCATGTCGATCACGCTGCCGTGGGACGGCTGGTCCGACCCGCAGAACAGCAAGGAGACATTCGGCCGCATCGATACGGCGCTCGGCCTGCTTGAGGCCGGCCTGCCGCTCTGAAGCGGGCGCGGCTTAGGTGCGGCCCGGGGCGCCGCCCGGCATAATGGGCCTGGAGATAGGGTGTTAGCCGGGAAGTCTGGTCGGCACATATAGAGCTCGGGGGCCGGCCATGCACCGCGGCATCTTTGCCTCAGCGCTAGCCTCGCACTGGCGGCGCGAGGTGCTGCGTACCAGCCTGTGGTTCGTGCCTGCTATCGAGGTCGCGGCCGCGATCTTGCTGTTCATCGTCACGCTGCTCGCGGACCGGGCTAACTACCGCGGCGACTTCGCCATCCCGGGCTGGGTGATCAGCGGCAGCGCCGACGCGGCCCGGGAGATCCTGACCGCGATCGCGGCCGCCATCATCACCGTGGTCGGCGTGGTCTTCTCGATTATCCTGGTCACGCTGACGCTGGCCTCGACCCAGTTCGGGCCGCGGATGCTGCGGAACTTCATCCGGGACCGGGGCACCCAGGTGACCCTGGGCACGTTCGTGGCCACGTTCGTCTATTCAGTGCTGGTCCTGGCCTCGGTAGGGACCGGCTCGCACGGGGATTTCGTGCCGCATATCAGCGTGACCGTCACGCTGGCGCTGATGGTCGCCGACCTAGGCGTGCTCATCTATTTCATCCACCACACCTCCATCTCCATCCAGCTGCCCCAGGTGATCGCCGGTATCGCCGCGGACCTGACCGAGGCGATCCAGACCCAGGGCAGCCCGCCGCGGGGAGGGCCGGAGAGCGGCACCTCCCCGGTCCAGTTGCTGGCCCTTACGGAGTCCGCCGGCGGGGTCCTGCTCGCCCCGGCCAGCGGGTACCTGCAGTTCATCAAGCACCAGAACCTGGTCAAGCTGGCCACGAAAGCCGACGCCGTGATCAGGCTGGAACAACGGCCGGGCCACTTCATCGTGCAGGGGCACAGGTACGCCACCGTCTGGCCGCCGGAGGCGGCGCCGCTGGTGCGGCAGGCGCTGGGACGCGCGCACGTCGTCGGTCCCTACCGGACCCTGACCCAGGACATGTCGTTCGGCATCGACCAGCTCGTCGAGATCGCGCTGCGCGCGCTCTCCGCGGCGGTCAACGATACCTTCACCGCCCTGACCTGCATCGACTGGCTCGGGGAGAATCTCTGCAAGATCGCCACCGGATGGCATCCGGCCCGTGTGCACCGCGACGCCAAGGGATTCGTCCGGGTCATCTCGGCCGAACCGACCTACGACCGGCTCGTACAGCGTTCGTTCGAGAAGATCAGGCAGTCCAGCCTCGGCATGCCGGCCGTCATGATCCGCATGCTCGAGGCGCTCGCCCGGATCATGGCCGAAACGACCAGCAACGGGCAGCGGCGGGTGCTGCTCGATCAGGCGGCGATGATCGACCGGGCCTGCGAGCGATCGGTGCCTGAGGCCGCCGACCGGGCCGATGTCCGGCGGCGCTACGAGGCCATCTTGACCCTGGAGTCGAGGCTGACCAGCAACGAGCAGAACGCGTAACCCGGGGCGTGCGACGCTGAGCGGGGGCGGGCGGGAGGTAGCTCGGAGGCTCTCATGACGGGACGCGCTGCCGGGTCAGGAAAACTGTGGCGGCGATGTCGGAAACGCGGTCGCCTCGTTCGTGGAACAGTTGAAGGGGGCGCCACCGGGGGCCCCGCTGATTGGGAGGCGACCGTGAAGTACGTCATTCTGCTCATGAACACCGAGGCGGCCAGGGACATGACCGAGGCCGAAGGCCAGGCGTGGTTCGCCGAGATCGGGACCTGGTATGAGAAGGGCGGCGGCGGCTCGGGCAAGCTGGTCGAGACCGGATACCAGCTGCAGCCGCCGAACACGGCCAAGACGATCCGGGCCAGCGGCGTCACCGACGGCCCGTTCATAGAGACCAAAGAGGCTCTCGGCGGGTACTCGGTGCTCGAGACCGACACCATCGAGGAGGCCGTGGACATCGCGAAGACCTGGCCCGGCGTGGACCGCGGCTGGATGACGGTCGAGGTCCGGGGCACGGTGGAGATGTGACGGGGTAGCCCGTAAGAAGGACAGCTGGCGGGCGAGCAGCTCGCGTTCGGCCGGGTTGCCGGCCAGCGCGAGCGCTCGCTCGCGGGCGGCGCCGGCCTCGTCGTCACGTCCGAGCCGGGCCAGCAGCCCGGCCCGGAGTGCATGGAAGAGCCGGTATCCGTCCAGCTCGGCGGTGAGCGGCATGATCTCGGCCAGGGCGGCCTCCGGCCCGACCACGTAGCGGGTGGCGACGGCCCGGTTGAGCAGCACCACCGGCGACGGCGTCATCGCCTGCAGCCGGTCATAGAGCAGGCGGATCTGCGCCCAGTCGGTTTGCTCGTAGCCGGGTGCCTCCGCGTGCAGCGCCGCGATGGCCGCCTGGACCTGATACGGCCCGGGCGCGCGCAGCGCGAGCGCGCGGTCAAGCAGCCGGGTGGCCTCGGTGATCAGCGCCCGGTCCCACCGAGCCCGGTCCTGGTCGGCCAGCCGGACCAGCCGTCCCCAGCCGTCGAACCGGGTGGCCGCCCGGGACTCGTGCAGCAGCAGCAGCGCGAGCAGCCCGAGGACCTCGGGCTCGCGCGGCATCAGCCGGTGCAGCAGCCGGGTCAGCGTCAGCGCCTGGGCCGCCAGGTCACGCCGGGCCGGCTGCCGCCCGGCGCTGGCCAGGTAGCCCTCGTTGAAGACGAGATAGATGACGGCCAGCACCTCGGCGAGCCGGCTGGCTAGCTCGTCGGGATCGGGCACCCGCAGGTCGGCGCGCGCGGCGCGCAGGGCCTTGCGGGCCCGCAGCAGCCGCTGCGTCATCGCGGGCTCGGCGACCAGGAACGCCGCGGCGATCTCGCCGGTGGTCAGGCCGCAGACGGCCCGGAGCGTGAGCGCGATCTGCGACTCGCGGGGCAGCGCGGGATGGCAGCAGGCGAAGATCATGCCGAGCAGGTCGTCATCAGCGCTGTCGGCGTCGACCCCGTCCCCGTCGTTGCCGTCCTCGCCGGTCATGGTGGCCGCGAGCAGGGCCAGCTTCTGCTGCCCGGCCCGGGCCCGGCGGAGCCGGTCGATGGCCTTGCGGCGGGCGGTGGTGGCCAGCCAGCCGCCGTAGTTGGGCGGCACCTGGCCATCGCGCCAGTGCTCGATGGCCTCGATGAACGCGTCCTGCACCGCGTCGGCGGCGAGCCCCACGTCACCGATCCGCGCGGCGAGGGCGGCGGTAATCCGCGCCGCCTCCTGCCGGTAGACCTGCTCGAGCCGGGTCACGTCCACGATCTCAGCCGACCCGCCGCGTTCTGCGCTTCCTTGGCCGGCCCCGCCCGGGCTCCGGATTTCAGCTGCCGGTGAAGCGGGGCGGGCGCTTCGCGACGAACGCCGCGACGCCCTCGGCGAAGTCGCCCGAGGCGGCCATCTCGCGCTGGATCCCGGCCTCGAATTCGAGCTGGGCGTCCATCCCCTCGTACAGCCAGCGGTTCAGCTGCCGCTTGGTCCCCGCGTAGGACTTGGTGGCGCCGGCGGCGAGCCGGTCGAGCAGCGCGTCGGCGCGGTCGGCGAATTCGGAGTCCGGGAAGACCTGGTTGATCAGCCCCCAGTCGACGGCCTTGCGGGCGTCGAGCCGCTCCCCCAGCATGGCCAGCTCGGCCGCCCGGGCGAAACCGACCCGGGCGGGCACGAGCAGCGATGAGCCGCCGTCCGGGACGAGCCCGATGTTGACGAAGGCGAGGGAGAAGTATGCCGACTCGGCCGCCACCACCAGGTCGCAGGCCAGCGCGAGGGACATGCCGATCCCGGCGGCCGGGCCGTTCACCGCGGCGACGACCGGCTTGGGCATCTGCCGGATGCCGGTGATCAGCGGGTGATACCGCTCGGTCAGCTCCCGGTAGACGTCGAACGTGCCGCCGTCCGCTTGCTCCACCGCGTCCTTCAGGTCGGCGCCGCTGGAGAAGGCCCGCCCGGCGCCGGTGACGACGACCGCCCGGACCTCCGGGTTATCGGTGACCTCACGGATCGCCGCGAGCAGGTCGATGGCGAATTGATCGTTCCACGCGTTCATCCGCTCGGGGCGGTTGAGCTCGATCTTCGCACCCGATCCGCGACGGTAGAGGTTGACGGTCTCATACTTGCGGTAAAGCTCGTCGTCACTCACGCTCGCCATGCTATCGCGAGGGGTTGGGAGTTCACGGGCTCGTCCGTCCCCGGGCCTGCCCAGCGGTGCGCCGATCAAAGGGAGAACACGTCGATGGCAGGCAAGAACTCCGATCACGGCAAGAAGCCGGCCGGGCCGCGTCCGGCGACACCGAAGCCGGCCGCGCCGCGCAAGCTGCCCCGGCAACTGTATGAGGCCGAGCTGTACCGGCTGCAGGGCGAGCTGGTGAAAATGCAGGAGTGGCTGCGAGCCGAGGGCGCCAGGATGGTGGTGATCTTCGAGGGCCGCGACGCGGCCGGCAAGGGCAGCACGATCAAGCGGGTGGCCGAGTACCTCAACCCGCGCGCCGCCCAGATCGTGGCCCTGCCCGCGCCGACCGAGCGGGAAAAGGGTCAGTGGTATTTCCAGCGCTACACCGACCACCTGCCCGCCGTGGGCGAGCTGGCCCTGTTCGACCGGAGCTGGTACAACCGGGCCGGGGTGGAGCACGTCATGGGATTCTGCACGAAGGCGGAGTACAGCCGGTTTCTGCACCAGTGCCCGATCTTCGAGCGGCTGCTGGTCGAGGACGGCATCCTGCTGCGCAAGTACTGGTTCTCGGTCAGCGATGAGGAGCAGCAGCGCCGTTTCCTGTCCCGGCTGGACGATCCGATGCGCAGCTGGAAGCTCTCGCCGATGGACCTGGAGTCGATCACCAGGTGGGAGGACTACTCCCGGGCCAAGGACGAGATGTTCGTCCACACCGACATTCCCGAGGCCCCCTGGCACGTGGTGGAGAGCGACGATAAGCGGCGCGCCCGGATCAACATGATCGCCCATCTGCTCGGCACCATCCCCTACCGCGACGTGAAACCGCCGATGCTGAAGCTCCCGCCGCGCCCGCCCTCACAGGGATACATCCGCGTGCCGAGGGACATGCAGGCCCTCGTCCCCGACCACGCCGACGGGCTGCTGGCCCAGGAGCGGCGTTAGCCGGCGTCGCGCGCGGCGGCATCGGGGATTTCGGTTTACCCGGCTGGTCAGAGTTCGGGCATTGTTATCCCTGGGGCGCGGGCGGCCCGGCCGCCGGGCATGAAACTATTCCGTGGGGAAGATACGACGCGAGGAGGCAGGACATGGCGGTCCCACCGCTGCCTGAGCGCACGGCGTGGCAGGCGCTCAAGCGGCACTACGACGAGATAGCCGGCCAGAACTTGCGTGAGCTGTTCGCTGCCGATCCCGAGCGGGGCGAGCGGCTGACCGCGGAGGCGGCCGGGCTCTACCTGGACTACTCCAAGAACCGCGTCACCGGCGAGACAATGCGGCTGCTGGTCGCGCTGGCCGAAGAATCCGGCATGCCGGAGCACCGGGATGCGATGTTCCGCGGCGAGCACATCAACGTGTCGGAGGACCGCGCCGTGCTGCACGTGGCGTTGCGCATGCCGCCCGGCGAGCAGCTGGTCGTGGACGGCACCGACGTGGTGGCGCAGGTGCACGAGGTGCTCGGCCGGATGGCGGACTTCGCCAACCGGCTCAGGTCCGGGGAGTGGAAGGGCTACACCGGCAAGCCGATCAGGAACGTCATCAACGTCGGGATCGGCGGGTCCGACCTCGGCCCGGTGATGGCGTACGAGGCGCTGCGGCACTACACCACGCGGGCCATCACCTTCCGGTTCGTGTCCAACGTGGACTCCACCGACTTCGTCGAGGCGACCCGCGACCTGGACGCTGAGGAGACCCTGTTCATCATCTCCTCCAAGACGTTCGGCACGCTGGAGACGCTGACCAACGCCACCTCGGCCCGGGACTGGATCGTCGGGGAGCTCGGCACGGAAGACGCCGTGGCCAAGCACTTCGTCGCGGTCTCCACCAACGCCGAGCGGGTTTCGAAGTTCGGCATCGACACGGCGAACATGTTCGGGTTCTGGGACTGGGTCGGCGGCCGGTACTCGATGGACTCAGCCATCGGCCTGTCCACCATGGTGGCGCTCGGGCCCGAGGGCTTCGGTGAGATGCTGGCCGGGTTCCACGAGATGGACGAGCACTTCCGGACCGCGCCGCTGGAGCGCAACCTGCCGGTGCTGATGGGGCTGCTCGCGCTCTGGTACCGCGACTTCTTCGGGCTGCAGAGCTACGGCGTGATGCCGTACGAGCAGTACCTCAAGCGGTTCCCGGCCTACTTGCAGCAGCTGACCATGGAGTCCAACGGCAAGCACGTCACGCTGGCCGGGCAGCATGTCAGCTACGACACTGGCGCGGTGTTCTGGGGCGAGCCGGGCACCAACGGCCAGCACAGCTTCTACCAGCTCATCCACCAGGGCACCACGATGATCCCGGTCGACCTGATCGGCTTCGGCAAGGCGCTGAACCCGCTGCGTGACCACCATGACATCCTTTCTTCCAACGTGTTCGCCCAGGCGCAGGCGCTTGCGTTCGGAAAAACAGAAGAAGAAGTGCGGGCCGAGGGCACGCCGGAAAACGTGGTGCCGCACCGGGTGATGGAGGGCAACCGGCCCTCCAACGTGCTGCTCGCCTAGA
>Ga0302324_100024642_pt1 | contig 11577 bp, 10 predicted proteins | sample Palsa_T0_1_FD_201949 | JGI IMG/M metagenome (GOLD analysis project Ga0302324, IMG submission 201949) | Peat permafrost microbial communities from Stordalen Mire near Abisko, Sweden - Palsa_T0_1 | ecosystem: Environmental > Terrestrial > Soil > Palsa > Peat permafrost | place: Sweden: Abisko... | reverse complement strand
GCTTCGCCGACGACCGCCATCGCGACGCGAATCTGCGGCGGCAGCGAGCCGCCGTTGGTGTCGCACAGCACGATCCGCTCGGCCCCCGCGTCGGCTGCCGCGCGCGCGCAGTCAAGCGCATAGCCGGGGTCTTCGGCGAAGCCGTCGAAGAAGTGCTCGGCGTCGAGCAGCACGCGCTTGCCATGTCCGATCAGAAAGGCGACGGACTCGCCGATCATCTTCAGGTTCTCCTCGCGCGAGACCCTCACGACCTTCTCGACGTGCAGCAGCGAGGACTTGCCGACGATCGTGCAGACGGGCGCAAAGGACTCGGCGAGGATCCGCAGCCCCTCGTCCTGCTCCGCGGCGATCTCGCGCCGGCGAGTCATCCCGAACGCGACGATCTCGGCGGTCTCAAAACGCTCCTGCGCGAGCAACCCGAACAGCTGCTCCTCCTTCGGGTTCGACGACGGGAAGCCGGCCTCGATCATGTGCACGCCGAGCGCGTCGAGCGCGTGCACGACGCGCAGCTTCTCGCCGGCGGTCAGGCTCATGCCGCCGCCGCCCATGCCGTCGCGCAACGTGGCGTCATATAGCTGGATGTCGACCATCGGCTCTACCCCGTGACTGTCGACGCGCCGGCCGAGCTCGCGGCGCCGGCGCCGGGCACGTCGCCGGTGGGAGTCTGGAGCGCGGTCGGGGAGACCACATCGAGCCACTCGCGGTAGCGCTCGGTGCGCCCGTGGATCGCGTCGTCATAGGCGGCCTGCAGCACGCGCGTGACCTCGCCCGGCTCGCCGGTGCCGATCGGGTGGTCGTCGAGCTCGCGCACGGGCACGAGCTCGGCGGCGGTACCCGACAGGAAGACCTCGTCGGCGAGGTACAGCTCCGCGCGGGCGACGCTGCGCTCGACGATCTCGTAGCCGAGGTCGCCGGCGATCTGGATCAGCGAGCGGCGGGTGATCCCGTCGAGGATCGAGTTGTGCTGACCGGGCGTGGCGATCTCACCGTCGCGCACGACGTACACGTTCTCGCCGGTGCCCTCGCAGACGTGGCCGTGCTCGTCGAGCAGGATCGCCTCCTCGTAGCCGGCCTTGACCGACTCGACCTTCGCCAAGATGCTGTTCAGGTACTGCCCCGAGGCCTTCGCGTGAGGCACGAGCGAGCGCGCGCTGATCCGCTCCCAGGAGGAGACCTTCGCGCGGATGCCCTTGCGCTTGCCCTCCTCGCCGAGATATGCGCCCCACTCCCAGCAGGCGATGGTCACGTCTACCGGCGCGTCCAGCGGGTTGAGACCCATCGTGCCGTAACCGCGGTAGATGATTGGGCGGATGTAGCACGAGCTCATGCCGTTGCGGGCCACCAGCTCGAGCGTCGCGGCGCGCAGCTCCTCGGCCGAGTACGGCACGGGCATGTAGTAGAGCTCGGCCGACTTCAGCAGCCGCGCAACGTGGTCGGCGTTGCGGAACACGGCCGGGGGGTGGGTGGGGTTCAAATCCGTCTCGTAGCAGCGCACGCCCTCGAACACACCCGTCCCGTAGTGCAGGCCGTGCGTGAGGACGTGGACCTTGGCGTCCTCCCAGGCGACGAAATCTCCGTTCATCCAGATGAGGCCGGTCGGGTCCACGTTCATTTCGCTCCTGCTTGGGGTTGATGAAATATAGATGGGCCCGGCTTGCCGGCCTGCGGCCGGCTGCGCCACCCTCTAGTCGAGGTGGGCGATCACTGCCTTCGTCGCCTGCGCAGTACCCACCGTCCCTCCCAGGTCGGGGGTGCGCAGACCCGCCGCCAGCGCGCCTTCAACCGCCGATTCTACAGCGGCCGCCTCGGTTTCCAAACCGAGTCCGTGTCTGAGCAGCATCGCGGCGGACAGGAACATCGCCAGCGGGTTGGCCTTGCCGGTTCCGGCGATGTCAGGAGCGGAGCCGTGGACGGGCTCGAACATGCCCGGGCTGGTGGGCGTAGCGGGCGGGTTTCGATCTCCTCCGAGAGAGGCGCTGGGGAGCATCCCGATCGAGCCCGTGAGCATCGCCGCCTCGTCGGAGAGGATGTCGCCGAACATGTTCTCGGTCACGATCGTGTCGAACTCGCGGGGGTTGGAGACGAGCTGCATCGCAGCATTGTCGACGAGCACGTGCTCGAGCTCTATGTGGGAGAACTCGCGCGCGTGCAGCTGGGTGACGACCTCGCGCCACAGCCGCGAGGTCTCGAGTACGTTGGCCTTGTCGACGCTCGTCACCTTCGTGCGCGCGGCGCCGAAGGCGGTACGCGCGATCCGCTCGATCTCAGCGGTCGAGTAGGTGCAGAGGTCGGAGGCGGTGGTCGCCGTGCGGGTCTTCTCGCCGAAGTAGATCCCGCCCGTCAGCTCGCGCACCACGAGTAGATCCGTGCCCTCGATCAGCTCGCGCTTCAGCGGCGAGGCCTCGTATAGCGCCGGGAGCGGCTTGACCGGGCGCAGGTTCGCGTACAGGCCGAGGCCCTTGCGCAGGCCGAGCAACCCTTGCTCGGGCCGCGGCTTGGCGGGGTCCGTCGTATCCCACTTAGGTCCTCCAACGGCCGCGAGCAGCACTGCGTCGGATTTGCGGCAGGCCGCGAGCACCTCGTCAGTGAGCGCGGTCCCGTGCGCGTCGATGCAGGCGCCGCCGAACAGATGCTCCTCAAACTCGAACTCCCCAACCGCTTCCAGCAGCTGCAGCGTCGGCGCCATGATCTCCGGGCCGATCCCGTCGCCGGGGAGGGTGACGATGTGATGGGTGCTCATCTTCCTCCTCCTCCTCTTCTGGCTTTCGCTCGCCGGTCCTGCAGCTCGAGGCGCTCGGCAGAGGCGATCACAGCGCCGTCGTCGGGGTGGGGACCCAGCCGACGTGCTCGCTCTCGCGCTCGAACTCGGCGATCTCCGCGGCCTGCTCGAGCGTCATCGCGATGTCGTCGAGCCCGTTGAGCAGACGATGGCGGATCTCGTGGTCGATCTCGAACGCGGCCTCGCGCCCGGCGAAGCGCACCTCCTGCTCGAGCAGGTCGACCTCTCCCGCACCGGCATGCGCGAGCGCGCGGCAGTCCTCGCTGGAGAGCACGACCGGCAGCAGCCCGATCTTTGTGCAATTGGAGTAGAAGATGTCGGCGAAGCTCGGCGCGAGGATCGCCTGGAAGCCATAGTCCTGCAGGCCCCAGGGCGCGTGCTCGCGCGAGGAGCCGCAACCGAAGTTCTCGCCCGCGACGAGGATCGGGTTCGCCGGCAGGTTCCAGCCCGGCTCCTTCGCCCAGTCGAAGAACAGGAACTCGCCGAACCCCGTGCGCTCGACGCGCTTCAGAAACTGCTTGGGCATGATCTGGTCGGTGTCGACGTCGGCACGGTCGAGGTGACTGATAGCTCCTGCGATGACGCTGATGGGATCCATTGTGATTCCTCCTATGACCAGTTGCGGATGTCGACGAAATGCCCCTCGATCGCCGCGGCCGCGGCCATCTGCGGGGAGACAAGGTGCGTCCTGCCGCCGCGCCCCTGACGTCCCTCGAAGTTGCGGTTCGAGGTTGACGCGCAGCGCTCGCCGGGCTGCAGGATGTCGGGGTTCATGCCGAGGCACATCGAGCAACCCGCGACGCGCCAGTCGAAGCCGGCCTCGCGAAACACGCGGTCAAGGCCCTCGGCCTCGGCCTGTTTCTTGACCTGCTGGGAGCCGGGCACGACCATCGCGTCGACGCTCTCAGCGACCTTGCGGCCCTCTACGACCTTCGCGGCGGCCCTCAGGTCGCCGATCCGAGAGTTCGTGCAGGAGCCGATGAACACGCGGTCAAGCGAGATCTGCTCGATCGGCGTGCCGGGCTGCAGGTCCATATAGGCAAGCGCGCGTTCGGTGGACCCGCGGTCTGCCGGGCTGTCGAACTCCTCGAGCGTGGGCACGTTCTCGGTGACGGCGCGCACCATCCCCGGGTTCGTCCCCCACGTCACCTGCGGGGAGATCTTCGTCGCGTCGATCACGATCTCGCTGTCGAACTCGGCGCCTTCGTCAGTGCGCAGCTCGCGCCAGTGCTCGATCGCCTTGGGAAGCTCCTCGCCGCGCGGCGCGCCGGGGAGCTCCTGGTCGGTGAACCAGGCGAAGGTCGTCGCGTCGGGCGCGATCATGCCGGCGCGGCCGCCGCCCTCGATCGTCATGTTGCAGACGGTCATCCGCCCTTCCATCGACAGCGCCTCGATCGCCGGGCCGGCGAACTCGACCACGTGACCGGTCATCCCGCCGACGCCGAGCCGGCCGAGCGTGCCGAGGATCAGATCCTTGGCGGTCACGCCGAAGCCGAGCTCGCCCTGATAGGAGATCCGCATCGAGCGCGGCTTGTGCTGGACCATGCATTGCGTCGCGAGCACGTGCTCGACCTCGCTCGTGCCGATCCCAAAGGCGAGCGCGCCGAACGCGCCGTGCGTGGAGGTGTGCGAGTCGCCACAGACGATCGTCATTCCGGGTTGGGTGACGCCGAGCTCGGGGCCGATCACGTGCACGATCCCCTGACGGTCGGAGCCAAGCGAGTAGACGGGCACGCCGAACTCGGCGCAGTTGCGCTCCAGCGTTTCCACCTGCACGCGCGAGAGCTCGTCCTTGATCCTGGCGGCGATCGGGGTGCCGTCGGTCGGCGTGTTGTGGTCGGCGGTCGCCAGCGTGCGGCCTGGTTGTCTGACCGGACGGCCGGCCATGCGCAGGCTGTCGAAGGCCTGCGGGCTGGTGACCTCGTGGACAAGGTGCAGGTCGATGTAGAGCAGCCCGTGGGCCACCTCGTGCGTCTCCCAGATCTTGTCGAACAGCGTCTGTGGCATTCTCATCGGCCCTTCTCGTCGTGGGTTAGCTGCGTCGCAGCCCTGCGGAGACGACCGCGAGGAGCTCGGCCTCGACATCGCGCTCCTTGGGATTCTCAAAGTGGTGTGGCAGATCGGCATCGAAGGTGACGCAGTCGCCCTTGTCCAGCACATAGCGCTGCCCGTCACACACGAGGATGACCGAGCCCTGCTCGACGAGTGCTGTCTCCCGGCTGCCGGGCTCATGCATCGGTGGGTCGTCAACAGCGCCAGTGGCGCCGCCCGGGGCGAGCGTGTGGCGCGAGAGCTCGGCGCGCTGGCCGGGCTGGCCGGAGGTCAGCACCTCGAAGCTGTGCCCGCGTCGTTTGTTGCCCCCGCGCTGTCGCTCGGCGGCACGCACGATCGTGACTGCGCCCGACTCGTCGAGGCGCAGCAACTGGGAAAGGCGCAACTCCAGGCCCGCGGCGATCCGCGCGGCGACCGTCAGTGTCGGGCTCGTCTCCCCGCGCTCGACTTGCGAGAGCATCGGCGCGCTGACGCCGCTGCGCTCGGTCAGGTCGCGCAAAGAGAGCCCGGAGGACTCGCGCAGCGCCTTCACGCGCGCGCCGATCACCGCCGGGTCGAGCTGGTCGGGCGGGTAAGTGTCTGGTGCGGGGGCTGATGCGACGGCCATAAGTGCGTACGTTATCACAGACGAGTGTATTGCGAGGCCCGTATGGGCGGACGCCGCAGAGGCGCCCGCCCATACTCGGAGCGTCAGGGTGCCGCGGTCTCGGGCAGCCCGATCGCCTCGTCGGCATGCGCCCGGGCGACAGCCACCGACAGCGCGCGCACATACGCGCGGGCGGCCGCGTCGATGATGTCCGTCGAGACGCCCTGACCCGCGCCGGTGAAGCCGTCCAGCTCGACCACGACCGACACCTCGCCGAGCGCGTCCTGGCCCTCGGTGACCGCCCCGATCGTGAACTCGCTGAGCGTCGGCGCCGTGCCCGTGGCGACGTTGATCGCCTGAAAGACGGCGTCGATCGGACCGTCCCCGGTAAACGAGCCGCTCGCCGTGGCACCGTCGGGCAGGGTGATCGACACGCGCGCGTGCGGGGGACGCTGGGAGGAGGACTCGACGTCGAAGGACTCCAGCGCATAGCCGGCGATCTCCTCGCGCAGCTCGTCGGTGACGAGCGCCTCCAGATCCATCGCCGTCACCTGCTTCTTCAGGTCGGCGATTTCCTTGAAGCGCTTGAACGCGGTGTTCAGCGCCTGGCCATCCAGCTGGAAGCCCATCTCCTCCAGCGCGTCGCGTAGCGCGTGGCGGCCGGAGTGCTTGCCCAGCACCAAAGAGTTGCTTTTCAGGCCCACGGTCGTCGCGTCCATGATCTCGTAGGTCGTGCGCTCCTTCAGCACTCCGTCCTGGTGGATGCCCGCCTCGTGCGCGAACGCGTTGCGCCCGACGATCGCCTTGTTCGGCTGCACCGGATAGCCGGTCAGCCGCGAGACCAGGCGGCTCGTGCGCGCGATCTCGGTCGTCTCGATCCCGGTCCACAGGCCGAGGCTCGGCTCGCGCGTGTGCAGCAGCATCACTACCTCCTCGAGCGACGTGTTCCCGGCGCGCTCGCCGATCCCGTTGATCGCGCACTCCACCTGACGGCAGCCCGCTTCCAGGCCGGCCAGCGAGTTGGCGACGGCGATGCCCAGATCGTCGTGGCAGTGGACCGAGAGGGTCACTCCGCGCAGGTCGGGGACCAGCCGGTAGAGCTCGGTGAACATCCCGTTGTACTCCCCCGGCATCGTGTAGCCGACGGTGTCGGGAACGTTGATCGTCGTGGCGCCCTCGTCGAGCGCGATCTGGATCACCTCGGCCATGTACTCGATGTCCGAGCGAGAGCCGTCCTCGGGCGAGAACTCGACGTCGTCGGTGTACTCGCGAGCCTGGGCGACCGCAGCGCGGACCTGACCCTTGACGTCCTCGCGCGTGGTTTGCAGCTTGTACTTGATGTGCACGTCGCTGGTGGCCAGGAACGTGTGAATCCGCGGGCGCTCTGAATCCTTCACCGCCTGCCAGGCCGCCTCGATGTCCTGCTTTGACGTGCGCGCCAGGCCGCAGATCACCGGGCCTTCGACCTCCCGCGCGATCGCCTGCACGGACTCGAAGTCGCCCGGCGAGGTGATCGGGAAGCCGGCCTCGATCACATCGACGCCCAGCCGCGAGAGCTGGTGGGCGATCTCCAGCTTTTCCTGCTTGTTCAGCGAGATGCCAGGCGACTGCTCGCCGTCGCGCAGGGTCGTATCGAAGATCTTGACCCTGTTGCGCTCGTCGCGTTGCGAACCTGCATCCGTCGGGGGCACTACAGATACTGGAGCTGAATCACTCATGTCGTTCGTTCTCCTTCTAGTAAGTCTCTTTCGGGTTTTCTCTCTCTGCTGGGTATGCGGCTACGCGGCCGCCACGCGTTATTCCCCCCGAGGGGGGAGCAGGAGAAGGAGCGAAAGGGACTTGCGGAACGACATCTGTTTTGCAGGGTAGCACCGCCAGACGTCGAGATGTATGCGAAACAGCGGCGCGACCCGCGGTCGACTGCGGGTCGCGCTCTGTCGGTTCCGGCCGCCTGCTCTACAGCTCGATGCCGGTGAGATAGCAGTGCGCCGGCGCTTCGGTCGTGGCTCCTGTCGCGCCCGCCCACAGCTCGAGCCAGCTGAGTGAGCCGCCCGCGTTGAACATGAACGTGGCGCTTTCCGCGACGCTTTCTTTTGCCCCCGCGGGCAGTTCGATCGACGTGGGTCCGCGTGCGGGCAGGGTCGCTTCGAGGATCACGGAACTCGTTATTCCAGCTTCCAGTTTAGTCCCGAAGGCCGTCGTGCTGACCATGGCGGGGACCGCGCTCGTGAGGATCAGCTTGACGTCGCCGACTTCTTTGCCATTGGGCTGGCACGCGGCCCCGAACAAGACCGGCCCGACGGTGACCACCGGGTGGTTGGAGTCACCGGCGCTGGCGTTCTCCGAGAAGTAGAACTTCGTGGCTCCCGGACCAGCCGGCCCCTGGATACCCTGCGCGCCCGTTTGGCCGGCGGGCCCCTGCGGCCCAGTAGCGCCCGTCGGTCCGGTCGCACCCGTTGGTCCGCGCGGCCCGATCGGCCCCCGGGGACCGCGGTTGGAGCTCTTCTTCTTGCCGTGGTGACTGCTGGCCCCTTGGGCGCTCTTCGGTACGGCGTTGACTGTTGGCGCCACGAGAGTCAAAAGTGTGCCGGCGTCGGCCGTGGCTGCGCCGACGAGCAGGCTCAGGCAGGCGGCGCACGCGAGCGCGGCGCTGCGTTTTAGTCGCGATGACATCGAGATCTCCAGTGTTTGGGTCGTGGAAGGCACGGTGCCTCCCGCCAGCCGTTTGGCTGACGCGGCGAGCCTAACTGCTCATACCGCGAACGGTGGTCCGCCTCGACAGATGTCGCGACGGCTCGACCGGGCTCCCCGGCGTGCCGGCCTCAGGGCGTGAGCACGACCTTGCCGACGTTGCGACGCTCGACGATCATCGTCTGCGCGGCGCCGGCTTCGTCGAAGCTGAAGGTGCCGGCGATCACCGGCGCGACGGTGCCGTCGTCGAGCATCGGGCGCAGCGGCGTAAGCCACGGTGCGATCGTGCCGCGATCCTTCAACAGCGTCAACATGTTCAGCCCGATCACGGCCTTCGATTCGGACATCTGCTTCATGATGTTGAAGCGCGGCATGCGCGCGACCGCGCGCAGCGCCGTGACGACGTTTTTGCGCTCGCCGGAGACGACCGAGGAGGCGCCGAAGGCGATCAGCCGCCCACCGGGGCGCAGCAGCGAGTAGCTCTTGCGGAAGCTCTTGCCGCCGATCGCGTCGAGGATCACGTCGAACTGCGGCAGCTCGCGCTCCCAGCCGGAGGCCGTGTAGTCGATCACGTGGTCGATGCCGAGCTCGCGGATGCGGGCGTGCTTGCCGGGCGAGGCCGTGCCGTAGACCTCGGCGCCGGTGCGCTTGGCGATCTGGGTTGCGGCGATGCCCACGCCGCCACCGGCCGAGTGCACCAGCACGCGCTCGCCGGCCTGCAGCACCCCGTAGCCGATCAGGCCCGCCCACGCGGTCCCGTAGTTGACCGGGATCGCCGCCCCCTGCTCGAAGCTGAGCTCCTCGGGCAACGCGAACACATCGGCGGCGGGCACGGCGACCTGCGAGGCGTAGCCGCCGAACACGGTCGAGGCGAGCACGCGCTGGCCCGGCGTGAGGGTCGGGTGGGAATCCGAAATACCGGCGCCCAGCTCGAGGATCGTACCGGCGACCTCGTAGCCGACCACGCATGGCGTCTTCGGCGCGTCCGGGTACAGGCCCATACGCGCCATCACGTCGGCGAAGTTGATGCCCGCCGCGGCGACCTCGATGCGTACCTCCCCGGCTCCCAGCTCAGGGTCCGGCTGCTCCTGCACCTGCAGGACGCCCGGCCCGCCGTGCTTGGTGATGACGATCGCCCGCATCGGCGACACCCTACTCGATTTGGTTAGTGACCGCTAATAGTGCGAGCCCGGCTCAGCCGAGAACGACGGCCCAGCCGTCCACAAAACCCTCCGAGGCGACGATCTCATCGACCACCTCCGCGGGCACCGCGGCGTCGGTCGTGACGACCATCGCGGCGAGGCGCTGCTCCTCGCCGGCGGAGTCTCCGTCGGGAGTGTGGCCGACGGCGGCGGAGGAGATGTTGATCCCATGCGTGCCGAAGATCGTGCCCACGCGGCCGATCATGCCCGGCAGATCCTCATAGCGGAAGATCGTCACGAACGGCTCCAGCTCGACCGTGAAGCGCCGGCCCTGCACCTCGACCAGATGCGGGACGCGGTTGGGCCCGATCGCGGTTCCGGCAACCGCGACGCGCTCGCCCCCCGCGATCACGGTGACGCGGATCAGCTCGTTGAAGTCCTGCGCCTCGGAGACAGACTTCTCCTCGATCACGATCCCGCGCTCCTCGGCCATGCTCGGCGCGTTGACGAGGTTGACCTCCTCCTCCGTGCGTCCGCCGAGCGCCCCGCCAATCACCGCGAGCGTGAGCAGGCGCGTGTCGAAGTCGGCGATCCGCCCCATGAACGCGGCCTCGATCCGCTCGACCGAGCTGCCCTCGGCGAGCTCCATCGCCAGGCGCCCGAGGTTTTTCGCTAGCGGCAGAAACGGCCCGAGCACCTCCATGTCCTCGGCGCCGACCGAAGGGATGTTGACCGCGGTCGAGACGACCCCACCGGTGAGCGCCGCGACGACCTGCTCGGCACTCTGATAGCCGGCGCGATCGGTCGCCTCGGCGGTCGAGGCGCCGAGATGCGGGGTGACGATCACCTTGGGGTTGGCGAACAGCGGGTTCTCGGTCATCGGCTCGGTTGGAAAGACATCCAGCGCAGCGCCGGCGACCTTGCCCGAGTCCAGCGCCTCGCCGAGCGCCGCTTCGTCGATCAGTCCGCCGCGCGCGACGTTGAGGATGCGCACGCCGTCGCGCATCTGCGCGAACGCCGCCGCGTTCAGCCAGTTCTGCGTGTCGGGGGTCTTCGGCAGATGAATCGTGATGAAGTCCGCCTGCGCGTAGATCTCCTCGCTGTTCTCGGCCTTCTCCACGCCCAGCTCGCGGTAGCGATCGGCGCTGACGAACGGATCGAAGGCGACCACGCGCATGTTGAAGGCGCGTGCCCGCGTCGCGACGAGCTGGCCGATGCGACCGAAGCCGACGATCCCGAGCGTCTTCTCATACACCTCCACGCCGGAGAACTTCGAGCGCTCCCACTTACCGCTCGTCAACGATGCGTACGCCTGCGGGATGTTCCGCGCGAGCGCGAGCAGCAGCGCCATCGTGTGCTCGGCCGCGGTCACGACGTTCGACTGTGGCGCGTTCGCGACGATGATCCCGCGCTTGGTCGCGGCCTCGACGTCGACGTTGTCCACGCCCACACCGGCGCGGCCGATCGCGCGCAGATTCGTTCCCTGCTCGATCAGCTCGGCGGTCAGCTTCGTCGCGGAGCGGATCAGGATGCCCTCGTAGTCGCCGATCCGCTCGGCGAGCTGCTCGTCGGTCCAGTCGAAGCCGAGCTCGACGTCGAAGTGCTCTTTCAGCAGCTCGATGCCGGAGTCGCCGATCTTCTCCTTGACAAGGACTTTCAAGCGCTCGTCGCTCATGCTGAGATCCTCTCTACGACCCAATCGATACACCCTGTCAAGGCCTGCACATCGCCGGGCTCGACCGCCGGGAACATCCCGATCCGCAGCTGGTTGCGTCCCAGCTTGCGGTATGGCTCAGTGTCCACAATCCCATTCGCTCGCAACGTCTTCGCGACCACGGCCGCATCGACCTCGTCGTTGAAGTCGATCGTGCCGACCACGAGCGAGCGCTTCGCGGGGTCGGCCACGAACGGCGTCGCGTAGCCGCTGCGCTCGGCCCAGCCGTACAGATGCTCGGAGGAGGCCGTGGTGCGCGACACGCACCAATCGAGGCCGCCGCCGCCGAGCATCCAGCGGATCTCATCGGCGAGCAGGAACAGGCTCGCCACCGCCGGCGTGTTGTAGGTCTGGTCTTTGACCGAGTTCTCCAGCGCCGTCTGCAGCGAGAGGAACGCCGGGATCCAGCGCTGCTCGGATGCGTCGAGCGCCTTGATCCGCTCCTGCGCGGTGGGGCTGAGCAGCGCGATCCACAGCCCGCCGTCGGCGGCGAAGCTCTTCTGGGGGGCGAAGTAGTAGGCGTCGGCCTGATCGATCGCCACCGGCAGACCGCCCGCGCCAGAGGTCGCGTCGATCAGCACCAGCGCCTCACCTGTTGCCGATGGTCGCCGCA
>Ga0302324_100024638_pt1 | contig 11578 bp, 13 predicted proteins | sample Palsa_T0_1_FD_201949 | JGI IMG/M metagenome (GOLD analysis project Ga0302324, IMG submission 201949) | Peat permafrost microbial communities from Stordalen Mire near Abisko, Sweden - Palsa_T0_1 | ecosystem: Environmental > Terrestrial > Soil > Palsa > Peat permafrost | place: Sweden: Abisko... | reverse complement strand
AAATCAGGACCAGGACCAGGCCCCCGTCACCGCCGACATAGCCTCAGAAATGCGCGGCAACTTCACCTTCGGCTCCAGTAAGATCACCATCCCTGCCCTCAACTTCCTCGTTCCGGGAGCCGACATCTCCATGCAGGGCGTCTACGACATCAAAGCCCAGACCCTCGACTTCAGCGGTACCGCCCGCCTCGACGCCCACGTCTCGCAAATGGTCACCGGCTGGAAATCCCTGCTCCTCAAACCCGTCGACCCCTTCTTCGCCAAAAATGGAGCAGGCACCTTCGTCCCCATCAAAGTCGGCGGCACCACCGCCCACCCAGCCATCGGCCTCGACTTCAAACACAAAGACGCCAACCCGAAACAACCAGCCCCACCGCCAGCCAATCCCACCGGCCGCTGATCACCCGCCACGGCGCTGTCATCCTGAGCGGAGCGAATGGACCTCGCGTTTTCTGTCTTCGCCCGGAATACATCGAGGAAAAGCAGACTCTGTCATCGTGAGCGAAGCCATCTGTCCGCTGAACGCTATCCGCTATCCGCTCGCCGTTCGCTCGCTTTACACTCATTGCAGAATGCCCCCCACCCCAAAATTCAAGGCAGAAGACCCCGAACGCCTCGTCAACGCCGCCCGCGCCGCCGAAGAAGATTCCTTCGAGCTCAAGCTCCGCCCCCGCCGCCTCCAGGAATTCATCGGCCAGACCAAAGCCAAGGAGCAACTTGCTATCGCCCTTGAAGCCGCCAAGTCCCGCGGCGAAGCCCTCGACCACGTCCTCCTCTTCGGCCCCCCAGGCCTCGGCAAAACCACCCTCGCCACCATCATCGCCAACGAGCTCGACGCCCCCTTCCAGCAAACCTCCGGCCCCGCGCTGCAGATCCAGGGCGACCTCACCGCCATCCTCACCAACCTCCGCGACCGCCAGGTCCTCTTCCTCGACGAGATCCACCGCCTCCAGCCCGTCCTCGAAGAAAAGCTCTACACCGCCCTCGAGGACTACAAGCTCGACATCATCATCGGTCAGGGCCCCGCCGCCCGAACCCACGTCATGGAGATCAAGCCCTTTACGTTTGTGGCCGCGACGACGCGACCCGGACTTCTCTCGTCGCCGCTGCGGTCCAGATTCGGCATCCTGCTCCGCCTCGAGTTCTATACCGACGACGACCTCCGCTTCATCGTCTCCCGCTCCGCCGAAGTCATGGGCATAGAAATCGATCAGGACGGAGCCGCCGAGATCGCCATGCGCAGCCGAGGAACCCCCCGCATCGCCAACCGCTTACTTCGAAGAGTAAGAGACTTCGCGCAAGTAAGAGCCCAGGGCCGCATCGACCGCCAAACCGCCTGCGACGCCCTGAAGTTATTAGAAGTAGATGCCCACGGCTTCGACGAGTTAGACCGCCGCCTCATGCTCACCATCATCGAAAAGTACGACGGAGGCCCGGTAGGCTTAGGAACCTTAGCCGCAACGCTGGCCGAAGAAGAAGACGCCTTAGAAGAAGTCTACGAACCTTTTCTAATCCAAATAGGCTTCTTAGACCGAACCCCAAGAGGCCGAGTAGCGACAAAACTAGCCTACGAGCACTTCGGCCTGCCCCAACCCCGCAAACAACCCGGCCTGTTTTAAAGTGAATCAATGGCCATCACCATTGGGAATCTACGAGCAATTCAAGGCGGAAAGTCGACTGGCAAAGTCGCAAATAAACGAAGACCTTAGAGCAATGACAGCCCGCTTTCAGCGCACGCGAGCAAGTCAGAAAATGTCTTAATGCGATGCGACTGCGGGCTCCTTGCCGTGCGCAATTTAATTCTCGAGTCGTTTGTTACGAAGACCGTGCTTGAATCAAATAAGTAAAACAGTTGCTGGCCATCGACGAGATCTCCTCGGTTCTTTTCGACGGAAAATGTCTCACTCTTCATTAAAGTGTTGATGTGCATTTCGAATTCATACGCCGCCGAAAGGCGCTCGGCCGCCTCGGAGCAATCATGCTCCATGGCTGCGACCCCATAAGATCCCAGTATGAAAGATGCCCAAGCATCAGGGGCAACCTGAAATGGGCCAAGGCCATGGCGCTGCGCCAAAATGTCCTCCCTTCGACGTGCCATAAACTCAAAATACTTTCCCAACGTATCGGCGTGTTCTCGGGCCAAGCGGTCAATTCTGACTTTCGCCGTCTGGCCGGGGCTTTGCGGACGACGAAATCCCTCAAGGCAAGCGGCCCTCGAAGGTGCCTCCAAGATCAAGCCGATCGATCCCAAGAAATCGTCTTCTAGGTGGGGCGGGCGTGCGAAATCCACGCCTAGTTGCCCTGCTAGGAAATACGGGAGAAAGTCAAAAACCTCGGCGTTAGCATCCGGACTCAGAGCAATTCGTAACGGTCGCCGATTCCGCTCAAAATGCTCCTCTTCACCATTGACCAAGCCGGATATCAACTCACCCAACGTCAGCGGAGAGATGCTATAGCGAGTTCCGTCTCGCAGATACAACACCACTCGCGACCAATCGTCGGGAGCAATCGTGCCGCGCCCAACATCAATGAGAATCTGAGTATCAAGAAAGACTTTGGGTGGTGAAATTAGCATTGCTGGAGCGATGAATGCCCACGTCCTCCATCGCTATGCGAATTGTAGAACTTCCACTTTGCCGATCCAACCCGGTCAGCTGAAGCACTGATGCCCGCTGCCAGCATCCTCGCAACTTTCAATAAAAAAAAGAAAACTCTGTCATCCTGAGCGAAGCTTCCGAATACCAGCGCGCCGCTTTTGGCGCGCTGAATCAATTCAGACGCGAGTCGAATGGACCTGCATTTCTCCGCCGGAACCAGCAGGAGTCAACATTACTCTCGTCAGTTGAAAACCCACGCAAACCATCTACGCTCGAAACCATGCTGGAACGCTGGTTTTACGTCTACATCATGGCGAGCCGCACCCGAATCCTCTACATCGGCGTCACGAGCAACATCGAGAACCGCGTGTTCCAACACAAAACCAAATTCTTCGAAGGATTCACCGCAGACTACAATTGTTGCCGTCTTGTCTGGTACGAGCGCTACGCCACCCCTAACCGAGCCATCGCCCGCGAAAAACAAATCAAGGGCTGGACCCGCGCAAAAAAACTCGTCCTCATCAAGAAAATGAATGCCACCTGGATCGACCTTAGCGAAGAGTGGGGTAAGCCCATAGAACTGCTTACGACGGACTTCCAGCCAAAACCAATTTCCTCTTAACCTTCCCGCCGCCCGAACTTTCTCCTACTCCTCAGCGACCCGCTTCAAATTCCCCAACCCCGCCACAAAATGCTTCCCCATCAGCCCATCCACGCCCACAAAAACTTCCATCACCTTCATCAGGTAAAGATTCGTTCCCTCCGCCGTCCACCTCACCTCAGTCCCCGAGCCCACCGGCGTCAGAGTGAATTCGTGCGTGTTCCGCACCTTGAATGGCTTCTGCCAATCCACGGCAACATCCACCTTCGAACTCGGCACCGCCAGGGTCATCGTCATCCGCCCCGCGCCGGCGCTCCCGCGGCTCGTCCAGTCCGACACAGCCCCCGTCCCCGACGCAGCACCGCTGTAACTCCGCCGCATCGTCGAATCCTCGCGATCCTGCGGCGCCCACTGAGGCCAGTGATGAAAGTCCGCGATCAGCGCAAACACCTTCTCCGGCGGCGCCTGGATCGTCACCGACTTCTGCACGTGGAAAGTAGAAGGTTTCGTCGCGGCAAAAAACAGCACAGCCACGACCACAATCACCAACACCAACAAAATCCGCAGGATCATCGCGCGCCTACTTCCCGAGAGGTTTTCTCGCAAAGTAATACAAAGACCCAGCCAGCAAAATAAACATCACCACCGAAACCGAGTTCCGATACAAGAAAGTTTGCGGCAAAGTCACCAGATTCTCCCTGTGCAGCACAGACTCGAGCAGCTTCAGCCCGACGCCCATCAACCCCACAATGCCCCCCGCCGCAATCAACCCGCTCGCGTACAGCGACCCGGGACTAATCTCGCTCTCTGTCTGGCTCGTTCCGGGCGTCTCGCCCGCCTTCTCGGCCGCGCGATCCACCATCCACCGCACCACTCCGCCCGCAAAAATTGCCAGCGTCGTCCCAATCGACAAGTAAGAACCCACCGCGAAACTCAGCGACCGGATCCCGAGCAGCTCAATCGCAATCACCAGAAAAACGCCCAGCAGCACCAGCCCCCACGGCAACTGCTGTCGCAGAATGCCGTTGATCACCGTCGCCATCAGCCGCGCCTGCGGAGCCGCCACCTTCTCGCTGCCAATCCCCGGCACCCACTGCACCTCGATCGTCTTCGTCTGCGGATTGTAGAGATACTTTCCGTCCGCCAGCTCATGCGACCCCAGAGCATTGAGCAAAATGTAGTTGCTCCCCTCGAGCGCTGCCGCCGACCGGTCGCCGTGCGCAATCCGAAATTCCTTCCGCGTAAACGTCCCCTGGTTCTGCACTCCATCGTGCGCTGCGGAAATGTCCCACGCCTTCGACATCGTGTGAAACTCCTCCAGCGCCCGGTTCATCGCGTTCAGCGTCCAGCCAATCGCAATCGTCGAAATGCAGACGCCGATCATCAGCGCAACCTGCTGTTTCCACGGCGTCGACCCGACAATGAACCCAGTCTTCAGATCCTGCGAAGTATCGCCCGCATTCGCCGAAGCGATGCAGACCACTCCACCCACCGTGATCGCCAGCGCCCCATAGGCCGGAGCCGTACATCCCTTCACCAGAAACACCGCGGCCGTCGCCATCAAAGTCGCAATCGTCATCCCGGAAATCGGATTCGCCGAACTCCCAATCAACCCGACAATCCGCGACGACACTGTGACAAATAGAAATCCAAAAACCACAATCAGCAGCGAAGCTGCCAGATTCGCCAGCACCCCGGTCTGCGCGCCCGGCACCGGCTTCAGCGTCAGGAAAAGCCACATCAGAGCAACCAGCACCACGCTCCCGCCCACCACTACGGTCATGGGCAGATCGCGATCCGTCCGTACATCGCTCACCGCGCCGCCGCCCGCGCTCTTCCGCAAATTCCCAAGCCCCGACTTCAGCGCTCCGAAGATCGTCGGCAGCGTCTTAAACAAAGTGATCAGCCCTGAAGCCGCAACCGCGCCCGCCCCCATCGGCCGCACATACGCAATCCAAAGCTCGCTCGGCGACATCTGCGCGATCGGCTTCGTTCCCGGAAAAAGCGCCCCCGGCAAATGCGATCCAAAAAAATAAATGGCCGGCATAATCACCAGCCATGAAATCACCCCGCCCGCGAACATCGTCCCCGCCACCCGGGCGCCGATAATGTACCCAACTCCCAAATACTCCGGCACCGCATCCATCCGGATCGCCGACCCCTTCAGGATGTGCTGCTTCCCCAGGTCCGGCTGATAATCCGGCGTGTCCGGCCAGGCGCCAAAAATGTTGCCGTTCTGAAAAAGCGTGTACAGCCCACCCAGCCCAAGCCCAATAAACACGCGGCTCGCAAACGATCCGCCCCGCTCCCCCGCCAGCAAAACATCCGCGCAAGCCGTGCCTTCGGGATAGGTCAGCGTCCCATGCTCCTCCACAATCAACTGCCGCCGCAGCGGGATCATGAACAGCACTCCGAGCCATCCACCCAGCAGCGCCAGCACAAAAATCCGAAAATATTCGAGATCGAACCCCAGAAAAATCAGTGCCGGCAAAGTAAAAATCACGCCCGCCGCAATCGATTGCCCCGCGTTCCCCGTCGTCTGAACAATGTTGTTCTCGAGAATCGAAGCTCGCCCCAGCGCCCGCAACACGCTGATCGACAGCACAGCAATGGGAATCGACGCCGCCACCGTGAGCCCCGCGCGCAGCCCCACATACACCGTCACCGCGCCAAAAATCAGTCCGAAAATACACCCCAGCGCAATCGCGCGAAATGTCAGCTCCGGCCGCGTCTCACCCGGAGCAACAAACGGCTGAAAACTCTGCGTATTTGCCAAGACAAGCCTCCACACGCTTTTGAGGAAGCCTGAGTGTACCAAAGCAAATCAAGAGATACTGGATTAAGAAATCGGAGTTCTTAGTCCCTCCATGAAGTACCGCGACCTGATCAAATCACTGGAAGAAGACGGTTGGCTGCATGTCCGAACCAGTGGCAGCCATCGGGTCTACCGTCATCCCCGAAAAGAGGGAATCGTTGTGGTCCCGGTTCATTCGCCAGGACATGATGTCCCGAAAGGTTTGCTCTCTGCGATAATGAAGCAGGCAGGCATCCCGCGATGACCAACAGCTATCTCGTCATCTACGAACGAGCGGACGACGGCACCGTCAGCGCCTACGCCCCTGAGCTTCAACCGGGAGCCGTTATCTCCACGGGCCGCGACTACGAAGAAGCCCGCAGGATGATTGCCGAAGCCATCGCTCTCTACCTCGAAGAGATGCGTAACAGTGGACAGCCCTTGTCCGCCTCTCCGGTCCGCTACGAGCTCGTAGAAGTCGCAAGCTAAAAAATCCCCCCGCCGTAATTTTCCGGCTATCCTTGTCTCTACCCGTGCGCAAACTCCTCGCCTACGCAGCCATCTACATCCTCTGGGGCGGCTCCTTCCTCGCCATCCGCGAGGTCGTCAGCGTCGTTCCGCCCTTCTTCGCCGCGGGCTTCCGCTTCACTATCGCTGGCCTCATCCTTATTCTGTGGAGTCGCTTCTCCGGTCCTATCGAATTCAACGCGCGTCAGGTTCTCAACGCCACCCTGCTGGGCTTCATCATGTTTGCCTGCCTCTACGCAGGGCTCTTCTGGGCAGAGATCCGCATCGCCTCCGGTGTCGCCGCCGTCGTCTCCGCCATGATCCCCATCTGGATCTACGCCGGCGAAGTCTTCTTCCTCCGCACCCAGCGCGCCACTCTGCTTTCACTCGCCGGCATCGCCCTCGGCTTCATGGGAGTCGTCCTCCTCGCCCTGCGCCACAGCGGCCACCACGCCCATGCCCGCACCACCGCCATCGCCATCCTCGTCACTGTCGTCGGAACCCTCTGCTGGTCCGGCGGAACTCTCCTCTCGCGCCGCCTCAGCCTGCCCACTCCGCAAAAACTCAATGCCGGATGGCAGATGTATTCCGGCGGATTTTTCCTGATGATCCTCTCCCTCTCGACCGGAGAATTCCATCTCCTGCCGCAGACCTCCGTCGTGCTCAGTACGCGCGTCATCATCAGCATGACCTACCTCATCGTCGCGGCCTCCATCATTTCCTATACCGCGTACGTCTGGCTCATCACGCACGATTCCCCCACCCGCGTCGCCAGCTATGCGTATGTAAATCCAGTGATCGCGCTCATCCTCGGCGCAACCCTCGTCAGCGAGCAACTCACGCGACGTCAGTTGGTCGGAGCCGCCCTGGTTATCTGCGGCGTCATCGCCACGCTCATGGGCAAAAAAACGCCAAGGCCCAAAGACGAAGATCCAAGGCCGCAACGTCGCCTCTCAGCAGCAGAAGCCCGCGCTCTGCGATAAAAAGAAATTAGGAAAGCAGGAAGCGAGTAGCGAGCACCGAATCGGGGAACAACCCGCCGGGTGCCCCATCCTCTCTCGTCACGCCTTTCGACGACAAAGGACGGTAAGCCTCAACTCCCACCTGTCCGGTTCAACTATTCCCTGTTGCCCGTTCCCTGCTCACTGCTCTCAGGCGTAAATTCCCCGCTGCTTAATCGTGAACGCCACCCGATCGATCGCCAGCATATAAGCCGCAATCCGGTTGTTTACCGCATGCGCTTCCGCATACCGAGTCACGTCGTCGAAGCTCTCCGCCAGAATGCTCTCCAGCCGCTCATTCACTTCAGACTCTTTCCAGAAGTAGCCCTGCCGGTCCTGCACCCACTCGAAGTACGACGCCGTCACCCCACCCGCATTCGCCAGAATATCCGGGATGATGAACACCTTCTTATCCGCAAGAATCTCGTCCGCCACCGCAGTTGTCGGCCCGTTCGCACCCTCGCACACAATGCGCGCCCGAATCCGCTCCGCGTTCCGGCTCGTGATCACGTTCTCTGTCGCCGCCGGAATCAGAATCTCGCACTCCGTCGTCAGCAGCTCCGCCGTCGGCATCGGCTCCGCATCTCTGAAACCAAGCACCGTTCCGTTCCGCAGCCGATGTTCCTGCAGCCTTTCAATATCGATGCCATTCGGATTGAACAGCCCGCCATCGTACTCGCCAATCCCGATGATCTTGTAGCCGCGGTCCTGCATCAGCCGCGCCGCATTGGATCCCACGTTCCCGAACCCCTGAATGATGACCCTGCAACCATCGCGCTGAATGTTCAGATACTTCAGCGCCTCTTCGCAGACCACCATGATCCCGCGCCCCGTCGCTTCTTTCCGGCCGCGTGATCCGCCGATCGTCAGTGGCTTGCCCGTCACCACCGCCGTCACCGTCTGCCGCATGTGCATCGAGTAGGTGTCCATGATCCACGCCATGGTCTGCTCGTTCGTATTCACATCCGGCGCCGGCACATCCTTCTCCGGCCCAAGAAATTCGATAATCTCCGCCGTGTAGCGCCGCGTCATCCGCTCCAGCTCGCCCTGCGACATGTTCTTCGGATCGCAGATCACGCCACCCTTCGCGCCCCCAAACGGAATATTCACCACCGCGCATTTCCACGTCATCCAGCTTGCCAATGCCCGCACTTCATCCAGTGTCACATCCGGCGAGTAGCGAATCCCGCCCTTTCCCGGACCCCGCGCCTGCGAATGCTGCACCCGATACCCGGTGAATACCTCGATCCGTCCGTTATCCATCGCAACCGGAAAATGTACGATGATCTCCCGCGACGGATACCGCAGCACCCGCCACAATCCGTCATCCAAATTCAGTTTGCGCGCCGCAAAATCGAACCGTGCCGCCTGGGCTTCCCAGGGGTTAATTTCCTGTTCCAGTGTTACCGTTGCCATTGGGGAATCTCCACGAATTATCCTGACCAGCCCAGCGGAAAACCGTAAAAAACGGTTCACTCCAGAATCAACCCGCATCCGGGCCAAACGGTCCGAGTATAGGCCCCCAGGCTACCCCCCCGCAACCCTCTCCAGACCATCCAACGTAACCATAGTGGGCCATGCGGCAAGAGCTCTCGCTACCAGATCGCCCGCGGATACGCCTCGCGGATACGCCGGTCCGAGGTCACCAGCCATGCCAGCGAATTCGCGCGCGCATGCGCCGTGATCAGCCGATCGAATGGGTCACGCGTCCAGCTCTCCCGCAGCGCCGTCTCGGCGATCAGCGGAAATCCCAAATCGCACACCTTTACCCCCGCCTCCGTCTCGAGCTTCCGCCGAATATCCGCCGCCGGCAGCAGAATCCGCCCAATCTCATATAGAAACTCCAGTTCCAGAAGAACCGTCGGCGATAGCCGGCAATCCGTAGCCGCGTGCGTCAGATGATCGAGAGCGGCCGGGCTGATGCGTTCCAGAGACTTCTGCGCCAGCCACACGGCCACGCTCGTATCTAAATAGGTGATCACAACTCCGACCAGTCGCTCTCCCATTCCCGGATCATGTCTTCCTTCCACCCCGAATCCTCAAGGTCCGGCCCTGTCGGATTCACGATCACGAGCGGTGTCAGCGCCTCGAGACCGGTGCGCGCAGGCTCGTCGGGCACGACCCGAAAACGCCGGCCCCGGTGCGTGATGTACACCGGTTCCCCCTCCGCCGACCGCTCTACAAGTCGAAACAAATCCCGGCGAAACTGTGAGATAGGGATATCCATAGCGATATCGTACACCATGTACATATTTTGTTGCATTTATGTACGTTTATCTCCGAACACGTGCTTAGCCCCGGTCAGGACGCATCAGCCCCGTCGCGCCGTCTCGTCACAAAACGGCAGGAGGACCACGATCCCCAACCTGGACCGCCCTTATACTCGACTCCCGGAGAATCCCAGCATGTTAGAAAGCGTCACTCCCTTTTTCATAGTCGATGACCTGGCCGCCACCCTCGACTTCTACCAGTCCAAACTCGGCTTCGCCATCCTGCACAAAGGAGGCGGCGACCAGCCCACCGAAGACTTCTGGGCCATCGTCATCCGCGATCGCGTGATGCTCATGTTCAAGGGCATCACCCCCGACATCCATCCCCAGCCCAACTCCGCACGCCATCCATGGGCCGCCTGGGACGCCTACATCCTCACCACCGACCCCGACGCGCTCCACGCCGAGTTCCTCGCCAAAAAAGTCCCCATCTCTCGACCACTGGCGAACACCACCGACGGCCTCCGAGCCTTCGAGATCACCGACAACAACGGCTACGTCCTCTGCTTCGGCCGCCCCATGACGAATTCTGACCAGAAATGAATCTCGGGTGACTTAACCAGGAACGAATCCGGGTGCCCCATCCTGGGCGCGCGATGCTTTTCCGCGCGAGCAGGGTGGGATAACACGAATCCAACCCTGCCCTCTCAAACAGAAAATAACCTCTGAGATCCTCACTCCTTCCGCACCGGCACCTGGATCTCCGTCACATACGACTCATCATCCTGCCGCACCGGCTTGCTCATGTGCAGATACACCTCCCGCACCGGCCCCACAATCGTATAACCGTTCTCCGTCATCCACTTCAGCAGCGAGTCATACACCTCGCTCAGCCGCCGATACGCCCCGTTATGCACCGAGCACGCCGCCGTTACTTCCGGCAGTTCGTGTACCGTCACCCCGCCTCGCGCCGGCACATCCTGCTTCAGATAGAACCCGGCCTCAGCGTCCACGTCCTTCTCTTTGTGCTCGTGGTCATGCCATACCGCCACCGGCACACTCACGTTCGCCATCGCCGGACCCAGCCCGCTCGCCACCTTCCCATACAGCGCTCCTACCGCCGGGTAACTCGCAATCACCTCGCGCACCGAAGCAATCTTCTGCTTCGGCAAATTCTTCAACACCACTTCATACGACATATCGTTCTCCCTCTCAATGAGCCGAATCCGGCTGCTGATTCTGCTGAGACGATCACCTTCCTCCTCGACGCGCCGCTTCTGCTCCACCTCCTGCAGCACAAGCATGCCCCGCATCTGCTCCGCGGTCACACCCTCTTGCAGCAGCCTCGCAATCTCCTCCAGCGCAAACCCAAAATCCTTCAGCGCCAGAATCCGATGCAGCTCCGCAATCTGCCGTGCCGAGTAGTACCGATACCCACTCTCCGGATCCACCCAGGCCGGCGCCAGCAGCCCCGTCTCGTCATAGAACCGCAGCGTCTTAATCGATACCTGCGCCAGCGCCGAGAAGTCGCCAATCTTCAGCATGAGAACGTTGTCCACCCTCCCCCAAACCGGAGAGTCAATCCCTTTTTCATCATTTCTTTGGACACCGCAGGGATCCGGGTGCCCCATGTCTCGATTTTGAGACATGGGATTACGAATCCCGTGTGGCCCATCCCTTTCTTGTCACGGCTTTCGAAAAGAAAAGATGGAGACCCCAACTCCCAACTTGAATTCTCGATCAGGAAAAAAACCAACCCCTGCTAGTTCACCCCGCACAACACCTTCGCCTTCTCCAGCTGCTCCGGCGAATACTTCTTCGGAATCTTCACGTACTTCACGTGATTCTCCATCGACAACGCCTGCAGC
>Ga0302324_100024636_pt1 | contig 11580 bp, 10 predicted proteins | sample Palsa_T0_1_FD_201949 | JGI IMG/M metagenome (GOLD analysis project Ga0302324, IMG submission 201949) | Peat permafrost microbial communities from Stordalen Mire near Abisko, Sweden - Palsa_T0_1 | ecosystem: Environmental > Terrestrial > Soil > Palsa > Peat permafrost | place: Sweden: Abisko... | reverse complement strand
CGCTCGCCGGTGGAAGCGCCAGCGGCCAAGGCGGTCACAACGGGGCCGCGTCAGCCGTCGCTTCAGGTGGATGGCTCGGGAGACACGCGCGAGCCGCGGTTATTGCAGCATTTGCGCTTGGGGGCACCAGCGGAGCGGCCATGGTCGTAGCGTTACGTCCCCCCGCGCCCGGCCGGGTCGTTTACCTCGAGAGGTCGACAGCCGGTCGGAGCGGACAAGCCGAGGCGATTGCACGAGCAGCGTCACCGGCCGAACCGAGCTCCCCGTCGGCGATCGGGCCAAACGCGAGCGCTGCAGTATCACTGCAACCGGTCCCTCTTCCACCAGCTCGTCCCGCCGTCTCCCCATCGAGCTCGGCGTCGCTCGCGGCCGAGCGCTTACTTCTCGACGAAGCCCGCACCGCGCTATCCGCCGGCAACACGGACCAAGCGCTGGCGTCGACGGACATGCACGCCCGGCGCTTCACGCACCCGCAGCTTGGCGAGGAACGAGAAGCTCTGGGGATTCAGGCCCTCGTGGGGGGCGGGCGCTACGACGAAGCGCGAGCGCGAGCAGCCCGCTTCCGGGCGACGTGGCCGAACAGCCTTTTTTTGCCCGCGGTGGACGCGAGCATCGCTTCGATCCCATGACTACTCTGAGGGGCGCGCAACATGTGGAGACAGGTCTTCGGCGCTAGCCTCGTCGCCGCTTCACTTGGTTGCGGCGCGAAGATCGATCTCGGGGTGTCTCCCGGGCTCTCGGTGGATGCGGGGATACCGATCAACGGAAGCCCGGGCTGCGGCCAGGTCTGGACGCAGCAGAGGGGAGTGTTCGTCAGGCAGCCTGACGTGACGATCAGCGGCGGCGCGGCAATCGACGGAGGCCCGTTGCCGGCGAGCGATCATGTGCGCGGCTATTGGGTCCTAGTCCCCAATAACTACGACCCGAGCACGCCCTACCGGCTCATTTTTGAGGGTTCAGAGTGTGGAGACCCCGACCCCACCCACACAGGGGCAGACGGCTTCAAGTATCAGACCGTTGACGACGGGCTCGCGATTCAAGTCGGACTGAACGCCGACCCGGACAACTTGGACAACTGCTACGACGACCAAAACCCGAATTCGAACGACTTTTCGTTTTTCCCCTGGCTGAAGAGCCAGATCGAGAACGATCTCTGCGTCGACACTACCAAAGAGTTCATCTCCGGGTACAGCTCGGGCGCATTCCTGGCCAACCAGTTTGGATGCGCGTTTCCAGGCGAGCTTCGAGGCCAAGTCTTGGTGTCCGGCGGGGAACCTGGAACGACTTCGAAGGGGGGCGGGCAGCCTGCCTGCATCGACGAACCAATTGCAGCGATGTTTGTCCACGACCTTTCCGACACCGACAACGCTTACGCCGGCATTCTGCCCGCTTGCGAGAGAACTCTCAAACAGAACGGGTGCCTCCAGACCGATTGCTCCAATCCAATCAATGGCCCCGGCCTCCGGCCGTATGCATTGCCCCGCAGTGCGATGCCACCGGCGCCGGCAACCGTGACCTGCTCGCAGTTTACGGGCTGCTCCGATCGATACCCTGTTGTCTTCTGCACGACCACCATGCTCAGCCACGCAGATGACACACCATGGATAATCCCGGTCTTCTGGGACTTCATGAAGAGCTTGAATTAATGCTTTGTTCGCTCGGCGAAGCCCGCGCAAGTCCTGCTTCGTGACTTCTGGAGCGCAGCGCTGGGAGCACCACGGTTCGAGCGCCTTGCCGTCGAGAATTGATGATGATCGGCCGGCCGCAAGGCCAATGTAAAGAGTGGGGAAGGGCTGCGACTCTCCCACCGTGCGAACCCCTCCGCGGGAGGTCATCATGCCATCTGCCCATTGGACGCTGCTCATCGCAAGCGTTTCATTTATGACCGGCTGCTCCGGCTCGGCCCAAATCACACCACCCGCCCCCGACTCGACACCGCTCAACACTATTGTCCCAATCACGAGTTCTTGGCGTCCGGAGGCGGGCGCGGCGGACGCAATGTGTCGTCCCACGTTCACGACCTGCGGAGGCGACCCGACAGGGACTTGGCAGGTCGTTACAAGTTGCCTGGCCCCATCGCCTCCTCCTTCTGCGGTCGGCTCGTGCGCGGGCGTCTCATCTGTCACGACCGACCCGCTATCATGGACGGGCGTACCCACGCTGGGTCCTCCACAATTTGCCGAGAGTGCCTTCGATCGAGGTTCCGTGACTTTCAACGCCGACCACTCGTACCAGGCCTCCATCGAGGGCTCGACCGATGGCAGCTATCATTTCGAGTGGTCTTGTCTCGGCGTGTACGACGCGCAAGATTGCAGTGCCTTTGCTTCGACGCTTCAACTCATGTTGCCGCCAAACTATATGGGGCTCAGCTGCACCGCCGACGACGATGGATGTGATTGCTCGTATCGCTACCTGGCGGTCTTCGGCGACGACGGAACGTGGAACATCTCAGATGCAACATTGACGCTGAACAGCTCCCTTCAAGGGCCCCCCCAAACTGCAGACTTCTGCGCGGGCGCCAGCTCACTCCAGATCGGTGCGCTCGACGGCGCGCTCTTCAACTCGGAGCTTCAGAGCATTTGGCTGACTAAGGACATCGACGCATCACCGTAGGCCAATCATTCCGAGCGGGCCTCCGGGGCCGGGCCGGCGACATCGGGATATCGCCCGAGCTGCAACGAGGCGACCCAAAGGCCTCGTAGACGCGGCGCACCTCGTCGAAGTGTCCAAGGCCGGAGAGCATCGCACCGAGGTGTCGATAGGCGGTCGCAGACCCAGGTCGCACGGCGATGGCGCTTCGCAACGCTACGACAGCCTCGTCCAAACGCCCCAACATACCGAGGCCGTGACCCAGATTATGCATCGCGTCCGCATGAGCGGGCCGCAGCGCGACAGCCTTGCGAAAAAGCTCGACGGCGCCATCGAGATTCCCACGTTCCCGGACGACGCAGCCCATGTTGTTGAGCGCGTCAGGGTCGTCCGGTCGAAGCGCAAGCGCCTCGGCAAAGCTCGCCTGCGCCTCTTCGAGGCGGCCGAGTCGTTTGAGAATGTTGCCGCGGTTATTGTGTAAGTCAGGGTGCTCAGGCGCAAGCTCGATCGCCCGGGCGAGAAGCTCGAGGGCTTTGGCGTGGTTGCCGTAGTGATGCTCGGCGACCCCTAGAAAGTGGAGCGCGTCAACGTCGTTCGGGGCACTTCGCAAGACGCGACGGTAAAGCGCCGCCGCTTTATCGAGACGCCCCTCCCGATGCAGGCGGATGGCGCGCTGGACCGCATCCCGGGCCGAGCGGTTCGCATCGAGCTTACCCACGTGGGGCGATCCTAGGCTTGGGCTCGACGTCGCGCCACGCAGGGTATTCTCTTTTGAGTTCGCTCCGCCTAAAGTGGCGACGCGCGCATGCGAGCCCCTTTGCACGCCATGCTCGTGATGGCGACCGGTTGCGCCGCTGCCCTTCCGTTGCAAGTGACGGGGCTGGATGGGCACCGCTATGTGATCGAGGGCGGCACGCACGACGCTGCCGGCGGCCGTGCGGTGACCTCCTTTCGCCCCGAGGTCTGCGACGGCTACGATCTTCGGCCTGACTACGGGTCCTTGAACGAAGCGAGTCTGGTGCGTTTCCTGAGTGATCAGCGGCTTGATGCTCAGGTGCAGCGTCAGCCGGTGCAGAACAGCAACCCCGAGCTGAACTACGTCTTCGTGAGCGTTCCTGGGGTCGCCCAACCAGTGGGGTTGCGCGTGGCTACGCTACCTAACTCAGACGAGGCTGGCCGCGCACTCACCGACGCTCTTGCCCAGCGGGGTCGGGGCTCGTGGGGCCTTCACCGCGCAAATCTGGCGGTTCTCGGGCCGAGCGGTTCTGCGGCCGACGACATCGCCGTGGTGGCGACGACGAAGCTCGCGTGCTGGGGAACGTTCACCATGAACGACGGGAAGGACGCCGTCGTCCTTCCTGGTGGGTATACCGAGCCGTGAAGCTAACGACGCTGCCCTTCGCTGTGATTCTTGGGCTCATGGCCGGGTGCGGCGGCGGTCCCGCCGCGAGCCCGCCGCGCACCGTATTCGATCCAGCGGGCCAGAGTGGCAACGCCGTCGCTGTCGGCTGGGTCGACGTGGAGCGGGCGTATCCTCCGCTCGATGTCGCGACCTCGCCTGCGAAGGAGCGGATGACGGGCGTGTCCATTTTGAACGATTCAGTTCGGCTTTCGAGGCCGTCCCGTTGGATGATTCGCGAAGCTAGTAACGATGCCGGCCACACCTTCGTGCGCTACGTGTCGCCGCGCGCCTATTCCTTCGCCGTTTACCAACTGAGCGACGACCCCTCGGACGCCTGGCAGGACATCCAGCAGCGCTATGAAGTCGACGTCGCAGCGGCGGGAGCGAAGATGCTGGGTCAGCACATCGCGATGGCCACGGCCACCAATCAGGGCCGCGCCTATACGATCGAGCGAAAGGTCGAGGCGGCCCGAAGCCGCAGTCGAGAACTCCTTGTGCGGGGCGACCACCTTGTCGTTCTGGTTCAAGTCGTCACCCAAGAAGATTCGCTGGCGCGAATCAGTGACGAATTGCTCGAAGTCTTCAAGCACCTGGAGGTCCGTTAAGAAGATGGCGCGGGCGAGCCGCTTCCGGCAGGGGCCCCTCCTAGGGGTCGCGTGCGCGCTGGCCACCTGCGTCGCGTCCTGCGGGCACTCCGCGCCGCCGCCGCGCTCGCTCGTGGAAGACAAGGCCCGACGGGACGTTCCGATTGCCATCTGCCGCAAACCTCTCGCTCCGGCCGACCTCGTCGAGTCCGGGGCACCGCGGCCGGAAGCCTACTGGAGCGCGCTGCTTCCTGGCTTTAGCGCCTTCGGAAGCTCGTTCCCGGCGGCCGACTGCGTGGGCGGAGTGGTGTCACCGGAAACGAGGCGAACCGGGGGGGCTCTGACCACGGCGCCGACGATTCATGTTTCTTCGACCGATGGGACCGTGTCTCCGGCCCCCGACGGCAGCCAGCTCGTCTTGCTACGAACCTTCTCAGGCTCGGACCGAGTCGCTTCGGGCCTGCTGGCCCTGGTGCGCCCTCGGCCCTCGCTCCTCGATGTCTACGCCATTGGATTTTATCGAGGCAGCACGCTGCATTCTCGGTTCGACCTCGCAAAGGTCGAAGCCGCGCCGCTTGTCATCGCGCACGACGATGAATGCGCGGACGTCAAGGTGGAGGCCGAATGCCAGAGCGTGCTCTCCTTTTACCTGTTGGTGGGAGGAGATCTCGCCCTCGCGGGCCAAACGCCCTCCGAGCGCCTGAAGTACGGCACCCTCAAGGATGTGGGCCGAGTCAAATGGCGTCTGCTCACCGAGCCGCCGGTCTTCGAGCCCCTCGCGGTCCGCATCAAAGAGAAGCTGTCCGTCCACGACGCGAGCGACAACGAGGTGCGCAAACTGGAGAGCGAGCGCGTCTTCACGCTTCAAGGCGGGGCGCTCGTCGGCATTCCGGAGTCGCTCTGGGCTCAGGTCGATCACCGCTGAGACCGTAACGGTCGCTCAGGGTAGAGTGCGCTGGCGCGACTGATACTCGCGGTACGATTCTGCGAAATTCGGGCCGAAGACGACCTCGAAGGTCTTCGTCTCGTTGGTCAGCTCTTCGTACCGGCTCTCGAAGGTCTGCCAGAGCGCTCGGTATCGCCCCAGAAGCGCCGATACTCCATGATGCGGTTGTTCCTTGAGTGCCTTTTCGATTGTTTGCGGGGAGAGCTCTTCGAGAAGGGCCCTGACGCCTCGCATCACGCCATCAATGACCGCAATCTGATGGATCATCACGTCGGCGAAGATTCCCTCAATGGTCTGAGGCACGTCGTAATCTTGATTGCGCCAATCGAGCACGGCGCTCGCGACGGTCGCGGGGTCCGTCGCGGTCTCGATGCGCATGGCGCTGGTGGAACGATTCAGCGAGCGCTGCGATGCCATGCGGCGGAGATCCATCTGCGAGACGAACTGCGCATAACTCTCACGCAGCGGAACGAAGCAGCGGCAGAACACCTCGACGGCGTCGTGAAGCTTGGTAATGAGACGTGCAACATCCCCCGTGGTCGTCAGCGGCGCCCCAGGCACGAGCGATGAAGCGAGCTCTCTGAGTCCCGCAAGCGCAAACGTCTCGACCTGCATCGTAAAATGCTGAGTGCCTACGCTCGCGACGCGTGGCGCATTTGGAAGGCCTCCGTGCCCGGGCGGCGGCGCCGCGGGAGGAAACTGCCCCTGTTGGAGCGGGGCCAAAGGCGGCACGCTTCCGATCGACGAGGCTTCGCTCCAAGCAGGACCCGCAGACGGAGACACAAAGGCAGGGCGCGCAACGGAGGCTCCCCCAAATGCCGAGAGCGGTGGCAGCGGCGGCGCCTCGTCCTGCGCGTCGCCATCGGGGGGCGCGCCGGTAAACAGAGCCGCACGATTGCCCAACACTGAGCCAACCGTGCTCGAGAGGCGCGCGCCGGCCGGCCGCGGGCTCTGCTCGAACACGTCAACCTCGACTTGTATGAATTGACCCAGCACGAAGGCGTGCTTGGGAGGAGTGAGCTCGGCAGGCACATCGGGAGCAACACGCCCGGAGGCGGTGTAAGCACCATTTTTGCTGTGCAGATCGCGTACGCACAACTTGTCGCCGACCAGCTCGATTTGGGCGTGGAAGTCCGAAATAAATCGATCGACTATCTGGCAATGATTTAAGGCATTGCGCCCGATCCGAATCGGCAGTTGCGAAACAACTTTTTCGCCTTCGATGGTCGAATCCACTGAATGATATCGAACCCGAAAGGCCTGGGCCATCTGCAGCCGTAGTCTAGCGTGGCGAATTCTTGCCGTACATGATCAATGTCGCGGCAAGATCTCACACGGACGCGGTCGAGCGCAGCCGGACCGAATCAAGCAACGTCAGCAGATTGCCGTCCACGGCGACTCTCAGCCTCTCGCTTTCTGCGAGCGCCGGCAAAGCCGCGGCCATGGCGAGGTCATCCAATGTCATATTGCACACCTGCGTTGAAGCTGCCGTTGGTTGCCACAGCGTAGCCAGTGTCGTCTCATCGGGTCGGCCCACGAAGATCAGAGCTTCTGCGCACTGCTCGTCGTGGCACCAAAAGAAGCTCGGAACGTCGGCCCCCGGCGTGGCTCGACCCAGCACGTCGAGCCAGAAGCATAGGGCACCCCCACCCGCTCGACCCAGAGGAACACGAAATACGGAAAAGCCTCGCACAGAGGCAGGGTGCAAGCTCGTGACGATCCCATGCAACGCAGCGCCAAGCCAGTTGGGGGTCCGCCCAAGAAGCGAGGCCAGATCTGTCGGGGAAGTGGCTTGGACCCAAGACGCATAAAGCTCGGACGCGGCCATGCCGGTGTTCGCGGGCTCGTTCATCAAATGGGCCATGCGCGGGTCGTCTTCTTCGGGACGAGCAAGTCGGGCATCCGCGAGGAGCTCTAGAGCCAGGTTCCAATGCGATTCCAGCATGATCGGCGCGACCTCCGGATGCTGCGCCACGTCGTTGACAAGGGCAACGCGGCTCGCGACTGCAAGCGGGTACTCGCGCCCCGCAAGGTCCTGGCTTGGACTGATCACGCCAGCGACGCTTCCAAGCGAGCCGCAGGTCGAACCGAGCTGCAGTAAGAAACCGTATGAGGGGCTGTCGCCGTAGTCGCGCAAGGACTCGGCGTTTCTAAAAAGCCACTCGTCGAAGGCCCAAAGCTCGCTGCAGAGCCCGGACGTCGACAGAAACTCGTTCTGCCATGGAGCCTTCCCGAGAATGGAGGCGCGGACGGAGCCGCTCATGGCCCGGCAGCGAATTGGATCTCGGCCGGACAATGAAGTCGGCTGAAGAAGTCGTTGCCGAAGGGGTCTTGCCTCGATTCCGAACGGATCTTGACGACGAGCGGCCAAGACGATGATTTGGCGACGTAGTTTCCCTTCGCTCCGCCGGGTCGCAGTCCGCCGAGCTGCTCGAACAAATCGAACAGCGAAAAAGATCCGCGTCCCCGGATTTGTTGCGACTGGCCGGTCGCTTGAGCAAAGGTCAGCCTGGCTTCCTCGCCGGCCCACCTGAGAGTCGGAGACCATTCGCCTCTTACGAGCGCGGTCGCTTGGGAGCCGATGAAGAACTTCGCGTCGGTGATGTCGGGCGCGGACCAGTCCACCAAAATCGCCACCTTGGTCCCCCGCTCTTCCCCGCTGCTGAAGAAAGCGTCGCTGATCTGCTGCGCGACTTCGAGACATGCCAGGAGATCACCGCCCGCCGCCGGGGAGCCCGGCTTCGAGATGTACGTCGTGGCTCCTGGGATGACGTATTCGGCGAGAGGACCTTTGACGAAAGCCGAGAGCACTCCGTCCTGCGTTTTGAAGAACGAGGCGAACGCCTCGAAGCCCGCCGCGTCGTCCCTCCGCGCATTGGGCGCCCGATTGAAGGGATACCGGTCGACGAGTGGCGCCAAGAACGGCCACACCTGCTGTCTCCATCCGTCGGAGATCGTGCCCCCATGGCCGCGGTCCGCTACGATTTTCGCAGCGTCGATGGGAGGCATCAGGAGCTTCCGCAGGCGGCCCTTCGCCGGTTCGTCAACGCCGCCTAGCAGCCCTTCGACACCTCGCCGGGCGGTGCCAAGCTGGGTCTGGATCTCCGACTCGGGAAGTTGGCTTGCCGCGTCGAGCAGAGGGATGAGCGCCTGCAAGATCTGCTTGTATTTCTGCAGCGGAGGGGGCCCTTCAGGCTTGGGGGCGTCCGGCTCGGGGATGCCCAGACCGCCAAACGCCAAGAGGGGGTGAAAGCTCTTCTCCACGGGTGATTTGGGGTGACCCGCGCCGGACGCATCCGGTTTCACCCACGGCATTTTGCTCGCGCAACCCTCTTGCGTAAGAACAAACGCGGGCGCGTCTTTCTCTTCGTACGCGATGACGTTGTCCTTGAACTGCAAAAAGAGAGAGTCGTAGAAACCCGTCGGACCCGCGAGAGCCTGAATCTCGCTGTTGCAGTCGACTCGATCTCTCGGTTGCACGACTGTGCACTTGTCTAACAAGGTCATCCACTCGGACGAGTATCGATCGTAGTACTCGTCGCGAACCGACTCACGTAGCCGTTCGTAGCTCTGCAAGATTCGCGCGTCCGGCACGACCCACGCCTCAATGAGCCCAGCGGGAGGCCAAGGATCGGGAGCATCGAGCACGGGCTGAATTTTGCGCCAACCGTTCGTCGTATAAGCACCCGCGACGAGGTCCTCGCCCTTGCACGTTACATAGCGCAGCGATTGCCCCGAACCGACGATGTCGCTCGTGGCGAGGCCGGGCACGTCTCCGGCGTGACGCAGCACCCAATTGTACGGAAGAAGCCAGGCGTCGAGCTCCTTCAAACGTACCCTTGCTCCCTGAAAATATTTGGCCGGTGACCAAGCAAGCTGCGGGTCGACTTCGAGGCCCTTCAAGTACTCGGCGGCGTGGCGCTCTAGCCGCTCGGCGTCGACGGTTTGGGTTCCGATCAGGGCGTGCTCCCAGAAAGCGGCGAGCCGCTTGGGGGTCCACTTTGGATCCACGTGCCCTTTTGGGTCGACCAAGGTCGCGCTCAACTTGACGTCGTCGTAGGCGTCGCGAAGAGGGGTTGAGGAGGCAGGGCTCGTGGGCGAATCGAGTAGGCTCGTCGCCTTTGCGATCTCGGAAAGACGCTTGTCGAGCACTTTTTGGACGCGCTCGTGAAAGGCCGTATTCAAACGCGCGACGTAGGCCGTCCTGAGCGGGGCGCGCAGCTCGCGCGCGACAATGGGCGCAAACCACCCCGGAATCGCGAAGCCGTCCGCCTCTCGGTCGACTCGGTCGAGCGTGTCGAGCGAGACCTCGACAGGATCCCCAGGGATGCCCGGCACGCTCGCCGAGTCGCTCGCCGCGAGCGACCGTGCCGCGCCCTCGATGTCGCCCTCGACCTGCATGTTTCGGACGTAGCTCACGATCGCGGGTATCAGGATGAACGCGGTAACCCCGAGGGCCGCGAGCGCAAAGCGAAGCTCCCGCCGCGAGCGCCGCTCGGTGCCCGCGGACGACCGCTCCGCGAGGTGCCGATCGGGCAAGATGACCTCGCGAACCACATCCGTGAGAAAGTAGCTCTGCTCCGCCGCCGGCACGATGTCCCGACCCTGCCCGCCGTGCCCGCGTAGCATCCCCGAGAGGACGCGGTCGACAGGCCGGCCCACCTGGGTGCCGCTCGTAAGGTAGAAGCCGCGCAGCAGGGGCCTTTGCCCGTCCGCGTCGGGCCTGCATAGCGCCTCGACGAACTGCCCCAAGGGCTCTCGAAAAGTACGAAGCTCGAGCGGAAACTGCATGATGCGGGCGCGGCGCTCCGGGCTTCGCTCCCCGGGTAGACGGTCGAGCAAACGGGCATGCAGACCTTGCAAGAGAATATCGAGCTCAGCCTCGACTGCTCGCGCAGGCTCGGCGAGCCGCGGATCATCCACGTCGAACGATGCACCCCACACTTGCGAACGCTTTGCTTTGGGCAGATCTGACCAGAACTCGACGAAGCCGGCTACGAGATCGCCTTTAGTCAAAACGAGGTAGACGGGCAAGACCATCTCGAGACGCTTGGTCACCTCGTCGAGACGCGCGCGGAGTTTCTCGGCGAGCAGAGCTCGTTCAGCGTCCGTCCCCGACAGCGTCTCCGACCCCGCGCTGCCTGCAAGACTAACTGCGACGATGAGCCCGTCCAATGGACGGTCCGGCCGAAAGCGACGGAGCGAGTCGAGAAACGCCACCCACTCGTCGTAGTCGTTGTCTTGCGTGGCAAATCTGCCCGCAGTGTCGAGAAAGATGGCCTCACGTGACAACCACCAATCGCAGTTGCGGGTGCCCGACGTGCCCCGCAGCTTGGGCGCGCCTTGATCAGTCGAGACGAACGACAAACCGGAGCGCCACAACGCAGTCGTCTTTCCCGCGGCAGAAGGACCGACGATGACGTACCACGGGAGTGTGTAAAGTGAGGCGCGACCCCCACGCGAGCCCGGCGACCCCCGCTTGAGGCCATCAAGGGCGGCCTGCATCTTCGCTTGTATCGCCGCGATTTCCGGTCGGTCGCCGCCCCCTGCCCCCTTCATCATCTCCTTCTCGATGGCCTTCGCTTTCCACCGAGCACGAAGCCACCGTCCGAAGACAACGGCGAGAATGACGAAAAGGATGGCCGCGGTGACTGCCTCGGCCAAGCCGCGCAGATCCGGCGCGAAGATGCTCGCGATCCAGACCGCCAAAAGCAGAATCGAGACCAGGACGATGGCGATCCAACGGAGCGCTTTCATTTTCCGGTCGCCATATCGCTTAAGGGAGCCTTAGCTCCGACTAGCTCCTGCTCGGTTCTCACCACGTTCGTATGGATCGACCAGCGGAGGACCAGCAACCCGAGACCTACGACCAAGACGCAGCTGAGCGAGAGCGCGAGCAGAAGGGGCCTACGCGGCTTGGTGACCGTGTAGTGATCGTTTGGCAGCGCGTGCCGGCTTAGGGCCGCGCCCGGCGGCAGGCGTCCCAAGCGCGTACGGGCGCCTTCCGCGAGCGACTGAGCCTGCTGCCCGGTAGCTCCCATGAATCCCAGCGCGATGCA
>Ga0302324_100024635_pt1 | contig 11580 bp, 9 predicted proteins | sample Palsa_T0_1_FD_201949 | JGI IMG/M metagenome (GOLD analysis project Ga0302324, IMG submission 201949) | Peat permafrost microbial communities from Stordalen Mire near Abisko, Sweden - Palsa_T0_1 | ecosystem: Environmental > Terrestrial > Soil > Palsa > Peat permafrost | place: Sweden: Abisko... | reverse complement strand
GTCGGATCGACCAATCGGCGCGCGGACGCCGCACTGATCGCCGAAATGCAGCGCTTCGCGCGTGGCGAAGCCTTTGACGAACGACCGATGCCCGATATCGACTCGGAAGCAGTCGACTTCCGAGCAGCTTCCGAGTCGTTCGCGCCAATACGCCGGCTGGCCCGGCGTGACTTGAAGACCCTACAACTCCTGACCGAGTACCAAGGACGAACGGTCCCGACAGCCGGCGGTATATTGCTGTTCAGCAAAAAGCGGCTGCAATGCTTTCCGGATGCCTGGATCCAGGTCGGTCGATTCGACGGCACCAATCGCACCACGATTGCCGATCACGCAGAGTTCAAGGGTTCCCTGTTAGCGGGCATTGAACAGTCCCTGGCTTTCGTCGAGAAGCATTCGATGCGCGGGTTGCGCATCGCCCGACTGCGTCGCACCGAACGCTGGTCGCTGCCGCCGGTGGCCGTACGCGAGGCTCTCGTAAATTCCGTAGCTCACACGGACTACTCGCAGTCCGGTGCCCCGATTCGGGTCGCCTTGTTCGACGATCGACTCGAAGTCGAAAACCCCGGACTTCTCCCCTTCGGTCTCACTATTGCCGACCTACCCATGGGTGTTTCCAAGCTGCGCAACCGCGTGATCGGACGAGTGCTTCATGAGCTCGGTTTAATCGAGCAATGGGGCAGCGGAATTCAGCGCCTCATTGCTGCATGCCGTGGTGCCGGCCTCGGGCCGCCGGTGTTCGAGGAAATCGGGCTGCGGTTTCGCGTGACGCTGCCCACGGAGCAGATCGATGCGCCGACGCTCGACAAGCACGATGCGACAATAATGGATCTGGTACGCGCGGCTGACGGGCTCGCGACGCATGAGATAGCTAAGAAAATCGGGCTCACGCCCCGCGCCACGCGCACCCGACTTGCCAGCCTCGTCGCGCGCGGGTTACTGCGCGAATTAGGGACCGGACCGCAAGACCCGCAGCGTCGTTACTATATCCAAGAATGAACAGCTGAAATCGACAACCCCGGAATCGCGCCCAAATGCCGTAGAAGAACAAAAAGACCGCCATGACAGGTTCGACAAGGTGGATTGGCGGGAGGCCGCGTGGGCCTTCGCGCAGTCGTGCGTAGATACTCGTGGCCACCGGAAAGCTCATCGGCGAAAACTTCGACTATCCGGCGATGGACTCTGCGGTGTTAGCCATGCCGGTTTCGTGGCGAGGCACGCTGCAACAATACGCCGGCCGGCTCGGTAAAGGCTAAAGGTCGATAGCGGCGCCCTTCCCAACTTGAGATCGCAAATCGCTATCTCAAGTAGTCAACCTCCTGTGGAAGCCCCCGGAAGTCATTCGATGTTCTGCACCTGCTCGCGCATTTGCTCGATGAGCACTTTCATCTCGACCGCGGTGCGCGTGGTTTCCAGGTCCTGTGACTTGGACGACAGCGTGTTGGCCTCGCGATTGAATTCCTGCATCAAAAAGTCGAGCCTGCGGCCGGCGGGTTCATCGGCGGCGAGCGTGCGCGCGGTCTCTACCAGGTGTCCGTCGAGCCGGTCGAGCTCCTCGGCCACATCGAAGCGCTGCAACAGCAGCAGGATTTCCTGCGCGACGCGTTCCTGGTCGACCTGGGCGCCGAGCTCACGCAGGCGCTCCTCGAAACGCTGGCGGATCCGGGCCTGCGCCTCAGGCAATCGGCCGCGTGTCGCGCTGACCATGGCGGCCAGCGCCGCGCAGCGGGCGCTGATCAGCGCCGCGAGCCGCTCGCCTTCGCGGGAGCGTGCGCGCGCCAGTTCCAGCAATGTGTCAGCGAACAGGGCTCGCACCGCGAGCATCAGCGCTTCCGAGTCTGTGCTGTCCTCGCGCAGGATTCCCGGAAAGCGCAGCAGGTCGATCAGGTCGACCTGCGAGTTGCCGGGAATGGCAGCCGACAGCTCGTTGACGCGCGCCAGCAGGCGGGCGAGGGCCTGCTGGTCGATTTCAAGCGGGGCGGCGCCGGCCGGCGCCGCGCGCGGCTGCACAGAGCAGTCGACCTTGCCACGGCGCAGTTCGCGCGCCAGCGCCTGGCGCAATTCCGGCTCCAGCGCACGGCAGCTGTCGGGCAGGCGCAGCGTCGCATCCAGGAAACGGTGATTGACGCTGCGAATTTCGCAGACGAGTGTGCCAAAGGGGCCGGCGGACTCGCGCCGGGCAAAACCCGTCATGCTTGCGATCATCGGAATGAACTGGTGTATAAAGCGCGGCCAAGTCTAACGTAATGCTGCGGGGATCGCTTGCGGGTCGAATATGCAGAACTCAGTCTTCAGGGCGGACGTGAATCCAACCAGGATCGCGTGACGGTGGCCGTGGCCGAGAAGGCCGCGATGCTGATCGCGTGCGACGGCATGGGCGGCCACGCCGAGGGGGAGCGGGCCGCCGAGATCGCGCAGCAGACGGTGATCGAGCGTTTCTGGCAGACGACACAGCCGCTGATCGACCCGCTCGGATTCCTGCATCTGTCGCTGGGCGCCGCCCATGCCAGCGTGGTCGGCCTGGCGCCCAAGCTGCCGCTCGAGATGCGGCCGCGCGCCACTTGTGCGGTGTGCGTGGTGCAGCAAACGTCGGCCTATTGGGCGCACGTCGGCGATAGCCGCGTGTACCATCTGCGCGCGGGGCGGTTGCGCGAGCGAACGCGCGATCACAGCCACGTCGAGCTGCTGATGCGCGAAGGCGTCATCAGCGCCGGCCAGATGCAGAATCACCCGATGCGCAATTTTGTCGAATCGTGCCTTGGCGGCGAAGCGCTGCTGCCGGAGATGGCACTAAACCCGCGCCGGGCGTTGCTGCCGGACGATCTGCTGCTGGTGTGCACCGACGGCTTCTGGGCCAACCTGGAGGAAAAGGTGATCGCCAGCGCGTTCTCGGGCGCCGTGCTATCGCTGCAGGATACGCTGGCGGCGCTGGCGAGCCAGGCAGTGCTCAATGCCGGCGGCGGCAGCGACAACACCTCGGTGGCGGCGCTGCGCTTCCTCGAATAGCGATCTCGACACCCAGAGCGACGTCGCAAGGAGAATCCTCTGAATAAGCCTTCGCGCCGTGACGGACGCGGCGCCGACGCTCTTCGGCCGGTGCGCTTTACGCGCCGCTTCACGCGCCACGCCGAAGGATCGGTGCTGGTGGAGTTTGGCGATACCCGGGTGCTGTGTACCGTCAGCATCGACGACGGCGTGCCGGCGTTTCTGCGCGGCAAGGGCCAGGGCTGGGTGACCGCTGAATACGGCATGCTGCCGCGCGCCACCCACACGCGCAGTCCGCGCGAAGCGGCGCGCGGCAAGCAGTCCGGGCGCACGCAGGAAATACAGCGCCTGATCGGCCGCTCGCTGCGTGCGGCGGTCGATCTGCACGCCCTGGGCGAGCGCACCGTCACCATCGATTGCGATGTGCTGCAGGCCGATGGCGGCACGCGTACCGCTGCGATCACCGGTGCCTATGTGGCGATGACCGACGCCTGCGACACGCTGCGCGCGCGCGGGCTGCTGCCCGCCAGTCCGCTGCACGGCCAGGTGGCCGCCGTGTCGGTGGGCATCGTGCGCGGCGTGCCGATGCTGGACCTTGATTACGCGGAGGATTCGGAGGCCGAGACCGATATGAATGTGGTGATGAACAACGGTGGCGCTTTCATCGAGGTGCAGGGCACGGCAGAAGGCCACGCGTTTCGCCGCCACGAGCTCGATGCGCTGCTCAATCTGGCCGCCAGCGGCATCGGCGAGTTATGTACGCTGCAGGCCCAGGCGCTGGAGCCGTGAAACTGGTACTGGCCAGCGCCAATGCGGGCAAGCAGTGCGAGTTCGCCGCGCTGCTGGCGCCGGTCGGCATCGAGCTGGTGCTGCAGTCCGCACTGGGTATCGACAGCGTGCCGGAGACCGGTACGACATTCATGGCCAATGCACTGCTGAAAGCACGGCACGCGGCCGCTCGCAGCGCGCTGCCGGCGCTCGCCGATGACTCCGGGCTCGAAGTCGACGCCCTGGATGGTCGTCCGGGCGTCTGGTCGGCCCGCTACGCGGGCGCCACGGCCACCGACGCCGACAATATCAAGCGCCTGCTGTCGGAGCTGGCCGGCGTGCCGTCGGAGCGCCGCAGCGCGCGCTATCGTTGTGTACTGGTGCTGGCGCGCAGCGCCGAGGATGCGGCGCCGTTGATTGCCAGCGGCAGCTGGGAAGGCCGGATTGCGACGCAGCCCGCGGGCAGCGGCGGGTTTGGCTATGACCCGCTGTTCGTGCCGGTCGGCGAGCAGCGCAGCGCGGCGCAGCTGCCGGCGGCGCAGAAGAATGCGCTGAGCCATCGCGCCCGGGCGCTGGCGGGCCTGCTGGCGCAAATCCGGCACCTCGAACCGCTAACACCGTAGGCGTACACCAGCCCAATGCCGCCGTCACCTTCACCGTCACCGTCACGGTCGCCGTCGCCACCGTCGTCGCCGCTACCGGTGCCGCCGGCGCCGTCGCTGCCGTTGCCGCCGCTAGCGCTGTATGTGCATTTCCCGTGGTGCGTGCGCAAGTGCCCGTATTGCGACTTCAACTCGCACGCTTTGCAGGGCGAATTACCAGCGAACGATTATGTCGACGCGCTGCTGCGCGATCTTTCGACGCAGACGGACGCCGCCCAGGGTCGCGCGCTGCAGAGCATTTTTCTTGGCGGCGGCACGCCGAGCCTGTTCGCACCGCAGGCGCTGGCGCGGCTGCTGGCCGGGGTGCGCGAGCGCCTAAGCGTCGCCGCTGATCTCGAGGTGACGCTGGAGGCCAACCCGGGCACCATCGAGCGCGGACGCTTCGCCGACTATCGCGTCGCCGGCATCAACCGGGTGTCGCTGGGCGCGCAGAGCTTCGATCCCGCTCAGCTCGAGCGCCTGGGCCGCATCCACAGCGCGGCGGACACGCAGCGCGCGGTCGACGAGCTGCATGCCTCGGGGCTGACAAATTTCAACCTCGACCTGATGTACGGATTGCCGCAGCAGACAGTGGCACAGGCGCTGGCCGATATCGGCCGTGCGGTGGCGCTGCAACCGGCGCATTTATCTGTCTACCAGCTGACGCTGGAGCCGGGAACGGTATTCGCTGGCCGGCCACCAGCGGGCCTGCCCGACAGTGATCTTTGTGCCGACATGCAGCAGGCCTGCCAGCAACAGCTCGCGGCAGCACAGTACCTGCAGTACGAGGTTTCGGCCTACGCGCGCCCGGGCCGGCGCTGCCGCCACAATCTCAACTACTGGCGGTTCGGCGACTACCTCGGCATCGGGGCTGGAGCGCATGGCAAGTGCACCCGGGTCGAGGACGGACGACTGGCGATCGTGCGCAGCACGCGCTGGCGCGAGCCGCGACGCTATCTGGCGAGCGTGGCGCCTGGTGCATCAGGCGCGGTGACCAGCGCTACAGTACCGGGGACAGAACTGCCGTTCGAGTACCTGCTCAATGCGCTGCGGCTGAACGAAGGCTTCGAGCAAAGCGAGTTTGAGGCGCGCACCGGCCTTGCATTCACCGCGTTGGGCGAGCCGCTCGCGTTGGCGCAGCGCCGTGGGCTGCTGCTACGCAGCGGCAGTCAATGGCGCGCGAGCGAACTGGGCTTCAATTTTCTCAACGACTTGCTGGCGCTGTTCCTGCCGGCAACCGGGACCGTTGCAGGCGCGGCTGGCATGGCGGCCACGGTCAGGTCGGTGCGACAAAATTTTCCAATCCGGCCTGGCGCCTGGGCTTAGCGCGGGGGCTTTATGCACAGCGCGGCGGGCGGGCTCACGCAAATTAGCCGATTACGTCTTATTTCGGTCATATAGCACGATGATAAACCGTTAACTTATTGATTTTAGAGGCTGAAACATGTTGGTCATTTTTTGTTCAACTTGACAATTTCTCGCTTTTAGCGCTTCTGCATGAGCGCCGCGTAGGGTTTACGCACAGAGTTATCCACAGAAACTGTGGATAATCACCGCAGCGCAAACGCGGCAGTATCGCGCTTCGGTGATCCGTTCAAGCGGCGCTTGTAGAGCCATCGGGTCGGGGCTAAACTGCGCGCCCTTTTTTCCGCGCCGGCCTTGTAAAAAGATCTGCGCGGCCGCAAGACGGCATTGCAGACTCAAGACGTCCATCAGGAAGTGAATATCATGAAAGCCTCGACCCATCCTGAGTACCAGGAAATCAATGTCACCTGCAGCTGCGGGAATACCTTCAAGACGCGCTCGACCGTCGGGCACGACCTGAGCCTTGACGTCTGCTCGAACTGCCATCCGTTCTATACCGGCAAGCAGAAGATGGTGGACACCGCCGGTCGCGTCGACAAGTTCCGCAAGAAGTACGCCGGCATCGCCGGCACTCGCTGAACACGCGCTGACCGCCGCGTTCTGCAGCGGTTTGAACACTCGAGGACCGCAAGCGGATGGCCAGCAAGAATTTTGAGCTCAAGAACCCGGAATCGGGCTTGACCACGTCGCTGCCGGTACGCAGTGGCACCATCGGTCCGGACGTGCTCGATATCTCCAACCTCAACCGCGACCACGGGGTGTTCACCTACGATCCGTCATTCGCGGCGACCGCTTCCTGCGAAAGCAAGATCACCTACATCGACGGCGACGCCGGCGTGCTGCTGTATCGCGGCTATCCGGTGGAGCAGCTGGCGGAGAAGAGCAGCTTCATGGAGGTGGCGTACCTGCTGATCTACGGCGAACTGCCTACGCCCAAGCAGCTGCAGGAGTTCGCCGGCAGCATCGGCCGCCACACGATGATCAATGAATCGCTGCTGCGATTCTTTAATGGGTTTCATCACGACGCGCATCCGATGGCGATGGTGTCGGCTGTCGTGGCCTCGATGTCGGCGTTCTATCATGATTCGACCGACATCCATAATCCGCGGCACCGGGAGATCTTCTCGCATCGCATCGTGGCAAAGCTGCCGACCATCGCTGCCGCGGCTCATAAGCACTCCCTCGGCCAGCCATTCATCTATCCGCGCAACGATCTCGACTACTGCTCGAACATGCTGAGCATGTTCTTTGCGGTACCATGCGAGGCCTACGCGGTCGATCCGATTGCCGCCAAGGCGCTGGACCTGCTGTTCATCCTGCATGCCGACCACGAGCAGAACGCCAGCACGTCGACGGTGCGGCTGGCCGGCAGCACCGGCGCCAATCCGTACGCGGCGATCTCCGCCGGGGTCGCGGCACTGTGGGGTCCGGCGCACGGCGGCGCCAACGAGGCGGTGATGGCGATGCTCGACCAGATCGGCCGGGTGGAGAACATCCCGAAGTACCTCGGCACGGTCAAGGACAAGTCGAGCCATTTCCGGCTGATGGGATTCGGCCACCGCATCTACAAGAACTTCGATCCGCGCGCCAAGATCATCCGTGACATGTGCCATCAGGTGCTCGCCAAGCTCGGCCGCAGGGACAATCCGGTGTTCGACCTGGCGCTGCGGCTGGAGGACATCGCGCTCAAGGACGACTACTTCGTGTCGCGCAAGCTGTATCCGAATGTGGATTTCTATTCCGGAATCATCTACAGCGCGCTCGGCATACCCAGTTCAATGTACACGGTGATGTTCGCGATCGCGCGCACCGTCGGCTGGGTGGCGCACTGGCTGGAGATGATCGCCGATCCCAGCATGCGCATCAGTCGCCCGCGACAGCTCTACACCGGTCCGGTGCGCCGCGACTACGTGTCGACAGTGCAGCGCAATACGCTGCTCGAAGCATAGCCTCGACGCCCAGCCTCGACACCTAGCCGTCCAGCAGTGTCTTGAGCTCCGCGGCGTCGGCGCGCCGCATCGGTTTGCCGTCCACCGGGCTCACCGGCGCCTGACGGATGCCATCGAGCGGGAACACGGTGGCATCGACCCGGCGGTTGTCGACGGCGAAGCGCAGGCCCGGATAGGCCTTGATGCGCTCGGCATCCAGGCGCACGCGTCGTTCGGTGACCTCATGCGCGATGCCGCGGTCCACCAGCTCGAGCGTGACGTTTTCGGGCCGGTCGGCAAACAGGTGCAGCTGGATATCGGCGTGCGCGGTGGCGGTGCCGGCCAGCACCGGTCCGACCAGGCGCGGCTCGAACTGCGATAGCCGGTGCATCGCGTGCAGCGCGGCGCGGCGCTGCTCCTGCAGGCTCTGCTCGTGGCCATTGGCGTCGAACAGGCGCTGATACTCGGCCAGCGCGTCCTCGATTTCAGTGTTGCGCGGCAGCGCCGCGCTATCGGCGACGCCCAGCCGCTCGGCCGCCTTGCGCTTGGCGGTCAGGAAGTCATGAATGCCATGTTGCGCCATGATGCGCGCTGCTTCCTGCGCGAGCGCGCGGCGCAGGTTGCCGTTGCGGGGTGAAGCGCGGCGGGTCATAGGCCAGGTCCCTCAAGTCGGTCCGTCGACGCAGGCAGCAGCGTATCAAAACAGCGGCTCAGCGCTACCGGAGGAGTTTTGCGGCCCGCTTCCGGGAGGCGCGTTGCCGGCGCCGGCGGCCGGCGGCAGATGGTCCTGCATGAAGGTCTCGTTGATCGCATCGGCGTCGTTGGCGGCAGCCTGGGCTCCGGTCCTGGGCGAGATGCGCAGGCTCACCAGTCCCGGCGGCATCGCGCGCGGCCGATCCGGCTGTGCACGCAGCGCCTCGCGCATGAAATTGATCCAGATGGGCACTGCGGTACGGCTGCCTTCCTCGCCTTCGCCCAGCGGGCGCTCCAGGTCAAAGCCTACCCATACGCTGGCGACGATATTGCGGTTGAAGCCATTGAACCAGGTGTCCTTGGCCTCGTTGGTGGTTCCGGTCTTGCCGGCGATGTCGCGCCGGTGCAGCGCCATGCCGGCGCGCACGCCGGTTCCGCGCGTAATCACGTCGGCCATCATGTCGTCCATGATCCACAGATTCTGCGGCGAAATCACGCGCTCGGCGATGCGCTGCGGCGGAATCAGAGGCGGCAGCGGGTCAGGCGGTGCTGCGTCCGGGTCGGCGTCGCCGGATCCGGTGGCGGTGGCGGTGGCGGCGGTGGCAGCGGTCGCGCTGGCGGCGTCGACGGCGTCGGCGGCATCGGGCGTGGCCGCGGGGGTCGCGTTGGCGAGCGGATCGCAGCTGTCGCACACCACGGTCGGCTTGGCCTGATAGACGATCTGGCCCGAGCCATCCTCGATCCGGTCGAGATAGTAGGAGTCGACCCGATAGCCGCCGTTGGCGAATACCGCGTACGAGGTTGCCATCTGCAGCGGCGTGACCGGCAGGCTGCCGAGCGCGACCGTCATGTCCCTGGGCATATCGTCGGGGTTGAAGCCGAATTTCGCCGCATAGCTGATCGCGGTGTCGATGCCGAGCTGCCGCACTACGCGCACCGTCACCAGGTTGCGTGAGTGCACCAGCGCTTCGCGCAGCCGCGTCGGGCCGGAGAAGCTCTTCTCGTTATTCTCCGGCCGCCAGATCTTCTCCTGGCCGCTGTCGTCGTAGACGATCGGCGCATCCATCACGATGGTCGAGGGCGTGAAGCCATTCTCGAGCGCAGCCGAATACAGAAATGGCTTGAATCCCGAGCCGGGTTGGCGCCGCGCCTGCGTGACGCGATTGAACTTGTTGTCGAAGTAATCAAAGCCTCCGACCAGCGCCGCGACCGCACCGTCGTTCGGATCCAGCGCCACCAGTGCGCCCTGTGCCTCCGGCAGCTGCGCCAGCGCGGCGACGCCGTGGCCGTTGGTGACCACGTAGACCACATCGCCGCGCTGCACGATGTCCTCGGCGTGCTTGGGCGCCGGGCCGGCGCGGGTATCGGAGATGCGCCGGTGCGCCCACGACATGCCGTCCCATTCGATCTGCGCGTAGCCGAGCGAGCGGATATAGACGCGCGCGGTCTGCGGGGCGACGGATACCACCAGCGCCGGGCGCAGGCCGCCGATCTCCGGTATGTCGCTGAGCGCAGCATCGAGCCTGGCGGGCGCGGCGCGCTCATCGAGCGTGACCTGCTTGAGCGCCCCGCGGTAGCCGTGGCGGCGGTCGTATTCGATGAGCCCGATGCGCACTGCGCGGTTGGCCGCCGTCTGCAGCCGGCCGTCGATCGTGGTGTAGACCTTGTAGCCCTGGTTGACGGCGTCGTCGCCGTAGCGGCTGACAATCTCCGCGCGCGCCATCTCGGCGACGTACGGTGCTTCGACGTCGAACTGAATACCGTGATCGCGCGCCTCGACCGGCTCCTCGCCGGCGCGCTGCGCGCTGCCGGCGTCGATGTAGTTGAGCTTCTGCATCTGCGTGAGCACGTAGTGCCGCCGCGCCTGCGCCGCTTTCGGATTGGTGATCGGGTTGAAGCGCGACGGCGCCTGCGGAATACCTGCCAGCGTGGCTGCTTCGGCGACCGAGAGCTGATCGAGCGGCTTGCCGAAATAGGTTTCGGCGGCCGCGGCGACGCCGTACGAGCGTTGCCCAAGAAAAATCACATTCAGATAAGTGATCAGTATCTGTTCCTTGCTGAACTCGTGTTCCATCCGGTAGGTGAGGAATATTTCCTGCAGCTTGCGACGAATGGTCTTGTCGAAGCTCAGGAACATGTTGCGCGCCGCCTGCATCGTGATGGTGCTGGCGCCCTGCGAGAAGTCGCCGGAGGTCAGGTCAACCACGGCCGCGCGCAGCACGCCGCTGTAATCGAAACCATGGTGGCTGAAGAATCGCTGGTCTTCGGCGGCGACGAAGGCTTCCCGCACCAGTACCGGAACGTCGTCGTAGGCCACCGGCACGCGACGCTTCTCACCGATCTGCGCGATCAGCTGGCCGCTGCGGGTGAAGATGCGCAGTGGCACAGGCACGCTGCCGCTGCGCATCGCATCGACCGTGGGCAGCGAGGGTTCGAGATAGATATAGCTCGCCAATAGTGCGTAGGCACCGACGCCTGCCACTCCCACGCACACGACCAGGATGAATGCGATGACGCGAAAGGTGGTTATCTTCAAGGAAAAGGCCTCTAACTTCCGTGATCTTCGGCTTATTGGCCGGCTTACGTGCCGCGCAGCCGCCGGGCGTCCGCACCGCCGGCGGCGGTCGGCGTAGCCGTCAGTCGCACCACTTTGCGCTCCGTCGCAGCATAGCAGCGCACCGCATCGACGCTCCGGCGGCGATAAATGCCGCTATTTGGTGAGTGTGGAACTTAGACCTCCGTCACGCCTGACGATTCCGTTGCCAGTTTAAGGTTAAGGCGTGTATGGCCGTAACAGTGATCGCCCTGCGTCGTAATCGCGTTCTGGGCGCTATATATTTCTGACATAATGAGACTGGGTTGTCCTAAAACGCGCGTAGCCTACTGAAAGGTCTCGAAAAAGTGTTTCTATTCTCGCGCAAGTACCGTCAACTGCTCGGGTTGGACATCACCACTTCGTCAATTAAGCTCATAGAGCTGACGATGGGGGGCGGCCAATACCGGGTCGAATCGTATGCGGCCGAACCGACCCCGACCAACGCGATGAACGAAAAGACGCTGGTCGATCCGGAAGCCGTGGGCGAGGCGATTCGCCGCGCAGTCAAGCGCTCCGGCGCCAAGAGCCACGAGGTGGCGATCGCGATCAGCGGCGACGCCGCGATCACCAAGGTGATCCAGATGCCGCGCGGCCTGCGCGATTCCGA
>Ga0302324_100024634_pt1 | contig 11580 bp, 9 predicted proteins | sample Palsa_T0_1_FD_201949 | JGI IMG/M metagenome (GOLD analysis project Ga0302324, IMG submission 201949) | Peat permafrost microbial communities from Stordalen Mire near Abisko, Sweden - Palsa_T0_1 | ecosystem: Environmental > Terrestrial > Soil > Palsa > Peat permafrost | place: Sweden: Abisko... | reverse complement strand
TAATCGACTGTACCCGCGCAGGCAAATCCTCCTCCTCCGTCGCGATCACGTAATCCGCGCCCAGTTCTAGCAGCTCCTTCTTTTTCTTCGAAGTGCGCGTCGCCGCAATCGACTTCCCGCCCGCGTCCTTCACAATCTGGATCGCCGCCAGTCCCACGCTGCTCGACGCCGCCGGCAACAATACAAAATCTCCCACCGTCACTTTGCCCAGATGCACCAGCGCGCCCCACGCCGTCAGGTACTGCATCCAAATCGCCGCGCCCTCGGCCGGCGAGAGCGCCGGCGGATACTCACCCAGCACCGACGACGGCACCACAGCCTCTTCGCCCAACACCCCAAACTGGTTCATCGAATACCCCGGCACCGTCGCCACCTTCTTGCCCACCAGCTTCTTGTCGACGCCCGGACCCACGGCTTCCACCACGCCCGCCGCCTCATAGCCAATGCGCGAAGGCAGCTTCGGCTGCTCAAAATATTGTCCCGCCATATACAGCAGCTCGGCGCGATTCAGCCCCGTTGCCTGCACTCGCAGCCGCACCTCATTCTCCTTCGGCTCCTGTGTCGGCGCGTCTTCCATCTTCAGCATCTCCGGTCCACCCAGCTCATAAAAGCGCACAATCTTCGGCATTCGCAGTTCTCCTCATGAAATGGAAGGCGCGACTCCCCCTCCACCCACTTCGATGAGACGCCGCGCCAAAGGACTCCCAATCCATACATCCTGGGAACCGCAACTCCCCCCGCGCTCCCCGGAAGAACGATCCGCAGACACGCGGGTTGCATCCCCCGGCCTTTTCCTGCATGATTTTCAAATTCCCATCCCCTTTTGAGAATTCTGCTCGAGGAGAGCCCCGTGGTAGCTGCAATTGTCCCCGTCCAGTCTTCTGAAGAAACCAGCGCCACTCCGCCCTGGACGCTCGCCACCCGCATCGCCTTCCGCTTCTGCTTCGTCTTCTTCTCTCTCTATTGCCTCTCCACCCAAATCATCACCTCGCTCATCGCCATCCCCACCGTCGATTTCCCCGACCCCTCCAGCATTCCGCCCTGGCGCCAGCTCATCACCTTCACCGCCACGCACATCTTCCGCCACAAAGATCCCCTCGTCTTCACCGGCAGCGGCAGCGGCGACAAAACCGTCGACTTCGTCCTCCTTTTCTGTCTTCTCGCTATCTCCCTCCCCGCCACCGCCATCTGGTCCGTCGCCGATCGCCGCAGAGCAAGCTACAGTGTCCTGCACAAATGGTTCATCCTCTGCCTGCGCTTCGCGCTCGCCGGACAAATGCTCTCCTACGGCTTCGCTAAGGCGGTCCCCCTCCAGATGCCCTTTCCCGGCCTCTTCACCCTCATCGAGCCCTTCGGCAACTTCTCCCCCATGGGCGTCCTCTGGTCCTCTGTCGGCGCATCACAGCACTATGAAATCGCCGCCGGCTGCCTCGAACTGCTCGGCGGTCTCCTCCTCTTCATTCCGCACACCGCCACCCTCGGCGCCCTCATCTCTCTCGCCGACATGTCTTACGTCTTCCTCCTCAACATGACCTACGACGTCCCGGTCAAGTTGCTCTCCTTCCAACTCGTTCTCCTGTCGCTCTTTCTCCTCGCCCCGGATTTCCGCCGCCTCGCGAATTTCTTCTTCCTCAACCGCACCGCCGAGCCCTCGCCTAAACCGCCGCTCTTCCGCTCGCCACGCGCCAACCACATCGCTTTCGCCGTGCAAGCTCTCTTTGCGATCTGGCTCATCACCGCCAACATCTGGGGCGCACGCATCGAATGGAGAAAGTACGGCCCCGGCGCTCCGAAACCAGCGCTCTACGGCATCTGGGATGTCGAGCAGTTCTCAACCGACGGCCAACTTCGCCCGCCGCTCCTTACGGATAACGACCGCTGGCGCCGCATCATCTTCGACCGCTACCTTGCCGCAGCGCAGCAGCTGAACGACGCCGAATCGTACTACACCGCCACTATCGACACGAAGAAGAACACCATCGCACTCACTCAGCGCCGCGGCAATAATCAGAAGCTGAATTTCACCTTCGCCCGCCCCGCTCCCGACCAGCTCATCCTCGACGGCGACCTCAATGGCCACAAGACCCACATCCAGCTCCGCATCGAGGACCGCAACAAATTCCTCCTCGTCACCCGAGGCTTCCACTGGATCCAGGAATATCCCTTCAACCGCTGATCGCCGTACCATCCCGGCGTTGCGCATCCAACGCTGTGTTCATCTCATCTGAATAGACTGAATCCATGCGCACCATCACCCTCGAAGAGCACATCTCCACGCCCGCATTCCTTGAAGCCGTCGAAGCCCACTCCCAGCGCAGCCACACCGCAAATGAATTCATGAAGAGAGTCCAGGCCCTGCTCTTCGACATCGGCGACGGCCGCATCGCCGCCATGGACGCCGCCCACATCGACATGCAGGTGCTCTCTCTCGCCGGCGGCGACATGGATAAGATCGACTCCGCGACCGCCACATCGCTCGCTCACGACACCAACGACATTCTCGCCGCCGCCGTCGCCGCGCACCCCGATCGCTTCGCCGCCTTCGCGACCCTCAACCTCCAGTATCCCGACACAGCAGCACGCGAACTCGAGCGCTCCATGCGCGAACTCCATTTCGTCGGAACCATGGTCAACGGCACAACCGGCGGCCTCTTCCTCGACGATCCCCGCTTCACGCCCTTCTGGGAAGCCGCGCACTCCCTCGATGCGCCCGTCTATCTCCACCCCGCGCCGCCACCCGCGCCCGTCATGCAGGCGTACTTCACCGGACTACCCGAAGACCTCGGCCTCATGCTCGCGACTGCCGGTTGGGGCTGGCACGTCGAAACCGGCATGCACGCGCTCCGCCTCATAGCAACTGGCCTCTTCGAACGCTACCCGCGCCTCCAGGTCATCATCGGCCACATGGGCGAAAATCTTCCCTTCTCGCTCGCCCGCGCCGACGCCGTCCTCTCCCGCAGCCGTCAAAAGCGCAGCCGCTCCGTCGCGGAAACTTTCCACCAGAACTTCCACATCACCACCAGCGGATACTTCACCCTCCCGCCGCTCCTCTGCGCGCTCGAAGTCGTCGGAGCCGACCGCATCCTCTTCTCCATCGACTACCCCTTCAGCCCAACCGAGACAGGTCGCCGCTTCCTCGACTCACTCCCTGTCAGCCCCACGGACCTCAACAAAATCGCCCACCAAAACGCCGAACGCCTGCTCAGAATCCCGCCTGCGATCAGTCCTGATTAGAAGTCGCGGCCGTCCTGGCCCATCTTCCATCTATCGATTTTCAGCCCATCGCCTTCCCTGCGCCGCTATCTCTTGCGCAAAATCGTAAAGCGCTCGAACTCCGGCAGCTGGAATTGCGGCAGCGTCACATCGACCTCGGAGCGATTCATCAGCGTGTAACGTGTGAAATGAACCGGGGTCCCAGGACACAACAGCGGCGGCGGGTGCAGGATTCTCCCGCTTCGCTCCACGTCGGTGCCGAAGTCATTGAGCCACACCGACCGCGACCACACCGAGGTGATCCCGAATTCCGCTGGCGCCGGGGATAATTCGCCCATCGCCCCCCCAACCGTACCCGCACCGGGAACCTCGTCCCTTGCGTCGTCATCCGTGCACGAAGACTCATTCAGTTGCACGCTCACAAAAGTGAAATCCGGCTCGCGCATCGGCGACAGACAGGTGACCTCCGTTGTGTCAAACATCGTCTGCGTCGTTGGGTTCCACGAACAAATCCCAACACCGGGCACAGAGAAATCCTGTCCGGTCAAAACAACGCGCCTGTCCACGCCCGCCTTCAAGGTCGTGACCGCGAGCTTTAGATACACGTTCACCGGCTTCGACCGGGCGTGATCGAAAAACTTCCGGTCCACCTGCAGCGGCAATCCGGCTTTACTCGATTCCGGCAAGTGCATCGGCCCGTAAATCGGCAGCCATGGCGACGTCCACGTCCGCCCGTCCTGGCTCTCGAAAGTAGCCCGAACACCGTCTACTCTCACGGCGGTTCCGTCTACAACTCCCGACATCACCAGCGGAACTGAAACTCCAACCCGGCCATTGTCCGCATCCGTCGCCGGCGAGTGCCCTCCTTGTGGGTCGAAGACCACCAGAACAGAACCCTTCGTCCGTGGATACGCCATCGCGATTAACTTCGGGAGGGAATCCAGCGAAACAGCGGCTGCAAACGGCGCCAACACCGAAAACAACAGCAGACGTGACATCCACGACATCCGTCTCGCGTACTGCACCACGATCGCCGCTCCGCAACATACAAGAACCAACAGGAACGATGCGGCCCCACCTGCGTCGTCACCATAGCTCGCCATGCCCCCGGTATCCTTCCACGCTCCGAGAACTCCAATCAAAATGACCACAACCAGCGCGCCCAGCAGCGTCAACGTCATCTTGCCGAAGCCCGATGTCACCGCCGCCAATGCCAGTAGAGGTCCAACCAGAATTCCAAACACCAGCACCAGATTGAGTCCCAGTCCCGGCAAATACTCGAACCAGCGGAATCCCGCTTCCTCCAGGAGCACGCACTGCGCGGCAAAAAACGGCAGCAGCACGAATGCCGCCAGGAACAGGAGCTTCGCTCCCAACAGCTGCGACCACTCATAGGGCCTCGTAATCCACCATTGCCGATCCCCAACGAGGCTCTCTGCATGGACCACGCGCGTGATGAGAATCCACCAACTCAGCGGCACAAAGCCCGCCACAATCTCGGCCAATTTCTGCATATATTGCAACTTCGGGATCCCTGGGGCCAGATCCGCCATCCACGTGTATCGATACGTACACGAAAACAACCCCGTGATTACAAGCGAGACCAAAATCTCCGGCCACAAATGCAGAGCATCCTTAGCGAAAATATGCAGCGCCTGTTTCATATCCCGCTCCCCTCTCCGGGTGCCCCACTGCCTGGCCTGAGCGAGTCGCCGTCAGCGGCGAGCCGAACGGCTCCCTGGTGTTGGGAAGTGGGTTTACCGCGCTTCTCCTTCGCAATCGCCAGAAAAATCGCCCGCAGTGGCATCGGCTCCATCTCAATAGTCCGAGCCCCAGGAAATTTCGATTCCAGCTCCGCCCGCGTCTCCGCTCCCCGGCACGCGCTCTCCACAAACCGCACCATCGAATCCGTCGCCTCATATTGCAACCACGACGGTGACAAATTCTCTCCGGCGAGCCCCGAGCCCGCTCCCAAACTCTCCAGGATCACCGTCACCTCCCGGAACCGCTCCGACAAAACCCCCATCTCTTCGGAAAAAAGTAACCGTCCCTGTTGCAAAAAGCCCACGTGGCTCGAAAAACTTTCGATCTCCGCCAAATCGTGCGACGAAAGAAAGATTGTCGTCTCCGGAGCCCGATCCAGCAGCCCCTCCATCAGCTCATCCCGCACCAGCGGATCGAGTCCCGCGAACGGCTCATCCAGCACCAGCAACTGTGGCCGAAACGCCAACGCCGAAGCCATCGCCGCCTTCATCCGCTGCCCCCTCGACAACTGCTTCAGCTTCCGCCCCGCCGGCAAATCGAACTGCCGCATCAGCTGCGCTTCCAGCGCTCGATCCCACGTCGGATAAAACGGCCGCAGATATTCGAGCATCCCCTCGACCGTCATCCATTCCGGAAATTCCTGGTTCTCGCTCACATATCCAATGCGTGCCAGCCCCTTGCCCCGCAGCCGCCGCGCATCGATCCCCAGCACCCACGCGCTTCCCGCCGACGGCTCCAGAATATTCATCAGCAGCTTGATCAGCGTCGTCTTCCCCGCCCCATTCGCGCCGACCAACGCATAGATCGCTCCCGCCGGCACCTCGATCCCAACGCCCGTCAGCGCATCCGTCTTCCCAAACCTCTTCGAAAGCCCCTGGGTTTGGATCACCGTCCGGATCACCGCCCCCGAAACCGCAGCCGAACTTTCCGCGCTCATTGTCGTACTCATTTCCTCCGGCCTCCTTCTTTCGCGTCTCCCACACCCTCCGCACCGTTGCGGCTCAACCTTTCCCAGTGCCCACGCAGCGCTCCGACCACTTCCTCCGTCGAAAGTCCCAGCCGCTTCGCTTCAACCACCAACTCCTCGATCTCCTGCCCCAGCAGCTCCGCGCGCTCCTTCCGGCTCGAATCCGGAATTGTCGCAACCACCGTTCCAATTCCCGGCCGCGTCTCCAAAAAACCCTGGCCAACCAGATACGCCACAATCTTGTGCGCTGTGTTTGGATTGATCTTCAATTCCCGGCTCAGCCCCCGCACCGACGGATACGCATCGCCCGGCCGCAGCTGCCCCGACACCATCGCCCGGATCGACGCATAAACCACCTGCTCGAACAGCGAAGCGCCAGCCCGAAATGTCACACGAAACGGAATCACAACTGTTCTATATCACATAGTACAGCCACGCCGCAAGAATTTTTCCCGGCGAAGTTTCGTCTTTTAGATTTTCAAAAGAATCGCCGCCGACTAATGCGGCTGGCTCTGCGCCTGCGTCGAATAAATCCCCGGCAGCGTCGGCTTACCCGTCACTGGCGAAGCATTCGTATCCGCAGCAGCCGCCGTCTCCGGAGCAGTCGCCGCCGTCCGCTTCGAATAGATCCTGAAGTTCACCGCCACGTCGATCACCGACGCCACTGGTTTCCCATCCTTCACCGCGCCCGCAAACGTCGACTTCTCAATCGCCGCCACCGCATTCTCATCCAGCCCAAACCCAATCGGCCGATACACCGCCACCGCCAGAATTTTTCCCTGCGGATCGAGAATCACCTTGTAGCTCGCTACCCCGGCCACTTCGCCGTGCTGCGCAAAGTCGTTCGATGCCGGCACCACATTCTTCAAAAGCTTAGGCCCGTTCACGCCCGGTCCCGGATGCGCCAGCGTCTGATCCGTCGGCTCCAGCCACTTGTGCGACTCCTGCGCCTGATAAAAATACTGCCAGTAGTCCGGCATCTCCGACACCATCTTCCCATCCAGCTCCGGCGCAAAAATCTTGTTCAGCGCAGTCCGCAAATGCTCCGTCGACTCCGCCGGCAAAGTCGTCGCTCCCGGCGGCAATTCCTTCCCATTCACCGCAGCGACCGTCGTGGTCGCAGATTCGGGTGCCCCACGCCCCTCGTTTTGGGACGTGGGTTCTGAACTGGTCTCCGCCTCATCGGAACTCCCCGCCGCGGCCGCGCTCGGAGCAGCTGGCTTCCCAGCCCCCTTCTCCGCCTTCTCCTTCTTCTTCTTCGGAATCACCACCAGCTGCCGGTCAATCACTATCAGCTGATGCTTCTTCTTCGGCGTGATCTGGATCCGGTCGAATGACGTCGACTGCTGGTCCCACGCCGCCTCGCCCTCAAAATGCACCCCAAATCGCACGCCCTCCAGCTCCACCGTCTTCTTCGTCACCCGCACATGGTCCACGAACATCCCGCACAGCGTAAACGACCCCTTCGGCGACTGACTCACCAGATCCCCGTTCATATTGAAGTGGAGCGTCTCATCCAGATACAGTCCGCGCAAAAACAGCGGCCGCCCCGTCAGCCTCGCCTTCAGCTCCGCCTCGCCCAGATCCCCGGCCTTCCCCGACGACTTAGCCACCATCTCTGTAGTCTTGTGCTCGGCCAAAGGCGCCGGTGCCGCCGCTTTCGCATCGGGATTGTCCTGCGTTGGGGGTGCAGCAGGAGCATTCGGCGGGTTCGCTTGAGAATAAAGGAGAGACGTGCAAAGGATTGGTAGTGCGAAAGCGGCGAACAACGCAGGCTTCATTGAGACGTTCCCCATACCTCTAAAAGATGCTTGACCGGCGCGTCAACGTCCGCGACCAACAGGCCGCACAAACCACGCCCTCCGAGCATTGCATCCGGGATTTCTCGCCACAATAGCACTTAAGCAGGGAGTGTCCCTGTGAATATCCCCCGCCCTCCCACCGAAGTACCAGGACATGAAAAAGCCCGGCGTGCGGGTGCCCCATATCTGCCCGCCTTTGGCAGATGTGGGTATCGCGCGGAGGCGCGATCCTGCTCCGCCAACGCTGACTCCGTAAAGCCCTCCCCGCCGCATGAAAAAGCCGGCTGCGCATCTGCCAGCCGGCATCCTAACACCTTCCTGCCATTTTCCACTGAGCTATTAACTCCTCAGAGTCCTTCAACTCACACTTGAAGTATGTTCAGGAAGTTCCTCCGCTGTAACCCGGACTGCGGGAACACCACATCCAGGTTTCGCGCGCCCAGTGTTTTATACGCCGCCTCGCCCAGCACCTGCCGGAAGTCTGTGGTAATCGCCAGGTCTCGCCCCTCGTACAGCTGCTCTGGCGACAATCCAGGCCACCGCCCATAGACCTTTCCACCCTGCACCGGTCCGCCCAGCACAAACATCACGTTAGCGTGCCCGTGATCCGTCCCGCCCGTCCCGTTCTGCCGGCACGTCCGCCCAAATTCCGACATGGTCACCAGCACAATGTCCCCCGACTGGTCCCCCATGTCCGTCCAAAACGCCGCCAGCCCCGCGCTGAATTCCTTCAACCGCCCCGCCAGCTGCCCATCCACATTGCCCTGGTTTTGGTGCGTATCCCACCCGCCAATATCCGCGAACGCCGCCTCCACTCCCAGGTTCGCCTTCAACAACTGCGCAATCTGCTTCAAGCTGTTGCCAAACGGCCCGCCCGGATACTCCGCTCCCGCCGCCGGTGTGTACTTCGACGGATCGCTCGCCTTCAGCATCTTCACCGCCGCAAACGTCTCCTGCCCCGTCCCATGCAAAATCGAGTCCGTCGACTGGTCATACATCGCCGCAAAACTCGAAGCCGCCCCTGAAGACTGCACCCCAAAATCCTTAATGTTGTCGAGAGCCACCGCCTGGATCCGCCCCTCCAGCGTCCGCGGCACCTCCGACCCCAACGCCACCGCCCGAAACGGCGTCCGCGCGCAATCCGGACAAGCCATATCCTCGGCCTGCAACGCCCGGTTCAGCCACCCATCCACCGTGGCCTTCATCCCCGGCGTCCCCGACTCCATAAAATCCTGCGCATCGAAGTGCGACCGCGAAGGATCGGGCGACCCCGAAGCATGCACAATCGCCAAATGCTTCTGGTCCCACAACGGCTTCAGCGGCGCCATCGCCGGATGCAGCCCAAAGAACCCATCCAGGTCGATGACCGCGTTCTGCGGAATTCCGATATTCGGCCGGTACTGATAGTACGAAGGCTCGCGATACGGCACCACCACATTCAACCCATCGGCCGCCCCGCGCTGGAAAATCACAACCAGCTTCTTCCCCTGAGCCTGCGCCGCGGTCGCCTGAGCCATCACGCTCCGCGTAAGAAACGCCGGAATCGCCGCCGTCCCAACGACAGCCATCGCCCCACCCCGCATAAAAGCGCGCCGAGTGACTGGAGTGACCACGCGCGTCATTCCCGGCTCCTCGATCGACTCAACCGGTCCATGCACCGACTCATCCCAGGCCTCGTTACTCCAGGCCTTGTTATTCCAGACATTGTTGCTCATTGGCTAGCTCCGAGGTCCAGGTCCGTGCAGGGGGCCGATAAACAGGCAGACCCCTCACCCAGCAGGTATCTCTTCTACTAACGCTCTGCCAAAGGGGAAGTTGCGTCAATAGCACGTCAGGAAACAACCGGGTGCCCCACATCCCAGGGGTTGGGATGTGAGAAAAGCGGGTACCCCCACATCCCTGGTTTTGGGATGTGGGTGTCGTGCGAAGCGCGACCAGTCTTGTGTTCCCGACAACCTACTGAGACTCAATTCCGACTACACCCCTGAACCCCGTCTGGTAATAGCGAAAACTCGACCAACCCCACTCCTCCGGCCTCGTCACCAACCCTCGAGCCACCGGATTCCGGTGAACATATCGGAGCTTCTCAACCCTCTTCTTATCGCTGAACACATTGAAGTCGTAATACCGGTGCTGCCAAAAGGGCCGCGGCAGGCTCTTTACCGCCACCGAAAGCTTGAGGGCCTGTATTGCCTTCGCCAGCGGCACTCGCCTTGGCTCGCTAACCAGCAAATGAATATGTTCCGGCATCACCACATATCCAGCGACAAAAAACTCATAGCGGGCCCGTATCGTCTCCAGCGCCCCCTCGAACATCGCTCGAGCGTCAGGTGTTGCCAAATAGGGGCGTCGCTGGTAACAGGAGAAAGTCAAAAAGTGCAGATCGCCGCTCTCGTGATACCGCACCAGATTCCAGGTCACAATCGCATGCTAAAGAGACGAGAGAAACACTCTGAAGCAAATACCGAGGACCACCATAACCACGGTCACTAAGAAAGGGAAAACAAACGATTATGGAAACGACGGGTGCCCCACATCCCTCGTGTTGGGATGTAGGTAAACCGGGTGCCCCACATCCCTGGTTTTGGGATGTGGGTGTCGTGCGGAAGCGCGACTCGTTTTTCTTCCCAGACCGACCGTCCGAGATTCTGTGAATAAACCGGGTGCCCCACATCCCTGGCGTTGGGATGTGGGTGTCGTGCGAAGCACGACCCGTTCTTCTTCCCAGTAGCCTCCGGTGGTCGAGTGAGAACGACCCGTTCTTCTTCCCAATCCAAGCGCAGGCTGGCCCAGGTCTCCATTTTGAGACCGGGATCGCGCGCCAGCGCCCGCTCTCGCTTTGTGCCGGCAAGATAGCTGAGGCAACCGACAACACCCGTGAACGGACAGAATACGGGTTTCCGGCTTGCCGGCGATGCGGCCAGAAAGGCATCGGGGTCAACGCAAAAGGGTGCGACAAGCCCACTTGTCAGTACTAACCGCGGTGGATGAGTGACTCGGCGATACTGACCTCCTTGACATATTAGGCACATCACCAAAAATATGAGGCGACGACGTATGGTGGACCGGGAATACCATCGATGACATTGGTTTTCAAAACAAGCTGAAAATTCTTTCTGCGCCAATCGCTTGGAGCTGACTTTAGACCCTGTTCGAGGAGTTCTGGGCTTGAGACAAATTCGCCCGCAGTTTGTGTTCCAGCAAAGCTGGGGCCGGCAACGGAGACGACGAACTGACCAGTCTTTGAGTTTACGAGTCTGGTTACGAGCCCATAATCAACAAAGTTCTTTTGTGTTGGCTCCCCTTCAAAATTCCAAGTTCGCCCCGATGGACTCTGCTCCTGGATACCAACTCCCCAGACAAAAGAGAAATGGAGACCTGAATTCATCTCCAGAGTCCACCGATTGTTGAAAGCCCCCACGATGACCGAAGGAGACGTTCGTAGATCCTGGAAGGAGTAGTCGTTGCCAATTCTGAGTTGGTGAGACTTTTTCATTGCAGTGAAAAGATCCGAGATTGGCACTGCAGCTTCTACGTCGCCGCCTGCCACTCCGTAGCCTGAATAGACCTCCATATCCTTCCAGGCAATCATCTCATTCGGATTGAGGGGAAGCTGTTGGTTGTCCCGCTGATCCTCGGTAGCGAACGTTCCTGGATGCATTCGAGAAAACTTCTCGTAAAGATCCATCTTCGGACGGTAAACCACGGGCCTGGCCAGGCAGATGAGGATTGGGTGCTGTGAGTTCAAGGCGGGAGCCCAAAAATCGTGCAACACACCCTGTGTGCTCCCGGATGTTTGATGCTCGATTACCCAAACCACTGTAAATATCGCGC